>Ga0307379_10013429_pt1 | contig 10612 bp, 11 predicted proteins | sample UN2MG_FD_202237 | JGI IMG/M metagenome (GOLD analysis project Ga0307379, IMG submission 202237) | Soil microbial communities from Risofladan, Vaasa, Finland - UN-2 | ecosystem: Environmental > Terrestrial > Soil > Coastal area > Acid sulfate soil | place: Finland: Risofladan, Vaasa | collected... | reverse complement strand
CACGTACCCGTAGGGATTGAGCGTGCCAGGTCGACTCGTGAGCCCGGCCCACGGATCCTTCGTGATGAACCTCCCGGTCTCCAGCTGGTAGTACCTGGCCCGCAGGTACAGCAACTCCACCTCCGCGTCCCAGGCCTCGCCGGTAAACTGGTAGGGGTTGTACACCTCGCCGCCCACCAGGGGAACCCCGAATGGATCGTAGGCGTAGTTGGTCTCTATCTGGCCGGTGCTATCGACCAATTGCCGCACGCTGCCCAGCCCGTCGTGGGCGTAGTACAGCCTCTCGCTCTGCTGCTGCGCGATGATGTCCAGTCCGTAGAGGTACACCGCCTCGCTGTCGCTGACCACCACTGGCAGGGCGGCCGCCAGGTCGAGGACGAACTCCATGGTGTCTCCTGAGACGGTCTTGCTGCTGGTGCCGTTGTGCTCACCACAGGTCCTGCCCCCCTTGATGTCCTAGGCGAACCCGGTCGCTGGGCTTCATTCGGGCAGTACGGACAGCTGGTCGCTACCTATCCCGCGGCGCACCCTGCCACGCCGGGCAGCGGCGGCTGCGCTTCCTTCTCCTAATTGGCGCTTGCGCGCGTGGCTACGGTATCTCTATTGCTGCGTAGCCTTGCCAGTCGCGCAGGGATTCCAGCCACTTCTCCGGAGTACTGCCTAGGAAACCCACCTCACAGCCCAGTTCTATGAACCTCTCCAGAGGCGCTGCCTGGAAATACCATACTCGGCTGACAATGCTCTCGGGCAGCAGCTGAGCATCGTCGATGGGCAGCTCAACAGTAGCCGTGAAGCCGTGTGTGGGATAGAACAGAGTGACGCGCAAATAGGGCAGGCCCGACCCGGCAATGATGACACGGAACTTACCCGAAGTGCCATATCTGTCGATGAGGCTCTCCAAGGTGAGATCATAGTCGGGATAGATGATGATGTACTTCAGCACCCCATCCTCTATGGCGAAGCTGTTGGACCCACTACCGCGCCCGGTAGTGCTGCGCCACTGCATGCTCACTCCCACCCTCTGGCCCCCACGAGACAACCTGCCAGGATACAGCGTTTGCGCGTTCACGAATCCGGAAGTTCGGGTGAACTCGTTCACCTCCTCCTGGGTAGACAGCCCCGGCGTAAGGCCCTGCCAGCACGGCGGCTCGCACGGTTCGCCGGTGAGCAAGCTCGTGTCGAGCGGCGGCGGTTCGCCACAGCCGATACACAGCCCCAGGATCAGGAGCCCCAGAATGACGAATACCTCCAGGCACCGCCCCAGTCCCATGATTTGTCCACCCCTCCTGCTTGCGCGGAACGATGTCCAGCCCATAGAGGTACACCGCCTCGGTATCGCTGATCACCACGGGCAGTGTGGCCGCCAGGTCGAGAACGTACTGCGTGGTCTGTCCACCGACGGTCTTGCTCGTTCGGACCCCATCGCCGTTGTAGACCGACTTTCACGGCAGAGTTCGCCTCGCTTCCACACCGCGGCTGCTCTAACGGTGCAGTCACCACAGGTCCTCTGCCAGCTGCGCGCGTCACTCGGCTCCGGAAGCCGGTTCCGACTTGAACAATCACTCTTCGGCGACACGGCGGAACTGAGAGGCCTGGCAGCCTATCAAGGCGAACCCCTCCTCGTCGCCACTCAGGCCCATGTGGTGGAGCAGCCGCCGCCCCGAAGCGTCGACCCTCACCTGCAACACCAACTCCCCTATCATCTCGACTGCGGCGTCCTCAATCGGATCATAGAAAGGATATGGATGGGTGGCCTCGAGACACGGTCCACTCTCAGGACACGGCAGACCCCAGCCGTCCAACTCCGCTACTGTTGCCCCCTCGGGGAAGAACCTGGCTCCCTGTAAATGAATCCGCACACTGCCACTTGGCAGATACTCTAGCGACCACGGCGCCCACGGGGTCTCGTACGAGTAACCGTTTTCGGGCGAGTCTTGGTAGGTCTGTTTGAACAATCCATCTCGCCTCAGCACAATAGTGTCAGTGCTTCCTGCCCCATAGGATGCCCTCCAAGTCCCCCACAGATCGGAGTCCGTGAAGTGGGTCGGGACAGGCGAGTAGGGCGCCTGTGCGCACAGAGGGATCGATCTGAGGCTACCCCCGCAAACGACCGCGATAAGGAAACCCGGTAGCGCAGCTAGTGCGCCCCCCCTGACTGCCCTACGCCAATGCTTGGTGTCTATCGCGAAGAGGATGTCGCGAACGCCGAAAACGATCGGTGTACACAGCGCGACCGCCAGGATCAGCAGAAAAGGCCACAGTAGTTGGCAGAGCACAAACAACATAGCCGCCACGCCTCCTTACCAAAGCAGTCACCGGGCATTGCCTCTCGCCCTCCAGATTCGCCGAACCCGACCGCGCTCGCATGAGGGCGCGCGGTGCGGCAGACGTCGCCCACCACCAGAACAGTAACCTGTCCTCTACCACTGGCTGGACCGGTCGGTGACCATCACGATGCACCAACAGACCTCGGTCAAGCAGGGCTCTGACGAATCAGCGGTATCTCCACGCACGCTCCCGGACCCGTACCACGTCGTCTAGCCGCTTAGCATACCTCGCGTCCACGCGTAGTTGGGGATAGTCTGACGCTGGCTCGTACCAGAAGAAGACCTGACTGATGGTACCCCCCCCACCCTCCGGACTTCTCGCGCAATACATTCTGGAGAAGATGGTACTTGAAGCCTTTGAGTCTGGTGGCCGACGCCCGGCCCATGATGTTGTACACTCTGAACTCAAGGAGTTCGTGCGACTCAAGCCCAACGCGGATGACGTTCAAGGACCCGAGCACACCGACAACGGGATCGATTGGACCCTCCGGCGAATCGGATCCGAGCCCGATGCTGCACTCGAAGAGGTGCCACTGCGCGCGCATGAATGTCGGCACTGCCTGCCGGAGGCGCTGGTACAACGGCCCTTCCCTCTGGTCAATGCTGTGACCTGTCCACCACAAAGGCACGTAGTATTGGGCCCGCTGGCGCCACAGCTCCTTGAAATCCCGCACGCCCTGACTGTATCTGACATCCTGAGTGAGTGGCTCGTTGGGCCCGAAATACTGAACCACACCGCCCTGCTCAAAGAACCAATCTGCCACCAATTGCCTTGCCTGCTCGTACGACTCATACGCGCTGTACCCCTCGACCTGCAGGCCAGTGGGATCTGTAGCGTTCACTGGGCCGTTCCCCACGTAGGCATAGCGGTTCAAGGTGCCTGGTTCCCAGGTGTCCCCTCGCCACGGATCCTTCGTGATGAACCTCCCCACCTCCGGCTGGTAGTACCGGGCCCGCAGGTACAGCAACTCCACCTCCGCATCCCAGGCCTCGCCGGTGAACTGGTACGGGTTGTACACCTCCCCTCCCACCAGGGGCACCCCGAAGGGATCGTAGGCGTAGTTGGTCAGTATCTCACCCGCGCTATCGAACAACTGCCGCACGCTCCCCAGCCCGTCGTGCACATAGTAGAGCCTTGTGCTCTGGTTCTGCGCGATGATGTCCAGTCCGTAGAAGTACACCGCCTCGGTGTCACCGATTGCCACGGGCAGGGTGGCGTTCGGTAGGGTTGCGGTGGCGTCACGGCGCATCGACTCTGTTGAACTGGTCACCCTCGCAGCCGATTATCGCAAACCCGTGATCCGCCTCGGGCCACAGATGCAATAACAGAAGGTTGCCCGACGAGTCCACGCGGACGTTCACGATGAGCTCCAACATCGGTTGTACTAGCTCATCCGCAACCTGATCCCAGTAGCCGGCGACAGTAGGCTGCGGATAGTATCTGCCCCCCTCAAGATGCAGTCGCGCCCTCCCGTCAGGAAAACGCTCGACGTGCCAGTCATTCCACTCCGTCTCCGAAGTGCATTGTTCGCAGTCCGTCTCGCGAAACACTTGCTTGAATGTTCCGTCCGGCCTCAGAACCAGTCTGTCGACTCCCCACTCCATATAGCGGGCCTCCCAGGTTCCCACCAAGTCCGACTCACCCAAGTCCTCGGGAGGGTTGTCGTATGGTGTTTCTAGAACGCAGCGAGGGGAGAACAGCGCCCGCGAACACAAGCACCCAACACCAACCGATAGAACTACGAAGCAGTACACGGTGATCATCACACTGCTGGTTGGTCTCATTTTGAATGCCTCTCCCAACGCGTGGTCGCCCCTCGGTGGTGCAACTGCACTATATGGTGTAGTGGGGTTTTGCCCGGATCGGCCCGGGACTCTGCTCATACCAGTAGAACCACTGGTACACGGTGCCACCCGGTCCCATTTTGCTCCGCGGCCGGTTTCTGAGGGGGTGGTACCCGGTCCCAGGCACTCTGGTGAACGAAGCCCAGCCCATCACGTTGTATACCTCGATCTTGACCATGGCACCCCCGGCGTCGTAGACCGAGATCCTGTTGAACGACCCGAGGGTGGCGCCCGCTGGATCGATCCCGCCCTCTGGCTGATCGGACCCAAAGCCGTACACGCACATGCCCAGTTGGACGTGCTCCAGCGCGTAGGCAAGCATGCCCCAGAGCATGCGGGTATGTAGTCCGGGGTCCGCGCCCTGCCGAAGCGGTCCTTTATACCACCACTTCCACGGCCTATCCTCGCGCCAGTGCCACGGCACAGGATACACCCCCCCTCTTACGTTCGCTTCCTGCGTCCATGCTTCGCGGAAGCGGGCCAGCGAGGGGCTGAACCGAATGTCCTGGGTCAGCGAGTGTTCCGGACCGAACGTCTGAAGGGGATCCCCCATTTCGAGGAACCAGTCATACACACCAAGACCCACCGCAAGCCCAAGCGACTCATACGGTGAGTACTCTGGCTCCTCGTCCTGGTGCAGCTCCGAGAAGTACGGACCAGGCCCCTCAAGGCCGGCAGGGTCCGTCCCGTTGACCGGGTTCTCACGCACATAGCAGTACCTATGCAGCGAGCCTGGCTCCCTCATATCCCCGCGCCATGGATCCTTCGTGATGAACCTCCCCGTCTCCGGCTGGTAGTACCTGGCCCGCAGATACAGCAACTCCACCTCCGCGTCCCACGCCTCCCCCGTGTACTGGTACGGGTTGTACACGTCGCCGCCCACCAGGGGCACCCCGAAAGGATCGTAGGCGTAGTTGGTCTCTATCTGGCCCGTGGAGTCGACTAGCTGCCGCACGCTGCCCAGCCCGTCGTGCATATAGTACAGTCTTTCGGACTGCTGCTGCGCGATGATGTCCAGCCCGTAGAGGTACACCGCCTCGGTGTCGCTGATCACCACGGGCAGCGTGGCCGCCAGGTCCAGGACGTACTGCGTGGTGCCTCCGCTCGCGGCCTTAGAGACCCCGCCTATGGCCATGGCTACCGACGAGCCAGATGCGGCGGCACCCCGCACGTCCCCCCCCACCACACTGATAAGCCCCCAGGCTATCACATACGTGAGGTCTGGGTGCGGCTCGCACCGACACACGTGCGAGTTCCGGTAAAGCCAGCCGCTCACAGTCTACTGCGACGCCTGTGGCGACGGCGTCCCCTTGGCCTCCCGCCAGAAGTCCACGATGGCCGGCGAGTCCGGGTCGCACACCGCCAGGTGCCGTAGGATGATTCCTCCAGGCGCCAGGCTGCTTCCGTAGGCATAGAGGACGATTTCGCTCCCGTCCAAGGTGACACGCCCGCCAGAATAGTCGGGCGCATCATATATCAGTTGACCTCTTGCCAGCCTCTCCGCTTCCACGATCCCTAAGGCATAGAATCTGCCACCAAGTAGGTGGAGCACAGAGACTCCTCTTTCATACTCCACATACCACTGACTCCGAGGGCCGGTATATACATAACCCTTACCGTCAGCGTACTTCTGTTGGTACGTCCCGTCCGCCTCCAAGGTAAGCGTCTCAACACCAGTCACGCTGTACCCGCAGCGTGTCTCAAAGTACTCATCGTCATACTTGACTGTCCAGGTTCCTGCGAGACTGGCAACGCTGAGCCCGCCGACCTCCCCGGGTACTAACGTGCAGGACACCAGACTCGCCGCGAGAAGCAGGCACGGGCCCAACCCCCACCACGATCGCGCGATCACCGCCGCCTCCCAGGGACTACCCCCAAAGGTTCTGTCCAGGTGAACACCAATTGCTGCCACCCCCCCAATCGAATGTCAGTGCCAAAAACGCCAGGATCGGAACGTCGCCTCGGCTCGAATAGCGAGGCCAGGAAAACGTCCGACGGGAGATCAAATTGCTGAGTCTTCATGATCAAGCCCTCTAGACTGTGCGTCGACCTCCTCAGTGTGAGCTCTTCCGGCAGGAACCGGTTGACGATCGGCCCGATGAAGTCAGGAGCAAAGTAGCACGGGCTTTTGCTGCCAGTTGACAAGCTCTTCGCATCGATGACATAGAAAGTCACGAATGCGTTGCCTGCGTCGAGATGGCTGTAGACAACATAGCTTCCCAGGAAGAACCCGACCCTGTCGTAACCAACAAGATACTCCGCCGCCTCTCGGACGTAGTCCAGCGGGACATACCGGTACCCGTATGAGTCGCTCCTGCCGCTCTCCAAATCTCCTTCTTCAAGCCTCCGGTAGAACTGCGCCCGTGCTTGGTTCACGCCCTTGTCGTGCATAAGATCTCGGGTGAGATCCCATCTGTGGTCGAATACCATGTATTCAGGGCTCTGTTCCGTCGCCCACAGCGAGCCGAGTTGGAGAGCTGACACATCGTATGGATACGGGGCGTATGACTCGATGGGCGGGGGCGGCTTCTCCAACCGGGCAGGCTCGCCGCGCCGCGTCCACCGAGGTCGCTCGGGGTCCTGACCGCGCGGGTCCACCCAACTCGCCGGGTTGTTGCCGCCATAGGCATAGGCGTTTGCTGAGCCCCCCATGCTTGGCTGCTGGTTGATTGGATCCTTCGTGATGAACCTCCCCACCTCCGGCTGGTAGTACCTGGCCCGCAGGTACAACAACCCCACCTCCGCGTCCCAGGCCTCGCCCGTGAACTGATACGGGTTGTACACATCGCCGCCCACCTGGGGCACGCCGAAGGGATCGTAGGCGTAGTCGATCTGGATCTCACCCGTGCTATCGAGCAATTGCCGCACGCTGCCCAACCCGTCATGCACGTAGTACAGTGTTTCGGTTTGTTGCTGCGCGATGATGTCCAGCCCGTAGAGGTACACCGCCTCGGTGTCGCTGATCACCACGGGCAGCGTGGCCGCCAGGTCCAGGACGTACTCCGTGGTATCTCCAGCGACGGTCTTGCTGGTTCGTACACCATCGCCGTTATACGCGAACTGGCTGCTGAGGGATCCTTCCGTGACCTGCGTCAGCCGGTTGGCGTGGTCGTAGGTGTAGCTGCGCGCGGCGTCGAATGTAAGGTACCCGTTGTCGCGCCAGGTGTGTCCCACCAATTAGGGACGCGCCGCACCGAGAACGACGAGCTTGCCTGTCGGGCCCTTCCACCGCCGACCAAGGTTGGTGGCGTCCGCACTCCATACGCTCAGTCCGTTCCTATTCCCAGATAGAACGCCATGCGCTCGTCCATCGAGACCAGCACGCGAGCCAACTGGTCGAGCGTCATGCACTCAGGGGACCAGTTGCTGTTCAGGGTCGAAACGTACCGACCATACAGCGCCACAGCCGTGCATCTCCATTCTGGTGGACCCACCGACCCCATGTCCATTTGGGCGCAACCGAAGCGCTGCAGATCGGCCACGCGGCTGTGGTACACCCATTGTTCTGGCACGTGCCAGGGGATGAGCACGCTTTTGTGATGGAGGAATTCGCTGGTTGAGAAATCCGACTCAAAGGCTCTACGGGCCCCAATCTCGGTCCTGTACCGGTACAGACCCTGCTCGGCACCGAACGTTTCGCACCCCGGCCCTTCATAGCACAACTGCGTACACAGACTCTCAATCTCCCCGTGCTCACCCTGTGCACGCTCGGGTGGCGGCAAGGGATCCATGCAGACCGACCAGTCAGTAGGAAACGCGGACTCATCAATCATCAGCGCATGCATGTCCACCGTCGGAGTAGGCGTGTTGACTAGATCCCTGATTTGGCATCCGCTACCTATGAGCACACATAGAGACCAGAGCGCCATCAGGCACCACGTTCTGTGCTTGTTCATCCTCATTCTGGTATCGCACCCTCTTGATCTAGTACCAGGACGGTGTGTCCCTAGTTCTCGAAATCTCACCTCTGTCGCCAGCTTCCAGAACCGCATTCACGATGTGAGATACTTGCACATTGAGAGCGTGCGCACTCCAAAGGCGCATACCTATTCTGGCTCCAACTCGATCTTCAGGATGATCGAACTCCCAGGTGGCTGGAAGAAACACTACATACCGCCAAGGTCGCGGTCTCGGCAGACGACAAGGGTCAAGATACTGGACCGCATAGCTAACGTCCGAGCCGATCTGCACCAGTCCCGCAGCGTTTAGAAGTTCGGGTGAGGTGAACCCAGCCGCCCTGCCGAGGTACCCGAACATTACGTTTCCCCAGATGTCGTAGTAGTAGAGGTAGTCCCCCACCCAGTGCCACTTTCCGAACTGCTTACCAATCTCAGCCTTGGGGTCCCAAGGTCCCCCTGGCCGTACCATCCAGCCGAAAGCGAGGTATGCTTCGATCTTCGCATCCACGCGTTGGTGAGGCGAGCCCCAACCCCAGATGACCGACTCGTTCAGAGTCGCTAACCAGGCGGTGATTGGGCTCTGAGCATTGCGTACCATTTCACCGCGTATCCAAGTAGCCACGGGGGGATCGGCCCAACCGGGCCCATCCTGGGGAACAAGTCCGCTCGGATCGACCAGGTTGACGGGGTTGCTCGTGACATAGACGTAGGAGTTCGAGCCAGATGGCTTCCACCGATTCCCGGTCCACGGATCCTTCGTAATGAACCTCCCGACCTCCGGCTGATAGTACCTGGCCCGCAGATACAGCAACCCCACCTCCTCGTCCCAGGCCTCGCCGGTGAACTGGTATGGGTTGCACACATCGCCGGCCACCAGGGGCACGCCGAAGGGATCGTAGGCGTAGTTGGTCAGTATCTCACCCGTGGTATCCGCCAGTTGCCGCACGCTGCCCAGACCGTCGTGCACGTAGTACAGCCTTTCGGACTGCTGCTGCGCCAAGATGTCCAGCCCGTAGAGGTACACGGCCTCGGTGTCGCTGATGACCACGGGCAGGAGGATGGCTGCGCTTGTGGCGATTGCTTCCTACCATGGAAGCGGTTCAAACGCCGCCCGGCTTCAGCTGTTCGATGTCCCTGTCAGGGGCGTCCGCAGAGGAACAGTCCGACCAATCACCCCGTGGAGGTCAGTGTATCAGCTCGATCGGTCCGTATCCGTGCCAATCCTGCAATATGTCCTCACTCAGCTGGCCGCCTATCTCACGACAGAGCCGAAGATAGTCCTCTATCTGCGAAGCCGATCGGAAGTACCAGACCCTGACGATTTCGCTATCCGGCCTCAGCTCTACCTCGCCCCGCCGGATTATGAGTGTGGCCTCGAACCCGTGACGTGGGTAGAATAGGGTCACTTTAACGTACGGCGATTCAACGCCCTCCATCCAGGCGGTGAACTTAGCGGGGTTGCCGTATCTCCCCAGCAGATCCTGGAGGGTCACTTCAGAGTCAAGCCATATCATCAAATCCTGCAATAAGCCCTCCATGATGAGACAGTCGTTGCCGAACTGCCGAGGGCCGTTGGACATGTTAGCAGTGCTCCACCATTGTATCGTCGTACCCACGACCTCGCCGCGGTCTCGGGTCACCTCGCCCCGGAATATCGAGGACTGGTCCACGAGCTCACTGCTCCGCAAGAAGTCATCCACCTCGTCCTCTGTAGACACGCCAGGAGTGAGGCCTTGCCAACAAGGCGGCTCGCAAGGCTCGCCCGTGAGCAAACTGGTGTCTACGGAAACCGGATGCCCCTGAGAGATTTCACCGCAACCGACAGACGTTGCCAGAATCGAGAGGAGCAAAGTCAAACCTACTCCGACTAGCCATTCTCTCCTTCCCATCAATCGGTCTCCTGGAAGAAAAAGGCCCATCGTGGCACCGCGCGATGAGCCTTGCCGTGCAGAGTCGATATCGAACCGCTCTGCGAGTGCCTGCCCTCCATGTTGCACACCTGGAGATAGGAGGCTTGCCTCGTTCTTCTATTATCCTCACTAGTATAGCATATTTCCTGCATCTTGTCAAGTTGCATTGGCGAGCACAGGACAAGGTAGGAACACGCCATGCCATGCGCCCAGAAGCTCGCGTTGGATACGCAGCGCGTTCGCCCCAACGGCTTCAGCCCTTCCCAAACGCCGAAGCGCACGGCCCTCGCCTTGTTGAACGGCGCTTTTGCACCTCTGCTGAAGATGCTATAATAGCCCCTGACTATGGGTCCCCCGGCCCGCCATCGGGCGAACACGGCGGGAGTGGGCCATTCAAGTGCAGAACCATGAGGAGGTCAGTCAAGCATGGAAATCTACCTTGACACCGCCAACATCGAGGAGATCAGGGAAGCCGTCAAGATGGGGGTCGTGAGCGGTGTCACTACCAACCCCTCCCTGATGATGCGTGAGGGGCGCGGTGACTATCGCCAGGTGACCCAGGAGATCTGCTATCTCGTCCAGGGCCCTATCAGCGCCGAGGTCGTGGGCACGGACACCGAACAGATGGTCA
>Ga0307379_10013427_pt1 | contig 10613 bp, 5 predicted proteins | sample UN2MG_FD_202237 | JGI IMG/M metagenome (GOLD analysis project Ga0307379, IMG submission 202237) | Soil microbial communities from Risofladan, Vaasa, Finland - UN-2 | ecosystem: Environmental > Terrestrial > Soil > Coastal area > Acid sulfate soil | place: Finland: Risofladan, Vaasa | collected... | reverse complement strand
CGCTCGAACACGCGCATCGGGTTCCCGCTCGGATACGTGGCCACGCTGCCATCGGCCTTATAGACGAAGTTCCAGCCGCTCTGGCGGATCACCAGCGGCCGCCCGGCCGGGTCCAACGCCACCATGCCGTCGGCGTCCAGATCGTACGGCGTGCCAAAGACGCCGCTGGGCACCGTCCCCCTCCAGACGGCCCCCCAGTAGTCAAACCAGGCACTGTCGGTGAGATCGGGGTCGAAATCGTAATCGAAGAACTTGTTCCAAGCGAGCGGGTCCTCGCCGGAGGCCCCGGGCACGCCGTCGGCCCCGTAGCGCAACGCCAGCAGTCCGGAATACTCCGTAATCGGATCGGCGAACCCCGCAAACAGCGGCATCAGGTTGATGTCCGCCGTGCCGAATCCCAGACCGCGAGGCAACGGCACCGTCCCCACGTTCATCGTCGAATCCCAATTCCCGTTTCCCACCACCGCGAACTCGAGCTCGAACGGAGTCAGATCGATCTTCCCCGGCCGGTAGTCGTACACGGGAATCGGGTTTCCCGACTCGTACACTTCAACGAGTGCCATCGGCTTATAATAGTAGGGGGAGGTCTGCGCTACGTTGCCGTGCGCGTTCAGGTTCAACCGCCCACCCAGGTCCGCGCAGTGGATGGCGAAAAGCGGCTTGTACCGGCGCCCGTCCGACGTCGTGCGGACCGGGAAACCGAGATCGACCCAAACGCTGTCGGTCACCCCGTCCCCGTCGTTGTCCACGTCCCACGGGCCCAGAAGCGGCACTCCCTCGCTGAGCCAATACGTGTCTTTGATTTGGCTCAGGTCGGTGTCCAAGCTCGGGTGGAAGATGTTCTGGTAGGTCCCGTCGGGGAGCTCGGTCATCCCTTGATCCCACGCTTGCCATTGCGGGTTGCTGCCGGAGAAGTTGCCGTGCACGTCGGCAAGCGGCCGGAAGAAGATCCGACGCTTCAGCGCGATGATCGCGTCGCGAGTGGGACCGTCGATGATCGGCAGCGCGGAATTGATCGGATTGGTTTGCGCCGCCGTAACCGGCTGGAGGACCGCCCTCCACGCGTTCACTTCGTCCAGGCCGGGCCCGGTTGGCGGCGGCTGCATCAGCCATTCGGTGACCAAACGGTGGTACCAATAGTTCACCAGGGCGGGCCGGTGAAACGAGGGAATCTGCACCGTGCCGTCCGGTTCGACCGCCGCCATCGCCATGTTTTGGTAGTCGGGCGCGTCGTAATCCTCGTTGGCATGGCCGGACCCATGAAGCCCCTCCGTGGCCGTGTTCGACGGGTCCCCGGTGCGGTTCGGGAGCAGGGCGTACGGCAGGTAGACCGACTCGTAGAGCGAAGCCATCGCGCCCGTGTCGGGCCGCACGATCAGCGGGTCATTCGTTGACGAGTTGGCCAAGTTGGGTGGACTGCCTGAATCGATGATCACGATCGGCAGCCGCGCGTCTAACGCCTGCGCGTTCACCCCTGCCGTGGCGTCGTTGTAGCCGAACCCGCTGCCGCTGAACGGGGTGCCGTTAATGATGTATCCCCAGCTCGTGCCCGGGTTGTTCTGCAGTTGAGCGACGAAAGCCGCGCTGCCGACGTTTTCGAACGGAAGGACATAGAGCAAGTTGTTGACGCTATCGTACCCCGCGACCCTCGTACTTTGCCCGGCGGCCCATCCCGAACGCATCGTGAGAACACAACCGACAAATCGGTACGGACTGCCGAGCGCGCGGTGTACGCTCTTCGTGACAGGCGGCGGACCCCACGAGACGTACTGGGTGTCACTGTGCGCCGGAGTGAAAGCGATGAACTGGCCGGCGCAAATGAGTTGAACCTGTGTGGCCGTATCGTCGGGATCGGGGGGCGCGGGCAGGTGACGCATGTGGCCGTAAGTGGTCCGACTCCCGTACACGTCCTCCAGCAGGCTGTGCTGCCGCAGGCAGGACGCGGGGCTCTTTGCCCCGCGAGCGACCTCCAAGAAGGCATGCCTAAGCTGCTCCGGGGGCACGACCGAGTACTCCTCGGCTCGTTGGAAGCTGATGGCCTCGCGCTTGGAATGGCCGGTGATCACCACGAAGGCGAGCACGACCATCCCGAACATGGCCATCAGACCCAGAAGGATCAGCAGCACCACGCCGCGTCGGTCCTTGCGATGCTTTCGCGCGTTCATCGCTACCGAGGGTTGGTTTGCCCTATTCCGAATTCCTTGTCCGTGTGCCACTGCTTGGACCAAGCAGTGCCTTCTCTTCCGTTTCAGCGGGCACTGCTTCTGACGAAGCTGTGGCACACACCTCCGCGTCTCCCTGACCCCGCCGCTCACCGCGCCGGCAGCCGTCCCAGCCGACCGTCACCCCCGTTGGACTCCGGCCGAAGCCCCTACCAGTCAAGCTCCATGTCCGTGCTGTAAACCCCCACAACGCCTTTGAACAACCCCGCCAGGGCTTCGTTTGGGTTGCCGTCGGCGTTGACGTCGACCCCCCAATTCGCCACGTTCCAGTCCGGTCCGGCGAGCGTGGCGTCCCGGTACGGCGGGTCCAGAATCCCGTTGGCGTTCATGTCTTCGTCGGCGTCCAAGGCCCCGTTGCCGTTCGTGTCCTCCACGACGATCTCCCCCGTGGCCACGACCCGGTACCACTTGTGGACCCCCACGGGAACGGTGCCCGAGGACGATGCCGGGGGGTTGAGGGTAACATCGTTGTAGAAATAGCAGGTCCGAGCGTAGCCGCCGCTGACCAGCAGCCACTCGTTCTCCCTGATGTCGAGATACTCCGGCCTGCCCGCGTCGCTGGGAAAGAGGTACAGGCAGACGTCGCCCCCGCCCAGCCCGCCCCCGAGGAACTCCAACCGGACCTGCCGTTCCCCGGGCGTCTCCTCCGCGACGAAGCCGTTCGGCGGGGTCATGTCGCGCTTGTAGAAGACCGCCACCGAAACGGTGTAAAGCGGCGAGTTCTCGGAATAGCTGTATGGCATCGTGGTCCCGGGGTTGTACGGGTCCTCTGCGGGAAAATCGATGTGCTGCGGCAACGGCGTCACCGTGACCAGCCAGGAGTAGTTCCCATCGAACTCGGCCTGGAGCGGTTGCACTTGGCCGCTGGGCTGATTCACCACACGCAGGAATTGCTCAGGCCGCTGCGTCTCGTCCGCCGGGACCGGGAAAAGGACGTCGTCGTGCCACCTGAATACCGATTGCGCCAGAAGCACGTCCAGGCCGACGCGACTCCACGTGACCCGCTGCATCCGCGTCCATCGCGTTTGCAGAGGGAGCCCGGCGACCACGCGCGCGCCGGGGCTGCTCGGGTTGTAGGGGAAGTCAGCCAGGTGCGTCGAGCTCACTCCGGTGACCTTGGTCGCCTCCGCGACGTACAACGGGTCGACGGCGTACGACTCGCCGAACTCGAACCCGCGCCGCGCGTCGTGGTAGAGCGGGGTCGTGCCGGACGGCGGCGGCCTCTTGGCCCCGATCGCCGTCCAACCGGCGCCGTCAAACCCGCGCCAATCGGCCGGGTTGAGCGCCCCGCGGACCTTGACGTCGTGCAACGCGGCCTGGCCGCAGGCGGAGCCGCGGTCGGCCTTGGCCGCCTCGATCATCTCGTGCCGGGCGACCGGGATCACGGCCGCCACGCTCAACAGCCCGATCGAGAGGACGCCGATCGCAATCAGCACCTCCAACAGGCTGATGCCCCGCCGAGCCCGACGCCGGCGCGCTTCCCCACCGGCCTTGTGCCGGTGGGTACAGGTTTGGAAACTAGCCCGGGTAGTCGTCAAACCCCCTTCCGCCGGCACAAGGCCGGCGGGGGAAGGCATGCTTGCGCGTTTCACCTCAACGTCCTCCCTTGCTGACTTGGGCCTGCCGGGCGAGCCGACGCGAGTCGTAGAGCGTCGCCGGCACCGACAGGTTCGTCACCGGGTCATAATTGTCCTTCAACTCGCCGTCCGTGGAGTCCACGTAGTACGTCGAGGGCTCGGCCACCGTGACCAGCCCGGTCTGGGGACTGATCGCCAGCCACAGGTTCGTCGCGTCCTGCCAGTTGGGCAGGCCGTCGTCCGTCTGCGACGCCAGCCCCGGCTGCGGCGGGATTCGCTCCCACTTGCCCACCATCAAATGGATCGGCTCGACCGCGCGCCGTGCCGTGTACCGTCCCCCGACCACCGCGCCCGACGTATCGTATAGAAGCTCGTAATGGTAAACCGAGTCGATCGATCCGTTGGGCGAAAACATCACGATCACCGGCCACGACCTCGGGTCACCTAAGGGCAAAGGCAACGGGAGCGGCAAGGGATTGACGGGCGGGTTGTCCGGTGCACTCGGGTCGACCAACTGGAACGGCAGTCGCCGATCCAGGCCCGAGGCGTCCAGATCGATCACCGCCCCCCGCGACAATTGCAGGGGCGCCCCGGCCGACGCGACCGGCTGGCGGAGAATCTCAAACGGCACCGGTATCGACGCGGACCCCCAGGGAAGCGCCGAGACGCTGTCCGAACTCACGGCGAGCGTCAGACATCGGTTGCTCACCCACTGCTCCGGGTCGGCGGGGTCGAATACAGCGCCCGTGTAGAAATCGATGAACTGGTTGTTGGCGTCCAGCGGAAAGTCTTCGCCGGGGTCCGCCGGAGGACTCACGCTGTCCGCCGGATTGTTGTCGGAAAGGTAATCGACGATGCTGTAGAACGGCCCTTGGCGATTGAGCCGGACGGTGTCGCCACGACGTACGAGCCCGCTGGCGAATTGCCCATATCGAATGCGCACCCTCACGAAACCGCCAGCCTGAGCGTAAGGCCGCACCGCGCTGTCCGAAGTCTCGCCCGAGTAGGGCGGCGGGACCTCGGCCTGGCGCAAGAGCACGCAGGCATTCGGCTGGCGCTCGAGCCGCTCGAACATCACGCCGCAGGGCCGCCCGCTCTCGATCGCCCGGCTCCGCGCCCGGCCGAGGTAGACGTTGATTGCCCGGGCCGCCTCGCGAACGCGGCGACCCTCGGTGAGCGGCCGCATCGCCGGGATGGCGATCGTGGCGAGGATCAACATGATCCCGATCACCACGAGCAATTCCACCAGCGTAACGCCGCGGCGAGCCGAGGAAAAAGGTGACAGGCACCTTTTGTGCGAAGCACCCTTCGGGCCTTTCAGGCAAAAGGTGCCTGTCACCTTTTTCCTCCCGCGTAGATCTGCCATGACTATTCCACCTCGACACGGTGGTTGTGGATGTTGTCGTAATGGTCGTACGTGTTCGGCGTTCGCTTGGGGCCGTAAAGGGGGTCGCTCGTGTCGGGAGGCGGGTCCATGGCGGTCACCGACTCGTTCCAGCTATTCACCGGCGCGCCCGCTCCGTTGTATGGATCGGGCGCGCGGTTGAACGTGAACGGGTCCATCTGATGCCCGAAATAGTACCCCCCTTCGAAACCGACGTCGTAGATCCCGTCCGGCCCGGCCGAGTAAATCAACGGAACGAGACGGTAGGCCTCGGAAAACAGGTTGCGATAATCGAAAGGGTCGTGGTCTTCCAGCCCCGCCTGCGCGGCTGCCGCCGTATCACGTGCGTACTGGGGCGGACTGAGATTGTAGTCAAAAAAGTACGTTTGGGCTTGCAGGTCCGACTCGGTCAGCCCCGGGGCCCAACGGAGAAACAAGATCGGGTTGCCCCAGGCGTCGTGGAACTCGGGCAGCGTGTCGCCGTCGGCGTCGCCGATCTCGGAATCGTTGAACTGATCGCGGGCGTCGGCCCCTCCCGCCATGCTGACGATCATGTACAGACACTCGGCAGAGCTATATCGGTTGAGCCGCTCCTGCGACTGGTCGCGGTAAGTCCCTACGGGATAGGTAGCCTCGACCTTGAGCCTCGCTTGGCTGTAACGCCGCCAGTACGCGCGGGACAACGCCGGGCGGGTTATACCACTCAGTGAAGAGGGGGGTATTGGGCTAGTAACGTCGGACCACCGTTCCGGCATCTCCATGCGCATCAAGTCCCGCATCGCATTCAGCCGAACGAGGGCTACCGCACGAGTGGGGATTAGCGGATTGACGGTTGGATCCCAGTAACCCGCGTTTTGTGCAATCAGTTGGACCTGCGCGTTGGAGAGCCCGACGCGCCGCGTGCGATACGACTCGTATTGCTCCATCACGATCGCGTGGAGCTTGGTGATGGTGGACTTGGTCTTGGCGTGCCGGGCCGACTCGCGTGCCGCCCCCACCGCGCCCAGCATGACCCCGGCGAGGATGCCGATGATCGTCACGGTGACCAGCAGCTCGACCAACGTGAAGCCACGCGCGGCCCGCCCGTTCGATCCGATCGGTCGGGTCCCCACGCGCGTTTTCCGGCTCGGAGCGTGCCCGTTCATTCGATCTCGTCCTCCAACGTGGCGGCCTCACAGAAATTGGCGAGGTTGTTGCGATCGTCATCGGAGAAATTGACCGCGGTTTTGGTCACGCGGTAGACGGCAATGCCGTTGGCGTCTTTCGGAGGCGTCTTTCCGAATTGGCCGTCGAGCCCGGCCGCAATGATCTGGTAGGTGTCGTAGTTCCTCCAGAAGGGCGGACTCTGAGGATCGCGATAGGCCACGCAGATATTCATAGTATCGAGGTTGTCGGCCACCAACGAATGGAAATACGCATAGGGTACGTAGGTCGGGTTGGGCTTCGCGTCCAGTTCCGCGCCATACTGCCAATTCGCGCCGCGCCGGCGCGCCTTGAAATACACGTAAGGCGCCTCGACTTTGTCGGGGTAATACCGCAGATAGCGAGTTGTCGGCGGGGACGCGTTATCCCAAGGAATGCTGTAATGCATTTCCTCAAGCACGATCCGCTCGGCCTTGAACTCGAACAAAGGCTGCTTGCGCGGGGTGCCCGGCTTGAAGGGCATCTGCGGGTCGGAATGGAAGCCGGCCGGGATCCACTGGCCGCCGACCGCGGGGACCTGCTCCGGGAGCCCGCCCAGCCAGAACACCAGCGCCGAGGCGGGGTCGAACAATCGCGGATCGATCGTGCGGTTGTACGCGTACCACACGTCATTCGCAAATCCATCGTAGGGGCCACCCGTGCCGTCCAGATTGTCCGGCAAGCCGTCCGGATTAGGGTTCGTATTTGGGGGGAACGCTCCGGTTCGCCCTCGGATCTGCCCCGGCACGTACCGCGGAAACGCCTTGCGGAGGTGGCGGATCACGGCGTTGCGGGCGTCGGCTTGGAGCGTCGGGCCGAGCGGATTGGACGGCTGCTCCACGACGATGTTGACGTCGATAAACGTCGGCGGGAGCTCGCCGAACTCGTTCCTGTAGTTTTGCAGGTCCATGTCGAGCTGCTTGATCTCGGCGTTGACCGCCGCGTTGCGCGCCGCCCTCCTGGCCGGGCCGAGCGCCGCGGCGGTGAGCCCGACGAGGATCCCGATGATCACGATCACCACAAGCATTTCGACCAGGGTGAAAGCATTGCGGGCGGTCTTATGATCGGCGGGCATGTCCATAGAGCTTCCCCCTCAGGCCCCAGGCGGCCTGTCTTGGAGTCAAAAAAACCTTGCCCTTGACTAGGTTAGGTTCTGGATCAGGCTGATCAACGGCATGAACAGGGCGACGACGATGAACCCGACCACGCACCCCAGGCAGATGATCAAGATCGGCTCCATCAGGCTGGTGAGGGTCTCGGTCAAGACGGCGACCTCTTCGTCGTACACGTCGGCCACCTTGTAGAGCATCGTGTCCAGTTCGCCGGTCTCCTCCCCCACGTCCACCATGTTGACCACCATGTCGTCGATAATCTTCTGGTTCATCTTCAGCACGTACAACAACAAGCCGACCGGTCCGGCAATGAAAAAGAACCAGAAGAACATGGCCATCGGATGGAAGCCCGGCCGAGAGTTCTCCTTCATCGGCTGGGAAATCGACTCGCCCTCGCGAATCGATTCGTACACCTTCCCGAATAGATTCTCGAACACGTAGTTCCCGGCCGTCTCGCGCGTAATCTGAAGGGCTTCCAGGATCGGCACGCCGCTGGACACCAGCGTGCCCAGAGTCCGCATCGTGCGGGCGACGGTGTTTTTTTCGACCAACTGGCCGAAGACGGGCATTTTGATCAAGAACAGGTGAAAGCCGTAACGGCCCTGGCGGAATCGACAGATCAGCTTGACGAACAGCCAGATCGAGATGGGAATCACCGGAATCAGGAACCACCAGTGGAACAGGCCGTTGGAGACCAAGATCAGCACTTCGGTGATCGGCGGCAGCTCGGCCTCGAACTCCTCGAAGATCTTGCGGAACTCGGGCACGATCTTGAGCATGATGAACGTCAAGATCGAGATGGCGAACAGGACCACCACGATCGGATAGACCAGCGCGCCTTTCACTTTCCGCTTCAACGATTGGGCCCGCTCCTGGAACTCGGCAAGCCGCTGGAGGATCACCTCCAACGCACCACCGGCCTCCCCGGCCTTGATCATGTTGACGTAGAGCCGGTCGAACGCCTTGGGCGCCTTGGCCATCGCCTCCGACAGCGTGGCCCCGCTTTCGATCTCGTCGCAGACGTCGATCAGGGAGTTCTTCAACGCCCCCGGCCTGGACTGGTTCTCCAGAATCCTCAGACTCCGCAAGAGGGGCAATCCGGCGTCCTGTAGAATCGACAACTGGCGTGTAAAGGTCGTCAGGACCTTGCCCTTGACGCGGCCGATGGAGAAGGTTTTCCTCCGGCCGCCCTTCTTCTTTCGCCCGGCGCCGGCCCGCGCCTTCCTCTCGGCGATCTTCGTGACGAAATACCCCATCTGGCGAATAGTCGCCTGGGCCTCTTCTTCGCTCGGCGCCTCGACCACGTCGTTGATTTGCTGGCCGGTGCCGTCCATCGCCTCGAATTCATAAGTCGGCATCGTTCGATCCTCACGTCACAAGGTGAGGGGTGGCGGTTTCCCGCGGCCCACTTGAGCTTTCAACCATCCGCTGGTTACGACTCGACGCTCGTTTCCCGAATCACCTCCGCCGGCGTCGTCACCCCTTCGTAGATCTTCTTCAACCCGGCGACCCGCAACGGCTCCATCCCGGCCTGCAAAGCGCCGTCGCGCAACTGCTCCGTGGAGCCCCCGGTGTTGATCAGGTCGCGAAGCTGGTCGTTCATCGCCATTAGCTCGTAAACCCCGGTACGCCCCTTGTACCCCGTGTTGTTGCACACCACGCACCCGCGGCCCCGGTAGAACTTCTTGCCGATCACGGCCTCGGGCGTCAGGTCCAGGTCGGCCAGGGTCTCCGTGCCGGGGATCGTCTCCTCGCGACACTCCCGGCAGATCTTTCGCACTAGCCGCTGCCCAAGCACCGCTTCCAGCGTGGCGGTGATCAAGAACGGCGGCAGCCCCATGTCGCGGAGCCGGGTCACCGTGCTGGCGGCGTCGTTCGTGTGCAGCGTGCTGAACACCATGTGGCCCGTAAGCGACGCCTGCACCGCGATCTCGGCCGTCTCCAAGTCGCGGACCTCGCCCACCAGGATCTTGTCCGGGTCCTGACGCAGAATCGACCGCAACAACTTGGCAAACGTGTTGCCGATCGCCGGATCGACCTGGATCTGCACAATGCCGTCGATGTCGTACTCGACCGGGTCTTCGGTGGTAATGATCTTGTCGGTGACCAAGTTGAGCTCGTTCAAAGCCCCATACAACGTGGTTGTCTTGCCGCAACCCGTGGGCCCCGTGACCAAGACAATCCCGTGCGGCCTGCGGATGATTTCGCGAAATATCTGGAGGGGACCCTCCTCCAGCCCGATCGCCTCCAAGTCGAGCATGACCACGGACCGGTCGAGGATCCGCAACACCACGCTCTCCCCGAACATCGTGGGCAGCACCGAGACGCGAAGGTCGACCGGATGGCCGCCGACCGTCAACCGAATCCGCCCGTCCTGAGGCAACCGCCGCTCGGCGATGTCCAGATCGGCCATCACCTTGACCCGGGTGGTGATCGCAAAGGCGAGGTGCCGCGGCGGCGGAACCATCTCGTACAACACCCCATCGCCGCGGATCCGAATCTTGAACTCCGTCTCGAACGGCTCGAAGTGCAAGTCGCTGGAGTGGTCCTTGATCGCCAACAAAAGCACCATGTTCAGCAGCTTCCGCACCGGCACGCTATCGGCCAGCGCTTCAACGCTCGTCAAGTCCACAGGGCCCTCCATGCCCTCGAGCCTCTTCGCCGCGGTCGCCAACTCGTCGTCCGACTCCATGTCGGCGATCAACGTCTCAACGCTTTCCCCGCCGGCTGCGTAATACCGCTCCAGCGTGTTTGCGACGTCCTGCTCCGTCGTCACCACCGCCCGAACGTCGTATCCCAGAAAACTCCGCAACTCGTCGATAATCGACAGCTTCTGCGGATCGCACATGGCGACGGTAAGCGTGTTGTCCTTGAAGCTGACCGGAACGATCTTGTACAGTTGAGCCATCGGCTCCGTCACGTGGGCGAGCACTTCCGGCGCAATCACGGTCTCGCTCAAGTTGACAACCTGAAGGCCCATCTGCTCCGCCAGCGCCTGGGCCACGTGGTCGTCCGTAAGAAGGCCCATGTCGACGGCAATCCGGCCGAGCAACTGGCCCGGACGCTGCTGCTGCTCCTCCAAAAGCAGGTCCAGTTGCTCTTCGCTAATGAAGCCCAGGTCAACGAAAATCTGCCC
>Ga0307379_10013426_pt1 | contig 10614 bp, 10 predicted proteins | sample UN2MG_FD_202237 | JGI IMG/M metagenome (GOLD analysis project Ga0307379, IMG submission 202237) | Soil microbial communities from Risofladan, Vaasa, Finland - UN-2 | ecosystem: Environmental > Terrestrial > Soil > Coastal area > Acid sulfate soil | place: Finland: Risofladan, Vaasa | collected... | reverse complement strand
CCAGATCGCCCGGCTCCAGGCCTGGCGCTCAGGTCGCGACAAGGGGGCCGTTGAGGCCGCCCTCGCCGCGTTGCGCGACGCCGCGCGCGACGGCACCAACATCATGCCGGCCTCGGTGGATGCTGCCAAAGCCGGGGTGACCACCGGCGAATGGGGGGCTGCCATCCGCAGTGTCTTCGGCGAATACCGGGCGCCCACCGGGGTTGGCAAGGCAATCAGCAATTCGGCCGAGGGGCTGGATGACATCAGGGCGGCGGTCGAGGCGGTCTCGTCGCGGCTGGGGCAGCGGATCAAGTTCCTGGTCGGAAAGCCGGGCCTCGACGGCCACTCCAACGGCGCCGAGCAGATCGCGGTCCGGGCGCGCGACTGCGGCATCGATGTGGTCTATGAGGGCATCCGCCTGACGCCTGCGCAGATCGTCAGTGCCGCCGAGGCCGAGGGCGCCCATGTGGTCGGCCTGTCGGTGCTGTCGGGCTCACACATGGAGCTGATCGGCGAGATCATCAATCGCATGCGCGCCGCCGGGCTGGAGCACGTGCCGGTGGTGGCCGGCGGCATAATTCCCGAGGACGACGCGGCGGCGCTGAAAGCTATGGGCGTCGCGCGGATCTACACGCCGAAGGACTTCGAGCTGAACCGGATCATGATGGATATCGTGACGCTGGTGGGGGAGCGGGACAGGGAGGCGGCGTGAGCAGGGCCTTCACCAAGGAAGACGACGGCTCGGGCGCCGAGGTGCTGCCGGACCTGCCGCAAAGCGATCATCCCAACTACGTGACCCTTGGCGGGCTGGCGGCGCTTCAGGCGCGGTTGCACGATTCCCGCCTGTCGCTGGCCGGGCTGCGCGCTGGTGCGGATGATATCGAGACCCGCATCCCCATCGCCATGGCCGAGCGCGATATCCGGTTTCTCGAGGAGCGGATCAGGCGGGCCATCCCGGTCGATCCGCGCGACCAACCGCCGGGCGTTGTCGCCTTCGGGGCCGAGGTCGATGTGATAGACGAGGACGGGGCGCTCCACACTTACCGCATCGTCGGCGAGGATGAAGCCGACCCGGCGCGCGGCCTGATCACCCCGTTCTCACCTCTCGGCCGGGCACTGATCGGCGCGAGGTTGGGCGACGTGGTGGTGTGGGAGCGGCCGGTCGGGGCGGTTGAGCTGGAGGTTATTGCGGTTCGGTTTGGTTAAGTGGGTGCGGGGCGGTCACCCATCACATTCCAAAACAATTCTGGTCGTCATCACGACAAGATTACATTCTGTATCTAACTGAATTCCGGCCTGGTTCCACCGGTGGATTTGATCCCAAAAGTGGACGTGTTCCCAATCATCATTCTCCGCCATCTCATCAGCGCATTTGATCAAGAATTCTCCGATCAAACGTGCAGAATTTTGATTGACGCAGAGGGTGACATTCGCTAGGCGCCCAGGGCTGTCTGGGTTACCAAACACAACCAGATCGTCTTTGGTCATCGCTCGGGTACTGCCGCGTTTCTCGTTTGTCATGATCCATCCAGAATGATGCGTTGGCCCGGATACTTAACCCAAACGAACGCGTCCGGCGAGTGTAGGGCGGGATTAATCCCACCACGCCTCGGGCGGATGGCATGGCGGGGTCAACCCCGCCCTACATCCGCCACTCACCCACATTGCAAAACCACATCCCGGTCAAACCTGTAGGCAAAATACGCCTCACTACCGCCATGCGGCGCGAAGCTCATCGGCTCGTATCCCCACTCCAGTGCCACCGGCAGCGTGACCGTCTCGCAGCCCTTCGCGGTAATCTCCACCGTCGCCGCCCGCTTCGCGTCTTCAGGCCCTAGCGGGCTGGTCGTATGCTGGCTGTGGCTCCACCAATGCAGTTGGTTGTCCCAGGACGACGGTGTCTCGAAGGTGATGGTGACAATCGGCGCGCCATCGGCGTCGCGGTAGGTCGCCGCCGCGTCGGCCTCGATCTTGGCGCCGGTCTGGTCGGACAATGTGAGCGTCAGAACCGCGACCGAGCTCAGCGGCAGGCTGCAATAGGCCATCGAGGCCAGGGGCAACAGGATCACGGCCAGCAGGATTTTCCGCATTTCACGCCGCCTCATCCGAATTTCCGCTCAAACTAAAGTCGAGTCGGGAGCACTCCCATAACACTCCCATAACACCCCTAAAACACCCCCGTTGGAATCCCAGCCCATCAGCCCGGTCTGAGTGTTCGTAACCACCCCTCGACCTTACCCAAAAACGCCTCCGGCTGTTCGGCGTGCAGCCAGTGGCCAGCCCCCGGCAGCGCCTCGATTTCGGCCGCCGGGAACAGGGCGCGGATGCGGGGGTGGGTCTCGGGCGCGACATAGGGCGAGGCCCCGCCATGGATGAAATAGGCCGGGCCGTCGAACGCCGGCTCCGGCAGGTCGGTCGGGAAATCCAGTAGTGTCGCCATGTTCTCCCCCAGCGCCGCAAGGTTGATCCGCCACTCGGCGCGGCCATTCTCAACCGTCAGGTTCTGCAGCAGAAAACTGCGCAGCATCGGCTCGGGAACAGCATCGGCCAGCATCGGGTCGGCCTCCGCGCGCCGGGTGATTTGCGCCAGGTCCACCGCCTGCATCGCCTTGATAAAATGCAGATGGGTATGCGTGTGCGGCACCGGTGCGATGTCGGCAACGATCAGCCCGGCCAGCAGTTCGGGCCGCGAGAGCGCCAGCACCATTGCTGCCTTGCCTCCCATCGAATGACCCATAACCACGGCGTTGCCGCCGCACAGGCGCTGCACCGCATCGGCGAGGTCTTCTGCCATGGAGAAATAAGAGTTGTCTTTATCCCAAGGGCTTAGGCCATGGTTGCGCATATCGACCATCACCACCCGGCGCGTTACCGCCAGCCGCTTACCCAGCGTATTGAAGTTCCGGGCCGAACCGAAAAGCCCATGGGCGATGAGCAGCGGGGGGCTGCTTTCGCCTGCCGAGGCGGGGTGTTCCAGGTGGGCTAGTGTAACCGACATGCGCTCTCCTTTGCGTCGAAGTAGCGGGGGTGGGGGCAGGGTGCAAGGTGGGTTGGCTGCTTAGCGGGGCGAGAGTGTAGTGTTGCGCGCCGCGGCGAGAGAAGGCAGATTGTCGGCATGTCAAAGATCCTTCTTACCGGGTTCGAGCCGTTCCGGCACTGGCCGGTCAACTCCAGCTGGGAAGCGGTGCGCCATCTCGCCGGGCGGCGGAGCGATCTGTCGGCCCAGTGCTTGCCTGTTGACCACGAACATGCGGCCGTGGCGGTTCGGGGCCTGATCGAAAGGATGCGTCCTGAGATCGTGCTGCTGACCGGGCTTGCGGATGATCCGGAGCCGCGGTTGGAGCAGATCGGGCGCCCAGGCCCGCTGGCCGATCATGGCGAACCGGAGGTCCGGCTGGGCCGGTGGCCGTGGGAAGCAGCACTACAACGCGCCGCTGAGCGGATGCTGCCGATCCGGCTGTCCAGCGATGCTGGGGGCTATGTCTGCGACACGACATATTGGGCGGCGCTGGGGATGGATGCGCCGATGGTGGTGTTTCTGCATCTTCCGCCGCCGGGACCGGTCTGGACCCCCGAGCGCAGCGCGCAGGTGGTCGAGGCGGTGCTGGATGCGGCGCTGGGGTGAGGGACGGGCCACGCGGGCGTTATCCGCGTTTCGGGATCACCTCATAGCCCGGCTCCTCCGGCTCGTCATCGACCATTTCGGCAGGGAAACCGGGGGCACGGATGTCGGCCCCGGTGGCTTCTTCCAACCGTTTGATGATATCGTCGGACTGGGCCCGCGCGCCATACCGGGCGATGCCGTCCTTGAAGATCTGGATCATCAGTGGGCTGATTTCCAAGGGCACATTGGCGCGGTCGGCGATGGTCTGGAACAGGCCAATATCTTTCAGTACCAGATCCATGGTGAAGCTGATATCGCGCGAGCCGTTCAGGATCACCTGGCTCTCGGTCTCGTGGACAAATGAGGTGCCGGACGAAATTTTGATTGCTTCATAAGTCGTTGCGAGGTCGAGCCCGGCGCGCTCCATGGTCACCAGCGCCTCGCACAACGTCAGAAGGTTGGCGGTGGCGAGGTAGTTGGTCATGACCTTCAGGGTCGAAGCCGAACCCAGCGGGCCGGTGTGCAAGATGCGCCGCCCCAGGGTGGTCAGCGTCGGCAGCATCCGCTCGAAGGTTGCACGCTCGCAGCCGGCGAAGATCGAGATGTTGCCGGTTGCAGCCCGGTGGCAGCCACCGGAGACCGGGCAGTCGACTGGCTCGGCGCCCTTGGCCTGGACCATGGCGCCCAGGCGCTTGACCTCGGCCTCGTCGGTGGTCGACATTTCGGCCCAGATCTTGCCAGGGGTCAGGGCGCTGAGGATACCGTCCGGCGCCTCCATTACAGCGGCTGAGGCGGCGGGTGAGGGCAGGCAGGTGATGATCAGGTCGCAGCTGGCGGCCATCTCGGCCGGGCTGTCGGCCCATTTGGCCCCCTGGTCAATAAAGCCTTGCGCCGCCTTGCGGTCGAGGTCGCGCACGGTCAGGTCAAGCCCGTTACGCAGGATCGAGCCGGCCAGCTTGCCGCCGACATTGCCCAGCCCGATGAAGCCGATTTTCATGGTGGTGGATTTCCTTTGTTGTGTGTTGTCAGAGAGATGGGGGAAGTTTTTCTGTTACGTCCGCACGTATTGCTTCGACGGATCTGTCTCGACCCTGTAGTCCCAGCTGGTGCCGGTACGGGCCATCGCGGCATTGACGACCTGTTTTTACGGCAACCGGGCCCAGACGTCCGCCTCGATGAAGTCGAGGTCGAACCCGCCGGTGATAATCTCGCGAAGTTCGTTCTCGATCTCGGCAACCGAGGCCTGGCCGGCAAGGTTGTCCCACTCGCCGGGATCGCGCTCGATGTTGAAAAGCTGCGGCGTGGAGCGGTGGATGTAGGTGTATTTTCACGGCCCTTTGCGGACCATGAAGCAGGGCCGCATGACCGCCTCACCGTGATATTCGGAAATCACCGGTACGGTCTCAAGTGTGCCGCCATGGAGCGCGGGCATAAGGCTGCGGCCGTCGAGTTCGCGAACCGGCACGGCGCCGGCGATGTCGATCAGAGTTGCTGGCAGATCGATCAATGAAACGGGTGTATCGATCTTACCCGGCGCAGCACCGGGATAGTCGATTATCAGCGGAATCCGCGACGACCATTCGTAGAAGCTGCGCTTCTGGATCAGGCCCTTTTCGCCCAGCATCTCGCCATGGTCGGAGGTGAAAACGACGACCGTGTTGTCACGCAGCCCGGTCTCGTCGAGCAAGTCCAGCAGTTCACCCAGCTTATCGTCGACATAATGCGACAGCGCCGCAAAGCCGCGCCGCATCGCCAGCAGGTGTTCGGGTTCACGGATGCTTTTGCGGTCAAGGCCATACCAGCGCAGGAAGGCACGATCGAAGTCGGAATATCGCTCATCCATATCGTTCGGATAATGGGGCAGGGGCATGTCGGCGTCGCGGTACATTTCCCAATACTTGCCGGGCACTTTGTAGGGCGGGTGCGGGTTCGTATACGAGGCCAGCAGCATGAACGGATTTGCCGGCGCGTTGCGAAGGTACTCAACGGCGCGGAAATGGGTTTCCTCGTCGTATTGCAGCTCGGTGCTCCAGCCGGCGCCGATATTCTGCGCCTGGTATTGCGGCGCGAAGTCAAAGGCCATTGCCTCGGGGTCATTCTCGTCGAGCAGCGGGTACGACCAAATGAAGCCGGACGGGTAGACGTCAGTATTCAGTCGGCGCTGGAAGCCGTGCAGTTGGTCCGGCCCGACAAAGTGCATCTTGCCCGACAGCACCACCTCGTAACCCACGTTGGTCATGTAGTGCGCAAAACTGGGGACGCCATTGTCGTAGCAGCCGGTGCGCGAGACATGGAGCCCGGTCATCAACGACGATCGGGCCGGCACACATATCGGACAAGGGGTGTAGGCGGTGGTGAACTGCACGCCGCGCCGGGCCAGTGTCGTAAGGTTTGCCATCGGCGCGCCGGTGCCGCCACAGGCGCCGAGCATGAACGGTGTCATCTGGTCGGCCATGACGAACAGGATATTGGGCTGCTTTGCGGTGTTGTCGGTCATTTTGGTATTCCCGAGGCACGGGGGTTGATCCCGCAAGCATGTTGCGATCTTGCAAGGGGCCTTTGCAAAACGAAAACGAATAATTATGGTGATTAGACATCGAAATATTTGTGGCTAAGGTGATTTCAAAATGGTTTACCGTTTGCCGAATCTTGTCTGGCTGCGGGCGTTCGAGGCGGCTGCACGGCTCGGCAGTTTTACCGCGGCGGCGGGTGAACTGGGGCTGACCCAGGCCGCGGTCAGCCATCAGGTGCGTTCGCTGGAAGACAAGCTGGGGTTCAGGCTGTTCCTCCGCCAGGCGCGGCGGCTGGATCTGACCGACATGGGGAAAGCCTACCTGCCCTCGGTCAGCAAGGCGATGGAGGATCTGTCGCTGTCGACTCAGGGTCTGTTCGGCCCACGTGGGCGCCGGACGGTCACGCTGCGGGCGCCGATCTCGACGGCGGTGCTGTGGCTGTCGCCGCGCCTGCGGAAGTTTCGCGAACAGCATCCGCATATCCAGTTCAGGATGATCTCGGCAATCTGGGCCGACGCGATTGCCGACGAGGATGTCGATATCGATATCCGATTGGGTACCGGCGCTTGGCCCGCCATGCAGGCCGAACTTCTGTCGCCCGAGACCATCGTTCCGATTTGTGCCCCAACAGCCAGGATTTGCTCGCTGTCGGATATCAGCGAGGCGCGCATCATCCATATCATCGGCTTTCAGGATGACTGGGCACGATTGTTCCAACGCAATGGTGCCCGCTACGATCCCGCCAAGATTGGCATTGCGGTCGATACGACGCTGGCCGCGGTCGAGTTGGTATCTTGCGACGCTGGTGTTGCGCTGGTTCTGAAGCGCTTTGCCGTCGATCTGGTGCGTGCCGGCAAGGCCGCGGTTCCGCTTGACGAGGAGATCGCGATTCCGCAGGCGCACTATATTGTCTCAGACCCGGGACGAACTGCGGTGAATCCCGAGGTCGAGATCGTCAGGCGCTGGCTGCGCGACGAGTTTACGCAGCAAGAATGCCCGGCCTGACGCAAAGGGGCGCTTTCCCAATCAGAAATCCGTCGGCGCGCCGCCTTCGGATTTGCGCCGGGCGACAAACGCATCCAGTTCCTCGACGATGGCGGGGTCGAGCGGCGGGGCCTCGAATTCCTCAAGAATTGCCTTCCAGATCTTGTTGGCCCGCTCGGGTGTCTGCTGGGCGCCGTCGTCCTCCCAGGTCTCGAAGTTGCGCCAATCTGACAGGAATGGGCTGTAGAAGGCGGTCTCGTAGCGGTCCTGGGTGTGTTGGATGCCGAAGAAATGGCGGGCGTCGTTACCGTCCGAGATGGCCTGGATCGAAATGTCGTCGTCAGTGATGCCGATCGGCTTGTTGTAGGCCATCATCTGCTGCAGCGTCTCGCAATCCATGACGAATTTCTCGTAGCTGGCGCACAGGCCACCTTCCAGCCAACCCGCCGCATGGTAGACCATGTTGGCGTGGCCCGAGGTGCAGGCCCACAGCGAGAAGGCGCTTTCCCATGCCGCCTGCGCATCGGGGGCATTGGCGGCGCAGGCGTTTGTGGCGCGCAGCGGCAGATTGTACAGCCGCGCAATCTGGCCCGACATCTGGGTCGCACGCATGTATTCCGGGGTGCCGAATGCGGGCGCACCGGTTTTCATGTCGACGTTCGACGTGAACGAGCCCATCACCACCGGCACACCGGGGTTGATCTGCTGCAACAGCACAATGGCTGCCAGCGACTCGGCGGTTTGCTGCGCGACAGCGCCAGCCAGAGTTACCGGCGCCATGGCGCCCGCCAGCGTAAACGGGGTGACCGTGACCATCTGGCCGCGCTTGGCCAGCCGCATGGCGCCGTCCAGCATCGGCCAGTCGTGGATCAGCGGGCTGGTCGAATTGATGTTGGTGTACATCCGCGGCTTGGCGTCGAATTCCTCGTGGCTGAGGCCACCGGCGATGCGCACCATCTCCATAGCATCGACGACCCGTTCCTTGCCAAGGCTGTAGCAGTGCATGACCTTGTCGGTCAGGATCAGCTTGTCGCGCAGGCAATCGAGGTGGCGGACCGAGGGGTGTATGTCGACCGGCTCGACCGGGTAACCGCCGACCATGTGGATGCAGTTGAAATACTGGCTGAGCTTCACCAGGTCGCGAAAGCTTTCGCGTGTGCCGGGACGGCGGCCGCGGTCGAGGTCGGAACAGTTGGGCGGGCTGGAGACATTGATGTAAACTTGGTTGCGGCCGCCGATAGGCAGCGCACGGTCGGTGTTGCGGGGGGTGATTGTAAAACTGGACGGGGATTTCGCCACCATCTCGCGCACCATGTCGCGGTCGAAGCGGACCCGGTTGCTGTTCGGATCAACATCGGCGCCCGCCGCCTTCAGATGCATTTTGGCTTCTTCGTGCAGGAAATCGATACCGATCTCCTCGAGAATGCGCATCGCACCGTTATTTACAGCGGCCACGCCCTCGGCGGTCAATGGCTCTGTCGGGGCGTCAAGAAGTTGCGGGATTTGCCACGGAAGCTGGGTGATCGCGGTGCCGGTGTCGCGCCGCACGTTGCCGGACCTGCCGCCGCCACGCTTGCGCCGGGCCGGGCCTTCCGCGGTTTCGGTCGTCAGATCATCCATCATCGCCTCGCTGAATCCGCCTGTTTAACTTGCGCGAGCGTTATCCCGCGCTGGCCCCGAGTCCAGCCGGTATGCGTCAGATCGTGTCGCATTCGGGCCAGATTTCGGTCAGATGCTCGATTGTGCCAGCAGTGCAGGCAGATGTTCGATCGACGGCAGGATGTGGTCGGCGTAAGGGGCCAGGTCGTCATGGGTCGCCGGGCCGGTCAAAACGCCTACCGTCATCGCCGCCCCGGCATTGCGTCCAACCTCGAGATCGTGGCGGCTGTCGCCGACCATCACCACACTCGCGGGCGCGATGCCAGTCGCGGCGGCGAAGGCCAGCAACATGCCGGGGCCGGGCTTTAGCCCGTGGCCACTGTCGTAGCCGGCGATGAAGTCGAAGGCCGACAGCGCCCCGATCGCCGACAGCTGGACCCGCGCGCCTTGTTCTGAATCATGGGTCGCGACGCCAAGCCGGTAGCCACTGCCGCGCAAGTTGGCGAGGAACCCCGGTAGATCGGCAGTGGCGGGAAACAGTGCGGCGGGGTCGGCGAGGATCGCGAGCCCTATGTCGTCGAGCACCCGTTCGATTTTCGCGGCGCCAAGCTCAGGCAGGATCTCTGCCCAAAGCGCCGCAATCTGCCCGGTTGATCCAGCGACCACCGGCGAGCCGGGCAGGAAGCGGCCACCCACCTGGTCGTAGCCGCCGGCCTTCGCCATCCGATCCCAGGCCTCGCGATCCGGCGCCAGCGTGTCGAGGACTGCTTCGATTACCCGCTTCCAGGTTGCCTGAAAGTCGAACAGGGTGCCATCCTTGTCGAACAGGATGCCGCGCAGCGGCGGGTGGAGCGGTGGCTTGGGCATATCAACGCTATCCGTCAGATCAATTGACAAGGTCGAAAAAGACTTCGGTTGCGGTGCATTCGATCCGCACCACGAGCGTATCTCCGGCGGCGACCGGAACGGGATTGTGGAATGGCCAGAAAGTAGGCCACCAATTGCAGGCAAGCTCAGGCCTGTTCTCGTAGGCCGAGCCGTCCGGAAAGCCGTGGCGGACCCATTGCAATATCCCCGTCGCGGCGCCGCTGGCGGTGGCCTGAAGTTTGGTCAAGTGGGTACCCTTCGCCGGGCTCATGTCAGAGGTCAGATCGAACTCTGCCAGCGTTTGCGAGGCACTGAGTGGCTGCTCGATCGCAACCGGGCCAGCAAGCGAAACATCGGCGGCGGCGAACAAGTTGATTTCGGTGAGGTCGAACCCCTCGACCTTGGCCGGCACCCGGATTGAATCGAGAGGCCACTGGTCGCCCACCAGCATCCCGACTGCAGCGAACCGCTGGGGAAGGATAAGCGCCTCTGGTGTCAGAAGATCTTCGCGAATCCGCTGGAACATCGGGCCCATCTTTGCCACGACAAAGTGCGAATCGACGAATTCGTGCATCAACATATCGGCGCGCCGCGGCAAATGCTTACCCAGGCGCAAATCCTCGTACCGGCAATCGAACAGAGTGATCCGGCTGGCGAGCCCGTTTCTCGCTATGTTGGATCGGGCGATGGCGGCCACATGGGGGTTGGTCTCGCAGGTGTAGACGTGCTGCGCCCCGGCGCGCGCTGCCAGCATCGCGAAAAGCCCGCTACCAGTGCCGGCTTCGACGACCAGGGTTTCGGGCGTCATCAGCGCCTCGAGCGCCCGGCGATAGGCGGCATTGCGGTGTGGGTCGTTGACTGCGCGGATATACCAGAGCGGATAGTTACGCCGGACGTAGATGTCGCTCACCCGCGCCAGCCGATCCGACTTTGGCAAAGCACGCCGTAGCAGCAGCGCGAAGTCGCACGCCTCGATCGCGGGAGCCTTCTCACCAAGCGTCCCCAGCAATTGGATCAGGCCGGGCACCGGATCATCCAGCCATAGGATGGCCTCGGCAAAGGGTC
>Ga0307379_10013425_pt1 | contig 10614 bp, 7 predicted proteins | sample UN2MG_FD_202237 | JGI IMG/M metagenome (GOLD analysis project Ga0307379, IMG submission 202237) | Soil microbial communities from Risofladan, Vaasa, Finland - UN-2 | ecosystem: Environmental > Terrestrial > Soil > Coastal area > Acid sulfate soil | place: Finland: Risofladan, Vaasa | collected... | reverse complement strand
CTGCACGATTCAAACCCGCCGCCTCCCCGGGGGTATCGGGTTTTCGGAGACGGTTTTTCCCGGGCGCCGCCGCGGCGGGGGAGCTACTTCAGGACGTACGCGGCGGCCAGCACGAGGAGGTTGTAGGTCACGTGCGCGGTGATGGGGGCCAGGAGCAGGCCGGTCCGGCGGAAGCTGATCGCCGCCGCCACGCCCAGGCCGAACACCGGAAGGATGGCGATCGGCGGGTGGATGACGGCGAAGACCGCGGCGCTGCCCGCGACGGCCACGGCGGGGTGGAACGAACGCTGGAGCCCTCGATAGAGCAGGCCGCGGAAGAGGTACTCCTCGAGCACCGGCGCGACCAGGACGGCCAGGAGGAGGATCCACAGGGCGTTGCCGCCCTCGCCGCCGAGGATGGGCGTCTGCTGCTTGAGGCGCCGCAGCGGGGCGATCTGCTCGACGGCCATGAGGTAGACGATGCCGAAGGCGGCGGCGGCCAGTCCCCAGGCGAGCCCACGCAGCATGGCGGCCGGCCAGCGCGACGAGGTCCGCCCGTCGGCGCTCCCGGCGAGTCCCACGCGCCGCAGCAGATCGGGCACGCGCCGGCGCCGGAAGGCCAGCAGGGACAGGGGCGCGACGATCGCACCGGCGCCCGTGTAGGTCAGGGCCAGCAGGTCGAGGGTCTCCAGGGGGAACTTCATGAGGATCACGACCAGCAGCGACTGGACGGCGAAGAAGGCGAACGCGGCGACCAGCCCGTCGCTGAGGCTCAGTTGGGGCGGGGGCCGCTCGGTGGGGTCCAGCAGGTAGCCGATCCGGTCGCGCACCTTCTGCCAGATCGCGCAGGCGACCAGGGCGAACAGGGTCAGGATGATGAGCTTCGCCCAGAGGCTTTCGGCGTAGATGGCCGCGAGGTACATGCTTGCCAGGACCATGTTGAGCAGGACGGCGGTGCCCGCGACGCGTGGTCGTTCGGCCGACACGTCGGTGGCGAGGACGGCCACCCCGGCCGACACGGCCCCGACGATCGCCACGCCCACGAGGGCGAGGGCGGCGTTGATCGTGTTCTGGAGGTCCCAGTGCCATTTCTCGTTGCTGGCGGCGACCAGCACGGCCGCCGTGAAGACCACTCCCACCGTCGACCAGAGGCTGACCTTTCGGAGGAGGAGCCTCTCGAGGCGGTGGGGGAGGCTGTAGAGCATCCACAGGCTGCGGAGTTCGGAGACCAGCAGGGAGGCCCCGCTGGCGAGCATGACGTAGGCGCCGGTGCCGAAGGCCAGGGCCGTCGCGTGCTGCTGCGAGCTGGTCGCCGCGCGGAGGAGGTGGCGGTTCAGCACCAGTTGGAACAGGCAGATCAGCACGGGCAGGACGACGGTCTGGCAGAGGAAGCTCCGGTCGCGGGCGAGCAGGAGCAGCTCCTTGCCCAGCATGCCTCGGAAGAGTCGGCCGGGCTTTCGGAGCGTACCGGCCGGCGTGCGGCGTCGGTCGGGGGCGGTCGACGGCTTGGTCAGGCCACCTCGGACCATGCGTTCGGAGACGTGCCCGGCCAGCACGGCGAAGGCGACGGCCGCGGCGAACATACCGGCGAGCGTTGCCCACGCGGCCCAGCCGGGACGACAGACCTGAAGGCCCAGGCACAGTGGGCCGTAGGTGGCGGCCGCCGGCATCTTGCGGGCGATGGCCAGCAGGGCCGCCGCCGCCTCGGGTGCCGCGGCGGCCAGCAGCGTCGCCATGAGCAGCAGCGTCTGGAGAATCGTGCAGAGGCCCATCACGTTGCTCCGGCGCGACGGGCTGAGCGTCTGTCGAAGCCACGTCTCGCCGATCACCTGCACGCCGCCCAGGATGAGGTTCACCGCCAGCGTGGCCGCCACGGCCGCCGGAAGGGCCAGGACGTATCGCCCCGCGCTGATGTAAGCCACCAGGAAGAACGGGAACAGGAACAGCCAGGAGAAGGCGTTGAGGACCGAGACGTGCAGCACGCGGGCCAGGAAGACGCCCCGCAGGTCGATCGGGAACGTCAGGAGCCATTCCACGGTCCACGTGGGGTCCTTGAGGTCGGCGTTGGCGGCGCTGAAGGCCTTGAAGAGCAGCATGAAGAACAGGCAGGTGAGCGTCAGGGCGAGCGCCCGCATCATGTCGCGTCGCTGGTCCGGCTGCGACCACGCCTGGCCGCCCAGCAGGTTGGCGAGCACGTTCTCGCGGCCAGGCCGGAAACCCGCCAGGCCCCTCCGGACGTACCGCTCCCTCATCTGCTGCTGCCATCGGTCGGCGTCGGCCTTGCTGCGGCGGGACCCGTGGGCCTCGAACCAGAACGGCATCTGGGCGCTCTTCAGGACGGCCCGTCGGATCTCCGCGGGACCGACCGGCTGCGTTTCGGTCCGGACCCGTGGGCCCGAACGGAAGGCCACCTCGGCCTTGCGGAGCTCGTCGAACGTGGACTGCCGGATGAAAACCGCGCCGGGCGAGGTCGGGCGATCGAGCAGCACGGCGAGCCGGCCGACGAGGCCCACGTACCAGCTCGTGACGCCCAGCAGCATGAGGACCGCCAGGAGCCAGCCGAGCACGCCCCACTTGGGCGTTCTTCGCGGGGTGGGCTTTCGCCCCCCCGGGCCGGGCCGGGACGCCCGCCTGGCCGACAGGCGCACCCAAACGCGGTTCCTCCACTGCCGCGCCGCCACGCGGAACAGCACCCAGACGACGCGGCCGGTGCCGAGCGGCGGGGGGCTCACCGGCCCGGGCCTCCCGTGCCCGTCGTCTCGTCCGGGGAGGTCACGCGGAAGAAGATCTCCTCCAGCGTGCCGCCCTCGCGCGCCTGGGCGCGAAGCTCGTCGAGGCCGCCGAGGGCCGCCAACCTCCCCTCGTACAGGATGCCCACGCGGTCGCAGAGCTTCTCGGCCTGGTCGAGCAGGTGCGTGCTGAGGAACACGCTGCCGCCGCCCGCCGCGTGCGATCGGATCATCTCGTGCAGCGCCCGCGTGGTGAGCGGGTCCAGGCCGTTCGTCGGCTCGTCCATGATCAGCAGCCGCGGCTCGTGGCACAGGGCGCAGATGAGGGCGAGTTTCTTCTTCATGCCCCGGGAGTAGTTGACGGCGTACTCCTCGACGGCGTCCTGGAGGCCCAGGCGTTCGACGAGCGGCCCGGCGCGGCGATGCGTCTCCTCGGCCGACAGCCCGTGCATCTCGCCGACGAAGTGGATCAGCTCCCGCCCGCGGAGGAAGTCGTAGAAGACCGGCTCGTCCGGCAGGTACCCCACGCTGCGCATGACCTCGGGGCGGTCGGCGAAGCAGTCGCGTCCCAGGATGGCCGCCCTGCCCGCCGTCGGCTTGAGAATGCCCATCAGCATGCGGATCGTGGTCGTCTTGCCGGCCCCGTTGGGGCCCAGAAGCACGAACACCTCGCCGGGGCGGACCTGGAGGCAGAGATCCCCGACGGCCTGGAAGTCTCCGTACTTCTTCACGAGGCCCTGAATGTCGATGACGGGCGGCTGTTCCATTGGCACGGCTCCCGCGGCGGACAACGTCGCCCCGCTATGGTAGGGCTTCGGGGCCGGCCCTTCAACGGGCGCCGTTGCGCGAGCGCGAGGCCGGCCCTTGAAAACGGCCCCGCGACCCGGGAAAATGCCGCCACGAGGCCCCGCAGCCGGCGGGACGCACGCGACGAGACAGGCGGAGAAGGAACCTGGGACCATGGCGACGAAGACGATTGCGGACATCGACGTTTCGGGCAAGAAGGTGCTGATGCGCGTGGACTTCAACGTCCCGCTGGCCGAGGGCAAGGTCACGGACGACAAGCGGATCGTCGCGGCGCTGCCGTCGATCCAGAGCGTGGTGGAGGCCGGCGGGATGCTGATTCTGATGAGTCACCTCGGCCGGCCGGCCGGCGAGGGCTTCGAGGCGCAGTTTTCCCTTCGCCCGGCGGCCGAGCGACTGGCCGAACTGCTGGGCAAGGACGTCGAGCTCGGCCCGCCCGAGGTCGTCGGCGAGGCCACCGAGGCGCTCGTGGCGGCCATGAAGCCCGGCGACGTCGTCCTGCTGGAGAACCTCCGCTTCGACGCCGGCGAGACCATGCCGGACCAGGCGAAGAAGAACGCCGACGGCAAGCTGACGGCCGAGCAGGCCGCGACGCACGAGACGTTCGTGGCGCACCTGGCGAAGCTCGGGGAGGCGTACGTCAACGACGCGTTCGGCACGTGCCACCGCAAGCACGCCAGCATGTACGGCGTGGCCAAGGCGATCCGGGCCGCCGGCGGGCCCGCCGTCGCGGGCTTCCTCGTCGAGAAGGAGATCCGATACCTCGCCGAGGCGCTCGCCAAGCCGGTCCGGCCGTTCGTCGCCATCCTCGGCGGCGCGAAGGTCTCCGACAAGATCAAGCTCATCGGCAGCCTCCTGGGCAAGGTGGACCGCATCCTGATCGGCGGGGCGATGGCCTACACGCTGCTGAAGGCCCGCGGCGAGGCCGTCGGCAAGAGCCTCGTCGAGGCCGACCAGGTCGAGGCGATGGGCGACCTGCTGGCCCGGGCGGGCGAGAAGATCCTCCTGCCGTGCGACCACGTCGCCGCGGCGGAGTTCGCCTCCGACGAGGCCGTGCCCGTCGAGGGCGTCGAGATCCCCGACGACCTGATGGGCATGGACGTCGGCGCCAAGACCGTTCAGGCGTTCGCTTCCGTGATCGCCGAGGCGAGGACGGTGGTGTGGAACGGCCCGATGGGCGTCTTCGAGCGGGAGGCCTACGCGGCGGGCACGAAGGCCGTCGCCGAGGCCGTCGCCCGCGCGACCGACGCCGGCGCCGTCAGCGTCATCGGCGGGGGCGACTCGGCCGCCGCCGTCGAAGGGATGGGGCTCGGCGACCGCATGACGCACGTCTCCACGGGCGGCGGGGCGTCGCTGACGTATCTCGAGGGCAAGCCCATGCCGCCCATCGACGTGCTGGAGGAGCGCTGATCGCCGAAGCCCGCCGGGGTCATTCGTGCCGCAGGGCGACGATCGGGTCCAGCCGCGCCGCGCGCAGGGCGGGGTAGAGGCCGAAGATCATCCCCACGCTCATGCTGATGCCCAGCGACAGCAGGATGCTCCAGGCGGTCACCACGGTGGGCATGCCGGCGAAACGGGTCACCAGCCAGGGGATGAGCAGGCCGATGCCGATCCCGATCAGCCCGCCGACCGTGGAGAGGACCATGGTCTCGATGAGAAACTGCCCGACGATCTGCCGGCGCCGCGCGCCGATGGCCCGGCGGATGCCGATCTCCCGGGTCCGCTCCGTGACGGTGGCCAGCATGATGTTCATGATGCCGATCCCGCCGACCAGCAGGCTGATCCCGGCGATGGAGCCCAGCACGATGTTGAAGGTTCGCCGGGTGGCCTCGGCCTGCCGCAGCAGCGCCAGCGGAACGCTGATGCGGTAGTCCTGGTTCTTGTGGAATCGCCTGAGCATGGCCTCGATGGCCGCCGCGGTGGCCTCCACCTCCTCCAGCGAGGCCGCCTGCACGAGGATCTGGTGCAGCTCGACCCTCTCCCGCTCGCGCGACCCGTCCGCGCGGCGCATCGTGATGTCGCCGTACCACTTCCGCGCCAGCTCCAGCGGGATGTAGGCGTCCACCTCCTGGTCGGGGGCCTGGATCTCCCCGCTGACCATCTCGCTCCGGACGATGCCGATCACCCTGAAGTAGTCCGTGCCGATGCGGATGAACTCGCCGACGGTATTGCCGGTGGCCAGCAGCCGGCGGGCGCCGTACTCGGTCAGCACGCAGACGTTGGCCTTCTGGTCCAGGTCCCCCTGGGTGAGGACGCGCCCGGCGAGGACCTCCCGGTGGACCAGCTGGAACCACATCGGCGTCGTGCCGACGAGGCGCAGCTCCAGCGTCCGTTCCCGCAGGCGCCCGTCCTTGCGGATCAGCTTGCTCGGAACCGTTCGGAGGACCGTGGGAATGCTCTGGCGGATCCGCCGCTCGTCCTCGTAGGTCAGGCCGTACATGCTCATATGTGCATGCTTGATGCTCGCCGAGTCGTCCTCGATCGGCTTGGTGGCGCGGATGATGATGTTGTTGCTCCCGAGCTTTCGGATCTGGTCGAGGGCCTCGCGGCTGGCGCCCTCGCCCACCGAGAGCATCGCGATGACGCTCCCGACGCCGAAGACCACGCCCAGCACGGTCAGCCCGGAGCGCAGCTTGTGGACCAGCAGGTTCTTGATCCCCAGCCGGACGTTGCGGGCGATTCGCGAGTGGTGCATCAGCCGGGCCCCTCCACGCGGTCGATCCGGCCGTCCTTCAGGTGAAGCTTGCAGCCGGCGAACGCGGCGATGTGCGTCTCGTGCGTGACCATGAGGATCGTCCTGCCCTCTTCGTTGAGCCGGGCCAGCAGCTCCATGATCTGGTAGCCCGTCTGCGAGTCGAGGTTGCCCGTGGGCTCATCGGCCAGCAGGACCGACGGCTCGTTGGCCATCGAGCGGGCCACGGCCACTCGCTGCTGCTGCCCGCCGGACAGCTCCGCCGGGCGGTGTCCCAGCCGGTCCGCCAGGCCGACCAGCTCGGCCAGCTCGCGGGCCCGCACGGCGCTCGGGGCGGCCTCCCAGCCCAGGTAGTACAGCGGCAGCTCGATGTTCTCCTGGACCGTCAACTGCGGGATCAGGTTGAAGCTCTGGAAGATGAACCCCAGCTCGCGCAGGCGGATCCGGCTGAGGTTGTCGTCGTCCAGCAGGCTGACGTCCTGGGCGTTGAGCACGTATCGCCCTCCCGTGGGGCGGTCGAGGCAGCCGAGGATGTTCAGCATCGTGCTCTTGCCCGAGCCGCTCTGGCCCATGATCGCCCAGAAGCTTCCCCGCTCCAGCGAGAGGCTCACGCCCGCCAGCGCGTGGACCTCCTGCGAGCCCACCTGGTAGGTCTTGTGGACGTCTTGGAGGCAGACCAGCGCGTCGGGGGATTGGTCTTGCATGGGGGCTTTCGGCTAGGGCTCTCCGCGCCGGTTTCGTCCGGGCCGGTCACCGGATCGGTCCCCGCGTGGGCGGCGCTTACGCATCTCGGCTCGCTGGGCCGGCGTGAGGCTCTGGAACCACTTCCGCCGCTGCTCGGGGGTCATTGTTCGGAGCTGGGTGAGGTCCAGCTTCGGGGGTGATTTCCCGCCGGCCCCGTCGGGTTGGCTGGTCGGTTGGCTGGTCGGGCGGCTGGTCGCGGCGCCCACGATGCCGGCCGGCGAGGGCGGGGGCGCCTTCTCGGCGAACGTGGCCGCCTGGGCCAGCGGGGGCGCCAGCAGCACCTCTTCGCCCTCGGCCAGCCCCTCCAGGACGCGCACCATGCGGTTGTTGTCCAGCCCGATCTTCACCGCTCGAGACACGGGGCCGTCGGGGTCCGACAGGAAGACGGTCGGCCGGCCGGCCACTCGCAGGACGGCCTGCATCGGCACGTAGAGCGCGTCGGCATATTGCTCGACGATGATCTGCGCCTTGCACGTCATGCCCGGGCGAAGGTCCACGCCGTTGCCGTCCACGTAGATCTCCGTGTTGTAGACCTTCAGGTCCGGGTTCATCCAGACGCTCTGGGCGTCGGGCAGCAGGCCGATCTTGCCCACCTTCCCGTAGAACGTCCGTCCGGGCAGGGCGTCCACCTGGACCCGCACCGGCTGGCCCACCGCCACCTTCCGCAGGCTCGACTCGTGGATCTTGATCTCCGCCACCATGGAGGTGGTCGTCGGCAGGTGGATCAGCTCCTGTCGCTGGCGGACGAGCTGGCCCTCGTCCAGGGGCTCGGCGTTGCCTCGCCAGTTCCCCTTGCCCGTGGTCGCGTAGACGACCATGCCCCCCACCGGGGCGAAGATCTTGCACTTGAGGATCTGCGCCTCCGTCTTGGCCAGGTTGGCCTTCTGTCGCTTGTACTCCGACTCCTTGGCCTTCAGCTCGGCCTCCGCCTGGACGATGTCCGCCGACGCCTTCCGCTTGACCCGTTCCAGGGCCATCCGCGCCTGCTCGACGTCGCTGGTGTACTGCTCGACGTTCCGCTTGTTCGTGTATTCCTCCAGCAGGCTGAGCTTGCCCTCGGCGAGCTTCAGGTCGATCTGGGAGCGCTTGGCGGCCAGCTCGTCGGCCTGCAGCTCCGTCCGCGTGAGGTACCCCTCCTTGGCCAGCCGCCGGGACCACTCCAGCTTGTCCTCGGCGCGCTGGAGCTCCTCCTTGGCGATGGTGATCTGAGCGTTGGCCTGCTGAAGCTCCTGGGGGTATTCGCCCTGGATGTACTTCTTCAGGTCCCACTGGGCGAACTTGTAGGTCAGCTCGGCCTTGGCGAGGTCGCTCTCGGTCTGGCTCTTGGTGACGGCGAGGTCCTCGCGGGCCCGGATGTAGGCCGCCTCGGCGTTGAGCACGACGATCTGCTGCTTGGCCTTCTCGTCCTCCAGCCGGCTGCTGTCCAGCTCGATCAGCCGGTCGCCCTTCCGGACGTGCGTGCCTTCCTCGACCAGCCAGAGGATCTGGCTGCCCCCCTCGACCTCGCACTTGACGATCTCCTGGTTGCGGTTCTGGATCGTGCCCGACTCGGTCACGCTGATGACCATCGGGCCCCGCTTGACCGCGAAAGTCGCCACGGCCGTCTCTTCCTCGCCGCGGCCGAGCCAGACCGCCGTGGCCGCCACCGCGACGGCCAAAACGGCCAGACCCGCCATCGCGGGGAGAAGCCAACGGCGCCGCGGCGGCCTCGAACCTGTCTGAGTGTCATGGGTTTTCATCGGGCTTGTACTCGCTCCAGAGGCCTCTATGATCGATCCGCAGCACGCCCATGTCTCGCTGAAGTTGCAGCTCGGCCACCCGGTAATCCACCAGCGCCGCCGTCAGGGCGTTCTGGGCCGACACGAGCGCTTCCTGGGCCTCCAGCACGTCTCGGATCTGGGCCCGGCCGGCCTGGAGAAACAGCTCCGTGCTCGTGACCCGCCGCAGGGCCAGCTTCGCCGCCTGGACCTGGATCTGGTAGCTCTCCCGGGCCTGAAGAAGGCCCCGCAGGGCGTTGCGGACCTCGAGCTTCACCTCGTCCTCCAGCTCCTGCGCGCTGCGCACCGCCCGTTCGAGGCCGATATAGCTGTCGCGATACGCGTTGCGTTCGGCCGTCCGCTCCAGGGGCAGGTCGAGGATCGCGCCGCCCGTGTAGATGCCCCGTTCCGGGCGGAACCGCGCGTTGTCGCTGCCCGCCGTGGCCAGCCCGCGCGACTCGCCCGCGCCGGCCGTGCCCACCAGCGTCAGGCCCGCCCGCAACGCGTCGGCGGCCACCACCACGGCACGCTGGGCGTCGAACACGCGCCCGTGCACGGTCCGAAGGTCCAGGCGATGCTTCATCGACACCTGGACCGCCTTGGCCGGGTCCATCTCCAACGGCCCGCCCCCTTTTCGGCTGGGCACGGCGATCTCGACCGGCGCGTCGGCGGCCGGAGCGCTCGCCGGCTGCGTGCGGGCTTCCGCCGGCTGCGTGGTCGGCTGGCCGATGACCTTGGCGGCCCCGTCGGAAAGCCGCTTCAACTCGCCGCGGTCCAGCTCGATGCGTGCGTCGCCCGGAAGGGCCAGCGTCAGCTTCAGCAAGTCCAGCCCGCGGGCGTAGGTCTGCCGTGCGGTCACCCACCGATCCCGCGCCCGCAGCTCGTTCTGGAGGGTCTGATCGACCTGGATCTCCGGCAGGCGGCCGGCGTCGGCCAGGCGACGCGCCCGACGCGCAGAGGCCTTCAGGAGGCGGTAGTTCTCCAGGGTGTTCTTGGCCCGATCCCACTGCTGGAGCACGGAAAGGTATTCGCTGGCCACCCGGACCGCCAGCTCGCGCTTCAGCCGCTCCAGCGTATACAAGGCGTAGACGACCTCGCGCTGGGCCTGGGTGACCGGCTCGCCGACGATGTGCTTGCCCGACCCGCGAAGCAGCGGCACCGTCACCGTCGCGTCGGCCAGGATCCCGAAGGCCGACTGCCGGTCCAGCGTCATCAGCTTCACCAGGTCCAGGGCCAGGCGACAGCCGAACGCCGCGCCGCTCTTGAGGTTGCGCTGCCACTCGATCGCCCCGTGGTTCTCCACCCCGCCCACCGTGCGCTCGCCGCTCAGGTCGCTCGTGTAGACCGACTGGATCGCCCCGAGGAACGTGTTGCGAAACCCCTGCTCGGCCAGGTCCAGGTCCAGGGCCGCCCGGAAGACGTCCTCCTTGGCCGTCTGGTAGTCGCGGTTCCCGCGCGCCGCAATCTGGAGGGCCTCCAGGAGCGTCAACGGCAGCGTCTCGGCGGCCGGCTGCGTCGTGGGGACCTTGCGGGGCTTCGCGGCCCGGGGCCCGTCGGCCTCCGGCCAGTGCTCGATCCGCCGCAGCGCGTCGGACCCCAGGGAGGCCCGGCCGCTGGTGGGCAGCTCCTGAGCCATCAGCACCTTCCGCCGGAAGACCTCGCTGGGAGGCTCTATGCTGAAGTCCGACTTGCCGCCGAACGCTTCGCGCTGTTTGCCGCGAATGGCCGACAGGGCCGCCTTGTCGGCCTCCTTGCGGAAGGCGGCCGGCTGACAGCCCGCCAGGCCCGCCGCCACGACCCAAACGACGAGCGGGCACGCCGCCCGTCGGATGACACTCATCTTCTCCATTGCTCTCTCCCGAGGGGTCCCCAGCCCGAGTCGGATGCTACCCTCCGCCCGGCGACGGGG
>Ga0307379_10013424_pt1 | contig 10614 bp, 5 predicted proteins | sample UN2MG_FD_202237 | JGI IMG/M metagenome (GOLD analysis project Ga0307379, IMG submission 202237) | Soil microbial communities from Risofladan, Vaasa, Finland - UN-2 | ecosystem: Environmental > Terrestrial > Soil > Coastal area > Acid sulfate soil | place: Finland: Risofladan, Vaasa | collected... | reverse complement strand
TGGGAGCCTTGACTCCCCGTCAACTGTTACTAAAAATCAGGCGTTTTTGAACCAGGCCGAAAATGGGGCAAGTTTGTGGTGGTTTTGTTGGCCCCTAAGGGGTGATTTTTTGTGTTTTTTGTCGAAAATACCCGCAGATACCCCCCTGCGTAGGCACAAGTACCTTAGGCACAAGTAGATCGATTTTCGATGCTTTTTGTCAGTTATTTGTGCTACTGGAGGCAAGAGTATTAGTCGTTTGTATATAGTATTTAGTTCGTAGCATTTCTACCGAAAGCCAGCATGAGCATCAAACAACTGCCTTATAGGCAGGTAGATATTCGCAGGCACGAAGTGATAAAAAATTAGTGCGAACCGAAGGTAGAAATGCGGTTTATGTTAGCCTTCTTGCCCCTAAGGGACAGGCTAACATAGGTGTATTATAACATAATTTTAAACGAAAGTCACAAAAAAACGGCTAAATTTATTTTTTTAGCCGTCATGAAGGCTACCGAACGGATCTATAGCCAAAAACGCATTTTTTTCAAAATATTAGCATCAACATTTACCCCGTGAGATACGCTTACTATAGTGATAATAGTCCAAAGTTATCTCACGAGGTGAACTATTGTGATGCACGCTATTACAAAATGTGCAAAACATGGTTGTGCCAAAATGAGAAAATGAGTAGTATATAGAACAGCGACCTTGAGCGAGCAATAAAAGGCGAAAAATCAAAATGCGAGTTTTTCAGAAGTAGATGAGGAAAATGTACTATGGAGCTTTAATTCCCCTGGAGTTTATACGGAAAGCATATAAACATAGTTCGGTCGAGAAAAGGAGAGACCATGAAGACCAAGAATCAAAGGACGGCAAAAGCTAAACACATAGTAGCGCTTGCGAACCCTAAAAGAGGGGCAAGAAACAAGCTTCAAGACTGCACGACGGTCGTGCAACTGCCCAAGTGCAACAGCAAGAAGGCACCCTGTATTTGCAAGGTTGGGTGTCAGGATAAGTGCAAGTGGGCATGTCAATCCCTCTGCAAATTCGGCTGTAAACCTTCCGAGAAGGCGCCCCCACCCCCAAAAAAAGGCAATACAGAAACGAAAAAGGGCAGGGCTCGCACGAAGAAATAGACAGGCCTATTCTGCAGATACGGCCGTTGCACCTGTCAGCACGCGTTGGGTGCGGGGTTGACGAGCCGACTCTTACGGGGATTAGCGTGGACATGGGACTCGAACGAGCACATTTCTTTTCAGTTCAGGGCAAGCATTTCGTGTGCGATGTATTGACCACACAATGCTTCCGCATAGACAGCATCGGCTTGTCCATTCTGCCGGAGCTGCTCGACGGGACTCGGGACAACTGTGAAGATAAATACGCCGGTGCTTACCCCAGGAGTGACCTGCGAAAATGCATTCACGAATGCAAAGAGATCCTACGTCTGGGCCACTTCACCGCGTCTGTGCCGCCCTATAGTCACTCTATGAACGATCATGTCTCCTCAATTTGCCTTCATGTCTCCCATCACTGTAATCTCAATTGCGAATACTGTTACGCGGACGCAGGATCCTTCGGGGGAAAACGCTCTCTGATGAACCGGAAGAAGATGCGGAAGGCTATTGATTTCGCCTTAATAAACTCGGGCGACATAGAGGAGTTAGGTATTGGTTTCTTTGGAGGAGAGCCCCTACTCAATTTCCCTGTGATTCAGGAGGCGGTGGCCTATGCTAAGAACCAATCCCATCACTTGAAGAAACAGGTAAGGTTCTCGATGTCGACGAATGCAACCCTTTTGACTCGGTCTATCATGGACTTTCTTCACCAAGAGAATTTCTCGCTGCTTTTCTCGTTGGACGGCCCGAAAAGCATTCATGACAGAATGCGGAAGGATTGGAAAGGCCGGGGTACGCATGCCTGCGCTCTGAGAAACATCCGAACCTTCGCCAAGCACTTTTCACCTGAGTTCACAGTTCGGGGCACCTTTACCCGGACGACGCCGAACCTCACGGATCAGGTGCTTTTCCTCAACGACCAAGAATTCCGCCATGTCTCTGTGGAGCCGGCACAGTTGGCACCCTCTCATCCCCACTCGATCACGCGCGACGTAGAACTGAACCGTGTCAAAGCTGAGTACGACAGGCTCGCCCATGTCTATGTCGAAAGACTTCGCCGCGGAAAACCGATCAGCTTCTTTCACTTTGATCAGTGTATCGAGAAACTGCTCGCTCCTAAGCAAACTCATACAGCATGTGGAGCTGCCGGCGGATTTATCGCAGTGACGCCTGATGGAAAGATATTCCCCTGTTTTGAGGCCGTAGTCGAGAAGAAAAATTGTATTGGCCATTTGGATACGGGATTTAACAAGGCCAAGAGGAGATTCTTTCAACATCTGCATGTCGACGCCAAGAGGGGTTGCAGGGAGTGCTGGGCACGGTATATTTGTGGCGGAGGCTGCCACGCTTTCAGTATCCGATATAACGGCGACATCCATATTCCCTATTATCCTCAGTGCGAACTCTTCAAGTATCGGTTCGAGTTGTCAGCATGGATTTTGTCTGACGTCGTTGATATGGGTGCAACGGCTATGCAGAGTTTAAAAAAACATTTAGGTATAAAGGGTTAGCTATGATTTAATTATAAAACACGAACGACGTTCTATAATGCACGAACATTTATTCGTATTTCGCAAGCCTGTTGCGGGGGAAGATTTGTCGCGGCTAAAGCACAGCCGTGCAATTGACTATCCCTTGGGGATAAATTGAATATCCCTTGGGGATAAATTTACTATTGGAGTTGGAGATTATGTAGCATTTCTACCCCCCGGCAGAAAAGCAAGTAAGCACACACCGGGGACAAGCTCCGGCCAGCATGAGTATCATACAATCACGAAGACGCGAAGCCCCCGACAGGAAAGCAAGTGAGCTAAATCGAGGTTAAACTCCGGAGTGAAAAAAAATAGTGCGAACCGAAGGTAGAAATGCCCCCTGTTGTAGACCAAGGGAGCGGCTCTTCCCCTGTTTCATGTCAAGTTAGCAGCACCCGGGGATAAACTCGGGTAAACTCTTAAGAATGAAGATTGCCGCGTCGGCCTACGGCCTCCTCGCAATGACAATTATTTTAAATAGATTTAGCTACCGCCCCTTCGTGCCTCCATTACGTTCGCTTCCACCCTCCGCAGTATTGGAAATACTGCTATGGATTTCGGATTGTCTTAACAGGCTTAAAAAGCAAGCCGGTGTTTAGATTGGGCTTTTGGGGCAGAATCCGAGGAAGGCGAATGCCAGGCCCAGGATAATAACCGCAATGGCCTCTATCTTCAGGATACTTTCTTTTTGCAGGATTGCTTTGGACAGAGCAATCATAATCTTTGGCCGGATGAGAATTAAAATACCCTTTATCATAGCTAAGCATCCAAATATGGTTATGATGACTGACAGATCCTTTGTCCATGTATTATGGAATGCCAGGATCAAGTAGCCGACAACAAGAGCTGTAATTCCGCCAAGGTACAGAACGGCGGCGTCTTCGATGAAGTCCTCAAATAGTTTTTTGTAGAAGCCGGGATTGATAAGTATCCCGATGCCGACAGTGATGTAAACGATTGAAATGATTTGAAAGATTTGAGCATCTGACATTTTTTTTCTCCTTAAAAGAAAGTGCCATTATCAAATACAACTATTATTTTATGTGCGAATAACTCTACGGCGTTGTGTGCTCACTACGGGCAGTAACGGTCGGCTGCCACCAGAGTGATCGCCAATATGCACGGTCGGTCTCGTACACATCGATTAAGGCATCTTCAGGCAGGTTACGCGGCAAGAGACCATATTTTTTCATCTCACGAATGTAGGTTTTCGTCGGTCGAAAGCCGGGCATGTCAAATCGTTTGATTTGCTCAAGTTTCTGCTTGCCCTCGTAACATAAGGCGAGGACTTTTTGATAGTCCGGGTCGTTTGCATCGGTGAAAACGGTCACGGTTTGGCCGAAACTTCCATCTTCATTTCGCTGTTTGCACAGGCCATAACCTCCGGCGCCTGTCGCCATTGGCGCCATTAAGATAAGCGATTTTTCGGGCCGAGAAAGATTTAACATAAGGTGCCGCGAAAATTGTATGCGGATGTCATTCGGGTCGGGATTTGACAGTATGAGCTCCAGATTGTCTGATATATACTGCGGCATCGGCAGGGAGCTGTCGTGACAGCCTTTACAGCGTCTCTGGATTGCTTCGGCTGCGGCGATGGAAACGGGCCATTTGCGGTCGCTGGTTTCAAGTACGCTTTTGGGAAAACCGCCGATCATGCCGGTCCCGAGCGCAGCGTAAGTGCCCGGATACGGCGCGGCCGACTCAATCCAATAGCGGATCATGTCCTGTTCGTGCTGAGTAAGTGTTGCGCCGTAATGGCTGCCGTCGAGCATTTTCATCAAAGGACTGGCGGAAGTACCGACCGAACGCGGGGGCAGGTTGGTCTGCAATCGGTCGCGTCCATCGGAAAACAGTTGCCTGGCCGTAAGAGTATAGTAGCTGTGGGAAAAAATCGGCCCGTGGTCAGAAGTGAGTATTACCCGGCCGGCACGCTGGTCGTAATCGTGGCACGAGAGACAGTGTTTGTCAAGAATCGGTTGAATGTCACGCGGATAATCGAACACATCGGGGATTCCCTCAATAGGCGTAATCTCATTCGGCGGGCGCCCGAGCGCCTGGAGCGAAGCGGCCATCGGAGAGGACGGAGATTTCTGCCGCTGCTCGTGGCAGCCAACACAACTGGTCGTTTCGCCCGGCATCACGACCAGGAAGCTGTGCATGCGTTTGACAGAATTGTTGTTTTCATCCAGAGCGACAAAAAACAAGCTCCGCATAGCGGGCACTTCCATATATGCGGAACCATCTTCTTCGACAGGAACGGTTCCGAGGATGCGCTCCAGCGTGTAGGTTCCGCCGAAGCTTATTGGCGGCATCTTACCACTGTAATTAATCGGCTTAGGCAGGCTTTCCAACACGAGGAGTTTTTTTATCTCGCCCTTTTTAACGCCTTCCATCCGCCGACCTGCGTAAACGTCCTGAAGAATCAATTTCCCTGTCACCTGCCGGTGGTCGCTCCGGGGCGGAATCACCGGCTCCCGCGGTCGCGGCCTCAAAGGACGAGGCTCATGGCACTCCACATCAGCGGCAATGAGTTCCGAGGGCAGGCGGTATATTTCCTTTGTCTGCCCTTTGGCGTTCATTATCAGCAGCCTGGGACCCCGGGCCACGAGGAAACAATCTGTTGACAGCGGATAAGGGTCGCGATAATTGTCCTTTTTGCTCACCCGGCGAGCGGACGATATTTCATCGGGGCCGGCTTTGGGCGTAACGATGGTAATGGCTCCGGCGTGCTCCTTGCGTCCGTGCTCGGGGGAAAACACAGCCACTACTTCATTGTCGCTGCCGGGAATCGGCTTGGCATCAATCATCAGGGTTCCCGGATGCAGGTTCCCGTAGTATATCATCTGGCCCGTACCATCCGGATTGGCAGTCCAGAGATGGTGGAAGGCAACGCGGCTGCGGTCAACGTATTCCCAGCGCTCATAAATGACCCGCCCATCCGGCAGAGTCCACGGTGTGTTGTCGTGCTCGATGTTGGCAGAAACCGGATGGATATTCGCCCCGTCAGCATCACAGACGTAAAGAATCGCCACCTGCGTGTACCAGCAAGGGACCCAGCGATCACTTCGGCTGGAGCAGAACATAATTTGGCCGCTGGGCAGGTAAGTCGGTTCAAGGTCATCATAAGGTCCCGAGGTGAGCTGCATTAGCCCGCCGCCGTCAACATTTATTTCGTAAAGATGAAAATAGGCCGTGCCGCCCGGGCGGTAGGAGATGAGGATTTTGGCGCCGTCGTAGTGTACCTGGGGATCACGAATTGAGCCGTCGGGGTCATCGAGCAGGACAGTAATTTCACCGGTAGACACTTTTAACCGGCACAAACGACCCATGGCCCCGTAAAGCATTTTGTTTTCGTCCTGGGCGTAGTAGCCGAAGTTTTCGTACCAGTGCCCGCCTGCGCCGGGCTGCCGACTGGAGAAAATTATCTCTTCGACGCCTATATCCGCTGCCGCTGCCAATTCATACGCAGGCCATATAGCAATGAGAATGAAAAAGACCGCTACTCTGAGGGAAGTTCCTGCTTGTAAAAATCGTTCATACATCTCTTTGAACATATTAATATAATAACATATAATGCTTGCAATGTTAATAGTTTTTGATTATTGAATCGTCAATGATATAAAACTTGTCTGCATAATAAGAAACAATTAATGGATAATCAGCAGAACCATCGCCAGTTAATGCGAACCGGCAAACCAACCGCCGCAGAACTTATCAAGCAGCTTGAGCAGTTTGACGGCTCTTCCGGACAATTCTTAACGAATCTGCTTGCGGTACAGTGCCTGTTAAGCCGGGCGGATAGTGGTGCGATTTTACGAAACAACCAGCAGAACGGCATTGACGTGTTAGCTATATATCCGGCACTGAAAGAAAAGCAAGCTCCGCCTTTATGGCTGAATCAATCGGCTGAACTTATTCGCCGGGCTGCTTCGGCAGATACGGTCATCGTCAAAGCTTTGCGGCTCCAAGAGGAGATAGATAATAAAACAATCCAGCATTATGCCGTGCTGGTCCCACTTAAAATGTCTGATATCGGACAATCGATGGGAGCTTTCGTAGTCAGGGCCGGTGACAATAATGCTCTCGAAGCAAGCCGGGGACAATTGGAACTTACAGCCGGGCTGATTGGCAACTTTGAGAAACGACTGACAGTCCAGAACAAACAGGCAGGCCTGAGCAGGCTGCAAAAAGCGATGGAAACGCTTTCAGCTATTAATCGGCAAAAGCGGTTTATCAGTACTGCGATGGCTCTCTGTAACGAAGCAGCTTCTCAGTGGCAGTGTGAACGTGTGAGTATCGGTTTTCTCAAAGGAAGATATGTTAAAATAAAAGCCATCAGTCACACGGAGCATTTTAGTCGAAAGATGAAAGTCGTTCAGGACATAGAGTCTGCGATGGAGGAGTGCCTTGACCAGGACTGCGAGGTTTTATATCCTGCTTCGCAGGAGGCCACTTATATCAGCCGTGCAGCAGGTGAATTGTCCAAAAATCATGGTCCATTAGCGGTTTTAAGTGTTCCTTTTCGGTGGGACGGGGAAGTTCGTGCAGTTCTGACTCTCGAGCGGGAGTCGAGCAAGCCATTTACTCTGGAAGAAATCGAGGTAATTCGATTAGCCTGTGAATTATGCACGGCGAGATTATGGGAATTGTACGAGCATGACCGCTGGATTGGCGGCAAGGTCATCGGCAAAGTCCGCAGCGGGCTGGCTTTGCTAATCGGCCCAAGGTATACATGGACGAAAATTTTGGCGATATTGATATCCGGTTTGATAGTGTTTTTGATATTTGCAAAGGGACAGTTTCGGGCCGAAGCACCTTTTGCCCTTGAGGCCACCTATCAGCAGGTAGTCTGTGCATCCTTCGACGGTTATATCAAAAGCGTTAACGTCGAAGTCGGTGATACTGTCAAAGAAAACGAAACAATCCTGGCTGAACTGGATACGGCGGAATTGCGTCTGAAATTAGCCGGCGTTAAAGCGGAACAAGCCGGATATCTTAAACAGTTTGCGGCTGCTATGCGAGACAGTGAAACAGCAGAGGCCCAGATCGCACAAGCCAACTCTGACAAAGCCCAGGCCCAGATTGATTTGTTTAATTACCTGATAGAGCAGGGAAAAGTCATATCGCCAATCAGGGGAGTTGTTGTTAAAGGTGACCTGAAACGCCAGATTGGCGCGCCCGTGAAAACAGGTGACGTTCTCTTCGAGGTCACTCCTCTTGAGTCACTGCGAGCCGAGCTGCTTGTACCTGAAGACCAGATTTTCGATATTTCAGTGGGTCAGGAAGGATATCTGGCTACGGTGTCTTATCCCGGGCAACGATTCAAATTTGTCGTAGAGCGGATCAATCCCATGGCCGAGGTTGTTAACAACCGTAATGTATTTAAGGTACGCGTCCGACTGCTGGAAACACGCCCCTGGATGCGGCCAGGTATGGAGGGAGTGGCCAAGATATCAATCGGCAAACGGCGTTATATATGGATATGGACCCGAAGAATCGTTAACTGGCTGCGAATGAAATTGTGGCTTTGAGTTGTAAGAATTCTTATGGCCGTAGATCGTCCGACATTTCACGAAGCCTGGTATCGCGTTGCTGATTTGCATCCGCGACTACTGTCAGGTGTGCAGGTTTACAGACAGCATTTCCGCGGGCAGATGTGGCACGTCCTGGAGAACCCTTCCAACAACCAATACTCGCGAATCAGCGATGAAGCTTATCGATTCATAGGTTTGCTTGACGGCCGACGGACTGTATCTGAAGGCTGGCGCATATGTAATGAGCAACTCGCCGACAGAGCACCCACACAGGGGGAAGTAATACAGCTTTTAGGGCAGTTGCACAGCGTCAATCTTTTACATGCGGACCTGCCGCCGGACAGTGAAAGCCTGTTCAATCGGTACCGAAAGCGAGTCGGCCGAGAGGTTCGCGGACAACTTATGAACCTGCTGTTCATAAAGATTCCATTGATAGACCCGGACCATTTTCTCGATCGCTGGGTCGGCATTGCAGGGCGGCTTTTCAGCTGGTTTGGGCTTATCTTATGGTCGATATTATTATCTATTGGATTATACTTTGTGATCGGTAATATCCGAGAGCTGTTCTATCAAAGCTCTGACATTTTAGCTCCTGATAACTTAATACTATTATATCTTAGTTTTGTCCTCATCAAGATATTCCATGAGTTCAGCCACGCCTTTGCATGTAAGAAATTCGGACAACTTAATCAAAGCCGCGGGCAGGTTCATATAATGGGTATTATGTTTCTTGTTTTCTTTCCGCTGCCTTATGTTGATGCTTCAAGCGCCTGGGCATTTCGTAATAGATGGCACAGGGCTGTTGTCGGGATGGCCGGCGTTATGGCAGAGCTTTCGGCGGCGGCTGTAGCGGCAATTATCTGGTCCAATACATCGACAGGGACGCTTCACATAATCGCCTACAATGTTATATTCGTTGCCAGCGTTTCTACACTGCTGTTCAATGGAAATCCTCTTCTGAGGTTCGATGCTTATTATGTCCTTTCAGATTTATTGGAGATACCAAATCTTGGCCATCGATCCAGAAACTATACTTACTATCTGGTCAAGCGTTACTTCTGGGGGCTTAAAAGAGCACAGAATCCTTCATATACTTTCGGCGAAAGCCTCTGGTTTGTTTTTTACGGCCTTGCTTCAATGGCGTTCCGTGTTTTTATATGCGTAAGAATACTGTTGTTTTTGAATGACAGACTCCCGGAAGAACTGTTCATACTCGTACCTTTATTTGCCTTCTCTGCGATTGCGGCCTGGGTGTTTGTCCCATTCGGCAAGTTCGTGCAATATCTTGCAACAGGCGCCGAACTTACTCGTAATCGTGCCCGTGCAATTGGTTCGACTCTGGTTATCTTTTGCCTGATAATTGTCGGTATAGGACTGATTCGATTACCTGACTATTGGCGAGTCGAGGGAGTTGTCGAGCCGGTCAACCTGGCCATAGTCCATGCGGAAAGTGATGGTTTCGTCATCGGTTTTTTACCATCAGAATCAAAGGTCTCTCCAGGCGGAACGCCATTGATACGAGCTGTCAATCTTGAATTGGAAGCCGAAAAAAAGATTTCAGCCGCTGAGCTCCTCAGTCTGAAAATTAAGCGTCGAATCGCTGAAACACAGGAAATCGCCGCAGCACAAATACTGGACGAACAGATTGAGGCTTTGAATGAAAAAATAGCACGGCTCGAATTCGAGTTGGACTCTCTGAATTTGAAACCACCACTTTCAGGCACATGGGTCGCGCCGGATATTGAGTATTCTAAAGGCGTTTATTTACAACGGGGTAAAAGCATAGGCTTTGTGGCAAGTTTGGACGATGTTATCATTCGAGCTACCGCCGGCCAGAAGGTTGCTGGTATGTTAATGGAGCAAGCCGACAAGGAGGTTGAATTCCGAGTTAAAGGACAGCCTAAATTGCTGATGACGGGAAAGATTGAGCAAATTTTCCCATCCGGACATGAGTTGCTGCCGTCCGAGGCTTTGGGTTATGCTGTCGGTGGGCCAATGGCAACGGCTCCGCAAGACCCTCAAGGTACGAAATCCGCCGAGATGTTTTTTGAGATACACATCAAACCAAACGCAGGTTCTTCGGTTCGTCTGCTAACCGGCCAACGCGTAGTTGCAAGAATCCGAATGCATCCCAAGCCGCTCGCTTTTCAATGGTGGCTTTCTGTACGGCAGTTATTCCAACGGAGGTTCCACATTTAAGATGGCAACACTTCCAAGTGCAACATGGCAGATGCTCGATCAGCGGATTTCAGACAAGCCTCTGCCGAGAGGACTCGATGCCGCGTGGGATGTGGGAATGGGTTTGATAGGTGGCTTGAAACCGCGACGGAAAATGTTTTTGCGACGGGCAAAAAAAGTGCTCGCACTTGAAAAACATTTTTCTCAACTGACCGACGCAAATCTCCGTAAAGCCGCCGGTGAACTTCGCGAGATTTTTCGGCGCCACCGAGACAA
>Ga0307379_10013422_pt1 | contig 10614 bp, 14 predicted proteins | sample UN2MG_FD_202237 | JGI IMG/M metagenome (GOLD analysis project Ga0307379, IMG submission 202237) | Soil microbial communities from Risofladan, Vaasa, Finland - UN-2 | ecosystem: Environmental > Terrestrial > Soil > Coastal area > Acid sulfate soil | place: Finland: Risofladan, Vaasa | collected... | reverse complement strand
TGCTGTGCGTGACACTGCAAAAGATATCCATGAAACAACACAAGAGCTGAAAAAAAATGGTGTCATAAATGACACTGCCAGTGCGGTAGAAACAACTTTGAAAACTGCCGAAGAGTCCATAAAAACGATTAAAGAAATTACAACCGACGCAGGAAACGCATCACCACAAACAACTAAAGCAATACAAGATGGTATTGACAGAGTAAAAAGAGAAACCAACCAGGTAACTGAAAAAATGGTGAAAGGCGTTAAAAACAGAGTGGGTACTATATGAGAACTAGTACTGAATTTGAAACCATTGATTCTAATGGTTCTCAATCCCCTTTTTCTATTTTTGAATTTCCAAAAATTAATGGATATTCATTAATAACAGAGATAATATTCAAAGCTAGTAGACATTTTCCAATAATTGTATTCTCGTTTGCAAGTCTAAAGATTTTATTGGTTGTAAATGATATCTATACCAATAATATTGGCTTTGCGATACTAAATTCTATTTTTGTATCTGGTGATTTTATTTTTCTTGTCCAACTATACAGGAGGAGTAAGTTTTATCAAAAAGAATTGGATTCACTTCCACGAATAAATGATGGTAGATTAATGGGAGACATTACGGAGAAGATGAAATAATATGGACCAGAAAAAACCCAGCAGGTTACAGGAAATCAAGGAGACTACATCAAATACGATTGAAATAATACGTCAGATTGGCTCACCTGAACTACAGGGCACTTTAACTAAGGTAAAAGAAACTGCAACAATAGTAAATGAAATGATGCAAAGTCTCAAGACCCCTGAGATTGTAAAGAATATCGAGAATTTTCGGTTGATCTCAGAAAATATGAATGACGCCTCCGCGAAAATACAAAGTACTATGCAACAGCTAAAAGATACAGGGATGATTGAGGAATCTACTGAGCTCATTAAATTTGCAAAAAATAAAATCAATTCATTTGGTGGAAGTAACAGTACTGGTCAAGATTTTCATGATGTGAGTACAGCTACTACGGACATGTTGGTATCGATTAACTATCTAGTAAATGAATTAAAAGTAACTATAGAGTCATCGAAACAATCTGACACTATTCGTAATATCAAAGAAACAATCAGTGACGCTTCGGATATTTACAGAAAAGCAATACCTCAAACAAATTGATAATTTTTATTCCTTTTTTAATTTTCTTTAGTTGTAAAATTTATCACAATCACAATTAATAACAAGACAGGTTTCAGCGTTTCTAATATGATCATGTGAGAAATGCTTACACTTTTCATTTTTACAAATCCTTCGCACGCCTTCTCTTTTTACAACAGATTGTGCTATGAGATTTGCTTTGTCTTTTGAATAACCTTTTTTATCCATATAGAAATGAACCACCTTATTATACAACAAGTCTGGATTGAATTGTTTTTCTAACATTATAATTTCTGCACTACATACGACTTTATTCTATTAAAGCACTACGAAAAAGCGTCTTTATCACTCCGATGTGCAAATGAACCCCTAAAACCAACAGGCCAAATCCACGAGTACACCTTTAACCGAAAATTAAATTTTAATCCAAATTCAGCATGGATGGTACCAACAGTTGCAGGACTTGTCGGTGCTGGAGTATATCTGGTAAAGTTTAGAGTAAATAGAAAATAAATTCGCTATTTTATTTTTGACCTAGAATAATTCTAAAACATATATCTGATAATCTAGATCATGTCCCCGCAACTGTATTAAGGTAAATTTGCGTTATAAGTGATCTCGTGACTCTAAACAATTTCCAGAAACTTTTTGCAGGTTCTTTGGCAATAATGTTAGTTGCAGGATTAACTAGTCCAGCATTTGCACAGACTCTACCTGGTCTTGCAGTTGATGTAATACCAGGGATGACTGACATATGTCCACCTGATTGGGTATCAGCAGATGATGATATCTGTATTCCATGTCCAGTTGATACAGTTTCATCAAATAATCTCTGTATTCCATGTGGTGTATTACTTGATGTTTCAGGCGCTATCCATTGTGATGTAGACAGCGATGGAATCCCTGATGAACTTGACAAATGTCCAGACACTCCACCTCAAACCATGGTAAATGAATTTGGCTGTGAAATCACTGTAGCAGGAGAACTATTATCAATCAATTCACCAGCACTAGTAATTGGTGGACTATCAAGTATGATGTGGATGGTACCAGCAGTTGCAGGAATTCTCGGTGCTGGAGTATATCTGGTAAAGTTTAGATCCAGCAGAGAATAGTTTTTTATATTATTTTTTTAGGCATGATTGCAATCCGTAAAGAATTGATAGCTAAAGTGTAGTTTAATTTACTAACATTGGCTTATTATGCCAAATAAACACAAAAAACACATGTCAAGTTCGGAAGTATTAGATTGTGCACACTATAGGCAGGCAAATGGTTCTTACTATTGCATTCATTGCGGAGATTTACTTGATTAAATTAAAAGCAGACTTTTCTACTATTTGATTTTTGAAATTGTTTTTGATAAATTTACCTAATTTTTGACTGCTGACACTCGAAATATGCCGATAACGCGGTATTTTACCGCCAATTTATTCTATTAAAGCATCATGCAGAATTTTTAAATTTAAAAAATATGGCCAAATTTTAAATTTTTTTGATACTGTTTAAGTAATGGAATTAAGTCATGGTCTACATGTGTGAGACTCTTGATGAAATCCATGAAGCTCAATTGACCTCAATAATTGTAAAAATGAGAAAAGAAAAAGTAAAAACCGAACCAATTGAAGTTATTGCGCAATAATTATTGTAACACCAATCCTATATCCATTAGATTTGAATGAGTAAACCCTGTGACTATGCTACTATTTTGTTTTTGAAAAAATCTACCCGAATCACTATTTTTTAAATAATCTTTTAGAATGGATGGCTCAATTTTGATATTTTCAGTAATCGCACCTGCAAAAAGTGTATTTCCATCTATCCCATCAGTTCCAATTGCTGCAATAGTTAGGTTGTTTTTCTTTTGAGTATTTTTTAAAATTCTTAATACTAATTCTTGGTTTCTACCACCAGACCCCTTTCCAAGAACTTCTACTGTAGTTTCACCACCAAAAATTAAACAAGTTTTCTGTCTCTCTGGAATATTTTTAATAATTTGTTGTACTGCATCTTTGATATTTCCATAAACTTGAATTTTTTTTACCTTGTATCCCAACTCTTTTGCTTTTGTTTCCATAGCATCTATACAATCACTATTATTTGCAATAATGAGATTTTTTATTTTTTCTTGTTTGGGAGTTTCAGGTATCTGTTCATTTACACCAGTTCTTAACAGATGCAATACCTCTGATGGGATTTTATTTTGTAATTGGTATTTTTTAATAACTTCTACCGCATCAAAAAATGTTGTATTGTCCATGTAGGTAGTACCTGATGCTATTGATGAGAGATCATCTCCCTCGACATCTGACATTACAAGAGACACTCCTTGACATTTTAAATGATCGATTAATTTTCCACCCTTTATTTTTGATAGGTGTTTTCTAATACAATTGAATTCTTGTATTGTGGCACCAGACTTTAACAAGAGATCAGTTACGTGAATTTTATCATTTAAAGTAATTTTTTCGGGAAGGGCAAGAAGAGCAGATGATCCTCCTGAAACTAGGAAAATTACCAAATCATCTTTTTTCCTATTTTGAAGAAACTTTATCACTTCTTTTGCAGCCTTTACACTCGTTTGATTTGGCTTTGGATGACCTGCATTGAAGATTTGAAATTTTTTTCCAAGTATCTTTGATCTTACTCCTTTTGGAATTACTACTATACCGCCCTTTACAGGAATGATTGCATTAATTGCTCTGGTCATAGAATCAGCTGCTTTTCCAAAGGCTACGGTGTAGATATTGGAAAATTTATCGATATTCAGACTATTACTACCTACTGTAATCTTATTTGTAGTTACAAATTTTGGCAAGATATTTTCAGGTTTTGAAGCTTCCAGTCCTGATTCTAGAATTTCAAGTGTGTCCCTTTTCTTTTGCGATGTGGCAAGATCCTTGAAATTTTGAATCATCATACGAAATAGTTTCATTCTGTAAGATTATTATATCTTAACTTGTTATATCAATTCAATATACTTTAAGTATATCTATTTTTTATTCTATTTTTAATACTTTGAAATTATTTTTTGGAAAGTATAATGATTTTTTACATCAAGAACATTCTATTAAACAAAACCTGTTCAATATTGGACAGCAATGAAATAATTACGGATTAGATATGTCATAATATTGGATAATCAAAAAAGGACTCTGTTAAAAACTGCGATATATAGGGGATCAACAACAGCCTTACTATTTGCTTTAAGCTGGATTTTAACAAATGACATCTATGAAACTTCATTAATCACAATTCTCTTCAACATAATCGCTACTGTAATTTACTATTTTCATGAAAGGATGTGGTCAAAAACAAGTTGGGGGATGGTACCATCCGATAAATCCATTAAAACCTAAATTATATTATGTCAATTAGGACGATTATTTTGAAATAATTTTTGGGAAGGATGAGAAATAGAAAAAGGAAGTTTTTGATTACGTTGTTGGACTGAGACAAAGGATTGTTAGCGTGGCTTCAACATCAAAGAGCTGAATTGACTGTATTTGTACTAATCCTGTAGATCCAGTTATTTGTGAAAATGGTTCATTCACTAAATCATATGAAAGACTATTGATTGGTATTGATGGATTGCTAATTGCTTTCACATCAGGAATAGGATTATCAGAATTGTCACTAACATTCATCCAGTCTCCTTCCAAGCAAGATATTTCAAAAGGTACACCTCCGCTAGTACCAGCTTCAATCAAGACGGTTTCTGAAGTTTCATAGACTTGAGGTTCATCAACTGTACAAGTCCATACACCTCCAACAAACTTGAGCATTTCATTCTCGGCACAACCAAGAAGAGCTAGTGTATCAGTACCAGGAGCAGAATCAACGTAAGCCTTTGTTGCAGCATCAGTTGATATGGTTGGATTCCCAACATTTGTAATCTTATCCCCAGTCATATCTAAAAATCCGGTAATCACAACATCACCTGAAAGGGTAATCGTAATCAAAGCTGATGCTGTTCCAACTCCAATTGAAATTAGAATGATAAATAATACAAGATAGGGTGTTCGAATCAAGTACGATCCTAAAGGTCTAGTAATAACTTAAGCGTATCTTTGATTTTCAAAAAAAGTTCAATAGGGATTATTTCTTAAATTCGTCGTGGGAAGTAGTTTTAATCTAGGTTCACTTTCTTTGGATTTGTCTGAAATTGTAAGAGTCACTAAGGAATTCATTGGTGCGGGACTTACAAAAGAAGCTAAAGAGGACCTCAATCAATTTTCTGAGGATATCATTAATCACTATAATAAATTTGAAGAATTATTCGGACCATTCTATTCTATGACTGCAGGAGATTCATCTATTGATAAATTTGAGGATACCTATGGAAATCTCAAGGTTAAAAAAAATCAATTATTTTTGGAAAGCGATAGACTTTGCAGCAAAGTGAGTGTTCATTTAAAAAATCTTAAGAAAAAACAGTCGTGGATAAAAAAATTCCCCCTAGTAAAAAAACCTCTAAAAAATCTTCAAAATTTGGCCGATGATTGGCTAGCAAATGACGCCGAAATGTATACTAGAATTAGAAAGGTTCTAGAACAATTCGATAAAGGTCTTGAAGAAGTAAAGAAAACTCGATTAAAGGATAAAGAAAAAACAAAACAGATCTTGACTGATTTTTTATCTGGTGCAGATGAGGAAAGGGCTAAAATTCAAAGACTTTTAGTTGAATTGTCGGGGTTACAATCTAATTTTAAAAATTAGTTAATTCTTCGAAAAAATTTTAAATCCAAAACGGGGAGTCAAATTTTGTGTGATTCCAACAATTGTATGAATTACGGTGCTGGAGTATATCTGGTAAAGTTTAGAGCAAGAGAATAAATTCTAAGGTTTGAAATTATTTTTTTTCCATTGCACTTTCTGTGGCAATATTCAAAGATAGACTGCTAATTGATTTTGCCTGTTCAGACTCTAAATTAAGTTTGTACATTTGCGCTCTTCCCACAGTTCTTTCTTTTAAAATAATATTCTGTAATTCTAACTTTCTAATTACCCCAAGAGTCGTCTTAAATCCCACTCCTGAATTTTTGGCGATATCTGATATTGAATAGTCATATTCTTGAAATGCTATGAGGAAATCCAGTATTTTTGATTCTGAACCTGAGAATATGCTTTCCAAAGGTCCTTTTTCTAAAACCTTGGACTCCAAGTCCTTCTCTTGAACAACTATTCTGCCTTCTGAATTTTTAAAATCTAAAACACTTACCGGTTCTTTCAGACCTTTGTCTTTTCTGGAAGTGGTGATGACTGTTGTATTCATAATACCTTATTCATTGAATAATTATATAACTATATACCTAATAATGGGTAATATATTACCTAATACTTATTAGGCATGATATGTAATATTTTACATATTGGATTACAGTGATCTTGAAAAATCAATTCTGAGAAAAATGTTGTTTGATGCTAGGATTGGTGGTCATCATTTAGGGGAACAAGACATGTGTCGAGGGTTTCCATCACACGTAAAAGGTGACATTCCAAAGGCACTCAAGAAACTAATCAAAAATGGTTTAATGGATAATCATCCAACAAGTTATGGCATGCAATACTCACTTAATCCTCGCCAGATTCAAGAGATAAAAAATATTTTAGAATGACAAAAAGTTTGCCATATCCAAATCAATTCCAGCTACAGTCATTATGGGAATTAGAAAGCAAACCCGTTAATCTTGTGAACTCCTAAACCCGACAGGTTCAAATCCCCAAGTACACTGCTAAACTAAAAATCAACTAGATTGAAATTATTTTTATGAAGAATATCAATTATTCATCAATACGTTTGAAGAAACGCTATTTTCACAATCTTTTGATTTAATTTAATTAAAAGTCCGTGTACTATGATATTATGAAAAAATTAGATATAATTGGCATTATCCTACCAATTCCCGGAATAATTTCGGCCATAGTTTGGCTTGATAATTGTTATAATTGTGATATTTTTAAGGGGATGTTGTCAACCGTTGGTTTTTCTCTAGGGGTATATCTACCATTAGGAATTGCGATAGGAATTTGGGTTTTACCACGTGTTGCAGAAAGGAAGAAAAAATCAGATTTTGAAAAAAGAAAAAATAATCAAAACTCGGAATTAATTAAAGATCAGACTAATACAAAAGAGAAAAAAACAAAATCAGAAATAGAAATTAACCGACAATGTAACGTTTGTAAAACAAATATTCCAAACGGGGTAAAAAAATGTCCTGGTTGTGGTGACATCTACAGTTAAAATAAAACTAAATTCAACTCCTCTATTTTGGGTTCTAGGGATGATCTTGACAATCCTTGAGAATGATTTTGGAATCTGTAACTGATATTGAATAACCGTAACCTTTGAGGAATTTTATGTTGTAGTGGTTTCGTTGACCTTTCAAAGTCATAATGTAAATTATGATTTTTTAGTAATAACGAATTTCCAACAAATCATACCCAAATTTTTCGTTAGTTGACCGCATGTTTTTGAGCGTAAACGGGGGGGACTGCCTTTTTACTGACAGTCGATAAACTCGTTAACACTTGAGATTACGGTCAGGTGAAAAACCCGTTATTCTATGACTTGTTTTCATCTTTATTTCAGTTCTACATTACAAAAAGTATGATTTTATGAATAACCAATTTAATTTATTTTGTATTTACTTACATTGTTTTTTATGCGAAATGCATTTTTTAGTATATTTTTTAGTATAATGCAACTTTTGGGTTGCAACATATAATAATCATCAAGGAGCCCTCTCAGACATGTACACAGTACGTATTCCAAAAGTTATCAAATTTGGAGAAAACGCACTAGGTGAAACAGAATATCCAAAAAATGCACTTATTGTAACTACTGCATCACCAGAACTTTCTGGAAAGTGGATAGATAAAATGGGAATACAGGATTACATGTTATATGACAAAGTAACTCCTGAACCATCTATTAATGATGTCACTGCTTTGATCTCAGAATTCAAAAGCAAAAAACCCTCAGCCCTGATTGGATTGGGAGGGGGAAGTTCTTTGGATGTTGTAAAATACTCTGCCCAAGATTTTGGAGTGGATAAAATTTTGATTCCAACTACATTTGGAACTGGAGCAGAAATGACAACCTATTGTGTTTTGAAATTTGATGGCAAAAAGAAACTTCTTCGAGAAGATCGATTCCTTGCTGACATGGCTGTGGTGGATTCATACTTTATGGATGGAACTCCTCAACAGGTACTTAATAATTCAGTTTGTGATGCATGTGCTCAAGCAACTGAAGGGTATGACAGTAAAATAGGAAATGATTTGACAAGAACATTATGCAAACAAGCATTTGAGATACTCTATGATGCAATAATGAATGACAAGCCAGAAAACTATCCATATGGTTCAATGTTATCTGGTATGGGCTTTGGAAATTGCTCAACCACCTTGGGTCATGCGTTATCATATGTTTTCTCAAATGAAGGGGTACCTCATGGATATTCCTTGTCCTCTTGTACAACTGTAGCACACAAACATAACAAGTCCATCTTCTATGATAGATTCAAAGAAGCAATGGCAAAACTTGGGTTTGAGAAATTGAATCTTAAAGCCGATGTTTCTGAAGCTGCAGATACAGTAATGACTGATAAGGGGCATTTGGATCCAAATCCAATTCCAATATCTAAAGAAGATGTCGTGAAATGTCTCAAAGATATCAACGCAGGTAATCTGTAAAAAATTCACCTTTTTTTTATATTTTTTCTATTTTTTTGAATAAATCCACAACCGCCACCATACTTATTTATCCTAATACATTGAACTAAAGGTACGTGGCTGAAAAAAAAATCAAATTCGGTATTCAAAACGGATTAAATGTTGCCAGAGCCGGTTATACTGAAGATCAAATTTTAACGGCTTGTATTCTTGCTGATAAAACAGGATATGATTCTATTTTCTATATGGACCACACCAACGTACCACAATGGAAAAATGCAATTGTCCTAGATCCTTGGGTTATGCTATCAGCTATTGCAGCAGTAACACATAATGTGGAATTGGGAACTTGTGTTACAGATGCAATTAGACGTCATCCATCAAATATCGCGCTAGCCTCAATTACTTTGGATAGAATTTCTAAAGGAAGAGCAATTTTAGGAATCGGGGCAGGTGAGGCTCAGAATTTAAAAGAATTTTGCATTCCATTTGAAAAACCTGTATCAAAATGGGCAGAACAAATTGAAGTAATCAAAACTTTGTATGGTTCAACTCCTGATAATACCGTAGATTATGATGGAAAGTATTATCAGCTGAAAGGTGCTTGTTTGCAAGCCCCTCCAATCAGAAAACCTCATCCTCCAACTTACATGGCATCAGGTGGGAAACGTACATTGGAGCTAACTGGAAAACTTGGAGATGGCTGGTTACCAATTGGTTATACTCCTCCGTTGTTTGCAGATCATCGAAAACAAATAGAAGCATCTATGGACAAACACAACAGAACACAAGAAGAAAAAGATAATTTCGAAATGGCACTTGACATTGATGTTTACTTTTCTGAAGATGCAGAAGAGTCTTGGGCAAAAATGAAAGAAGCAGTTAAAGTAAGTTTGTTTAAACCCGAAATACTTAGAGTACACGGCTTAAAAGAAATCGAGGGATTTGATTTTGTAAAATACTTTACAGAATATTCCATGTCTGACCAAAGTTGGATTGTAAAAATGAGAGAAGCTGCCACAAAAATGCCTGACGCAGTTGCACGTTCCTCAACTGCTATTGGTACCCCTGATGACATGATTCCAATCTTTGAAAAGTTCATGGAAGCAGGTGTAAACCATTTTGTAATTAGATTCTGGGGTAAAAACTACTTTGGATCAATTGACAAATTTGCCTCCCATGTAATGCCTCATCTAAGAGAAAAAGCCAAACAATAAACCATTTTTCTAACAACAGAAATTCATTTACCTTACTACTCAAAGTAACTATGATGGATGATTATCTTCCCAAAACACTGAAGGACTGTTTTAAACTGTTGGATGAAAATATTGACGTCTTAGCAAATTTAGAGATGAACTTGGAGGATGAAAAAGAAGATGAACTTGTATCTGATATGCAACTTCATCAGTTATTTGATATGACTGAGGATGTTTCAGAATCCTCAAAAATGAAACGAGCTGAATTTAATCTAGTTCGAAGACAAGCAGAAGAATCTTTATAATAAAATCAAGATTTGTGAGGTCTAGTCCTGTTTTTCAGCTTTGCTCTGCCTTTGACTTTAGCATATGCCTTGACTTGACGTTTAATTTTTTGTTTTTCTAATCTTTTCCTTGTTCTCTCGGATGACTTTGTGGTGTTTTGAAACACTTTGGTTTTACTTCCATCTTTTAGAATTATTGATTTTCCTTTGAATCTCTTCTCTACGTCTTGACATTTCTTATAGTATTTTTTTAAACAAAAAAATATTCTTTGAGTGTCTTTTTGAGTGTAAATGACGTCTTTTGATTTTCTCAAATCATTTA
>Ga0307379_10013420_pt1 | contig 10615 bp, 7 predicted proteins | sample UN2MG_FD_202237 | JGI IMG/M metagenome (GOLD analysis project Ga0307379, IMG submission 202237) | Soil microbial communities from Risofladan, Vaasa, Finland - UN-2 | ecosystem: Environmental > Terrestrial > Soil > Coastal area > Acid sulfate soil | place: Finland: Risofladan, Vaasa | collected... | reverse complement strand
CGACGGCCGCGGCGGGCACGTTTACTAGTGTCTCAGCTTCAGGGAACATCACTGTCGGCGGCACAGTTGACGGGCGTGACGTGGCTACTGACGGCTCTAAGCTGGACGGCATTGAGGCTGGCGCAGATGTAACAGACACGGCCAACGTGACTGCTGCGGGTGCCCTAATGGACAGTGAGCTGACGGACATCGCCGCTGTGAAGGCTTTGAACCAAGGCGTTGCTACAACTGACAGCCCCTCTTTTGCGGGCCTTAACGCCACAACGGCGGACATCAACGGCGGGACGATTGACGGCACAACTATTGGTGGGACGACGGCCGCGGCGGGCACGTTTACTAGTGTCTCAGCTTCAGGGAACATCACTGTCGGCGGCACAGTTGACGGGCGTGACGTGGCTACTGACGGCTCTAAGCTGGACGGCATTGAGGCTGGCGCAGACGTAACAGACACGGACAACGTGACTGCTGCGGGTGCCCTAATGGACAGTGAGCTGACGGACATCGCCGCTGTGAAGGCTTTGAACCAAGGCGTTGCTACAACTGACAGCCCCTCTTTTGCGGGCCTTACGGCTACTACAGCAGACATTGACGGTGGCACAATTGACGGCACTGTGATCGGCGGCTCTACCCCTGCGGCCATCAGTGGGACGACTGGGACTTTCACTGGCAACCTCACCGTGGACACCAGCACGCTGTTTGTTGATGCTGCGAATAATCGGGTTGGGGTTGGGACAACCAACCCTGCGGCAACTTTTCACGCAAACTCCGGCCTTGCAAACCTTGTCGGTCTCTTTGAAAGCACAGACGCGGGGGCCACAATTACCCTGATCGACAACTCCACGACTGGCGGTAGCGTCGCCGAACACGGACTAAACACTGTTGGGAATCAACTTGAAATTCGTGCTGTAGATAACCTCTCCTTTGAGACTTCTGGCGATGAACGTATGCGCATTGATGCTTCGGGTAATCTGCTTCTTGCTGGAACTGGGACGCCAACATCTTCGGTGGGCAACCTTGTCCTCTACAACGGCACTGCGCCAACAGGGAACGCCACAAATGGTGTAATCCTTTACGCGGAGGACGTTTCTGCTAGCAGTGAACTAAAGGTGCGAGATGAAGCGGGCAACGTGACAACACTTTCGCCGCACAACTTTGATCTCATCCCCGAAGGTCCGTCAGAAGATATGGCGTGGTCTTACTATTCGGAGCGGGATGGCAAGCGTATTAACGTGGACATGCTCAAAGCAATTCGTTTGCTGGAACAAATCAGCGGCGAAAAGCTGGTGCATATGGTGTAAGATTTGAACATGAAAACCTGCACCAAATGCCATAGCGAACTCGACCAACTCACCGTGGGCCGTGATGCCTTCGTGAACATCTTGACCGCCTCTTTGGCTGAAACGGAGAACGACCATGACTGAGTACACATGGACTATTCCGACAACGGAATACGAAACCGCAACTGGCGGGATCACCGTAGCACACTGGCGCGCGACTGCCGTTGATGGGGACTACAGCGCATCTGCTTACGGCACTGCTGGGTTCACACCTGACGCCACTGACCCTGACTTCACACCATACGATCAGGTTGTAGAGGCAGAGGTTCTGGCGTGGGTATGGGTCTCAGGTGGCGTGGACAAGGACGAGACCGAGGCCAACCTCGCGTCTCAGATCGACGCGCAGAAGAACCCGACCTCCGAGTCGGGAACACCTTGGAGCTAATGCCAAAATGCCGTTGACCAAGCTCCAGTTCCCTCCCGGAATCAACCGTGACGTCACGCCGTACACGAACGAAGGGGGCTGGGTCGACGGCAATAAGATCAGGTTCCGCGCCGGATCGCCCGAGACGATCGGGGGTTGGCGAAAGCGTGCCAGCGCTCAGTTCTTGGGTGTCGCGCGGGCTCTGATCAACTGGGCTACGCTGGCGGGCAGCAACCTCATGGGCGTCGGCACGAATTTGAAGTATTACGTCGAGCGCGGCGGGTCCTTTTTCGACATTACCCCAATACGCCTGACCACGGCTGCGGGAACAACGTCCTTTGCCGCGAGTAACGGGTCCGATGTCCTCGTTGTTACGCACGTGGACCACGGTGCAATCCTCAATGACTTCGTGACGTTTTCTGATGCCGTGTCGTTGGGTGGGACCGTCACCGCCGGCATCCTGAACGCAGAGCATCAAATCACGGATGTTATTAACGACGACAGCTACGAGATCACACTTTCTGTTGTGGCCAACGCCTCGGACACCGGTGACGGCGGCGCGGCGACCGTGGCGGCATATCAAATCAACGTGGGCCTCGCGAAGTCGTTTCGGGGTAACGGCTGGGGTGCGGGCCCGTGGGGCGCGGGTGGTTGGGGAGAGCCTTCGAACACCGCGCTTGCTGGCGAAGACTTGCGGCTGTGGAGCCACGCGACTTTTGGCGAGGACCTGATTATCAACCCGCGCGGCGGGGCTCTGTACTACTGGGACTTTAGCGCGGGGCTCTCGTCCCGCGCGGTGGATATCTCGACCTTAGTTGGCGCAAACGAGGTTCCTGCCAAAGCGAACATTGTCCGGCTTTCGGAGCAGGATCGACACGTCATAGCCTTTGGGTGCACGCCTTTGGGCGGCGGTGCGCTTGACCCTCTGCTGATCCGCTTCTCGAACCAAGAGAACTTCTTGGACTGGAATCCCACTGCGACAAACACGGCCGGCGACTTGCGTATTAGCTCGGGTAACCAGATTGTAGCGGTTCAGCAAACCACCCAGCAAATGGTTGTCCTGACCGACGCATCCTTGCACACCATGCAGTTTGTCGGCCCGCCGTTTACCTTCGGTATCCGAGAGGTGGCCAACGGGTTGTCGGTGGCAGGCCCGAACTGCGCAATCGCGGCGAACGACGCAGTGTACTGGATGGGGCTGGGCGAGTTCTACATGTACAACGGTACGGTTCAGGAGATTCCTTGCCCTGTCAAAGAGTATGTGTTCGACCAGACCTTTCAACAAGAGCAGCGCGACTTGGTGTTCGCGGCGCACAACTCGTCGTTCTCGGAGATATGGTGGTTCTATCCGGGCACCGACTCCGAAGACAGCATACGATACGTCGTATACAATTACTCCCAGCGGCTTTGGTATTTCGGGACCTTGGCGCGCACGGCTTGGGTTGATCGCGGCACGTCGCTCAATCCTGTTGCTGCGGGGTTGGATGGCTTTTTGTATGAGCACGAGTCGGGTCTGGACGACGGGTCCACCAGCCCTGCAACGGCGCTGAACGCTTTCATCCAGTCGAGTCCGATTGATCTGGGCGATGGCGAGCAGTTCATGTTCGTGAACCGGATGATCCCCGATCTGACGTTCCGCAGCAGCGTAAACTCGCCTGTGGCCACGATTACTTTGACCGCGCAGAACTTTCCTGGCGGGGCCTTCTTTGGCGACCAGCCGAGTCCTGTCGCGCGGACGGTGTCGGTTCCCGTCGAGGAGTTTACGACGCAGAACTTTGTGCGCCTGCGCGGCCGCGCGGCGGCCCTGCGCATCGAGTCCAACCAGGTCGGCACGCAGTGGCGGCTTGGGTCGCCGCGCCTTGACCTTAGAACAGACGGCCGCAGATGAGCCGCAGTACCCCGATCCCCTTCTTTGCGAGTCCGCCTGCACAGTACGACCAAGCGTACTTCTCGCAACTTGTCCGCAGCTTTGCCGTGTTCGCGGGGCAGGGCCAAGTATCCGGCCCGTTGCGCGCGACGGAGCTGACGCTGACTACGGAGCCGGGCAACGTGGACCAAGGTCAGATGTCTTGGAACACCGCTGAGGAGACCGTCGATATTACGATGGGAGACGGCGTGGTTCAGCAGGTTGGTTTTGAAACTTACATGCGGGTCAAGAACGACACGGGCGCACAGATAGACAACGCGCGAGTCGTGGGCTTTGCCGGCGTCAACGGGGAAATAAAAATCTCCGAATACCTTGCGGATCCGACGGCCAGCGAGCTGTACTTTATTGGCGTAACAACGCACGACATGCCGGACCAAGACGTAGGCCCCGTAACGCTGTACGGAATTGTGCGAGGATTTGACACGACGGGCGGGGCGGAAAGCTGGAGTGTCGGCGACATATTATACGCGTCTACCTCGGAGGCAGGCGCGCTGACGAACGTGCGCCCGACTGCGCCCAACCCTGTAATCTCAATTGCCGCGGTACTGGTGGTAAGTGCTACGGACGGGAAGATCATGGTCCGCCCAACCGTTCCGATCGGGCTAGACTACGGGTCGTTTGACGCAACCATTGACCAGAGTATTGCAACGATAAACACCGCAACGCCGGTTGCCTTGAACGTCACGCTGTCTTCAAACGGCGTAACTTTGTCGGACGGCTCTCGGCTTAACGTAGCACAAGCGGGTTTCTATCAAATTGACGCGAACATTCAGGTGGCATCGTCTAGCGCCAGTGCCAAAACAGCATACTTCTGGATGCGAAAAAACGGTACAGACGTGCCCTCCACAACCCGCGCAGTGACAACCAACGTAAACAACGGATTCACCACACTGGCGTTGAATTACACAATCAATCTTGAGGCTGGCGACTACATAGAAATCTACTGGGCCGCGGACAGCACCGCGATCAGTCTTGACGCGCTTGTCGCGTCTGCCTTCGCCCCGTCATCGCCATCAGTGCTGGTCAAGGTAAGCCAGCTCCAGCTGTAGTCCTTTGGACACTCGCGATTGCACCGCAGAATAACATCTGATATGGTTCGAGAGAACATCCTCTGCCTTGCGGCAGGCACGCCTTATTGGCGCAGTACACTGGCCACAATGACAGCACCCTCTGCGGTGCGCGGAGAAGCGTAATGGTTCCATTTCTTGCACCCCTACTCGGAAGCATGGCGGCATCTCTTTTGCCAGCCACATTTGGCACGGGAGTTGCTGGAGCATTGGGTATGAGCGGCGCGGCAGGTGGTTTGCTGGCAGCTGCGGCCCCAAAGGCTATTGGCGCGGGCATCGGCACGCTTCTCGCGGGTGGGGACATGGGAGACGCGGCGCTAAACGCAGTCGGGTTTGGCGCGGCTGGCGCGGCTGGGAATGCTTTGAGCTCGATGCTTTCTGGTAGCCCGCAGGCAGCTGCGGCTGCGGCCGGCACCACGGGCGCCGCAACATCTCCTGTGACGGCTCCTGCTGCCGCGGCCCCACAAATGAATATGCAACAACTCGCCGGCTTGCTGCAGGGGGGTCAACAGGCGCCCGCCGCAATGCCCATGCCTGCCCCGCAAGCATCGCAGGGTTCCGGCTCTCAGGCCTCACAGAACCCGATGCTCGCAGCTGGAACGCAGCCACAACCATCCGTCGCACAGATGGCCTCGACGACGGTGCCCTCGGTTGGCGGATCCTCGATGATGCCGGCCTCTGTTGGCATCGGCACTCTTCCTAATATGAACAACGACGCAATGATGGCTGGGTTTTCTCCGGACCAAAGAAAAATGGTTAGTGGCTACCTTGGTAGCCAAGGCATGAGAGGATTCGCATAATGTGCGGTAAGAATCAAACGGTAACGCAGGAAACCAAGCTGGACCCCACGCTGCAGGCTCTGCTGTACGGCGGCCGGATCCCTGGCGGGCCCGAGAACCCTAACATCGTCGGTGGCGGTGGCGGTGGCGGTGGCGGTGGCGGCAACGCTGTGACTAACCGCACCCCCGAAGAGCAGGCCCGAGCTACGGACAACCTACGTCGCGTCCGAGGTGCGATGGGCATGGACACCGGTCCAAGTGCCTCCTCGCGTGCAAACGCAGGCTTTGGTGGGCAAGGCACAGTCGATGGCAGCCTCTACGCCATGGGCGGTATGGTTGCTCCGCAGCAAGGTCTTGCGTCCTTGAACCAAGGTCAGATGCCCATGATGAATGGACAGCTGCCCAACCTGTCGGATCCGATGACAGCGGCAACTCTGGCCATGGCGCTCCGCAGCCCGCAGATGCAGTACGGCAGCATCGCAGGCGCCCCTCAGTCCCCGATGCAGACAAACTTCAACGTCGGTGGATACGTCGAGGGCCCAGGAACGGGGACCAGCGACTCGATCGACAGCGTGATCATGCAGAATGGACAGCCTGTGCAGCAGGCCAAGCTTTCTGATGGCGAGTTTGTCATGACTGAGCGTGCTGTAAAAGGCGCTGGCAACGGGGATCGTGAGGCTGGCGCCGCACGTATGTATGAGCTGATGCAAAAGTTCGAGCGCGGGGGTCGTGTCTGATGTGCGATAATGCAGGAGTACCGCAACAGTTTCAAGCTGGCGGTCCAGTGAATGCGCTCGGGGACTCCAGCTTTAGTGGGAGAGCCACGATAGGTGGTCAGGAGTACTACGTCCCAACTGCCGGAGACAAAGTGCCGGGTCTTTCCCTAACCGCGCAAGGCCTTATGGCCGCGCCGCTGACGCTTCCTGGACAGAAGGTTCAAGGGTTTTCCAGAGACCAGAACCGCGCGTTTGACCTCGCTCGGTCTGGCGTCGGGTCTTATCAGCCCTTCTTGGACGAGGCCACAGATCTTACGGAGTCTGGAGTTCGCTCCTTGGAGAGGGCGAAGGATCAGACGAACCAACTCGCGAGGCAGATTCCGGGGCAGATCCGAGAGGGTCAGCGAGACTTGGATCGTGCGGGAACACGTGTATATAACGCGGCGTCCCGAGGGGAGGAGGTCGCGAACGAAGCCGCGCAGGGCATCATGGGCGCAGCTCGGTCCTCGGCCGGAGAAACCCGTGGCGCGATCAGTGACCTCGATAGGTCGTCCGGCCGCCTTGGCCAGATCGCCAACGAAACCCAACGTGGGGTTCTGGGCGACGCTAGGGCAGCGGAGAGGAGAATAACGGATGCAACGCGCGCAGGGAACGTCGCCGCGCGCGAGGGTGAGCGGGAACTTGATCGAGCCGCACAGGGCTCTTTAAATGTTGCGCGCAGTACTATGCAAGAAGCCAGATCCTTAGACCGCCCATTGGAGCGGCAGTTGGATGCGGCCACTTCCAACGCCGCCGCTGACGCACGTGCAGGGCAAGCAGGATTGGCGCGAGCCGGCCAAGGCTCTTTGGATGTTGCACAGACCGCTGCCGCGCGGGCTCAGGCGCTTCAAAACCCACTGGCACAACAGCTTAACAGGGCCACTTCTGGCGCTGCCGCTGACGCACGCGCGGGTCAAGCAGGGCTGGCACAGGCAGCCAGCCGAGCCAGAGCGTCAACAGCCTCTGCTCAGCAGGCGCTTATGGACGCCGCTCAGTTCGGCCAAGGAGCAGCCGCTCAAGGCATTCAGTCTTTGCGGAAAACGACAAGGGCCTTTGACCCCTCTTCCGCCCAAGGCTTTATGAATGAGTTTGAAGATGCGGCCGTGGCTCAAGCGCTTCGAGACATTGGGCGACAGGGCGACATTTCCCAGCAAGCCGTTCGTGCGCAAGCTGTCGGCGCAGGTGCTTTCGGTGGAAGCCGTCAGGCCGTAGCAGAACAAGAGCTGCAGCGCAACATCTTGGAACAGCAGGGACGAACCGCTGCGCAGATGCGTCAAGCAGGTTTTGAGAGCGCTTCTCAGCGCGCCCAAACAGCGTTTGAGGCTCAACAGGGTCGCGCACAGCAGGCAGCCAGCCTCACTGGCCAGCTGGGTCAGTCGGGCGCTGGAAGTGCTCTGCAGGCCGCTGGAGAGGCTGGGCGTCTAGGGCTTGCATCAGAGGAGCTGGCACAGAGCAGTGCCGGACAAGCCGCACAGTTGGGCATGTCTTCCGAACAAATGCGAGCTGCCAACGCTCAGTCGATCGCTCAGACAGGGCTCAGTATTCAAGACCTGGCGTCTCAAACGGGTCTTTCTGCGCAGCAGGTCGCTGGGCAGTTTGCCGCTCAAGGGGCGCAACTGGGTATGGAATCGGAGCAGATGCGGTCGGCCAACGCTCAGGCGCTTGCTCAAACGGGCCTCAGCATCGAACAGCTGGTGGCGCAGACCGGTTTGTCTGCGCAGCAGGTCGCTGGGCAGTTTGGCGCTCAAGGGGCGCAGCTGCGTATGTCTGCAGCAGACCAAGCTGCAAGCAACGCGGCGCAAATGGCGCAGTTGGGCATGTCCGCCGAGCAGATCGCCGCTCAAACGGGCCTTTCTGTAGAGCAGGCACGGCAAGCGGCGGCGACCACGTCGGCGGGTCTGTCACAGTCTCAGGCGCAGATCGGCATGCAGGGAGCACAGTCTGCGGGGGCCATGCGTATGCAGGGCGCAGATATGCGTATGCAGGGCGCTCAGGCGGCAGGTAACCTTGGTCTTCAGGGCGCTCAGCTCGGTCTGTCCGGTATCCAAGCTGGGCTTGGCGCGCAACAGCAGGCGGCGGGCCTCGGTCAAGGGATCGCGGGCCTCGGCCAGCAAATGGTTGGCCTCGGCCAAGCAGGTCAGCAGTTCCGGCTGCAGGATGTGAACTCCATGCTTTCAATCGGCGGCATGCAGCAGCAGCTTGGTCAGGCGCAACTCGATGCAAATCGCGCAAACCAGTACCAGCAAGCGATGCAGCCATACCAGCAGCTGGCGTTCGCGTCAGACATCATCACCGGTGCGCCATCCGGCACGGCCTCCACGATGTCGCAACCTGGGCCAAGCATTGGCTCGCAAGCCTTGGGCCTTGGACTCGGCATCCCAGCCGTGTATAACAGTTATACTCAGATGACGCAGCCGCGCACACAAGGGGGTTAAGGAACACATCATGGATCCGCTTATGCGCAAACTTTTCCAGCCCCGCGAAGCCCGTGAGAAGTTGCGCGGCATGGGTGGCATCATGTCTTCCTCCCCGCAGCTGGCCAGCACTGTGGCTAAGTTCCAGCAGGGTGGTCCAATCCAGAGCCGCAGCTTGGGCATGCCTTCGGCGCCAGACGCACCTCTGCCATCCGCCGGTCGGGCGCGGGCAACGCGCGTTGGCGATCGCACTTTCGTTCTTACAGACGACGGTCGCGTACTGGATGCACAGACAGGTGCGCCTGCCCCACAAGAGGTGGCGGCCGAGGTTATGCGCAGACTGAGCCCGCAGCTTAGCATGGCTGACATTGTCGGTGCCGCCCCCGATTTTACCGGCGGTGTGAACCCATCGTTCCGTGAAGACACGAGCGGGCAGCTTCCTCCGATGCCCTCGGACCTTGCACCTATGTCAGAGCCTGCGATGCCTGCCGACCCAGGGGCGCCGTTTGACATGGCCGCGTTCCAGCGTGACCTGACTGGAGCGGGGCGTGCTGTTGCCGGCCCAGGACTAATGGCAATAGATGAACTGCCCTACGACGGCCCACTTACATTGGGGTTCGATACAACAGCACTTAGCGGGGCTTTTGGGGGTTCTCCAGATGGGCAGGCGTCTTTGACCGATCAGTATCGGCAGATCATGGATGAACTGGGTACTCCTGGGATATCTGAAAATAGACGCAGGGCGTTAAACACGCAGCTCGACACCATATCACTCGCTCTCAAAGCTGCACGGGCCGACGATAGCATCATGTCAGCCGGTGGCCGAGCAGGAGAGTTTGTTACTGACATGGCGGGGAACGTAGTCTCTGCGTTTGACGTCGACGCCGGTGAAAGTGTGTTTAATTTTGGCGATAGCCTACGAGAATCTAGTGCCACCACACCAGAGGAAGCGGCCAGAATCGTTGAACAATTGGCGTTAGAATCCGCGCGCGACGCCGCGGCGCAGCGAGACGCGCAAGGTCTTACTACGTCGCTTCGCACGACCGAGGATGTGGCTGACGCAGCAAAAGAGGCGGCGCAAACCGTAACGAGAACTTCAGTCGCCGGCGTCGAACCCCCTGTTGCCGAAACCGCAGCGGAGACACCGACGGCTCCCGTTGCCGTTGCCGAAACCGAAACCGCAGCGGAGACACCCCCAGCACCTACGCTCGACCTTGACCTCAATGATCCCACCACCTACGACACCGACTTCGATGAGATGATGAAACGCTTAGGCGGGGCCACAGGCAAGGACGATAAGAGCAGCCGCCAGAAAGCTATGGCGGACCTCGCTATGATCGGCCTTGCGATTGCTGCAGGGCAGAGCCCTGACGCGCTGACTAACATCGCCCAAGGTGCGTTGACCGGCATGAAGGCTATCCGTGCCGAAGGCGCAGCAAAAGACGCTGTTGCAGCGGAGACACGGGCATTGGCTGCAAAGCTGGCAACGGACAAAGAGATTGCTCGTATCCGTGTACCTTCTGGTGGGGGGACCTACACTCCCGAGCGCCTGTATCAGCAGAACCTGAACGCAATTCTTGCGAACCCCGACCTGTTTGATGTCTTTACAGGAGATGCCGTTGATCCTGCGAAGGCAAGGAGCTTGGCCACTGAACTCAGCCGACGAGGCGAGGCGCTTCCTGCCGCGGGTCAAATCGTTGAGCAAGATGGGGTGCGATACCAACAGCAGCCCGATGGAACCTTTGAGCCACTGGGATCCTAAATGGCAGTCTTTGATCCAAACAAACCGTTTACTGTCGTTGGGCAGCCCGTCTCGGGCTTTGATCCAAACAAACCGTTTACTGTCGCTGGAGAAGAAACGTCAGGGCCTGCACCCGAAGAAAGCGACCGCACCGTCGCTAGCGACATTGCGCGCGGCATGGGTGCGGGGGCCGTGGGCCTCGGTCAGGGCATCGCGGAGCTTGGCGCGGCA
>Ga0307379_10013419_pt1 | contig 10616 bp, 8 predicted proteins | sample UN2MG_FD_202237 | JGI IMG/M metagenome (GOLD analysis project Ga0307379, IMG submission 202237) | Soil microbial communities from Risofladan, Vaasa, Finland - UN-2 | ecosystem: Environmental > Terrestrial > Soil > Coastal area > Acid sulfate soil | place: Finland: Risofladan, Vaasa | collected... | reverse complement strand
AAAATAAAAACTTTAGATAAATTAAGAAAACAGAAAGAAGCAGAAGAACGGAATCGTATCTACCAGCAAAATAAAGATATTCTGGATAAATTAAAATCAATAGAAGAAAAAATAAAAGTCTTAAAAGAAAATAAAACTACCGCAGAAGCTCAATTATGCAACCCTGTGACACTGAGGGATTCAAAGAAAGTACAGATCTTGATGATTGATTTAAAGAGTTATAACCAGGAACTTAAAACCCTAACTAAAACCCACGAAGCTCTAACCTTAGAAACCAACCCCCCCTCCCCTTGGAGTGGTGAGGGTTAGGGTGAGGGGGATAGGCGTCTCGCCTGTCCTACATAAGATAAATAAAAATCCTTAAAAACAGATTTTAACTCTTAAATTAACCCTTCTCCATTTCATTCCAAGTCATAAAGATAGGAATAGCAACTAAAATATCAACAGCCCCCAAAAATCTTCCCATTAATAATACTGCAAATCCTACTACTCCGGTCAAAACAGTAACAATTAAAGCGTATATCCAATTTACATCTTTTTTGCAAATTACTAACTATTTATTAGTAAAATATATCATTTTATCCGTAATATCAAGTAGTGTACTTGCAAAAATGTATAATAAGTAGTAATTTTATTACCCATATCAGCACTTCCTCGTAAGTCCTATTATTCTATAAAACAAGCAAAAGCTTCTTTTAACGTACTTCTAAAACCCTTATATTATAAGGGTTTTGAGAACGGGATGCAGAAAAGCACTTTCTGTGCATTTTGGGGGCATTCCTTTAAGAATTAAATTTTCTCTATTTAAATATTACCAAAATTAATATACAAAAAAACAATTATCCTGTATATTATTTGTTTAAGCAGTAGTTATGACATTGGCTGGAATTTCACCTTGAAATACTTGAATTATTTTTTTTGCCGCTTCTTTGGCCATTTTGATATTCGTTTCTACGGTATTTGTACCCATATGAGGAGTTAACACCACATTAGGAAGGCAAGTTAGTTCTTCAGGAACGTATGGTTCGGTTTCAAATACTTCTAAGGCTGCTCCTTTTATTTTCTTTTCTTTTAAAGCTTTTATTAATGCATTTTGATCTACTACCGGCCCTCGAGAAGCATTTATCAAATAAGAGCTTTTCTTCATCATATTTAATTCTTTTTTCCCAATTAAATGATAAGTGTTTTTCATATAAGGAACATGTAAAGTAATATAATCCATTTCAGTAATTATTTTTTCAAAAGTTAAGAAATTAGCTTCTAATTCAGATTCACTATCTTGTAAGACATCAAAATAATAAACCTGCATTCCAAAAGCTAATGCTCTTCTTGCTACCGCCTTGCCAATTCTTCCAAATCCAATAATACCAAGGAGCTTCCCAAAAAGTTCATGGCTATTAAATAAAAATGGATGCCAATTTTTATCGTTTCCGTATCTGACATATCTATCTGCCTCAATTAGCCGACGACTTACTGCTAACATAATCATAAATGTTAATTCTGCAGTACTTTCTGTAACTACATCGGGTAAATTTGTAACTATAATTCCTTTTTTATTAGCGGCTTTTACATCTAAATTATCATACCCGACGCCATAACTACTAATTATTTTTAATTTTTTAGCTATCTGTATAAAGTCCGCACTAACTACATCACCAACCGGAATAATTGCATCCAAGTGAGGTGCTAAACGAAATAATTCTTCCCGAGAAAATGATTTACCTTCAGTTTCTGGCATATAAATATGACTGTACTTTTTTAATTCTACTAACCCTTCATCTGGTATATTTTTTGTAATCAAAACATTGTAAGCCAAAATTATTTTCTCCTAATATTCACTTATTTTTTGTTTATATATTTTTAATATTTCTTCAAACTTTTTTTTAAAAAATCAAGTGCTTGCAAAATATGCGCTTTAATCTTTTCTTGAGCTTGTTTAACTTTCCCTTCAATTATTAAAGAAAGTAATTCCCTATGCTCAACCGCTAATAATTGGAAGCGTTCATAAAAACTACTTTCTAAATCAATTAAAACTTCTATTTGCGTTTGAAACCCTTCCCAAATATCAATTAGTTTTTTATTGCCAGAAAAAATACAAATATTACGGTGGAATTCGATATCTTTGATAACTAATTCTTTTAATTGTTTTTTTTCAACATCTTTTTCTATATCTTCAACATTTTTCCTTAAACATCTTAAAATTTTCTCATTTTTGTTTTCTATCACTTTTTCTATTGCATAAGCCTCAAGTAATCCTCTTATAATATACATATCTTCAATATCTTTCTTCCCAAGCAAGTTTACAAATGTTCCCTTATAAGGAATGCTTACCACGACTCCCTCTTTTTTCAGCATTTGCAATGCTTCCCTAACCGGAGAACGACTAATGCCCATATTCCTTGCAATTTGTGTTTCATTAATTCTTTCACCCGGTTTAATCATACCATTTACTATTGCTCTCCTAATATCAGCAGTTATTTCTTGTGCCATTATCCTTGGTTCCTTTTTTAAAAAAATCATATTTATTCCTTCCTTTAAAAAATATATATTTTTATAAGGTGGTTCTTAATCTTTTTATTGCTTTTAAAGAATTAATAAAAATTTAAGGTCATTAACATTTGTCCCGGTAGGTCCGGTGATAATTGCATCACCCATTTTTTCAAAAACTTCAACAGTGTTGTGCCAATCAAGTTAATGCTGGAGTGATATACCTAATTTTTTTGCCATGCAAGTAGAGCTAGAGTCTGCAATAGCTCCTGCAATTTTCGTTGGTCCATCAGTACCATCAGTATCAAATCCTACTATTACTACATCTTTCAAATCTTCTAAATAGAGCAAAGCACTTAGGGTAAACTCTTGATTTGGACCACCCATTCCATAATTCCCTTCTAGTTTTATGGTAGTTTCACCCCCACCAATTATAGCACAAGGAGTTTTGAGTGGTCTCTTATTTATTATAATTTCTTTAGCAATTGATACAAAAGTTCTTCCTAATTCCTTACTTTCTCCTTCAAACATAGTTGAAAGAATCATAGTATTAAAGCCCATTTCTTTTGCCTTTACTTCTGCTGCAATACAAGCTGTATCTCCCGCTACAATAATAAAATTATGTAACTGATGATTAGAAAGATTTTTAGGGGTTTCCATTTCAGAAGTAGCATTTTTAAGATAATTTTTTACAGATGCCGGTAATTTCTCCCAGAGTGTATACTTAGAAATAGCATTTCGAGCATCGTTAAATGTAGAAGTGTCGGGTACAGTTGGGCAAGTAATATAATCTAAAGGATCACCAATAACATCAGATACAGTCAGGTTAATTAAATGTGCTTCTGGGTGAATATTTTTTGCGAGTCTACCACCCTTTATTTGGCTTAAATGCTTACGAACGGCATTTATTTCAATTATGTTGGCACCGCAAGTAAGCAGTAACTTATTTACTGCCTTTTTTTCTTCTAAGCTTACTTCGGGTATCGGCAAGGGCATAAGTGCAGAGCTACCTCCAGTAATGCCTGCAAATACAATATCTCCCGGTCTTATTTTTTTAGCTAGTGTCATTACTTCCTTGGCCGCTATAAGCCCGGCCTCATCCGGAATAGGATGATTAGCTAAATATAATTTAGAATGCTTTAGGTGCCCTTCTTGTCCGTATTTACAAATAACTATTCCATCAGTAATTTTTTCCCCTAAAATTTCCTCTAGTGCTTTCGCAATTGGGAAAGTAGCTTTACCAGCTCCTAAAATAAAAATTCTTTTATGATCATGTAGATTGAAGGTTAAGTTTCCAACATGTAAATTATTATTCTTTAAAGAGATTAAATTCTTAGTTGCAACATACGGGTCTGCTTTTTCTAATGAATAATCAATTATATCTAAAGCTGCCTTGCGTATTTTTATATTACCATGAGATAATAACTGTTTTTTGTTTTTAATGTAAGTCACTTTTACCTCTTTTCTAATTCCACCTCAAAGTGGAAACCCTTACAGTTTAGTTAATGATCGCAACTGCCAAATCCATTGCAGGCTTCCCTGTCAAGTTATTATTCATACCAGACATATCACCATTCATAACACGGGTTTATTCGTGGTATGAATGCCATTGTTTTAAAAAAGACATTTATCTTAAAGCGGCATCTTAAAATCTCTTCCCGCATATTTAGCCAAAGAACCAAGTTCTTGCTCAATTTGCAAAAGTCTATTATATTTAGCAGTTCTTTCACTACGTACTCCAGCACCAGTTTTAATCTGACCAGCGTTAAGGCTGACAGTAAAGTCTGCTAAAATTGGATCTTCTGTTTCACCCGAACGTTCTGAAACCATAATCCCCATACTGTTTCTAAAAGCTATTTGTGCTGCATCTAAAGCCTCTGAAATAGTACCAATTTGATTAAATTTCCATAATAAAGCATTTGCTCCACCAAGTCTTGAACGCTCTTTGATTAATGCAGGATTGGTGCAGAAAAAATCATCCCCAACAATTTGAATACCTAATTCCTTGGTTGCTTGAATAAAACCTTCAACATCATTTTCATCTAAGGGATCTTCGATCGTTGCTATTGGATAAGTTTTTATTAAATCTTTATAATAATTAATCATCTCGCTAGTGGTTAGTTTATTTCCTTCTAAGCTATAAAGTTTGGTTTCTTTATCGTAGAAATGACTAGCAGCAGAATCAAATCCGTATACAATTTTATCAGCAAATCCAGATAGCTCTACTGCATGAACTAAATGATCCATTGCTTCGCGAACTTTGACAATTGGCGGCGCAAATCCCCCTTCATCTCCAACATTTGCTGCAATCTTACCGTAATTATCGATAATTATAGTCCTTAACTCTTCATTTACAGCGTAACCAATTTCCATTGCCTCTTTAAAAGATTTAGCACCTACTGGGAATATGCAAACTTCTTGAAAATCAAGATCATTAGAAGTAAGTTTACCACCATTAATAAGATTTAATAATGGAACTGGTAAGACGTGAGCATTTGGATTAATATATCGATATAGTGGTAAACTGATTGCATTAGCTGCAGCTCGAGTGCATGCTAATGATACTGCAATTATTGCATTTCCACCTAAATTTTCTTTATTCTTAGTTCCATCAAGCTCTATCATTTTATAGTCTATTTTTCTTTGCTCAGTAACATCCATACCAATTAATGCTGGGGCAATAATTTCATTAACATTTTTAACTGCCTTGGTTACTCCTAAACCGTTAAAACGCTCTTCATTGTCTCTCAACTCGCTTGCTTCATTTGATCCGGTAGAACGTCCCGCCGGAGCATCAGCCTGCCCAATAATTTCATTGTTTACTTGAACTTCTACCCTAACAGTAGGAGTCCAGCGGCAATCTAAGATCTCTCTTGCTTTAATGGCTGTAATTTTAAATTTACTCATCTTTTTCTCCTTTTTAAAATAATAATTTTGCATCATATAATTTCCGCTTTAAAATATCATTAATAAAACAAAAACTATAATTTTGTTCTTGGATTTTCTTAAAATTTACACTAATATCGGTAAAGTCCTCTGTGGCTGCGGGAAAAATAATACTTTAGGTTTAGATTTCCCGGATATATCTAAAGCTCTATTTACAGCTTCCTGTGGGTTTTTAAAATACTCCAAATATATTTTTTTTAAAGTTTGTTCCTCTAAATTAGGTGATGAAGCAATAATTTTTATATTTTTCTTTAATATTTTACATAAAAGAAGCGCATGATCCATTTGTATTTTGTAATTTTTCATAAGTTTACTAATCACCTCATCCAAAGTCTTCACCCCTTCAAACGGTAAGAGCATATCATCTGAATTAAAACCATCGGGGCACAAACTATACAACACCATTATCCCATTTTCGGCCATAACCGACTCTAAAGAAATTAATGGTTTAATCGATTGATAAAAATCAATATTTAGTGGAAACCCGGGAGTCGTAACGATAATATCAGGTTTTTCTTCAATCTTTACCTGGCAAAATGATTTTATAAATTCAACCGCTCTTTGATGAGCATCAAAAATATTTCCTGCAAAAAGGCCAATAGCATAGCCACTTGAATTCAGTACAAAATTTATACTAAAATGAATACCCAACATTTTTGCTGCCTCTATCATGTCTTTATGTATCAAATTGCCTTCTAAACATCCAGGTCTCGATCCAGATTTTAATATCATTTCAGGTCTATGATTTTCCTTTATAGTCTTTTCACTACTAATTCCTGGTAAAACTGACTTTCTTCCACCGGAAAATCCCGCAAATTCATGTGGTTCTACTTTTCCTATATTTATCCGTAAATCGGCTTGATAAGCGGTTTTATTTACCTCTATTGGGGTACCAAAAGAAGTTTTGCCTAAAAAAACCAATTCTTCTTTATTATAAGGATCGTGATTTATAATTTTTATTTTATTTAAATAATCTTTACCAATAATTTCTTCAATTTCTCTTGAAGTTGCTGGTCTATGAACTCCAAGTGCAATTACTATCACTATTTGTTTAAAATTTATTCCAGCAATTTGAAGGTCCTTTAGAATTATCGGCATAATTTTTGAAGTAGGTACTCCTCGAGTAGAATCAGACACAATAATAACTACCTTATTAGCACCTTCAGCTAACACTCTTAACAATTTACTATTAATAGGTTCTTCAAGAGGTTTCTTAAATTCTTCAGGCCATCTTAATTCTTTTGGTTCTTTTATACTAATTAAACCAAGAAAAATATTTTTATCTATTTCAATTTTAACGTTCTCTTCTGTATCATAGTAAATCACATTTTTATCTTTAATTTCAGTAAAATACATAAATAAATTCCTCTAAAAGATCAAATATGTCAATTATTTTTTACTTTTGAAGCAACTTTGAAATCTTCAATTATGTGGGCTATCCCATATATACTCATTAAAAAAAACGATACTGGAATAGCGGCATAAGGTAAAGCAACTGGAATTCTTAAAGCCGGTGAAAACTGTCCTTGTACTCTTATCATTAAATTTACACCATAAATAGCAGTTAACAAAGTAGCTACTAATGCTAGATATGGCATAGATCTCTCGAAAAATTTCTGAATTTTTTTGGGCATCATTTCCCGAAAAGTAACTATACCTAAATGACCGCGTTTTTTATGAATAATACTAGCACTTAATAAAGCAAACCATACTAAAGAAAATCTAAGAAATTCTTCAGACCAAGTTAAAGAATTATTAAAAATATACCTTCTGATTACGTGTACCCAGGCCACAATTAACATTGTTGCACATATTGTCATTGTAGCATATAAAGTAATTTTTTCTAATATATTACAAAGTTTAAAAAACCAGTTTTTTTCTACTTCATTCACTATATTACCCACCTCTTACTTGAATAACTTATCTTTTATAATAATTTCGATACTATAAAAAAGTTTTAGGAGAAAAGCAAGAACGCTTTTCTCCTAAAACATAGTTAATACTACAATCCTGCTTTGATATCTTCCCCAGCTTTTTCAATAGCTTTTAGCCACTCATCTACAAAGGCTGGATCAGTGTTTTTCTTAATCGCCTCTACTACTTTAGCTTGAGAAGCCTCTCTCATTCTTGCTTTTTCCTCAGCTGAAACATCATTAATTATCATTCCTTTTTCAGTTAATAGTCTGGCTAACTCTTCTTCGCGGGCACTGTTAACAAATCTACTGTAATTTTGCGCTAAAATTGCACCTTTTTCAATAATACTCTGTTGTTTTGGAGTTAAGCTATTAAACCATTTTAAGTCTGCAACTAATGGCATGGGATCATAAATATGACCAGTTAAGGAAGCGTATTTTTGTACTTCGTACATTTTAACTTCCCATAAATTTGCCAAAGGATTTTCCTGTCCATCCACTATTTTTTGTTGTAGAGTTAAATAAAGTTCAGTCCATGGAACTGGGGTAGGATTAGCACCTAATAATTTAAAATTCTCCATATGCATTGGAGCTTCCATAGTACGAATCTTAATATTTTTAAAATCTTCTATTTTAGTAATCGGTCGTACATTATTAGTAACGTGACGAAAACCATTTTCCATAAAGCTTAATCCTTTTAAGCCAACTTCTTCGCAAGATTCAAGCAATTTCTGTCCAACTGGACCATCTAAAACCATCCAAGCTAGATCATAACTATCAAAAGCAAAAGGAATATCTAAAACCATAAATTTGCTATTAAAAGTAGTCAACGGACCAGCGGAAGCAGTAGCCATTTCTAAAGAACCGTTCTTACATTGTTCAACTGATTCTCTTTCCGCGCCAAGTTGTGAATTTGGATAAACATCTACTTTCATTTCACCATTGGTTTTTTCTTCAACATAATTTTTAAATATTTCCAAACCAATATTTTGTGGATGGGTTGGAGCATTACAAACCGATATTCTTACTTTTGTCACTGCAAACCCAACACTTGATAGAGACAATAATAATACTAATACTAATAAAACTGCTATACACTTCTTACTCATAACAAAATACTCTCCTTTTATAAAATTTTTTTATTTTTTAAAAACAGATATTTTTACAAGTTTTTTTCTATAAACATCCTCTCCTTTTCTATTTTATACTTCTAATAGCCAGAAAGTCTGGGTAACCATAAAGTGAGTTGTGGAATGTAAGTTATTAAAAATAGCGCTACAATACTTACAGCGATAAGAGGCAAAGCTTCTTTAACCGTATCTTCAATTTTAACTCCCGCCATAGGACTAGTGACAAAAAGAGCAATACCAAAGGGCGGAGTTGCAAGTCCAATTACTAAGTTTACGCATATAATCGCCCCGATTTGTAAAGGATCAACTCCCAATTTCCAAGCAATTGGAGCAAGAATTGGACCTAATATTACTACTGAGGCATAATCATCCATAAACATTCCATTTATTAACAGTAATACATTTACCATTAATAGAAAAGCCCATGTGGGAACATTAGAAAGTGGCTCAACCAACATATAAATAATCCGTTCATTAGCAATAGCCCAAGCAGTTACTGTAGCAGTACCAGCTAATAAAATAACCAAACCTGAAGTTAATGCAGTTTCTAAAAAAATACCTGGCAGATCTGACCATTTTGCTTCTCGAAATACAAAAAAACTTATGATAAAAGCATAAAGTGCAGCAACTGCAGATGCTTCAGTAACTGTAAAAATACGACCAAAAATTCCACCTAAAATAATTACTGGCAAAAAAAGGGCTGGCAAAGATTTTTTAAATTGAGTCCACTTCTCTGGCCAATCAGTTTTTGAATGGCTGGGGTAATTACGCTTTTTAGCAATAAAATAAACTGTTACCATCTGAAAAAAAGCAATAAGAAATGCTGGAATAATTGCCGCCAAAAATAATCCTGCAATCGAAGTTCGGCCTACTGACATACAATAAAGAATCATAAGTACGCTGGGTGGCATAATAGGTCCAAGTAATGAAGCACTCGCCATTACAGCTGAGCTAAAAGCTGGTTTATATCCCTCCTCTTTCATCATGGGAATTAAAAATGAACCCAGAGATGCAATTTCTGCGAGAGCTAATCCTACAATCGAACCCATGAATAAACAAGTTCCAATTGTTACCAGGGCCAAAGCTCCTCTTACATGACCGATAAAGGCATTAACAAAATCTGTTAAGTAATGAAGAAGGTGTCCTTTTGCCATAAATTGTCCGGTAAGTACAAAAAATGGGACAGCTAATAAAGCAAATCCATTCATTCCTTCAAACATTCGTTGAGTAACTAAGGTTAAGGGATACCCACCAACTACTAAATAGATTATTGAACTTAGCAATAAATTAAACGCAATAGGAAAACCAATAATTAATAAGACCAAGAAAGAAATTAATAAAGATAATAGCGGCAAAATTATTCACTCCTTTTAGAAAAGTATTCAACCACAAAAGGTTTAACTATATGTCTACCAGCTCTTTTTCTCAATTACTTTTATCTTGATAATATGATTTATATTTAAGGAATATCTAATATACAAATATACGATAATCGTTTAATGAGTATGAACATAGTTAGTGATTGCGTTTGAGGCATGTTTCCTTGTAAATATATTTGAGGCTTTAAAATATTGTTTTATAAATATTTCTAAATAATATTATATTCCAAATGGTCGACCGTCTACTATCTACCATTTATTATACTTTAAACTATTTTGTATTTGGTGTCAAATAATTTTTTAGTATTTCTAGTTATTATTTAAAGTAAAAATCCCCCACAGTCCCGCTACTGTATTGGGTAACGAAAGCTGAAGTAAGCTACTGTTAAAGACTTTCACTTCAGCGACAGATATAGGAAGACATAGCAATTCGATTAACCCCTAGGTCCAGGAGACCTGTCTGTTTGTAAATATGAAGTCACTTCTTCGAGAGAAAAGGGAGAGATGTTGCGAAGAGAGTCTTTCTTATCCTAATGTTGAATAATATATTCCCGAATTAAAATTATTGTAAAAAACAAAACCAGACTTAAAATGTAATTGTGTTTGAAAAATTCCGAAGCAATTCAAACTAAATCTAGTGTTACGTCATACTTGCAATGTCGCTTTGATTGGTATATACTAACTTCAATAAAACTATTGGAGGATACCATGAAGAAGTACAAAGTAACACTGTCAAGAGAAGAACGGGAAGAATTAATGTC
>Ga0307379_10013416_pt1 | contig 10617 bp, 11 predicted proteins | sample UN2MG_FD_202237 | JGI IMG/M metagenome (GOLD analysis project Ga0307379, IMG submission 202237) | Soil microbial communities from Risofladan, Vaasa, Finland - UN-2 | ecosystem: Environmental > Terrestrial > Soil > Coastal area > Acid sulfate soil | place: Finland: Risofladan, Vaasa | collected... | reverse complement strand
ACAGCCTGCCCTGGCAGACCGGATTCGCCGGCATCGCCTACAACTCCGACGTCACCGGCCGCGAGATCACGAGCGTCGACGACCTGTTCGATCCGGAATTCGCCGGAAAGGTCGGCGCCCTCACGGAAATGCGCGACACGATCGGTGTGATCGCGATGAGCCTCGGGATCGACATCTCCTCGCTCACGACCTTCGAAGAGGCCCAGCCGGCGTTCGACAAGCTGCAGGAGGCCAAGGACTCCGGCCAGATCCGTCGCTTCCACGGCAACGACTACTTCGACGACCTCTCGAACGGCAACCTCGCGATCACGATCGGCTGGTCCGGCGACGTCGCGGCAATCGCTCGCGACAACCCGGCCGTCAAGTTCGTGTTCCCCGAGAGCGGCGCGACCGCATGGGCAGACACGATGGTGATCCCGAAGGGCGCACAGAACACCGACGCCGCCGCGCAGTGGATGAACTTCGTCTACGACCCGGTGGAGGCGGCCCAGATCACGACGTGGGTCGGCTACGTGTCGCCGGTGGCCGGCGTGCGCGACGAGGTCGAGAAGCTCGATCCGGACCTCGCCAACGATCCCCTGGTCTTCCCGGACGACGCAACGCTGGCCAACACCCAGGGCTTCGCTCCGCTGACCGAAGCGGTCGAAGCGGAGTACGACGCGGCGTTCTCGGCGATCACCGGAGCCTGAGAGCCGACCTCTCGTGACGACCGTCGCCGACGACGTCGACACCGCACGCCGCGGTGTCAAGCGCCCCGAACTCCTCGGGCTCGGGGCGCTCGTCGGCGCCGGCGCGCTCCTCGCTGCGGTCGGCACCCGGTTGCTGACCGGACCGATCGCGATCCTGGCGCTCTCGCTGGTGTTGGCCAGCGTGCTGATGCTCATCGTCGTCGCGGTCGCCGGCACACCGGAGACCAGACGCAAGCTCGCCCCCTACGGACTGCTGAAGCCGGGCATGCTCTGGCTGGCGCTGTTCTATCTGGCACCGCTGTTCACGCTGTTGCGCCTGTCGTTGTCGACACTGCCGAGCCGTTTCGCCGTCGAGGCGGAGTTCGACTGGAACTTCGACAACTACGTCACGGCGTTCACCGACTTCGGGCCACAGTTCCAACGTGCGTTCATGTACGCCGGCCTCGCCACCATCCTCACCATCGCAATCGGGTATCCGCTCGCCTACGTGATCGCATTCCGGGGCGGCAAGTACCGAACCCTGATGCTCGGCCTGGTCGTCATCCCGTTCTTCACGTCGTACCTGATCCGCACGATTGCGTGGCGCAGCATCCTGTCCGACAACGGCGTCGCCACCGGATTCATCGATGCCGTCGGTGCCACGTGGTTCTTCGAGGCTGCCAACATCATGGACAACGGACGGCTGATCAACACGCCGGCCGCGGTGATCTTCGGGCTCACCTACAACTTCCTCCCGTTCATGATCCTGCCGATCTACGTGAGTCTCGAGAAGGTCGACGTACGCCTCCTCGACGCGGCCAAGGACCTGTACTCGACGTCGACGTCCGCGTTCCGCAAGGTGGTCCTCCCCCTGTCGCTGCCCGGTGTGTTCGCCGGCACCCTGCTGACGTTCATCCCGGCTGCCGGCGACTTCGTCAACTCGCTCTACCTCGGCAGCCCGAACACGACAATGATCGGCAACTCGATCCAGGACCAGTTCCTCGTGCAGAACAACGTGCCGCTCGCTTCGGCGATGTCGTTCGTGCTGATGTTCATCATCACCGTGTTCGTGATCATCTACAGCCGGTTCTTCGGCACCGAGGACCTCGCATGAGGACGCCCGCATGAGTGTGCCGACCTCGCGTGGTGGCCGCGTGGCGCGGTTCGCGCTCAACGCCTACGCGGGCCTCGCGCTGCTGTATCTGTTCGTGCCGATCATCTGGATCGTCGTGTTCTCGTTCAACCAACCGAAGGGCAACTACAACGTCGAGTGGCAGGAGTTCACCCTCGACAACTGGCGTGACCCGTTCGGCGACGAGTCGTTGACGAACGCCTTCATCGAGAGCATCAAGGTCGCAGCGATCTCGACCGTGATCGCCACGATTCTCGGCTCGTTGATCGCCATCGCGCTCGCCCGGTACCAATTCCGAGGCAGCGGTGGGCTGAACTTCTTGCTGGTCCTTCCGCTCACCACTCCCGAGATCGTGCTCGGATCTTCGCTCGCGACGCTGTTCCTCGACTGGGACGTGACGCGAGGCTTCACCACGGTCGTGATCGCCCACATCATGTTCCAGGTGAGCTTCGTGGCGCTGACGGTGCGCGCCCGCGTACGAGGGTTCGACTGGACGCTCGAACAGGCAGCGCAGGACCTCGGGGCGTCGCCGTTGCGCACGTTCTGGAAGGTGACGTTCCCGCTGATCCTTCCGGGGATCCTCGCGGCCGCGCTGCTGTCGTTCGCGTTGTCGCTCGACGACTTCATCATCACGCTGTTCAATGCCGGCTCGCTGGTCACATTCCCGCTGTACATCAACGGCAGCTTCCGCGTGAAGTTCCCGCCCGAGGTCAACGTCCTCGCCACCGCGATTCTGATCGTGAGCATCGCGTTGATGCTCACCGGCACCCTGTGGGGCGCTCGAGGGCGGCGCAAGTCAGCAGCGTGATCCGCCACGTCTTCGTGTACGGCACGTTGCGGCCTGGAGACGTCCGCTGGCACATCCTCGAGCCGTTCGTACTCGACGAGGGCTGGAGTGACACGGTTGTCGGCCGGCTGTACGACACCGGTCTCGACTATCCGGCGGCGGTGTTCGATCACGCGGGCACCATCCACGGCCAGACGTTCGCCCTCCTCGACGCGTCGGCTCGCCAAGCGTTGGAGGTGCTCGACGACGTCGAGGGCACCGTCGATGGCGAGTACGCACGGGTCGCTGTGCGAACGGGGTCCGGCGTCGACGCTTGGGCCTACGCAAGCGGCGCCGGACTCGACTTGACCTCGATCCCCTCGGGCGACTGGTTCCAGCATCGCCCACCCGGCCCCTGACCCGGCCGTCCGGTCCCGACGCGCCGGTTGAAGTGGCTCATGCGGTGTGCGAACATGTGTTCGATGCCGAATGCACCTCGACCCTCGGCCACGATCCTGCATGCCGACCTCGATTCGTTCTACGCCTCTGTCGAGCAGCGTGACGATCCGTCGCTGCGCGGGAAGCCCGTCGCAGTGGGCGGCGGGGTGGTGCTGGCGGCCAGCTACGAGGCCAAGGCGTTCGGCGTGCGAACAGCGATGTCGGGTGGAACCGCACGGCGAGCTTGTCCGAACCTGATCGAGGTGCCGGCGCGCTTCGACGCGTACAGCGAGGCCAGCACGCGCGTTTTCGACATCTTCCGCGACACCTCACCGATCGTCGAGCCGATGTCGATCGACGAGGCCTTCATCGACGTCGCCGGTCTCTGGCGCCTCGCCGGCTCACCGACCGAGATTGCCGTCGCCCTGCGCCGCCGCGTCGCTGACGAGGTGGGCCTGCCGATCAGCATCGGCGTCGCCCGCACCAAGTTCTTGGCGAAGGTTGCGAGTGCCGTGTCGAAACCGGACGGGCTCCTGGTGGTGGAGCCGAACGGCGAGCTCGACTTCCTGCATCCCCTTCCGGTACAGCGCCTGTGGGGCGTGGGCGACGTCACCGCCACGAAGTTGCACGAGCGGGGAATCCACACCGTTGCCGAAGTGGCCGCGATGTCACCGGAGTCGCTCGTCGCCATCGTCGGCCGAGCGATGGGCCACCAACTCCACGCCCTCGCCCACAACCGCGATGCCCGGCGGGTCACCACCGGCAAACGCCGCGGTTCGATCGGGTCGCAGCAGGCACTGGGTCGGCGGCGGCGGTCTCGCGACGAGATCGACGTCGTACTGTGGCGACTCGTCGACCGTGTCACCGGCCGAATGCGGCGCGCCGATCGTGTGGGTCGAACGATCACCCTCCGCCTGCGTTTCGACGACCTCACCCGAGCGACGCGGTCGCATTCGCTTTCCGACGCGACCTCGGCAACTGCGGTGATCCACGCGGCCGCGATGGCGGTGCTCGACGCCGCCTGGCCGCTCGTCGAAGCGCGGGGCATCAGCCTGCTCGGGCTGTCGGTCGGCAACCTCGCCGACCGCGACGCCGTGCAACTCACCCTGCCGTTCGAGCGCTGCGAGGCCGAGCAACTCGACACCGTCGTCGATGCCGTCCGCGAACGTTTTGGTCGCGGTGCGCTCCAACGCGCAACGACGATGCGCGGTGACCCCGGCATCCAACTCCCCATGCTCCCGGACTGATCCGGTGGGAGTGCCAGCGCGTAGGTTCGGCGCCATGAGCGCTCGAGACCGACTGTCCGGCCCCGCCAACACGGGCGTCTGGTACTTCACCGACGCCATGACCACCGGCGAGGCCGCCGAGGCCGCCGGCCGGATCGAATCGCTGGGCTATTCGACGCTGTGGGTACCCGACACCGTCGGGCGGGACCCATTCGCCCACCTCGCGTGGCTGGGATCACAGACCCGGACCCTGCAGTTCGCCACCGGGATCGCGAGCATCTTCTCGCGTCACCCCGGCCCGATGATGCAAGCCGCCAACACACTCGCCGAGCAGACCGACGGGCGGTTCGTCCTCGGTCTCGGCGTGAGCCACGAGACGACGGTGTCGGGCCTCCGAAAGCTCGACTACTCCAAGCCGCTGACCCAGATGCGCGCCTACCTCGAGGCGATGGATGCATCGCCGTACAGGGCCGTTCGGCCCACCGACAAGCCCCTTCGACTCCTCGCGGCGCTCGGTCCGAAGATGCTCGAGTTGTCTGCAACCGCGGCCGACGGCGCCCATCCGTACTTCGTGACGCCCGAACACACCGCCGAAGCTCGCGCGGTGATCGGGCCGGACAAACTGCTCTGCGTCGAGCAGAAGGTGATCCTGTCAACCGATGCCGAGGCGGCCCGCGCCGCGGCGAACGTGCAGATCGATCGCTACGCCAGACTGCCCAACTATCGGAACAACTGGAAGCGCATCGGTTTCACCGAGGACGAGATCGAACAGCGCCCACACCGATTCGTCGACCACGTCATCGTGTGGGGCGACGAGGACCGTGTCCGGGCAGGCATTCACGCTCACTACGACGCCGGCGCCGACCATGTCTGCATCCAACCTGTCTCGACCGAAGGTCCGATCACCCTCGACTGGAACCTGCTCGAAGCTCTCGCCCCGAACGCCTGACGGCCTCGCCGGCCCGACCTGACCGCATCGTGCGGGGCCCGACGTGGGTGGCGGCGAGATCACGATGTCGTCTGGCCGCCGATCGATGTGCGCCCAGCGACGGCTGTCCTCGAGCGCGATCAACGTCTCGTGCTCTGCCGGTCGGATCGTCATGAGCCGACTGCCGATGCGAGACGGTCGAAGATGTTCCGGGTGATCTGCTCGACATCGCGATCACGTTCCGCAAGACCCCAGATCCAGTCGGTACAGCCGCTGGTGATCACGGTGCCACCGCCCGACGTGACGAACGCACCGAGCACGGCATGGCCGTGCGTGATCCGTTCGACGGCGGAGGGGTCGCGGGTGTCGAACAGGCGCGAGGCGATGAACTCGTCCTCGGCCGGTTCGTGTGGCGCCGGCGGGCGCGAGGCCGTGGTGCGGCTGAAGTGCGCTGCCGGCGCCGTGCCGAGGATCTCGAAGTCGGCGGGGGTGCCGTCGACGCCGGTCGGGTACGGCAGCCCGTCGCGGTACGTGAAGTCGCAGCCGTCGCACTCGTACCCGACGATCGTGGCGGCCGCGCCGAGCAGGTCGCCGTAATCGAGGCCGGTGCCATCGAAGATCCAGTGTTCGGGGCGGTGCAGGGTGTACCCGCCCGCTCCCCTGGTGGCGCGCTTGCCGATGCGGTGGTAGCCGCCACGACTGAAGCTCACCCCGGTCATGTGGTTCTCGGGACGCTCGAGCAGGTGGTCGGACCAGATCGTGGTCAGCTCGGCCTGCCGGTCGGTGCCGAAAACCGGGTCCTGTTTGAAGAATCCCTTGTAGCCGACCATCGTCGAGGCGGGACCGGACCCGTCCGGACCGGTCCGGTCTTCGAGGCGAACCTGCCAGAAGGCGGTGTTGCCGGAGAAGAACGCTGCGTGTCCGCCGCGAGCGGTGAAGGCCTCGACCGTGTCGCGCATCGGTGCCGACCAGTACTCATCGTGGCCGACCGACAGGTAGAGCGAGTACGGCGAGTCGGGTCCGAGCAGCTCGGGATGCTCCTCGAGGTCGGCGTTGGTGACGACGTCGATCTCGTAGTCCTCGCGCTCGGCCCACTCGGCGAATGGTCCACTCCAGTTCGGCCAACCCGCCGAGCCACCCCACGGCGACAAGTGGTTCATCCGCAGATACCCGACGTGGCTGGCCGACTGATGGTCCGGAGGATGAATCGACGTGACTCGCTGGCCGGCGCCGGGCGGCTTGTGCAGATACCCCGCCGCCATCGGCCGCAGCATCGACGACTGCGTGGCGCCGGTGTACAGGTTGCGACCGCCGAAGTCGTTGTAGGCGTGCCAGGTATTGGTGTCGATCGCCCACAGGATCTTCGCGGACGTCACGGCGATGTCCGGCCGGACGACGAAGAACCCCCGGCTCGTGCGCTGCTTGCCGTCGACGTCGATCGTCAGCAGCACTTCGTAGTAACCGGAACGCCAGCCCGACTCGACCACGACCTCGGTGGCGACCGGCCAGTCGCAGCCGTGCTCCGGCGCATCGATCGGCGTCGGGTGATCTTCTGCCGGAACGGCCGACTCGGCGAACACGACGTCGCGCTGGGCGCCGAGACGCGCCACCTCGACCGACACCGGCCGACCACCCGCTGATGCGAGATGCAGGGCCGCCCGCTCCCCCGGAGCCACCGATTGCGGCCAGCAGTACCCGTTCACCGTCTCGTACGCCATGGCTCGACCCTACGTGGCGGGTCGGGGCGCCGACGGGTGCGGCCGATACGTTCGGGGCCACATGGCTCACCTCCCCGCCAGCGAACTCGTCGATCGGCCCGACGTCGGGCGCGTCTTCAGTCGCGCCCGAAGGGTGCGTCTCGGAGACGTCGATGCTCGGGCCCGCCTCCGGCTCGATTCGATCGCTCGGTACCTCCAGGACATCGCCACCGATGACGCCACCGATGCGCAACTCGACGATGCGTTCGGCTGGGTGGTGCGCCGCACGATGATCGAGATCCGTCGGGCGGCCGGACTCGACGAAGTGTTGGAGCTGTCGACGTTCTGCGCAGGCACAGGACGGAGTTGGGCCGAGCGGCGCACCACGATCTCGGGCGAACGGGGCGCGTCGATCGAAGCGGCGAGCCTGTGGATCCGTGTCGACCCGGCCTCGGGACGCCCCACCGTCCTCGGCGACGACTTCCTGTCGGCGTACGCCGGCACCGCAGGCGGGCGCCGTGTGTCGTCGCGACTCCAGCTCGCGCCGCCGCCGCCCGACGCCGATCGTTGTCAGTGGACGATCCGCCGTGTCGACATCGACCCCCTCGGCCATGTCAACAACGCGGCCCAATGGGCCATCGTCGAGGAGACGCTGCACGCCGATCGATCCCGGCGCGGCGTCGCCGAGGTCGAGCACGTCGCGCCCGTCGACACGTCTGTCGACCTCCTCACCACGAGCGGGCCGGGAGGCGTTCGCTCATCGTGGCTGACCGTCGCCGGCACCGTCCTCACGGCCGCACGCTGGACCCCGGCACCGTGACCACCGCCCCGGGCCCGATCTGCCTGCAGGGCGGGCGGGAACTGACCTCCCCATGCGACGAGATGGATCGGATGGTCCTCGATCGATGCGACGGTACGGTCGTCGTCCTGGCCGGCGCGGCCCGGCCCGGCAGCGACTACGCAGGAGCGTCGGCGCGGACCGTCGTCCACTACGCCCGCCTCGGTGCCGAGGTCACCACGATTCCCGATCCGCGCGCCGGTCACGCCGATGCACTTGCCACCCTCGGCGACGATGTCGGTCTGATCGTGCTCCCGGGCGGATCGCCCGGCGGGCTGCTCGACGTCCTCACCCACCGCCCGACCGGCATCGAGCCCACAATCGGCGAGCGGCTGGTCGCGCTGTGGGGAGCGGGAGCCGGCATCTCGGGGGCGTCCGCCGGGGCGATGGTGCTGTGCGCGCAGACCGCACGGCCCGATCAGTCGGGTGGTCTCGCCTCCGGACTCGGACTGGTTCCCGGTCTCGCAGTCCCGCACTGGTCACCCGGATCGGAACGGCGATGGTCGCTGCCCGATGCGGTGCTGTGGGGATTGCCCGAATGCGGTGGCGTTCTGATCGAGGCCGGGTCGATGATCGGTGTCGGTCGAGGTGCGGCCTCGGTCCGGGTCGACGGGACGTGGCAGGCGGTCGACCGCCTGCTCGCCGAACCCCTCCCCCGCTGACCGCCGCTGGGCCTGCGCCGAATCCGCGAGACTCGCGCCATGACCGCCGTCAGTATCACCGTGCACCCCATCCACCTCGGGCTCGGAGCAACCGCCGAGATCGAACCCGAATTCACCGGCGCAATGGAGTGGTACGGCGCCTACTCCGCCCGCCACGCAACCGATGGCGCAGAGGGACGGCTCGTCACGATGCACACCTTCACCGAGTCGTGGGATGTGTGGGAGATGCACCCGGTGGGCGCCGAGGTCGTGTTGTGTACGCACGGGGCGATCACACTGCACCAGGAACACGCCGACGGCTCGACCGCAACCGTCGCGCTCGCCGCAGGCGAGTACGCCATCAACCCACCCGGCACCTGGCACACCGCCGACGTCGCCGACGCGGCGACCGCGCTCTTCATCACCGCCGGAGAAGGCACCGACCACCGCCCCCGTTGAGATCGGGCGTCAGCCGGCGAAAGAAACTTCGCGACGTCTGCAACACTCTGGTGACTTCGTGCGCCGTAGGAGATGATGGAGGAAGTGGCGATCTCGAACGACACCGACCCGGTGATCGAGCATGCCGACGTTCTCGACCGGCTCTACCGGACCGAGTACACCGGCATGGTTCGCCTCGCGTACACCCTCGTGGGGAGCAACGCCGAAGCCGAAGATCTCGTCCAGGACAGTTTTGTCGAGGTTGCTCGACGGTTGGACGAGATCCGCAAGCCCGGTGCCTACCTGCGCAGTGCCGTCGTCAGCCGATGCAGATCGGTACTCCGACGGCGCAGGGTTATCGCACTGCACCCACCGGAACCACCTGCGGGCCTGGCCAGCGACGCGGGTGAGCTCTGGGACGTGCTCGGCAAGCTGCCGGAGGACCAACGCATCGTGGTGGTCCTCAAGTACTACGGGGGATACAGGGCGTCGGAGATCGCATCGATCGTCGACATGCCCGGTGCGACCGTCCGGTCGCATCTTCGCCGGGGGCTGAAGGCACTGAGAGAGGAACTGGTCACATGACCCGCTTCACCGACCGAGTGACGCGAGACCTGCACCAGATCGCGGACCGCTCGACTCCATCGTCGACGGCCTGGGACTCGATCCGAACCCGGATCGACGACCAGGCCGACTCACCGACCACGGAGGTCATCATGCTCAGTCCCGACCGCAACGACCCACCAAAGCGAGGATGGATGCTGGCCGCCGCGGCCGGAACCGTCATCCTGATCGGCGGCCTCGTGTTCGCCGTGACCCGCTCCACCGACGACGACAATGTCCCAACGAACACACCGGTGGCCACCCTGCCGGCGGAACCAGCCCCCGACGCCCAGATCGACCCGGACGGTGAAGCCGTCGTGGTGCCGGCGCCCGATGCCGGGATCCCCGACGAAGCCGAGCCGCAGCCGGAACCCGAGGTGGAACCGGTGACGGTGGTGCTGACGGGCACGTTCTCCGATGGGGAGAGGGTCGAGGTCCCGAGCCCCGGAGCCACGATGGGGACCAGCGGGGAGACGACGTTCGACGGCGAGTTCAGCGGCGTGGCGCCGTGGACGACGACGTTCTGGACAGCCTCCGACGGCGCCGTCCGAGGGCTCGGTGACTTCGAGTTCACCGGCTCGATCGACGGTCTCGGATCCGGCACCCTGACGTTCACCGATCGCTGGCAGGTCGTTGACGGCGTCTGGAGCTCGACGGCGACGATCACCAGCGGGACGGAATCGTTCGAAGGAGCGACCGGCACCGCGCTGTTCACCTCCGACCCGGCCACCCCCGACGATGGCTCGACCGGTACCTACACGTGGGACATCACCGTTCCGCCGCCGGACAGCCTCGTCACCGTGACGGCGAGGGGCACTGCATTCGACCCCGACTTCGCCTTCGCTCCAACCGATGTCGAGGGACAGCAGACCTACGGGGCCAACACGGTCCTCGAGGGCGACATGAGCGGGACGGCGCCCCACACGGGCACGGCCTGGGGTCTCGACAACTCGGCCGTCGGTGTCGGAGACTTCGAGCTCACTGGTGAGATCGCCGGGCTCGGCACCGGGACGATGACCTACACCGACGTCTGGGTGCTCGCAGACGGCACGCAGACGTACCGCGTGTTCGTCACCGGCGGGACCGGTGACTTCGAAGGCATCACCGGAACCGGCACGTTCATTGACGAGGGCGAGATGGATGCGTACGAATTCACCCTCACGGCACCCGTCGGGCGGTAGCTGTCGATCGGTGGCGTGGCCCAGGGTCCGAGCCTGGTGCCACGCCACCGTTTCGCGCCCG
>Ga0307379_10013414_pt1 | contig 10619 bp, 11 predicted proteins | sample UN2MG_FD_202237 | JGI IMG/M metagenome (GOLD analysis project Ga0307379, IMG submission 202237) | Soil microbial communities from Risofladan, Vaasa, Finland - UN-2 | ecosystem: Environmental > Terrestrial > Soil > Coastal area > Acid sulfate soil | place: Finland: Risofladan, Vaasa | collected... | reverse complement strand
TGCTGCTGCGATGGTGGCAGAGGTTCGCCCATGACCGGCTCGGCTGGCCGGTGGTCACGCCAGGCCAGGCGATCGGGTTCGACGGGTGTTCGCACATGACGAGATGCGGGGAGTGCGGCGCCCGCGTTCTGCAAGACAGCAACGGAGATTGGTTTCATATGGCGGAGCAATGCTAGTCTCCGCTGGCGCACCTACACGGCTGAAGCGGCGGCGGTTTACCCCCCTAGATCGCCTCAACATGCGGCCGGTAGGTGCGTCTTTCAATTTGGTCGATCGATCATGAAGGTCCGCGTGTCCGGGTTGGTCTGGGTTCCGAAGGCGGAGCTGGGAGACAGCCTGGCTCATCTCAAGAAGTCGTTGACCATTGTGCCGAGAAAGTCGGCGTACGCGGACGACGAGCCGCCGACGCCGGTGCCGTGCTGGGCAGAGACGATCAACGAGTTCGGGTTGCCAAGGGACTACTTCTTCGCGAGTGCCAGGCAGAAACACGACGTCACCTGGGAGCTGTCCGAGGGCAGCCCAATATCGCTCCAAAGCAACCTGCGACAGACGGGTGACTACGCTGAGCAGGCGCTCGCGCTGGACACGCTGGAGGCATGGTTCCGCGGCTTCGACTCCGAGACAGATCCCATTGCCGCTGGCCTGCGCCTTGGTGCCATCCTCCAGGCCGATCCTGGGTTCGGGAAGACGGCCTCGGCTTTGGAGCTTGCGCGCAGGCTCGGGCGCACGACCCTGATCATCGTCCACAAGGAGTTCTTGCTGACGCAGTGGCGGCGACGCATCGAGGCGTTCCTGCCGGACGCGAAGATCGGGATCGTGCGCGAAGACGTTTGCGACTTCGAGGGCAAGGACATCGTGTTGGCGATGGTGCAGTCGTTGGCTCTCGAAGGGGCCGATGGCAAGCCGCGTTACCCGCTGGCGCTGTATAGGCACTTCGGACTGATCGTGATCGATGAGTGCTTCGTTGCCGGAACCATGGTCGAGACGCCCTTCGGGCCACGGCCGATAGAGGGCATTCGGCCAGGAGACGCTGTTCTAAACGCCGTGGGGCTAGGCAGCGTTGATCGGGTTACGACCAAGCGCGTCGCCGTGGATCGGCTTGTTGTGGTTCGCGTTGACGACGGCAGCGAGTTCGTTTGCACGGATGAACATCCGTGGCTGACCCCGCACGGGTGGACGAAGGCCGCAGAGCTTACTCCTGGGGACGCGCTCGTTGCATTCTCCGATAGCATTGATACCATGTCAAGACATGGATATAGCATGCGAGGTGTGCAGGGCCCTCTGCAAGCCGAGGCTCGACCGGCGTCCAAGGTTCTGCTCGCAGCGATGCTGCGGGTTGGCCAAGGCGAAGCGTCAGAAGCCATGCGAGGCGTGCGGTCAAGAGGTTGCGAGGAAGGGGAATCGGTTCTGTTCCGTTGTCTGTCAGAGGAACTGTCACCGGCGGTTCATGGGAACGCCGGAGATGCGAGCGCGGATGTCAGAGAACGCGAGGCGCCAGCACGCGAAAGACCCAGGTCTTGCAAGGAGATCGTCGGAGCGCATGGCCACGCAGAACCCAATGGCAGATCAGGCGACCAGGAGGCTTGTGTCGAGCAAGCTCAAGGCAATGAAGTATCGCCCGGTGAGCCGGGGCGGGAACGGACGCGGTCTTACGGTTCCTCAGCAAGCTCTGTTGGAGGCACTGGGCCACGGCTGGGTGCCGGAGCTGGCGGTTCTAACCAAGATGTCGCGGGGGAGCGGCTACCCGACGTCCTACAAGCTGGATTTGGGGAACCCGGCGCTGAAACTCGGGATCGAGGTGGACGGACCCTCGCACGACAGCCCGAGAGCGAGAGCGAAGGATGGGAAAAAGAGCACGCTGCTGGTCACGCTCGGGTGGCGAGTGTTGCGCGTGCGGAACGAAACGATCTTGAGCGACGCGGCATCCGCGTTGGTGATGATTCATGCGTGGATGTCTTCAACCTGAGCGTCTCTGGTCATCCTTCGTACGTGCTCGCGAACGGCTTGGTGGTTCACAACTGTCACCGCATTGGGGCTCTCACGTGGAGCCAGGTGCCGAAGATGTTCTCTGCGAAGTGGCGACTTGGGCTGAGCGCGACACCGCGGCGTCGAGACGGGGCGGACAAGGTGTTTTGGTGGAACATCGGCCAGATCCGGTACGCGGCCAAGACCAAGCGGCCAGTGCTTGGCGTGCGCATGGTGATGGCGAACGTGTCGGGGCCGGACCTCCTGCGCAGAGACGTTTCGCCGAGCATCATCATCAACATCTTGGCCAAGCTGTCGGGCCGAAATCGAATCATCGTGCAAGAGATCATCGGGGCGCTGAAGTCGCCGTCGGGGCGCAAGATCATGGTGCTGAGCGAGCGACTGGAGCACCTCCGGGAGCTAGACAGGCTGTTGCAGGTGGAGGCCGCCAGGGTAGGGATCGACATTTCGACCGGGTTCTACGTGGGCGAGTGGTTCACCGGCGAGCGCAGCGAGAAGCTCGCGCGCGGCCACTGGGACATGAGCAACGGCGGGCGCAAGAAGGCCGAGATGGCGATCTACACGTCTCTCTCCAGGCGGAAGCTGGAGCCGGACGAGGACAGGGCGGTAGACAAGAACGAGGACGGCACGAAGGTGCTCGTCTTCGAGGACGGGAGGCGAGTTCCGCTGAGCGAGCTGACCGAGGACTCGCTGTACTCCCTCGCGCGCAGCTACGACATCAAGCAAAAGGTGTCAGAAAAGAAGCGCCGAAGGACCGAGGAGGAGCTGGCCGAGGCCGAGCGATCCCGTGTCATCTGGGCCACGTATCAAATGACGTCTGAGGGGATCGACATCCCGGCAGTGGACACGATCGGGTTCGCGACGCCAGTCAGCGACGTCGAGCAGTCGTACGGCCGAGGGCGGCGCGTCTGCGTGCCCGTAGCGCATGGCGGCGACAAGACGCCGGAGGCATGTGAGCGACTGTGTTCCTGGAGGGCGGCAACCTGCGTCGGTAAGCCAGCGGGGCTGGCGTTCGACGTGGTAGACGTGCAAGTCCCGCTCGCGACCAGGCGCAGCAAGTACCGGCGGGAGTTTTACAAGGACGTGGGGGCCCGGGTCGTAGATATTGACACTCGCAAATAATGATGTAAGTTGGTGGGTAACGGTTAGATCGAGAGGCCATGAAATGACGAACAAGCCCGGCTACTTCGAGAAGTATTACGAGGAGAACAAGAGCAAAATCAGCTCTAATCGTAAGCGGAAGTACGAGACCGATCCGCAGTATCGGGCGCGAGTCATGGCGGCCTCGCGCAGTTACCGCGAGGCGCACAGGTCGGAAGATCGCGTCCGCATGCCGCGCTACCAGAAGCCGGTCGTAGAGAAGGCCGGTGACGGGAGCGACGTTGTGTTGTTCAGCGTCGGCGCGATGGCCGTGTATCTGGACCGCAGCGTCCAGGCGATCAATCACTGGGAGCGCGCTGGCATCCTGCCGCCGACGCCGTATCGCGACGAGCGCGGTTTCCGATTCTATACGACCGACATGATGGCGGCCGTGCGCGATGCCGTGGGCAACAAGCGCCGCTTGTTCCCGGTCGATCCTCAGATGAGGGAGAGCGTGACCAAGGCGTGGAAGGAATGCGGAGTTCCGGTCAAGGCCCAGAGCATGAAGGCAGCTCTGGCGAACACGGTCTCGGTTCAACGTCGTCCCTCGCGCGCGATCGCAAAATGAGCGACATGAAAGAAGACGCCAAGGGCGCGGTTGTCGCGATGATCATTATCACCGTGGACCATCGGTTCGTGCGGGCCAGCGGCAGCTCGGTCTGCGTGACCAAGGTCAACGAGGTGCTGGAGGCCAAGGAATTCATAACAAGGCCAGCGATTGTGCGCCGCGCGTTTGGGGTGACGCTGAACCAGGGCAACTACGAATCGTCTCGCATAGACGTCGGCGTGGAGGTGCCTTGCTATGTCGAAGACCTGGATCGTGCCGATGAGTGGGCGCGTGATTTCTGTGAACAGCGCATGCGCGCCGAGGTCATGCTCATCAATCCAGAAAAGAAACCTGCGGCAGGGCCGTTCTAGGAAAGCTCAATGGTGGCAACAAAACTTACGCAGGTGGCCAAGACGTTGCAGGCCAAGTACGGCAGCGGTGCCATTGGCCGCGGCGATTCGACTCCGTCCGAGGATCGCAGAATGACCACCGGGTCGTTGCGGCTCGATGCGGTGCTGGGCGGCGGGATCCGTGTCGGGTGGGTGACGTCGTTCTACGGAGAGAAGTCCGGCGGAAAGAGCACGACTGCGATCCGTTGCATGGGGATCGCGCAGCGCCATTGCCGTAACTGCTTGAGGCTGGTCAAGGACGTGGAGTCAGTTCCTCCGGAGGGCGTCGCTACAGAGGACATCAAGACCGCTCGATGGGGCGCGACCGGAACGTGTTCCTGCTACGCAGAGGGGCTCTATCAGCCGGACGCTCCGCCAAAGGAGACCGGCGAGTCGCCCAAGGTTTACCGCGAGCGGACCGAAGCCTGGTTCGAGAAGCTCAAGTCCAACTCCTACGAGGAGATGGTCTGCGTCTGGATCGACATGGAGCACTCGTTCGACAAAGGGTGGGCGGTCAGGCTCGGCCTCGACACGAGACGTCTGCTCTACGTGAGGCCAGAGTCGGCCGAGGAGGCGCTCGACATCATCGCTGGCCTGATTGGCACGATCGAAGTTGACATGCTGTGCATTGACTCGCTCGCGAACCTCACTCCAACCAAGGAGCTGACGGACTCGATGGAGCAGTGGCAGCAGGGGCTCCAGGCCAGGTTGCTCAACAAGGGCATCCGCAAGCTAATCACTGGCTCATCTGCTGTTGCCAATGAGCATCGGACGATCACGCAAATCTGGATCAACCAGGTGCGCGACAAGATTACGATGTTCGGAGATCCGACCGTGAAGCCCGGCGGCAAGGGCCAGGAGTTTGCCGTTCATGCCGAGGTGAAGTTCGGCAAGTCCAAGGTCGAGACGGAAGCCGAGCAGTACGGCGCGAAGGACGAGGTTATCAAGATCCCGCGCACGGAGACGTTCAGCTTCAAGTGTACCAAGAACAGAACGGCAGCGACGAAGGACTCGGAAGGGTTCTACGTACAGCGCATGCGAGACACCGAGGCTGGCAAGGCTGGCGAGGTCATGGACGGCGAGGAGGTGTTCACGCTCGCGATGCACTACCTGGTCGATACGAGCAAGAAAGGCGCGTATCGCCTGGCCGATCGCGAATACACGAGCCAGAAGGCCATCGCCACAGACCTGCGAGACGACGCCGATCTTTATTCGGTGGTGTGCGCCGCGCTGCTAGCGAAACTGATCAAGGGCGCTCGGTGAAGCGTGGTGGCGCGATCAAAACCGCGGCACGTGCCGCCGCTGCTTCAAGATCCGGCCGTGACCGGCAAGCGCGACGCGACCATCCGTAAGCCGCGCCAGCAGGAGAAAACGGTGGCCGCCGCCGTAGGCGGCAGACGTCAGCCGGGGTCAGGAGCCTTCTCTGGACTGAAGGGTGACGTGCGGCGCTCGGGCCAGTTTCCAATGCTCGTCGAGTGCAAGCGGGTGTCTGGCCAGGAAAGCATCCGTGTCGAGATGAAGGTTCTGGCCAAGATCGCCGCCGAGGCTGCCGACAGAGGGGCCAGCCCGGCGCTGTCCATTCAGTTCGATGAAGACGTTGCCAGGAAGCTCTCGCTGAGACTTGGTTTCCCGCCAATGAGCGCCGACTGGATCGCGGTGCCACTGTTCGTGTTCAGGGCGATGCTCGAAGCGCTTGGCGAGGAGATGCCGTGAGCACGCTGATAGAGGACATGCTTGACAAGGCCGTGAAGCAGGTCGGGCGCATCAAGAAGCCAGACTGGGCGGCCTACCATCTGCGAGGCGATGACTGGGACAAGGTGTCTGCCGCGATGATGGGCGTGCTCGACGAGGCAAGGGAGCACGGGGCGAAAAAACCGCTGGCTCTCCTGCAAGAGCTGGTGTTTCCCAGGTCTCTTGAGCATCCCGGGAAAGAGAGCGTGGCCATGCAAACGGTTGCGCTATGGCTCACGAGCACGCGCATTCACGCCGAGTCGTATGCGAGGGACAAGAGCGAACTCGATCGTCGAGTGCTCGAACAGCGTGGGCTGATCAAGAGGAGCGAAGGTGCTGAAGGACGTCCTTGACGAGATCGCGATCAACCGCGAGGCGCACCGTTGGCTATTGCCACCGTTGCTGGAGTCGCTCGCGCACAGTCGCGAGGTGCCGCCGCCGAAGCATGACACCTGGTTCAGCGCGTCGCGGGTGCCGACCATGTGTCCGAAGGCGTTGGTTCTGACCGCCAGGATGGGCTTGCCGATGGCGGACAACACCGATGCCAGGGCCAGGTGGTCCATGGATCGCGGATCGGCGCTGCACGCGATGTTCCAGAGCTACTGGCTCGGGCCGACCGGCTGGCTGCTCGGTGGATGGGCATGCAGAGCCTGCTCAAAGCTGCATGGCGGCGTCGGAGAGGATCGCTGGTCAATCGTCCTGGAGAACGCCGTGCCTTTGCCCGAAAGGTGCGACAGGTGTGGGGCTGTGCCGCGCAGGCAAGAGCCGTGGCAGTTCGTCGAGCCGTACGCGGCCGACAACGAGCTGCGCGTGCGTGGTCGCACGGACGGCTTCTTGCGGATGCCGAGTCGCGGCTTCGAGGTCATGGACCTCAAGTTCACGGCTCGGCTCGATTTGATTCGAGTCGCGCCAAAGGCCGATCACGTGGCTCAGCTCCACTGGTACCTCGGCGCCTCATCGCTGAAGACGGGTCGAATCGTCTACGTGGACCCTGGAGCTAAGAGCGTCGAGGAGGCTATGGTGGAGCATCCGGTGGCGTTTGACGCAAGACTGATGCACCAGGAGAAGGAGAAAGTACGTGCCACGCGCGAAGCGCTCAGCGACGAAAGAAGACCTGTCCCAGCTTGTCCGTATGGTGGAAAGGGCGCGTATGGGGAGTGCCCTTGCGTCGAAGTGGCGGTGCTCTGGGCCCGTTCTCGGCGTTGACCTGGCGCTGGATTACACGGGCCTGTCGATCTACACGGCGGACGGGCACCACCAGCGGTGCCTGACGATCGAGGAGAAGCTGGCTCGGCGGACCAAAAACGATCCGCCGGTGTCGGAGGTCGAGCGCATCATGCGAATGCTCCGCGTGGCCAACGAAGTCGTCCACGTGGTCGAGATGTTCAAGATCCGGCACGTCGGCATCGAGGGACCGGCGCACAACGCCAGGTACCAGTCGCATCAGCTCGGCGAGGTGGCTGGCATCGTCAAATCTCAGCTCTGGATGAAGTTCAGGATTGCGCCGCGGATCGTCCCGCCGTCTAGCGCGCGCAAGCACGTGTTGGGTTACGGTGGGTCTATTCCGAAGGACCGGGTGACCGCCGCGGTTCGTGAGGGGTTGGGTATTGCTGCTGCAAATGATCACGAGGCCGATGCCACTGTAGTCGCGCGCTATACGTTCGACACGGTAGTGGCAGAGGAGAAGGAGCTGGAGGGATAAATGGGCAAAGACGATGATTTTTCTGGGCTGGCTGTTGTGAGCGGGGGAGCCAACGTGGTGGACATTGGCAATGTGGCGCTGCGCAGAAACGATCTGGACGCGCTGAGATCGCGCGTGCTCGTGCTGCGCGACGAGATGGGCGAGGCGTACTTCGAGCTTGGTCGCTTGCTGCACCGGATCAACAAGGACGGGCTCTACGTCAACTGGCTTGGACCAGACAGCAAGCCGTACGAGAGCTTCCACGACTACGTCGAGCACGAGGTCGATTTCGAGTTTCGCAAGGCGAAGTACCTCATGTCGATCTGGTGGTGGTTCGCCGAGGAGCTTGGCGACAAAGAGGTCATGGAGAAGGTGAAGCAGGTTGGCTGGACGAAGGCCGCGATGCTCGTGGGCGTGGTGGATAGCAAGAATGCCGACGTGTGGATCAGCAAGGCCAAGGCGCTGAAGGTCAGGGATCTGCGCGATCAAACGCGCTTTGCGATCGAGGCGGCTCAACGCGGCCGCAGGCCGGATAGGCTTCGTGACGCGGGACAGTCCAGTGACGATCGGGATCCCTTGCCGCTTCCGCAGCCGATGGTTGCGGCGCCAGCTCAGGCGCAGGAGGAGCGCAGGGGCGTCGATCCATTGACGCCGGAGGAGGAGAAAGAGCACACGTCGTTGTGGTCCGTGAAGGTCACCGGTGATCAGCGCGTGAACATCGAGCTGGCAATCGACGCCGCTCATCACATTGCCGAAAGCGATCCGGACACCAAGGGATACCTGCTCGACCTCGTGGCCACATCGTTTCTGGCAACGCGCGGCGGAGCGGTCGGGAACAACAAAAGGGAGGACAAGATCAACTTTCGCAACGACGTATTGCGCGCCGTCGAGCGCACGTTCGCCGTGGATTTGATTGCCCTGGAGCGCGGCACCGACAAGACGCTGTTTGGCAGGGCCGTGGTCGATCGGCTGGCGGGCGGAGGCGAAGATGCAAGTTAGTCGCGAGTATGCGCTGAGGGAGCTTCAGTCGATGGCGGCGACGCTCTCTGACTGGGCCAAGGAGCTGGATTCTCCGGCCGTGCTGACAAACGAAGGAGAGACTCCCGTCTATCCGGACGGCGTGCCCATTGGGTTGAGCGTGGACGATGTCGAGGGCATCCCGTCGCCTCAGCTCCGGGCAGAGCTGATGGCCATTGCCGGAAGACTCGAAGCCCTGGCCTCGTTTTGAGTCTTCGGTAGCTCGCTTGTTGGCGGTCCTTGCTATACCACTGTGTTTTGTCAACAATGGTGGTTGGGTTAGGTCTATGGCGAACATGAAAGGTCCACCGGCATCCAGGGCTTCGGTGGCCAAGCTGATTGAGAACCTGGACTGCCTCGATACCGTAGACACCATGCTATTGGAGGGCACGCCCGCGATCGACGTGGCCCAGTTTATCCAGCAGGACCAGGGCGCTCTGACCCAAGTCAACGAGCAGACCCTTGTGAACGCTCTGACGGCCAGGCGGCATCAGAAGCAAGAGGTGATTGGGATGGCCGGTCGTTATGGCGGGGGCGGGGGCGAGGCGCCGCCAATGCGGCAGCCGTCGAGGACGCCTGGAGCCATGGTCAAAAGTCTCTACGACCGGACCAAGGGAGGCATCCAGGAGATGCTGGAGCTGGAGGCTCTGTTCCTGGCCCAGCGAGATCGCGTTGACCGAGCCATAGAGACCGAGAACGAGACGGGGGCTCTCAACGAAGGCGCTGGCAAGGAAATCACGCGCGCGACCGACATACTCGTGGAGCGATTCAAGGTCACCCATGCGCTCGGGCTGACCGAGAGCGGCGACAACTTCAAGTACAACCTTGATCTTCGCGGCTACAGCCAGCGAACGGCGGATATCCTCAACAACCCAGAATCAAGGCATCGGGTCATTTCGATCGTGGAGCGCATTGCGGCCCATGCGAAACAGTCCATGCCCACGGAGCCTGAGATCGCGCTCTCATTGCCGAGGTCGCTGAAGACCGGCGACGGCAACAAGGAGTAGCGTGCCGATCATCGATCGCAATGGCCGCCCGAGGTCAATAAGGACCGACGACGAGGATCGAGGCGTTCTCCTGAAGGACATCTCGCGCCTTCCCGCGCATGAGCAAATTGCCGTGTTGGAAATGTACGAGAAGCTGCGTGTCGGGCATACCGAATCGTTCGAGTCGCTAACCAAGGTTGAGTACATGTCCTCTCCGGTGGACATTCGGACATACCTGACTGACCCATACTTTCTCGGCGAAACGGGCAGCTCGCTTTGGCCGCAGCTTGTCGAGGACATGGTTGGGCTGTTCGAGGGGCACTATCACGAGGTGGCGCTGACGGGCTCGCTTGGGTGGGGCAAGAGCTTCTTTGCGACTACGGCGCTGTCGTACGTGCTCTATCAAATGAGTTGCCTACGCGAGCCGCAGAAGGCGTACGGCATCGACGGCGGATCGCAAATCTATCTGGCGATGCTCAGCGTGACGGAGAAGGTTGCCAAGCGCGTGGCCATCAACGAGTTCATCGGCAAGGTCTCGCGCAGCCGCTATTTCAAGGAGAAGTTCCCGCCGCAGGCGGCTCCGAGCCAGCTTGAGATTCGATTCCCGCGACAGATCCAGGTCGTGGCGGGCTCGACCGGCAGCTCGGCGATCATTGGTCTGAACGCTTTCGCCGGGTTCATCGACGAGACGAGCTTCATGGGCGACATCAAGGAGGTCGATCGAAGCGGCCGAGTCGTCAGCGTGGACAAGGGCGAAGCGATCTACAAGTCGATCATTCGTCGCATGAAGTCGCGGTTCCAGAAGGTGGGCAGGCTTCCTGGGATCATGATTATCGCGTCGTCGAAGGAGCGCCCGAATGCGTTCGTCGAGCAGCGTATTCGGCAAGCAAGAGAACAGGACGACGTCGATTTTTTTGTTCGCGAGTACAGCACCTGGGAAGTCAGACCAGCAGAGACGTTCACCGGCAAGTTCTTCAAGGTTGGCGTCGGGGACGAGAAGCTGCATTCGCGCATCATGTCTGGAGATCCTGACGAGGAGGCGCGCCTGCTCGACGGCGGCATGCGCATCATTGACGTGCCGGAGGAATATCGCCAAGACTTCGAGCGCGACCTCGAAGGCAGCCTGCGAGACATCGCGGGCG
>Ga0307379_10013411_pt1 | contig 10619 bp, 13 predicted proteins | sample UN2MG_FD_202237 | JGI IMG/M metagenome (GOLD analysis project Ga0307379, IMG submission 202237) | Soil microbial communities from Risofladan, Vaasa, Finland - UN-2 | ecosystem: Environmental > Terrestrial > Soil > Coastal area > Acid sulfate soil | place: Finland: Risofladan, Vaasa | collected... | reverse complement strand
AACCGACTCGATCTTTGGGCTCTGCTCTTGATACAGCGAGCCAAACTTGGAAGCGGAAAGATCCCCTCGCTCAATCGCGTAGGCAACCGAACCGGCCGCCTTGGACGGCCCGCTACCCAGGGCGGGGCGCACATAGTCGATCAGGGTTTGCATCATGCCGTGGTCGCCGTATCCGCCTCGCTTCTTGTCAAAGAGCCGGTACAGGGCAGCAAAACCCTTTGACACCATGTACTCGGGGTTGTCGTAGAGAAAGCGCGTGAGCTTGTTCGCGCTGACCACGTCCGCCCCTGGCATCACAAGCAAGGCGTTGCGCGCAATCCCGAACCAGTGGAGCACGATGCCCTTGTCGGCTGAGATGCCTTTCAGACCGGTCAGCTCGCCGCTGGCTATGTCCTTGGCCTTGTCCAGGCCGTGCTTGCTGATGTCGAGAGCGAGCCAGAACATGCCCGGCACATCGGACGATTCATAGCTTCGCTCGACGAGCGCAGAGCTGAGTTGGTCTGCAACGATCACATTGCCGCCATGAGCTGATCGGACACGCCTCCGCCCTCGTCGGAGTCCGAGCACATCTCCAGGAGAACGCTCTCCGCAATCTCGTCGAGCACGGCCTCGACATCGGCGCTCTCACAGAACTCGGTCGCCTCCTGCCTCAGCGCGGACTTGATCTTGCTCTTGAGCTGAGCCCTCTTGGCGGGATCCTTGATCAGATCACGCACGCTCTTGAACGACTTCGTTGCGCCAGACACGATGGCGCGCGCCATCGACTTCAGCCTATCCATCCAGCCTGGCTTGCCACCACCGCCACCACCACCGCCGCCGCTGCTCTTGCCGCCAGCCTTGCCGCGGCTCTTGCCACCGCTCTTGCCACCGCTCTTGCCACCGCTCTTGCTGCCAGCCTTGCCACTGCTCTTGTCGCCGTCATCGCTGCCGCTCTTGACGTGCGGATTCATCAACGGCGATGAGCCGTTGTCCGGAATGAACAGCTTGTGACCGGCGTCCGAGGTTCGCCACACGCCCTTCTTGCCGTCTACGGTGTACCTGCGTTCGCCAGGCTTCGTCTTGGCCTTCCGCTCCACGAGAGCCGCCGAAAGCTGCTCGTGAATCATCAGATTTCCCATGTGCGCACTCTCCATCTTGCGGTCGCCTTTGATGAACTGCTTGAAGCGATCGATCTGATCACGACTGAGACCACGACCATCGACATAGGCGCTGAACACCTCGGCGAAGTCTTCGGAGCTGTTCACACCGCCATAGTCACTGACCGCGCTGACCTTGCCGAACCACTTGCCGAAGTTGGCCCGGTCCGCCGCCGACATGAACTTGTAGTAAAACCGGTGCCCGAACTCGTGCGCGATCAACTGGTACAGATTGCTGGACGCATCGTCGTAGACTTCCATGCGATCGCCGATGCGGTAGTAGCTAGCGCCCATCCCCCACTCTGCGCCAGCCGGGTTCTTTCCTCCGCACTCCTTGCACAGCACCGCGACGTCGCCGTACCAGAGGAATCCGAGGCCGCGCCGCTTCAGCAACGCCTCGGCCTTCTTCAGCTGGGCAATGTACTCGCGTCGATAGTGCGGGTTCCGCGGCGCTCGACGATCAAAGCCTCCGCCCGTCGAGTGCAGAAACGGACCCTGTGGCTCGGTTGAACCAAGGTGATCATAGGTGCGATCCATCGGCCTCTGCCAAGCTCGCGGCGAGTCGCCGAACACCACGGTCACCTTGCCGAGATGAACGACGTCTGGCTCGCCGCTGCTTAGGCTGCCAATGGCAGCGACCGCGTTGGGAAGCTTGCCCATCGCCCAGCGCAGGTAGTCGAGCATCCAGTTGATGGAGCGGTCGGCGGCGTCGGCGCCCTCCTCGACGGCCAAGAACACGCCGTTGACGTATCGCTGGAACTGCCCGACGCCGTCGCCTGCGTCAGCAAACCGACGGCCGCCGTCAAGCCGGTACTCGGTGGTGTCTGGAGTCAGCACGTCGCCCCAGAACTTGGCTTTGCGCATGGCTTCACGCGCGGCGTCCTCGGCCTTGTCGAGGCCAGCCACAACCTTGGCCTTGAGCGCGTCCAGATCGACCTCGAACTCCTTGCCGCTGTCTTTGCGCGGGTTCATCCGCGTCGTCCAGAAGCCCTTGTTGACCAGAAGGTCAGCTCGGAGCGCGCGGACGTACTGCACCAGCTCGTCCATGGAGCCCTCGGCGCCCTTGGCCGAGGCGCGAAGCTTGTCGAGGTCGATGGCGGCGGCCTTCTCGTACCGACCGGGATACGCCTTGGCCTTGGCCACGGCTTGTTTCCAGCCCTTGCGGATGCCCTTGATCCACTCGGCGTCGATCTCGTGCCGCGCACGCTCGACCAGCACGGACTCCTGAATCCGATCTGAGATCGGCGCGGCCTTGCCTGTCTTCAGAACAGAAGCCATCCATGATGACGGCTCCTTGGCCAGGTGTCCGAGCACGAAAGTCGTAACCATCTCCGCGAACCACTCGTCACGGTTTTTCCTGGAGTAGCTGGTCGGCACCCAGTCGTGTTGATGATCCCCATACTCGGAAATCCGCCGACCGTGGTCGTCGCTGTGGCGCTTTTGAGTCTGCCGCCCGGAGTACAGCAACTTGTCCAGATCAAGCTCTATCGTGGGGCTCGCCAGGGGAGTCTTCTCGGGAGAAAGGAAGTCGAAGGAGAGCTTTGGATCGTTTAGAATCTCCGCCGGATACTTCAGTATCTGCACACGGACGCCAGCTCGCCCTTTGCCAATGATCTTCCCCGTCATTGGGTATCCGCGGTTGCCGTGGGAGTAGCCCAGCCAGCCTCCTCGATACATGAACTCGAACGGCTTTCCCTTCCTCGGGGTCGTGGCTTTGACCTGGCTCATGGCCCAGTTGAAACGACCGGTGATCTCTCGATTGCCATCTCCTCCGGGCACCACCCTGTCATGCACGTAGTGACCTAGCTCGTGAACGAGAGTTTGGATCAGGTCGGAGCGCTTGTACGCCGCGGGAGTGACGACCACGGTCGGCGGATTGGAGCCCGTGGTGTAGGTAGCCAGCGCGGTCGTGCTGACCCCCTTGCCCGAGAGATCGACCCGGAGCTTGTCCTTGATCGGAATGCCCGCCGAGACGCACAGCTTGATGGCCTGGGCCACCTTCACGGCAACGTCCGCCACAACCTCGGTGTGCCGCGGCAGGTAGTGGATGACGAAAGCCCCTTCATCTTGATGAAGCAATTCGCCGCCGACGGCGCTGGCCCGCCGCGCTTCGTCGATCTCGTGCCGCCCGCGCTCGGTCAACGCGGCTTCCTGAAGCTGGTCGGCGATGCTCACTTGGGCCTCTCCAACCGTTTCAACCAACGCAACGCCTGGGGGAGCTGCTTCGGCCAGACCCAACTATCCAGCCCACCCTTTGCCGCCGCCTGGAACCACGGAGCGGCGAGGGCATCGAGCAACTCCGGAACGGCCATTCCCCGGTCCGCCGAGAGCCGCTTCAAGAATTCGTCCGGGTCCCACTCGTCCTGCGGTCGGAGCAGGCGACTGACCTGCTTGTCAGGCAGGCCGCGCACCGGCCGCGACTTGTCCGGCTTAGACTCGAACCGCTTGAGAAACTCGCGGCGCGCGAGCGGCTGGAACGGCTGCCTCGTGTCCAGGTAGCCCTCGTCCGGCTCCTTCTCGCGGACCCACACCCGAGCGATCCGGTTGGGATTCAAGTGACCAGTGAACAACGCCTGCAACTCACCGTTGCGCATCAGCGTTTGGGCGACCTCGGGACGGTCAGACTTGCCAACGAAGTCCCACTTACCGGCGCTTGCGACCGCCTGTTTCCGAAGCGCCTTACCAGCCTGCACTCGATCGAATTTGCTACGGAACGACTGCGACATCTGGCCCTGGACGGTATAGCTGCCGCCCGGCCACACCGGCGACTCCAGCTCGCCGTACCTCGCCTTGAATTCGATCATCGCGTGCGCGTCGATCCCACCGGCAAACTCGGCGGCCTTCTTCTTGGACAGCGTGACGAACAGCCCGCGAGGGTTGTTGTTGAATTCGTAACTGTAGACCCGGTGCGGCCAGTCCTTGCCAGAGAGCCCGTGCTTCGCGACGTACACCGCGTCCGAGAGGTCCCGGAAGCCGTGATAGAGCGTCAGGACATCGCTGTCCTTGAACGGCGCCTGCTTCTCTGGCTCACGGATGTACCCGTGCGTCTCCAACTCGGGAGTGAAGTCGATGCGCCGCTCGGCAAGCGCGGAAGTCTCGTGCCGCCCGCGCTCGGTCAACACGGCTTCCTGAAGCTGGTCGGCGATGCTCACTTGGCCCCCAGGACGATTACGGATCCCGATGATGGGTACTCCTTCACCAACGAGTCCCACACCCGCCTGGCGGCCCGCGACGTCCCGCTCCCGAGCCAGCAGGAGTGAGGCCCCATGATCGACCGGCCCTGGCGCTGGAGGATGGCGTCAAAGGTCGTCCGGTAGAGCTGCTTGCCCAGGCCCGTGCCTCGGTGCGGCTCCTTGATCTCGACGTTATCGACGAACCAGAACTCGTCCGAGCTGTACCCGCGAGCCTTCAGCGCGTCGATGTCGGCCTGGCACTTCTTCAGCCCGCCCGAGTCCTTCCGCGCGTGGATGATGCCGACGACCTCGTCGCCAACGCTCATCCTGACGGTGACGACGCTCCCGTCCTGACGCCACGACACCCGCGTCTTGGTCGGCAGCGCGACTGCCTGGAGCTGGCCCGAAAGAGACATGCGGCGACCAGCATACTACAGCAACGGCGGCCAACTCAGCTTTCGATCAGGCCGCTGGTCGGTGAACAACTCACCCGCTGAACCTGAGCCCATCTTCGCAATATGTTGGTCACGGAAGCGTGTGTCGGCAGAGCCTGCCCAAATCGCCGGACATCATACGGAATCACGGCCGAGGTAGACAATTTCCAGCGGCTCGGCGCCGCGCCGCATGCGCAGGAACGCCGTTCTGGCCGCCCCGGCGTTGCTGGCCAGGATCAGTTCGCCGCCGCTCTCTCTGAAGGACCAGATCAACACGCTCTCCTTTGACGCCGTCTTCGCGTCGGCGGCCATCAGCGCCAACACGGCGGCAGCCGTCTGCCGACCTGACTTATCGCCCACAATCAGGCCCGTGCAGACACCCATTCGTGCCGCTTCGCATACTCGCTGGATGCACTCGGTCGGGTCCACCGGGACGCTCCCCGCTACTGGCTCCCGCCACCACCGATGTCGGACGAGCCCGGCGCAACCACGAACGGCCGAGGCGGCTTCGCCAGCTTCTTCCAGGCCCGCGCAGTGACCTTGGCGGCACCCTTGCGCACCTGACTCATGGGCCGCTGACGCTTGGCCTTGGTGAAGGAGCGCTTGATCTGGCTCCTGATTTTGGCGCGCAGACCCGCAGCTTCTTCTAACTCGTCGGCCAGTCCCATCACTGGCGGACTGTATTACGACTGCCCCGGCGAACCGACGCCGCCTACTTCTTCTTCTTCCGTTTACGCTTTGGCTTCTTGGTCCGGTACTCAGCTCTCCAGGCGTCCCAGCGAGGCGTGCCGGGGCCGAGCGCTGCGACTAGGCCCACGAGGTCGCGGCACTGCTCGATCTCGAACAGCCCAATATGGGCGTCATCCTTGGACAGGCTCATCACCTCCCGCATCCAGCTGTAGGCTCCGCCGCGCGAGACGTGCTTCTCTTTCCACAGTCGGTCGAACACCTTGTGAGTCTCGTTGCGAGCCCCCTGTAGCGCCTTGGTCCGAGGCTCTCCACGAGGCGTGCCGTCGTCATCCGCAGGCAACGTCCCTTTGCAGCCGGGATAGCTGTCGCACCCGTAGAACCGGCGGTTGATCCTGTAGCCCACGCGCAGCACCAGGCGCCCGCTACAGCCGGGCTCGGCGCAGGCCATTCCATCCACCCGACCTGTCGGCTCAACGTCACTCACGGGCCGCTCAGCCTTGGCAAACAGGCTGATCGAGCCATCCTTCAGGACGACCGGGGACGGCTTCGGCCTTGGCGGCGGAGGCGGCGGGACCTCGCTCGACAACGTCCAGGACGAACAGATCCCGTACTTGACCTGGATCTCGCGCGTGCGCCTGCATGCGCCCATGTCCTCATCGCCGGGCTCGAACAGGCCGCAGCTGTCACAGATGGGATCTGGAAAGCCCTCGTTCGACGCGCGCATGCGCACTTGCTCAAGAGGTGTCGGCATGGTTCTCAAACTCCCTTGAACGCCAGACGCAGCTCTCGGCACGGGCCTGCCACATTTGACGCAACCGCCGCGTCCTTGGCACGGGCACGACGTCACGGCGCTCACTTGGCACCCGGCATGGGCAGCGCCCCGCCGCACTCGCACTGAACCAGTGCCGCCATTACGAGATCCCTCCAGAGCGACGATAGGCGTCCTGCTCCTCCGTTCGCACTCGACGAGACAGGGTCGAGTAGATCGCGGGATCGTACTGGTACGCCTTCGTCACAAGCTGCTGATCAGCATCTGTCCCGCTCCCTCGAACGCTGCGCCTGATTGCTTCTTCGACCGCCAACCAGTCTGGAGCTTTGGCTCCGCCGGTCACGACACGCGCTCGCTTACCGTGAACCCGGCCGCCGCAGCATGTCCGCCGCCGCCGAACTTCTTGGCCACCTCGGACACATCGAAGCCGCCGCGCGACCTCAGCGAGTAATGGAACTTGCCGTCGGCGTTGAGCGACCAGCCCACCGCGAATGTGGCGTCCTCGGCGAGCTTGCCGACGACCTCCGAGATCGCCGGGAACGGAGCGTTGACGACGGGGATGTCATCGTAGCCTGCAAACGATTGCCGGATGGCCTGAGCGGCCATCTTGGACACGTACTGGTTGATGTATTGCAAGACGGCTCCGCCGCGCGCGAGCGCCGTGTTCGCCCCGCCGCGTTGCAAGTCTTCCCACGACTCGAAGCTGAACTCGTGAGTCGCCACGTAGGCGTTGACGGCCTTCGAGTCAGGCAAGGCGAACCGCCAGAGATCACGATCCTCGACATAGGCCACGAGCCACGGTGGGTCGGACGCGCCCCTGAAAAACCGCCACGCGAGTCCGGCACCAGACTGCTCCATGTCGAAGACACAGAAGTCGAGACCGGCACAAGCATCGCGAGCAGACTTGTGATGGTCAAGCACCATGAACGCCGCGGCCTGCTCCTTGATCCGCAAGAGCTGTTCTCGGCTGGTGCAGAAGTCCACCATGTAGACAGTGCGGCCAGTGCAATCGGGCAGCTCCGTTGGCTTGCCGTCGGGCGGGTAGTACGCCGCGAAGAACTCGGGCTTCTCACCGAGCTGCCTGAGCTGCTTATTGAACACCCATGCCGCCGTGAAACCGTCCACGCAGCCGCCGTGATAAATGACGAGTGGTCCGCTCATAACTTGTCTCCCGTGCCCATCTCAAAACTCAGGCTACCAGCGCCAGCCTTGCTGCCAGTGCCTGAAGCTGCTCCGGCGTCACTTCGTAGAGCGCCATGTCCGGCGTCGGCGTCAGCAACCACGCCTCGCTCGGGAAAGCCTGAGCCACGACCTGATCGCCGCCCATCGCTGCCTGCAACAGCGCACAGGCCGGGCGTCCAAGCGTGATGTCGAACACGATCTTGATCGGCTTATCCATGGGTCATGAATCTAATGGGGATAGCAGCGTTAGTCAATGGCTGATTGGGTGACTTCTGTACTTGACAGCAATCTTGCCAACGTAAGCCTTCGCCCAGTGGAAATAAGCAGCCGGGCTCACCTGGAGCGCATTCACGATGGCCACCAGCTCGTCGGAACAAAAGTGCATGATCAATCCCTGTCCTCTTGCTGATCGCTCGGCGTGCGTTGCTTTGCCAGGGCGTGCCTGATGTCGAGGTCTTTACAGCCAAGCTCGCCAGCTCGCGCAAGCTGCGCCGCGAGCACCCCGTAGAAGGCGTCTGGGTCGATACAGCTCAGCCCCGACTGCTGCCCGTCATTCAGCTCGACCACGATCCAATCGCCCGCGGCCGTGCGCGCGATGTCCACGACCCAGAAACGAACGTGCGGTGACACGCGCTCGATCACGGCCTCGATGAAGTGTGTCGGCACGTCGGCGACGTTGAACTTGCCTTCCAGGTCGTCCGAGTGCGAGGCCCAATAGAAGCCGCCGATCAACAGCTGGCCGTCGAGCACGAAGAACCGATACTCCTCGCTGATGGGTAGTCCGTGCAGGCCCTCGTCGAGTTTCTTCAGCGGCACGTACTGGCGCGCATAAATCTGTTGCACGCCCACGTGCCCGTCGATGCTCAGGCGGCAGAACACTTCCATGGCCTCGCGCTTGTCGCGCGCGAACATGTGCGTGTCCCACTGGAACTTCTTGGAGTTGGTCTGGCCTTTGAGAACGAACGGCCCCTCGTCAGGCAGCTGGTCCATGGCGAACCACGTGCGCGGCGTCACGTCCCCGAGGTCGTAGTACCAGTTGCGCAGGTCTGCGACGTAGCAGTGCTGCTTATACGTGTTGATCGGAACCGAGCCCAGCGCCTCCAGGTCTTCGACCAGCTCCTCGTTGTACGGCAATGCCGAGTAGCGAGGGATGACCAGCGCGCCAGCCGCAGCGGCATTGACCTCGGTGCGGCGGCCCACCACTGTGAAGTGGCGCTCGGCAGCCTTGCGCTCCTCGTCGTAGGCCAAGTCTGGCCGGAAGTAGATCACCGGGGTCATGTGCGACGCGCTCACTCTGGCTCTCCTGGGTCATGGTAGGGAAGATTGCGCGTGATACGGAGTCCGGGATTCATCGGTACCCAGCCTTCGTCGATGAGCAGGATCACCGCTTGGCCCACGCACTCATCGCAGATGGCCGCGCCCTCGACCGCCGACCCGGCAATCATGTGCCGGACCTCGGAAGCCTTCTTGCCACAGAGCAAGCACGACAGCATGGAAAGCGCACGAGGTTCAGGCATCTGCAATCAGGTCGTCTCTGAGCCTGGCTCCGATGGTTTGAGATCCTTGTTCGACATGCAGTAGGTCATGCGCCCGAGGTGCGTGAGTTCGATCCACTCGTTGGCGAATCCCAGATAGTCGCCCCGCTCCCGAACCAGCATGCCCTGCTGAACCAAGGCTTCGATTCTTCGAGCCGACCCGTGGTAGCGCCGCCCCTCGACCTCTGCCGCGAACGCACGTCCAAGGATCTTTAGGTCGGACTTGGTCACGGCTTCCTCACGTACTCCACAAGGCCAAGGTTGTGAACGGTGTTCGTCAGGATGTCCATGAGCTGCTCGCTGATACCGAGTGAAATCTTGCCAGTTTTGCTACTATTGTTACAGATTGTCAATGGCACCAATGGAGATCAGAGCGCCCAAGGATTTGGCCGTCGCAATCAACGTCATGGGCACCGGCCGCCGGACATGAGATAGGATCCGAGCATGCCTCTGAGCCAATCAACCCTCGCCGACGAGCTGGCCGCTCTCGACCCCCAGCGCCTGGAGGTCTTGGCCGCCAAGAAGTTCGCCCAGGCTTTCACCAACTACTTCGCTGGCTCGACTGTCGCTGGCATCCCCGCCAACGTGCTCACGCTCCAGCCCGCGCGCCTGGTCCTTCAGGCCGGTCTCACTGGCATGAGCGCGCCAAACGCCGCCCCGCTCATCATTCAGCAGGGCATCATCGCGTTTTGGACCACGATCATCCCGACCGCCATCACCGTCTGGCCAGGCGTGGTGCCGCCCGTGCTCGCAGCCACGCCGCCGCCTGGGCTCTCTACGATCGCGGCCGCCATCATCGCCGCGAGCCTGGGCAACATCACCAGCAAGAGCCTTGCCGCCTCGGCAAGAGTCATCGCCGCCGCAATCCACCCGACCCAGCTCGGCGGCACCGTGGCTGTCGGGCCTCCGCCCGGCTCGCTCCCGATCCTCTAGCCACGCAGATCGGGGGTCGTCTTGACAGTCTCTCCTGATACTGTATTCTGTTGGCGAAGGAACCGACCGAGAATGGCCACCGAAGCAAAGAAGAAGGTTTTGAGCTACGGCGGCGGACTGAACTCCTGGGCAATGGTTATCGGAGCTGGCGAGCGCGGCGAGCACCTCGACCACGTCGTCTTCTGCGACGTAGGCGACTCCGAGCGCAAGACGCCCGGCGAGTGGCCCGCCACGTACAAGCACATGCGCGAGATAGTCATTCCCTACTGCGACGCGCGCGGCATCCCGTTCGTCTGGCTGGACATGAACAGCTACCCAATCCGCCGCGGCAAGAAGGATGAGACCAGCGCTGGCCTGTTCGGCTACTTCGAGGCCAAAGGTCAAATCCCTGTCAGCGGTCCCAACCGACTCTGCACTCGGATCGCCAAGGTCGAGCGGTTCGAGAACTGGCTGGACGATACCTACCCCGGCGAGGACGTGGAAGTCTGGATCGGGTTCGACGCGGGAGAGCCTGACCGAGTCGCTAAAGACCCCAACGCTGGCGGCGGACGCCCCGCCACGGCGACTACCGCTGGTCGCCACAACCGGTTCCCCCTGGTCGAGTGGGGCTGGTGCCGATGCCTCTGCGAGGCCGCCGCGGTCCGGGCCGGTCTCCCTATCCCGCGCAAGAGCGCCTGCATGGGTTGTCCCTACAACTCCGCCAAGGACTGGAAGGCGCTGGCCGAGGAAGCCCCCGAGACCTTCGCCTGGATGGAGAGTCTGGAGCG
>Ga0307379_10013410_pt1 | contig 10620 bp, 5 predicted proteins | sample UN2MG_FD_202237 | JGI IMG/M metagenome (GOLD analysis project Ga0307379, IMG submission 202237) | Soil microbial communities from Risofladan, Vaasa, Finland - UN-2 | ecosystem: Environmental > Terrestrial > Soil > Coastal area > Acid sulfate soil | place: Finland: Risofladan, Vaasa | collected... | reverse complement strand
AACACCGGCTGATTCGATTCCTGCACGAGAAGATGGGCTTCGATGTCCTGGCCTGGGAGTCCGGCATGTTCGACTGCCGGGAGGTGGACGCGGCAGTGCTCTCCGGAATGTCTCCCGGAATGGCGGCATCCGAGGGAATCTTTGGGATCTGGGCCATGAGCGGGCATGTCCTGCCGGTTCTTCAATACGCTGCGTCAACCCTGAAGACGGGCCGCCGTTTGGAAATCGCCGGTTTTGACTGTCAGTTCTCCGTCGCTGGCTCCGCAGAGCGGTTTCCCAAGGCCATCGAAGCGTATTTTGACCGGATCGATCCTCATGTGATGACCAAGAGCCAGCGGGAGAGCCTGCGGTCGGTGATTGAGGACATGGTAGGCTTGAACCGCGGCGACCACACCAACCGCTCGGACCCAGTCGTGGTCCGCGAGCTCATCGAGTGGCTCGACGCGCATCCGGCTCAAGCGGCGCGGGCACACAGTGGGCGCGAGATCGCGTTTATCCGCCGGGTCTTGAACAACCTCCTGATCCTTGACCAGATCAAGCGGCAGCCGAGAACCGAGGGCCCGGCGGACGACGACTTGCGCGAAAAGGCCATGGGCGAAAACCTGGCCTGGCTGGCCAAAGAGTATTACTCCGACCGCAAGATCATCGTTTGGGCCGCGAGTCGCCATCTTATGCGCGAAGCCTCCGGCATGAAATGGCTGGAGGCAGAGGGAAGCTACGCCGGAACGGTCCCCATGGGCCAGGTGGCGCATGACCTCTTGGGCGAAAACTACTACAGTGTGATGTTCACCGCGTACTGCGGGAAGAAAGGGTATCCGATGTCCGGTCCGTTCTTCGCTACGACAGAGATACCCAATGCGCTGAAGGGGAGCCTGGAGGATGTCCTGCATTCTGCTGGAATGCCTTACGCATTTGTGGACTTCCGATCCCTGCCTCCCGGCGGAGAGTGGCTTCGCAAGCCGCTCGTTTCGCGCCCGATGGGCTACAGTATGATGGAGGCCGACTGGCCCAAGGCGTTCGACGCAGTGTTCTATACCGAGGAGATGTTTCCAAGCACCAAGGCCGGCGACGTGCCCGAGGGAGTCCGCACGGCCAAGAGGTCGGAAAGCTACTCGCGGATTGCAGAATCGCTGGAACAATACCGCAAGACACTGATCGGATACGATCTGGGCTCGGACTTTGGATCTCCCGATAGTGAATGGAAATCGTACGATCCCGGCCGTTTGAAAAAGTACCCCACGGAAACCGCTTGGCCAGAGGCTCTCGTCGGGGGCCTTCACGTGGATACGAATCCAGACTTGTTCAAGGTGGTTGGAGAGAAGGAGGGGAGAGTTACCATCAAGTTTATCTCGGGTCCGCAGGCATTCACGGTTCCCCTGGAATGGCCCACGCAGACGGAAGGGTACGCCACGTTGCTGTTGCTTAAAGGCATCGCGCCGGCGGGCAGCGTCACGGCCACGAGCCTTACCTCGCTTCTTTGCCGCGAGCCGATGGAGGGCAGACTGCTCTTCCTCAGTTGGACCAACGCGCTGGTCCAAGGCGACCTCTCGGGAGAAATTGAGAGCTTCTCGGGTTTCAACCTCGTGGTCACCGGCAAGTTCGCCGGCCAAATCAACGCTCACTCCGACGCGATGATCTACCTGCTCGGCGGATGCGAGGGCGGCTTGGAGTTGAAGGGTTCTCAAGTCTATATCGCCGGACGGACGGCGAAAGCCGACTTGGCGAGGATCCATGGGAAAGGCGAAGTCTACCTGGAACGTTCGGACCTTCCACCCGGGCAACACACAATCGGCGATCTGACGGTAACCGTCGCCAAGCACGACTGACAGTCTGAGGGACCCAACGATTCGGTTCGGTCGCCACTGCCGCGGCGTCGCTCCTGATTTTGGGACAGCGCGAAATCGCGATTTCGTCCTATCAGCTCAAGCGTTTCCTCGGATGCCTCATAATGCCACCCCACTGGGGCGCGCGGCGGGGCGAACCCGTCGAAGCGTGGGCGTGTCCTTTCTGGGGGGGGGGTGAGGAAGCTGTGTCAACACCACGGCTCCGCACCTGAGAGCCCGCAATGAACGGCCGCTCATTTGGGTACGCCCGTGTCAGCACGGACGACCAGAATCTGACTCTTCAGATCGACGCCCTCACCAAGCACGGAATCCCCAAGTCCCAAATCTTCATGGACAAGCTCTCTGGGGCGAAGAGCGACCGTCCCGGTTTGTCCAAGTGCCTCGATGCACTGCAAAGCGACGACATCCTCGTCGTCTGGCGGCTGGACCGACTTGGCCGGTCGATGCGTCATCTCATCACGCTTGTTGAGGACCTTCGTGCTCGCGGCGTCGGATTTCGGTCGCTGAACGAGGGAGCCATCGACACGACCAGCGCGTCCGGGGAACTGATCTTCAACATCTTCTCCGCACTTGCCCAATTTGAGCGTCGGCTGATTCAGGAGCGTACCAAGGCAGGACTGGCTGCCGCACGGGCGCGTGGCCGCCGAGGAGGACGTCCTCCGCTGGACGCCGACCAAGCGAAGGTCCTGGCGACAAGGAAACTCCAAGGCGACACGTCGATCACGATCACCGACATCTGCAAAACGCTCAACATCTCCCGGTCAACGTACTATCGGTACCTGGGTCTCGCAGCGGATGATTCGTCAGAAGGAAACGCGTAAGATGAATCCGGGACACGTTTTCCGACACATCCAGAGGCGCTCGACAAATCCGTCAGCTGAGACTCAAGGCAGCGTCCCGGGCGAAATCGGGCAGAAGATGCGTCATCAACCCAACGTATTTGGGACGCGTCCGGTCGACTGCCGTGGCGCGCGGAGGTGGGGGCGACCGACGCGTCCAACGAACATGCACCTGCGTGCCTCGGTCACGCCCGCGCCCTGCGCAAGCCAGATCGCGGCTGCCGTCTTTTCGACTGCGCGACGCGATGAAGTCCAGCGACCGCGCAAATCAGATTAGCGACACATCGGGGTGCCCCTCGGAGCGTCAGACCGTATTCCTGCCGAGCAGACTTGTCGCTCAGCGTGGCTCCCTTCTGTGACCATACTGAATACATGGTTCGTTTCTCCGCTACAGCGTCCTGACTATACTCTCCGCACCAATTACCTACGACGGATAACCCGTCGCCACCGTGTCTGTCCTGCGGGCCAAGTCCAAAGTTCGCCAACAATACCACTTTGCCATCGAGGCGTAAGGTCGCCACGGGGCGGCAATGGCATGGCTTGTCGCCTTGTCAGGCAAATCGTCCAGGCCGTACCGCTCACGGATCGCAGTTCTATTGACCCTTGCGTAGCCAATGATCGCGCAAGGCGACGTAGACAGCCTATTTTCCGGCTTCTCGCCTGACGGGCGTGCGCATTAGCTACGCAAGGGTCAATAACACCCAGGTCGTCGTGCGGGAAGACATCGGGGCGGCCCAGTGAAAAGATCAGAAACATCTGCGCCGTCCAACGACCGATGCCCTTGATCTGGCTGGAAGCACACATCAGCGCGAGGAATGCACCCTGGCAGGACGCCGATTTGATTCGCGCGCCAACGTTCGTGAAGCCACTCAGCGCGTGAGTGCCGGAACGCGAGGATGCCGGACGGGAAGGCGTCGTCGCACGGGGTGATCGGGTCTGCGGGATCATCTTGTGGCCGGATGTAGTTCTCTGCCACCGGTCGAAAGCTTGCCGTGGGGCGGGCGTTATTTCGGTTTGGCCAGCGCGGCAGCGGCTTCCAGGACCTGGGCTTCGGCTTCCTCTGTGAACGGGCCCGGCAGACGCCACCAGCAAAAAGCGTTGGGCTCGTAGCCGCCGTCGCGGATCGCCTTGGCCGTGGGAAGGTAGGTCACCACGCCGTTCGAGTAGCCGAGTACGATCGTTGTGGCGGGCTGGAGCATCCGGCACAGATTCAGTCCGTACTCGCAGAACACCTCGCCGGCACTGAGAATCGCGGCGGGGTCCTTGGCGGCCAGCGTCAAGAGCGATCCCAGCGCCAGGCTCAGCCCGATCGCCAAGGGAAGGGCGAGGCTGATCCCGAGCATGTCGATGGCCAGGCCGAACAGGAAATTGGCGACACCCCAGAGCATGCCGAACAGGAAGACCATGCCGATCACGGCCAAGCCCGCATCGGCATAGACGGTCGTCACGTGCGGCACGGTCACCAGGGCCACCGCCCAGCCGGCAATCACCATGCCGACGGCCGAATAGACCAGCCACGTATTTTCCCACGCCCAGCGTTTGGTCCCTTTCAAGGGCAACGCGTAGGTGCCGTTCAAGGCGCCGGCCGCCACGACCAGGAGCACACCGAGACTCGAACTCATGCTCTGTCACCGATCTGAATTCAATCCGCCCCTTCATTCAACGTTGACGGTGATGGTCTGCCGGCCGACCGCAAGCTGGTGTGTGCCGCGGCTGGGCAGGCTCACCGCGAACGACACCCGGGTCGAATGCTCGCCTCTGGCCCACGCCCACTGGCTACTCGCCGGCTGGCCATCGACCAGCAACGTCACGCGGCTGCCACCGAGGAACGTGTCGGAGATGGTGGCCGAGACGGTCACGGGCTGGTTGGCCTTGATTGGCCCCTTTGCAGCCTCTACCGCCATGCAACGGTAGTCGGTCTCGATGTTCCAGCCGCCCAGTTCCAGGGCGGGCTGCGCCTCGCCCACGTCCTCGGCCGCCACCCGGACAGTGACCTGTTTCGATTCGCCGGGTGGAAGGCTGAAGTAGTTGTCGTCCCAGAGGACCGGCAGGATCTCTTCGCCCCGCGGCCCTTTGGTCAGCACGAGATGCGCGAAGAACGCCACCTGGTCGGTCCGATTCGTCACGCGCACGCGTGCGACCCACTCTTGACCCGTGCGCTGCAACTCGCACGACGAATCGAGACGCACCGGCGGAAGGCGATCCAGCTTGGCCAGGTCGGACGCGTCCTTCGAGGTCAGCCAGTAGAAATTGTCGGAGACTTGGTTGCCGTCTCGATCGCGCAAGTTCAGCGCAACGAAGTAGACCGGCGTGAGATCCAGGTCGCCCGGTATGGTGAAGACCTCGCGATAGCAGTTGGCTGGCATGTCGAGCTTGGCCGCTTTCTCCCACCGCAGCTTGCCGCCAAAGTCGTAGACCCGGGCGCGGACCTCCAGACCGCCCTGCGGCTCCAGGCGGTTATTGACCACGGTCACCGCCCCGTCCAGCGGCGTGAGCTGCACGTGCACCGGCTCGCAGGCCTTCTTGACGTAGTAGAAGGCGACCGTCGGCCGCAGATACCAGTCGTAGAGCTGCCACTCGACGCTGGGCCAAGCCGCGTTCAGCTTCCACTCCGAAAAGCCGCTGGTGATGTCCCACAGGCGGTGGTTGGCCGCCTCGTACATCGCCCGGTGTTCGTTGGCCGTCAGCTGCGCGGCCTTGGCCAAGTAGTCCAAAACGCTCTGAGGCTGCCCGTACAGCTTCCGCAGCGCCGCATCGTAAGGACCGAAGTAGTGGCAGGCGTCGTGATGCGCCCACGCGGCGGTCACGGGATAGGTGGGGCCGGGCGGGGCATTGTCCAGGTCCGGGAGGAACCGCCGCAGGCTGTCATACGGCGGCGGCGACGGGCAACCGCTCTCCAGCATGAACATCCAGTTGCGCTGCTCGCGCACCCAGTGGAAATACTGAGATGGCCCAACCCAGCCGTAAGACTTGGGCGGATAGTCATTGGCGCCCGTCGGCAAGTCGGGCTTGATCCACGCGGGCACGTTGGTTCGGTAATCGGGAAACGAGCCGGAGGGAATGAACAGCCGTGTGCCGTCGCGATCGAGGATCTCCTTGCGCCAGCGTGTGTAAACGTCCTCGCGGGTCTCCCCTTCGTTCATCGCCATGTAGAGCACCAGGCTCGGATGGTTCCGGTACCGATGGATGATGTCGATCGTACCGCGGGCCAGGAGTTCCGTGTCGAGCGGGCGGTTGGAGCCCGGCAGCATCCAGTAGCAGCCGTAAAAGCAATTGCCGAACATCAGGCCGTACTTGTCGCACAGGTCCAGGAACACGTCCGGCGGGTTCGGGATGTCTTCGAAGTAGACGATGTTGATGTTGGCCTCGGCGAGATAGCGGATCTCGGCTTCGATCCGCTTGGCATCCCAGTCGAAGAGCAACTCGGGCTGGATGTAGCCGCCGCGGCAGAAGACTTTCTGCCCGTTCACGTGGACTCGCAGTCCGTGAGCGCCGTCGAGCTTGTGCAGTTCCCTGGTTACCTGGCGGATCCCGAATGCGATTCGCTGCTGATCGGCCACTTGCCCGGCGGCCTCAAACCGCAGCACAAGATGATAGAGATTCTGCGGGCCGTAATTCCTGGGCCACCACAGGCGCGGGTCTTGGATCCGCAGCGCCGGGTGCTCGTCGGCCGCGAAGACGAGCTGCTTAGTCTCCCCCGGGGCCAGACGGACGCTTGTCTCGAACTGCCCGCCGGTCTCCTCGATGGTTCCCTTCAGAACGCCTTCTTGCGCCGCGCCCGTCGAGTTCACGAGGACGGCCGTGACCTTCAGCGCGGCGGGACTGGTCTGCGGCAGCGGCAACTGCGTCACCACGAACGGGTCGCGGATTTCCACCAGTCCCCGGAACTCCAGAGATACGTCCTGCCACAGGCCGATATTCCGATCGGGGACCGTCCCCATGCAGTCGTAACCGATGAACATGGCCAAGCCCACGTCCTGCATTCCTTCCTTTTGATACTTGCGGTCCTTGCCGAACGGGACGAGCTGCGTTTCCGGCGTGCCGGGGTGGTCCATCTGATGGATCTTTACCGCCAGACAGTTTTGCCTTGCCCCTTCGAACCGGACGTGATCAGTCACGTCGAAGCGATAGCGTGAGAACGATCCCACGACTTGGCTGGAATCGGCAACCCGCCGGCCATTGAGCCAGACGTCGGCCCGGTAGTGGATACCGTCGAAGTTGAGCCACACGCGCCGCCCCCGCGCGGCCTCCGGCAGCGTGAACTCCGTGCGGTACCAGTAAGGGTCCTTCCAAGGGTTGCGGCGGTCGGGCAGATGGCTGAACTTCGCCAGGTCGTGCTCCTGGTTGAACTGGTCCGAGGCATCTGGGATGCGAAAGCTGTTCAGCCCGATGCGCACGTCCGGATAGACTGCGTTCTTCGTGAGTGTATTGAGCACCGTAGAGGGCACGCGCGTCGAGTGCCAGCCCTGCGGAGTGAAGCCGCAGGTGGAAAGGGTATCGCCTTCCTCTTTCATCTGATAAGAGGATTTCAACAGCCATCCCTCGCGGAGCTGCATTCGCGCCGGAAGCGTGCCGCTTGGCCCGTTTGCGGCCCCGCTTGCAGCCGCAGCCGATAGGGTCACCAAGGCTGACCCGATTGCGATTATGGTTGACATGGGGTTGCTCCTTTGTTGATGCCTGCCGTGTCCGACCACAGGGTCTGAATCTGCTGCTGGATCAGCCGCTCGATGCCGGGCCTCAGCGCTGCGCGACGGGCGCAGCGCAGCGCGGCGCTAGGCGCTGGGGCGGCCGCCGCCTCGTAGCCGCCCAACGCGAAGTCTCTGTCCGTGGGCACGTAACCCTCGCACCCGTTGGTGTAGGCCAGGACCATCGTGTGCCGAAATGGCGAGTTCTGGTCGATCCACAACTGGTATTCCGCGAAGACCTCGTGCGTCATAGTCAGCAGGCCGAACTCGTCCCCCCAGGCCAGCAAGTTCAGGTCGAACCGCAGCGCAGCCGGCTCGCCGCATCGGGCCTTCTCAATCAACTCGCGCAGGCAAAGGACGTCGTCCTGCAGGTACCAGCGGGCTCGCTCGTCGGCCCCCTTTTGCCTGGCTTCAGCCAGCCGCGACTCTGCCTGGCTCAGGGCTCGCTGGCAGTCCTTGAGCGACGGCCAGTCCTGCATGGGCAGGGCGAGGCTTACCGACTTGACCCGCAAGCGGGCTGCTTCGAGCTGCTGGCTCTCGGTGGCGGCCTGGACCGCTGCCTGGCCGAGGGCTTCTCCCGCGCGCCTGGCTGCTTCAAACCCGCCGCGCAACGGCTCGCCGTTGATATTGCCGCCGCACGCCTGCGCGAACATGGCTGCCGTGCCACTGCCGAACCGTTTCCGCACCTCAGCGACCGCGAAGCCCGGATAATCGGCACTCACCAGCGTGCTCGTCCCGTGCACGATCACGGGATGCGCCGCGTGACTAAACAAGATCGCCAGAGGTTTTCCGTTCAGGGCATCGATACGCAATACTTCCACCCGGGGCACGGTCGCGCCTTCCGGGTTCGGCTTCATCACTATCCCTTGCGGCGTTGGCAGCCGACGATTGAGTCCGACGTGCGCCGGAGCGCGCCCCCCCTGCGAAACGCGACCGGGCGCATGTTGCCGGCCGCTCGGGCGACTGCATCGGTCACCGTCTCGATCAGGCGCTCGCGCCACGGCCACCCCTCGCCCGTCAGCCACTCCCACCCCTGCACGCTCCACGGGATCGTGAACGGCGCGGAGTGGGTGTGGCTGCAAGCCAGCAGCGTCGTCGCGATACCGCAGCGCCGCTCGATTCGGGTGCGAATCTCGTCGGCCGTGCCGAAATCCATGCCGACCAGGTCGAGGCACACAATGGCAGCCCGCTCGGTGCCGTCGCTAAGGACCAGTGCCTGGGCAAAGAGCGGATCATGAGTTCCCGTGCTCGGCGTAAGGCATCCCAGCAAGGGCGCTCCAAACGGCGGCGTGACGTCCGTCTGGCTGACGTCTGCCGACGGCCCTGTGGATGCCAGGCCGGCGTGAAGCAGCAGGAAAGCCATGGGAACGATCATATCGTCACTTTGTGGACTGAGCTTGGATCCGCATCGTCGCCAGGCCGAAAGCCTTTACCGGCGCCGTGACCTGGTGTGCGGTGCAGGTCAGTTCTGCCTGATTTTCCTCGACGAGATTCGTTGCGTATGCCTTCTGGACGGCCAGATGCGGAATCGTGACTGTGGCCGTGGCTGCTTGGCCCTCGGTTTCGATCACCCGGACGATGATTCCGTCTCCGTCTTCGGCCCGCTTGAGAGTCAGGACGAACACGTTGGCTGGCTCGACCTGGCAGAACCCCAGGTTCTTGGCGAGCGTTCCTCGCTTCTTACCCCCGACGCTCACGGCCACGAGCGGATTGCCGACGGCCCAGCCGAAATCGCGGACGCGGCCGGCTCTCCAATCGCCCTGGTGCGCGGTAAACGCGTAGCGGAACAGCAGGTCCGCCTGCTCCAGCGGCGGGAAGTTGGTGCGGAAGTTGCTGTCCAGTACGAAGGCGTACATGTGCCCTTTGGTCAGCTCATCGAGCTTGACGAACGGACGTCCAAAGTCGGGAGGCGTCACGCCGTGATGGGCCTGGGAAACGTAACAGGGCCACAGACCGCCAAATTCCAGCAAATGGGACTCCACCGCCGACAGCGTCACGCCCATTTGCCCGTCGCTGGCGTACGCCCAGTGCTGCACCGCGTAGTAGTTCGAGTTCGAGCCGGGAAACTGGTCGCGCAGCGGCTTGATGACCGACTGCGATCCCTCGAAGCGGAACTCCGGCTTGTCGATCTGGAACGGGAACGCGAAGTAGAGCTCCAAGAGAGGCGTGGCATCCTTCAAGATCCGATTGGCCAAGTCGATCCGCTTGATCTGGTCGTAGAGGATCACTTCCTGCGTGACCTGCGGACAACCGGCGCCGACCGTGGAGATCACGAGACTCCCATACACGGGGCCGCCGGGCCCCCTGCGGACGGTCGCGCGGCTCGGACTTTCCAGCTGACCGGTTTTTACCCAGCGAGCGACGAGTTGGTTGAGCTTGTGTGGTGCGCTGCGGTCGACCAGCTCCCGTGAGAGTTCCTTGTCATAGATACTCTCGACGGCGCCGGTCTGTGGATCGACGCTGATCTTGAAGAAGCGGTTCTCCAGGCTGTGGTCGGCAACCGCCACGCTGCTGGAAGAAGGCGAGGGGTCCTTGACCGGCACCATGCGATAGGTCTTCCAGCCCAAGGCAGGAACGTCTTCGGCCACAAACACCAGTTCGTAAAGCTCCGACGGATTGAACTGCCCTCGGGCATACCGCTGGGCCGCGTAGGGCACGGCGGCCTGCGGGCTGTCCAGCTTGACGACCTGAGCGGGGACCTTTTTCCCTGTCTGTTCATCAACCAGTTCGAACCATGCCGCTGCAAAGTCGAGAAACTTCCCCCAGCCGAAGCCTTTGCTCGGCACCCTCACCACGTCGGTTCTCGGAACGGAAAGGGCGTTGAAGACGACGAGGTGTTGCCCGTCCTTGTCGAGCGCAATCCGGTCGGCAATGGCGCCGAGAGCCCCGGCCAGGATGGATTCCGCCAGTCCGGCCGCCTTGTAGGCATAGCGGCTCTTGTCGCTCCAGCTCCAGTCCTGCAGCGTCCCGGCCTGATGCGCCATTCCCCAGGTATGCTCGTCGTAGAGCAGAGCGTTGTCGTAGGCTTGGCCGATGGTCCGGTTCAGGTCCGGGTAGTGGCCGTGGGCAGTGATCCAGAAACTCTTGTCGACCGGGCGGGGGTAATCGGCGAGCAAGGATGCCATGGTCGCGAATTTTTCCGCAGCGTGCACTCGATCGTGAGCCATACGATTGATACTCGTTTCGCGAGCCGTGGATGCGGCGCCCACCACGTAGTCCGTATCGGGCAGTTCGCCTCGGAAGGTGCGCACG
>Ga0307379_10013409_pt1 | contig 10620 bp, 6 predicted proteins | sample UN2MG_FD_202237 | JGI IMG/M metagenome (GOLD analysis project Ga0307379, IMG submission 202237) | Soil microbial communities from Risofladan, Vaasa, Finland - UN-2 | ecosystem: Environmental > Terrestrial > Soil > Coastal area > Acid sulfate soil | place: Finland: Risofladan, Vaasa | collected... | reverse complement strand
GCCGCGGCTGGGCCTTCAAAAAGCCTGCGAGAAGCTGTCGCCGCACTCCGCGGCGGATTCACCGATCAATTTTGCAGGAGCCTTATATCCCTCTACTACTCCCACCTCTGCAAGGTCAACACCCACGCCCATCGTGAGCCCTTCTTGGGGCTTGCCGTTGACGGTTGTCTTGAGGATCAGAATCTCTTCGTCATCCACTTGCAGCGTCTTGGCCTGCGTGTTGAACGCAGCTCCGAAGTTGGGCCCGTCGGCGCCGGTGTTGCGGTATGTTCCCGGCTCTCCCTGCACTTCGGTGAGATCAAGAGTCAATTTCTCATCGTTTAAGCCCCATATGCACACCTCCACCTGCACCTGGCTTTCGGGGGTTGCCTTTACCTCAATGCCCATGACCTGCTCCAACAGGAAGAGCCGCGCCGGTATCGAATCAATCTCGTTCGCGGCGCCCCATGCAGTGTTGTTGTAGTAGAACTTGACTTTGCGATCCTTGTTCTCTTTATCGGCCATGGTCACGTCGGGCAGGGCCTTCTTCCGGATTTGCGCGTCTATGTCCCCGCCCGGTCCCAACGGCGCATCATCCCCTGCACCGCCCTTCACTGCGGTCGTGCCGAGTGCGTCCGCCTCAAGGCGAAGGTGTTTGATGCTGCCGCCCTTGAGATACCACCAGCCGCCGGAGCCTTCCTCCAAATCGCAGACGATCGTATTCTGTATCACTGCTTCAAAGAGGCTCGGGTCGGGCAAGCCTTTGACGCGCACGGTGAACGGTTTGTACTTGTACAAGTTCTGCGGCTTCATCTTGAAGTTGGCACACCGTGTGCTCCAGACGACCTGGCGGTCGACCGGGCCGTCGTCGTGCGCCGAATACGCGATCCTGAATAGATTGGTTTCCGGTCCGGTTTCCTCGAAGGTCAGCTCTCTGTAGCCGGTAGGCACCAGCACGGTTGCCTGCAGTGTGTCTACCTGCGCGGTAAGCCCGGCGAACTCCGTTATTGTGATTTCGGCCGGCATGCCGTCGACAGTCCCACGAAAAACGAGGGAGTCCTCCTCGCCTTCATTCTCGGTCAGCACCGGGTCGGCGGGGTCCACGCCGCGCACACCATAGAAGTGCTGAACGGAATCGGCGGTCAGATCGCTGAAATCGTCTGCGATGTAGATGTTCTCCACAAGCTCGTCGCCGAAACCGACGTCCACCGCGGGGCTGCTCCGGAAGATGAGGGAATTTGGCAGCGTCTCGGTGAAAAGCTGCGTGAAGGTGACTACAGCGCCATTCTCAAGGGCGTAAACGACCTCCACAAGTATGTCATCCTCATCCTGAGGATCAAATCCTGTGAACTCGGTCAGCGGCTGTCCGTTGATCTCCGACACTGTCGCCCGCGTGCGGCAAGCGTCGAAAATGCCTTCAAGAACGAACGTGTCCGCCGGCGACGAGAGCACCTGAAGCCGGTTCTTGGCGGCCTCAGCCACATAGATGCACCCTTCGGGATCAACGGCTATGGCGCCGCCCGCCGATAAATCGAACTGACCGAATGAAGTCAAGAACGTGCCGTTTGCGCCGAACATCTGAACACCATTGCCGGCGGAATCGCAGACGTAGACGCACCCCTCACTGTCCACGGCGATGTTGCCAGGTGCCGCGCATAGTTGCTCTGGTTCCCATGTAATCTCCACGCCATCAGCAAGTCGGAATTTTCTTATGCCCGCAGCCTCGGCGACATACAGATGGCCGTCGCCGGAAATGCACACGGAGGCGGGATCGTCAAAAGTGGCCCCAACTGGCCAGGCGCTCCATTGCTGAACAACAACGTCGTACTTCTGCACGCGATCAAGGGCTTTCTCCGACACATAGATGTTGCCCGCGCTGTCCACTGCAACGTCGGTAGGCCCTGCGAGCGAACCTTCGCCGAAATCTCCTTGCCAAGTCCCATCGCTGGCAAATACCTTGACCTTGTTGTTGCCTGTGTCTGCCACGTATATGTAACCGCCTGCCCCCACGCAAACGCCGGAAGGTGCATCGAACGACTCTGTGCCGGGTATCTCGGAGCATGTCCACTCGCCTATCACGTTGCCTTCGCGATCCAGCTTCATAACACGATTCCCGGCAGAGTCCACTACGTACTCAGCCAGAGCGTCCACGGCAATATCAGACGCGCCGGGAGCGGGGAATTGGGCGATGGCGACAGGAACTTCGCTCAATGTGGGATCGTCTACATCGGGCGATCTGTCTCCGTAGTAGTATCTGACCGTGTCCGGAATCGATTCGGACGGCTGCCCTGAAAACGAGATGTTGGCAAGCACGGTATCGCCTCCGCCTGCTGTCCCTCCGGGAATCTCTTGTTTATAGAAGATAACCCCGACTTCAGCGAAACCAACATTGCCGGACGCATTCTCAGACGTTTTAACACGAAGCACTTGGCACCCTTCAGTGAGGGGGATGGTCAATGGAATCGGATCAAACGTGCCTCTGTAGGGATGCTGCCGCCAGAATGATGCGGCACCATCTGACTGCCGCTGGACGGCAAGCGCCGTTGCCACAGCAGTTCCATTGAGTGTCACGTCTACTGAGGCGATATCGGCCCCTTCGCCAGGCGGCACGTTATCGGCCACAGGGTCCCGTACCACACCGCTCAGCACCAGCGAGGCAGTCCCTGCGGTGGGATTCAAGGTTACGCTGCTGGCAGTCAACGTATCAAGCGTGACTGTTGGCTGCGCATCGCTCACCGCCAGCCCATCTGCGGGAACCGGTTCCGCATTGGGCGCCGGCAGGCCTTCGCTGTCATAGGTGCCTAGCACAACGTACTCCAACTGGATCAGAGTACAACGCACCGTATCCTCCAGCACCAGCGCTTCCGGTTCGCCCACGTCGCCATCGGGATAGGCGGCGATGGTGATTGCGATGTCGCCGGGGGATTCGCTGGGACGAATGGCTTCAATATATAGGGTGACGGATGTGACCTCCTCGCTAAGGCCCAGCATTTCCATCGTGTAAACGCCGGGCGGCACGTAATCGCCGCGGTCTTCCGGGTCTTCGGCGTTTGCGGGCAGCATGTTGCGCGTGTCGCCGCCGTAGAGCCACAGGCGGATGCTGCCGGCGGCCGGCGTATACTCGCCCGTTTCGGCATTATACGTCACGCCGTCGGGGTCGGACGCATCGTAGGATATGTCCAACGCCGTCGTCTCGGGATCAAATGCACCGCTGAGCTCAATGACAACCGGCGTGAAGGAGACGCCCTCGCACGTATCGTCCTTCAACTCCTCGTCGGTAACGCTCAGGCCGTCGCGGTTGTATCCGTCGGCGAAGTCGGGGATGCCGTCGCTGTCGGCATCGCCGTCGTTGACCATGATGATCTTGCCGGGCTCTGATGGGTCGTCCTCGGTGTCCTCCACCTCATCTTCCTGGTGCGAATGATCGAGGATTCCGTTATTATCGCTGTCAACGTCGACATCCAGGCCGAATGCGACAACGATGGTGTCTGTATCGTATGCCACCACATCCTGATCCTGGTTATAAGGCCTATTGCAGTGTACAAAGGTGGCTTTCACGGCCCCCTCGCCGGGTGCTATGGGTTTGAGGCGAAGGCCCGTGCCCATGATTTCAGACAGCGGCCGTATTCCGGGGTCGCAGGAGCAGGGTGTGCTGCTGGCGCACCATGTCCTAGTGGTAATTTCTTCGGTAAGATCATCAGTCCAGAGTTCAACATTGGAGGGCAATTCGAGGGTGAGGGTTCCTGCAAGGTCGGCTCACTACACTTCCAAACCTTCGCATCAACCTTCACCTTGAAAGGTATCGTGGTCTGCACGATGGGGACGTATAGCTTGTCTTCGATGCATTGCCCGGTGGGCGGGCATTCCTCCACAAGATCGATATCAACGAAGGCATAGCTGATGCGGAGGTAGTATAGTGTGGTTTGCAGTGCCCGGCCGCCGACAGTGGGGTAGAGCAGATCTTCGGCGTCGAAATTGCTCATCTCTGCCGGAAACAATTCGAATTCGTACAAGGTATCGTCGACTGGCAATGAGAGGCCGTCATCGAGGAAATAGTCTGTGCCGTTCAGCCTTAAGAGAGTGTTTGCGCACGGCGGCAGACTGAAATAAATGCCGCTGCCCACCAGGTGCTCGGGGAAGACCATACGGCCGGTTACGGGTTCATAACCGTCGGCATAGCGTATGAGGAAATTGTCGAACTCTATGGCTGATCCTGCCGCATTATAAACCTCAACGGTTACCTCAACCGTAAACACCTCGTCTTCGAGTTCTGCGCTTTCGTACCATGTGCCATAGAAGGTGTAGACGAGCTTGTCGACGCCGGGCGGGAAGGAGTCGACAAAATAAAACCCCGAGTAGTAGCTTTCATACCAAGATGGTTCGCTTGCCTCATCTGGCGTCCATGCCCAATAGCAACCGGGAGCGCCGCAGCTCGGATCACCTCCGCCAATGAAAGGGATAAATTGAATCCAGCCATTCCCGGATCGTGCGCAGATTTTCACGGTCTGCTCAGATGATCCTTGAAATGCTTGTGTAAGGCTGTAGGAAACCGCACTTGCATAATGCAGCGGACGTTGCTGGTTCAGCCTGTCGCGCACGTAGATGAGGTCCAGAATATTGATGTTCCCGTCCCTGTTCTGGTCTGCCATGTAGAATTCAAACGATTCGGTCGGATCATAGTCCAGCCTGTCTCTCACGTAGATGAGGTCGAGGACATTGACCGTTTCGCTGAAGTTCACGTCTCCTTCATACAGGTTATTGGCGAGGACGAGGCGGAGCAGCATTTCACCGCCGCCGGTGGATGAGTCGAGCGACGGGAGCAGAGCATCGGCGGCTTTGCTATCTTCCGGCGCCTGGTAATCTGCTTCGCGTGTGCAGCCGCCAACGTTGAGGACGACGCTGTCGCAGTCGAATGGGATCACCTTGCCGCCTGGGCCTGCGAGCATGGTGCGTGCAAGCGAGATAGTGTAGTTGCATGCGGCGCCGGCGTCATACGTGAAGTACAGCATGCAGAGCATTCCGCTGCCGCCGGCTGCGCCGGAATTCAGCATGGAAAACCGACCGCTCTTCAGATCGGCCGACAGTGCCGGGCGCGCGTCGAAAATATCGCCTTCGCCGCTGGCATCGAGAGTGAAACTTCCGGAGGGCGTGCTGCCCTGGTTGAAGCTGATCTCAACCTGGTATGCTACCAGTTCCTCCGTATAGTCAACTGAGACGCTTACGGTGAATGACCCTCCGCCCGCAGGAAGCTCGGATGGTGCGGAGATCGCCAGCCGGGCGCCTTCACACAACGGCACGCTGATGAAAAGGGCTGATGCGACGGCGAGAAGTGTCCATGACATGCGCTTCGTACGATGGTCCTCCGCTGACTCTGGGGCTGCCGATTGCAGCACTGCCGCCGGCAGTGCTGCCGCCGGCAGCCAAATCCCTGTACGACTCCTCCGAACCAGGCACAGATGCCTAACAAGGCACATTACATGAAATTATACCGGGCGCCGGTACGCTTGTCAAGTTCTATTGTTTTGGAGTCTTTCAGTATTTCCGTTCGATGCAGTAAATTGTGCACCAATGACTTGGCATTCACCGCGGGGGGGCAATGCGGATTGCCGTGTTTTCAACAAGGCTTTGATGGGAACCGGTGCGAGGCAGCTTTCTGCGTGCGTTTTCACCCGCGCATGCGCTTGCGGGCGTCGTCGGCTTCCTTGCTTTTGGGTGCGCGGCTGATGACGTATTTGAGGATTGCGGTGCCGAATCGTTTTTCGTCGCCTTCGCTGCCGTAGAAGTGATAGCCCACGTAGTAGTAGTCGGTGGCATCCAGCACGTCTTTTTCGGCTTTGATCTTCTCTTCGAGGGGGAAGTCGGGCACGCGCATCAGCGATGCGAGGAGCGCGAGAGCGGGATCGGCGGCGCGTTCGGCGGGTGCCAGGCTTTTCTTGCTGAGTTTGAGGCGAACCATCGCGAGTTGGTATTTGACTTCAGCCGGCGGCGGGCCGAGCTGCGTGAGCATGCGGAGGTGCCTTTCGGCCTCCTGAAAGCGTCCGAGCGTTTTCAGCTCCTGCGCCTGGCTGATGAGCGTGGAAACGAGGTGTTCATCGCTGAGGCTGGAGAGGAGCGCGAAATAGATATCGAGCTTGTCGCCGTCTTCCTCGATTGATTTGAGGAGCTTTTTGCTGAGGCCGTTGAGAACGGGGGCGGGCACTTCGAATTTTCCTCCGCGCAGCACGCTAGCGAGGCGGCGGGCCTTTTCCTTGTCTTCGGTTTTTTCGACCTCGGCAAGGATGACTTCGGGTGTGTGCTTTATGCGTCGCAGCGCGGCCATAGTGTCGGAGGTGAGCTCCCAGTCGGCCCGGCTGAGGCATTCGAGGAGCGCGCGTGTGGCTTTGATGGTGTTGAAGCTTTCGAGCGCCCTGACGGCGAGCTTGCGGACGGCGCTGTGGCGGTTGTAGAGGAGCTTGATCATCTCGTCGGATAGGGACGCAGGGATGCTGAGTCCGTTGAGAATCCTCAGCGAAGTCTCCATTATGTCGGGATGGGTGCGGTCGGATAGTAGCTTGAGGAGCGCTTGGACGAATTCGGGCTTGGGCTTGCGCACGGGCAGTAGTGCGCTGACGGCGAGGAGTGCATGGCGGCGGATGGCTGGCGGCATTTCCTCGCTGAGGTAAGGGATGAGCATATCGAGGGAGTTTTCGTGGCCGAGGTAGCCGAGCAGACGCAGGCCGGCGATGGTGGCCACTTCGTTTCCTTTCACCTCTTTCATGTCCAGGAATTTCACGATCTTGCGGAAGACTATGTCTTGGCGGTTCTTGGTGAAGCCGGGCATCTGGTCGCGGAATAGATCGCAAATGTGGCGGCAGAGGTCGAAATCGCCGAGTGCGAGTGCTTCGAAAAGCACCTCGAATGCGGCTTCGGTGCCGATGGACATGATGATGTCGGCTGCCATTTGCCGGCCGGCGGGGCTGAGGCGCGGCAGCTCCTTTTTGAGCTCGGGGAGTGCGGCGTTGCCCACGGCTGCAACGGCGGCGGCGGCGGCGCGCCGCTCGATGTCTTCGGCGGAGAGCCTGGGGATGATGTATTTGAGGGACGACTTGCTGCCGATGCTCCTGAGTGCACCCAGTGCGTACAGTCTCACTGATTCCAAGCCGTCGGTGAGGACGCTACCGAGTGCGCGGATGACGGTTGGGTCTTTCGGTTTGAGCTCGCCCAGAACGCGTGCGGCGGCGCATTGCAGCTCCGGGTCGCCCGATTTGAGCATCGAACAAATCTTACTTTCTTGGGGCCCCATTATTGGATTATCCTCCGCCGATTACCACTATGTGCTTCCCTGCATGACGGCAGCAATACAAGACCGCAGAAAGGTCGCCTCGAAGCTTCAGTTTGCTTTTCAGGTCGTCGGGTGCCAGCGGAAATCCCCTGCGCTTGATGTCCACCCGGCCGATGTTTAGCGCTGCGAGTGCCGCGTTCAGTTTTTTAAGGTTGAACGGCAGCCACTGCAAGACGCGGCTGAAAACCATTAACGGGCTGTGGATCGGATGGTCGCCCGACATGAACGCGATGGAGTCGTCGAGTTTCCAAAGCCCGAAACGCCCGGCAAGTTCGTTGACGAGGTGTGCCCTGATCACCGCGGGGTCCGGTTCAAAAACATAAGCGCCCGGCGGCTTTACGCTCACTGTGAAGTCCGCGGTTGGCAGGAGGTGCTCGCCGCTGGGAAGCACGGTTGCCTGTATTCGGGTGGCCGAGGCAAATTCGCCAAACCAAAGAACGACTTCCTTGCATTCGCGGTCGACCGAAACCACCTCTATTGAAGCATCGGTCATCAGCCCTTCATAATCCATTGCCGGGGCACATTTTACGGTGCCACGCGGGTAACGCCGCACCAGCCTGAGCACTACGTCAAGCGGCGGTTCGTACTGGCTGGGCGATATGCGGCGTTGACCGGCTACACGCCGCGATGGATCGACAAAAACCGCATCGGCATCGAAGCCACACGTCGAAACGTCCGCCACGTGAAATTCGACCTTTTCGGCAAGACCGTATACTGCCACATTATGCCGAGCGATGGCAACTTTCACGGGATCAATATCTATTGCCACCACTTTTCGGCATTGTTTGGCAAGCTCTATGGTGTCGCCTCCGATGCCGCAGCAGAGATCGAGCACCGTGCCGAGGCCGGCAAAACGTGCCGCGCGATATTCGGCAGCGGGCCGGGACGTGGCCTGCTCGAGGCCTTCCCGCGTGAAGAGCATGCGGTCGGCCCGCTCGAACCTCTTCGCAGCTTTTGCACGCAGTTCAATGGTCTGCAATACAGCGGATGCCTGGGCTGGTGTGCAACGGCTGCGCAGGCGCTCGATTTGCGTGATGGTGGCGCCGCCCAGTGATGCGGCAAACTCGCAGGCTCCGCGGCCTTCGGGCGACACAAGGTATTCTATAGTGCCCAGATCGAATGATTTTACCAAAGAACCTCACGCTCCTCCCGTGGGTGGACCTTCTACCAATTGAGTTTAGCGCATCTGCTGCAAATGTCAAGGAAAATCTGGAGTAAACGGGCGCTGGGGGGCATTTTCCGTATTTTGAGCCGCGCCAAGGGCGAAACGAGTGGGAAATGAACGCGGAACACGGGCGGGGAGCGGCCGTGCTGCAGCGGCCGTGCTACAATACTTTGAAGCGCTTTTTGATGAGGTTAGGGCGGATTTGCAGAGCTTTCCTGACGCCAAGCTCGCGGGTGCCGGGGGCTGGCCGCAGGATTTCCATTTCCCTGGTGTCGCCGGGCTTGCTGTTGCGGACGCGTCTGACGAGGTCGAACGCGCTCGCTACGTGGTCGCCGGAGTACGTGAGGATGATGTCGCCGGGCCGCAAGCCGGCCGCCTTGCCGGGCGAGCCCGATTCGAGGCCCACCACCAGTGCGCCGCCGGGTGCGGCAAGGCCCACCGATGCGGCGTATCCGTAGGTGATGTTTTCGACGATTACGCCGATCTCGCCCCGCTCGGGGTAGCCTTTCGCTTTCAGGTCGGCGATCACGGCCTTGGCCATGTTGATCGGCACCGCGAAGTTTTTGTTTTGTGCGAGGATGAAAGATGCCTCGGCTATGCCGATCACCTCGCCGGCGGAGTTGAGAATGGGGCCGCCGCTGTTGCCGGCATCGATGGCGGCGTCGATCTGGATAAGGTCGTCGAGCGGCGTGACGCCGATTTGCCGTGCGAGGCCGCTCACGATGCCGGTGGTCACGGTATAGTCGAGGCCCAGCGGGTGGCCAATGGCCATCACCCAATGGCCGGGCCTCACGGTGTCGGAATCGCCGAGCGTGGCCGGCTGGATGACATCGCCGAACTTGGAGAGGTCGGCCCGGAGGAGCGCGATATCGGCGAAGTCGTCGATGCCAACGATGCTGGCGGGCCGGCTGCTGCCGTCGAAGAAGCGCACGAAGAAGCGGTTGTAGTCTTTGACCAGATGCGCGCTGGTGATGATGTAGCCGTCGGTGTCGATGATGAAGCCGCTGGCTTCGCGGTGTGCGGAGAACGGGTAGACCACGGTGCGAGGCAGGTAGTATGCGAATGAAACGGTGTCGCCTATGAAACTGCGCAGGGGAAAGGGATTGAGGAAATCGCGCGTGCGAACCCAGAGCCCCTTGGGCACGGTCTGGAAGGCATCGATGCCGACAACGGAGCGCTGGATTTTTTCGACAAGGCCGCTGATGTTTCGCGGGGGATCGCCTGGGTGCTGGTCTTCGGCGAGCGCGGCCGGCGCGGCGATGAGCATAGCGAGCGCGGCTATCATGGCCGGCAGTTTATGCTGAGGCATCATTTTTCTCCGCGGCGGCGCTTTCGGCAGTCGACGTAGCTTTGCAGCAGTATCTGTGCCGCCATTTCGTTTATGTGTTTGGCGCGTTTTGCACGGGTAACGTCGTGCCTGAGCATTGAACGCTCGGCCTGCACGGTAGTGAGGCGCTCGTCGAAAGTATCGACCGTTATACTGACCGCGGCGCGCAAGCTGTCGGCGAAAGCCTTCGCTTTCAGGCCCGACGGCCCCATCTCGCCGCTGAGCGATAGCGGCAGGCCGACCACGATGGTGTCGACCTTGCGCTCATCGACGACCTTTTTGATTTCGGCGAGTGTGGCGGGGTTGTTTTCGATGGTTTTCAGCGGCGAGGCGATCATGTCGAGCTCATCTGTGATCGCCAGCCCGATCCGCCGCTCGCCGTAGTCAATGCCAAGAACGGTCATTATGCGTCTCCTGCTCCAGCCGGAATCAGAGGAAACCGTCCAGGCCGTGCTCGGCAAGGAGGTCTACGATCTTTTTCACGTCTTGCGAGCGGTCTTTATGGCAAACGAGCGTGGCGTCGGGCGTTTGGATGATTATCAGGTCGTTGACGCCGATGGTGGCAATAAGATGATCGGGATCGCCCGCGATTGTGCAGTTTTGCGTGTCGATCATCTCGGCCCGCGCTTCCACCACGTTGCCGTTGGCGTCTGGCTTCGCGAAATTCTCTACCGATCTCCAGGTTCCCACGTCGTCCCATTTGTAGGTGGCTTCGATGACCTTCACATTTCGGGCGAATTCCATCACGCCATAGTCGATCGAGATGCTCTTTGCCTGCTCGTATTCGCGGGCTACCACCTGGGCCTCGCCTGGTGTTCCCAAGCTTTC
>Ga0307379_10013407_pt1 | contig 10620 bp, 6 predicted proteins | sample UN2MG_FD_202237 | JGI IMG/M metagenome (GOLD analysis project Ga0307379, IMG submission 202237) | Soil microbial communities from Risofladan, Vaasa, Finland - UN-2 | ecosystem: Environmental > Terrestrial > Soil > Coastal area > Acid sulfate soil | place: Finland: Risofladan, Vaasa | collected... | reverse complement strand
GTCCATCACCTCGATGGATTCGAAGACACTGGAGGTGAGCGGGTCCTCCGCGTCGATGTAGCGAACACCTCCTGCCTGATAACCGTTCAGCTTGCCCTTCAGTTCGGCAACTACGGCCATTGTTCCTTCTCCTCAGGAACTCCCTCCAACTGCGGAGGGGTTGGATAGCTCCTCCAGTTCACCATCGTCGGTCAAGAAGTAGAACGTGACGCGGGAGACCAGGTTGCCGTACCTCTCCAGCCACATCGTAGGCGCCTGGCGGTCGTGGCCGAAGACCAGGAAGGTCTCCGGGGCGCCGGTCTTCTCCAACAGCCAGACGTGCTCCGCGATGGTCGCGGCCTTGGCGGGAGGCCACCGCGCCGCACCCACCCGGGGGTAGTAGATGGCGTGGCCCACGATGCGCCCATACGAGGCCACGAAATGGAACCGTTTGTGCACCTCCCCCACCCAGCCGGGCTCCAGCCGTTCATTGTAATGCTGACTCATCCTCTGCCGGGCCAGCTCCACGAACTCGCGCCGCGTAAAGCGGGGGGCGGGCCTGGGGGCGGGGAGAGGCTCGGGCATGGTCTCCGGCTCGCCGATCCAGAAGAACCAGTGGCGGTCGCGCTTGACGCCGTGGATCTCGCCCTCTTGGAGCAGTTCCTGCGTGAGCCCGTACACCAGGTGGCGGCCTTCGATGCCCGTGGCCTCCAGGATGTCGCTGTTGGTGGCCCCCCGGGGCGAGACGGAGCGGAGAAAGGCGAGGATGCGTTCTCTGTCTGTCATGGCCATGTGGGCCTCCTATGGGCCAGGGCGTGTCCGGTTCGCCTGCCTAGGGGTCGGCCCCTTCGAGCACGTCAGCGAGCAGGGGTGCTGGGTACTTGTCGTCATCGGTGAAGTAGATGTGGCGGCTATGGAAATCGCCGCGCGACTTCAGTCCGGTCTGTTCCTTCAACTGCTCAAATGGAGTCTGAGAGATGATGTAGGAGTGCAACGCGACGTCATCGCGACCTGCTCGCTCGTTGAGCTTTACCTGATACTCTTTGATCCTCGTGCGGAACTGCACCTTGGGATTCGCGTCGAGATCTCCCCCGGTTATGAGGCCGTGCGGGTCAATGAAGGCAATGTCCTGGCGGGCGGCACCCTTCAACCATAGGATGAAGTCAGGGAAGTATCGCTCGCCGTCCAGAAGAAAACCGACGCCGCGGCCGCGGGTCTGGTTGCGGAGAAGAAACAGGCTGAGGTCGCTGTCTTCGAGCAGGGCCTCAGTTTCCGGCGAGCCGACATAGTCACGAAGCTGCTTCACGAAATCACGCTCGCCGGGGTTGAGGCCTGGCGGTGTGTACTTGACTACCGGGTCAGCACCTTGATCCTGTAGGAGCAGGGGAAGGTATAGGTGACGGTCGAAATGCACCCTGTGGGGGAGACCATCGTCCTTATGGTAAAGTGCTGGATCGTCCAGCATGTCACGCAAGGTCCGTAGGAAATCTTCAGCTGAGCGCTTCACGCGAGCTTCGTAGGAGCCAACTAGGTTCTCGTCGTCTTCGTCCAACGACCGATAGGCCATTTGGTCTTGTTCCCACTTTCGATGGGCTCGGGTGTAGTAGCGGTCGACATACTTGCGCAGGATCATCACGGCGATGTCTTCGAGTCGGCCCACGTCTGCGAATGATGCTATCTGCAGCATGGCTGGCGGGCATCGAAGGTCGTACTGCTTCGTCTCCAGGATACACGCTAGAACCTCCGGTCTGACCAGAAGATTGCGATATCCGCGGGCGGTACGGAACTGCCAGATCTCCCGGTAGAGGCGGTTCCGGTCGAACAGGGGGAGAACGTCCCTTGGCAGCCACTGCCGATTCTGGACCTCCCATGTCTCTGGCTTCTCGGCTACAAGGCCCTCTGACACGAGGGTGTCTGCCTTGGGCATCAGGTCGACCGTCGGAACACAAGACTCATCCATATCCAGCGAGAGGCGCACTTCTTCCTCGAAGAGGCCCTCCACGTGGGGTCGCATGACCAGCAGGTCCTGGTGTTGAAAGTCTTCGCTGAGCTTTGTTGGGATGACAACCGTCTCCCTACCCTCGACATCGATGCCTTCGTCCCGTAGGTAATCCCGAAACTGGGCCATGTACTTGGCGCGGACGCCAAAGATGTTGAGGGTCTCAAGCAGCGGCAGATTGTCGGGGTGGTGACCGTCCAGTCTTGTGGAGCGTTTGAGGGAGCGCCCTTTGCCCAAGAGTCGAACGCCGCGGCCGAATAGCTGGATGATCTGCGGTCCCTCACCGCGGCCGATATTCATTAGTCCCATGTTGGAGACGCGCCAGGAATCCCATCCTTCGATGAACTTCTTGGCGCCAATCAGCACGTTGATGGTGGAATCGCCCTTGTTGATAGCCCGAAAGAGGGAATCGCTGAATTGCTCCTGGTCGATGGCGATCTCGGGCATCGTGTCGTCGGCGAGCTTAAGGAAGTTGGCGGCGTCGCCGATGTTGATGAGGCCGAAAAAGTGGTCGGCCCCGCCCGCTCGCAGGGCTATCTCGCCCTCGGCGGACCGGAGGTCGACCAAGTGCAGCGTTGAAGAGGCCGGCACGTGAAAGATACGCCGTAGCATGTCACTATAGATTGCGTGGCCATCGGGACTAGCAACCCGCAACGTGGGAAAAGCGTCCGCGAACAGAGGGCCGGCGTCGCCGTCGTCGAGGCCGGCTTCGCCGCGGAGGATAGACTCGATGGCCTCGGGGACCCAATCGCGTTCGTTCCGAAGCACACGGTGAAGGAAAAGCACTTGCTCTTGTACGTCGGAGAGACTCTGATGGTCGGCGGTGGCGAGCTTCGACCAGGTCTTGCCGGCGGTCACGGTGTGGCCGACGAAAACCAGCAACGGCGGCTCCACATTATACTCATCGTAGAACGTGGGGCGGTTGGTGGCGTAGCAGCGAACCTGCTGATAGAAACTGAGCAGATTCCCCAGCAGGTAAAGGTCGATCAGCTCGGGGCTAAGCTCCTGCTCTAGGTTGAGAATGCGATAATCCTTACCGTAGCCATCGTCGTAGAAGCGGGGATACGAATAGTCGAACAAGATGGCCTTGCCGTACTCTTGCTCGATTTGGGTGCCTGCGCCGCCGATGCCCTGGCCGAAGGTGGCGCTGTACTCGAAGGTGAAACCACGCTGCGCCAGCGCCGCGCGCCGGGTGCGCCAGGCCTGGCCCTCGCTGCCGGCGCCCTTGTGACCCTCGTCGACAAAAACGAGATTCTGCCCCTCGAGGTGGGCGACGTCGACGCTCTTGCCCCCGCCCGCCTTTTCCTCTACCAGCTTGGTGATCTCGATGACTTTGACGGCCCGGGGATCGGCGGCGAAGAGGTCGCTTGTGGTAGCGTCGAACGTGAGACAGGGGATGCCGCTCTTTCGCATCTCGTCCACGTGCTGCTTGGAGAGGCCCTCGTTGGGCGTGACCAGGAGGATGTTGTCGGACGCATAGGGCCTATAGTGGAGATACTGGTAGTAGTTGAGGTGCATAAGCAACGTCTTGCCGCTACCGGTGGCCATCCAGAAGGCTAGCTTGTTCAGATCGTCCAAGGAAAAGGTCGGGAAATCGATGCGCCCCTTTTGTGCCTTATTGTGTTCGGCCACGAAGGCGTTCAGGTCGGCGAGGAGGGCATCCGGCTGTCGGGTGGCGCGGTCCAAGTAATGCTCGGTCATTAGCGCGGCTAGGACCTGGAAGTACTTGAGCACAATTGGCTCTGACCGGCCTCGGTTAAGCGCCTCGGTGTGACGCCGGACGTTGATGTCGTAGGCGAGCAGTGTCTGCCGGTCGATCGAGCGCACACATCCTTGCAGCACGCCGTACGCATAGCTGCGGCCTTCGGCGTTGTACCCCTCACGCTGTGCCTCCAGAGCGCTGTAGAAGTCGCGCACGGATCCGGGATCGTGGACGTCTTGAACCCCGAAGACGTGGCGGAAGTAGGCCACCAAGGCGAGCCTCGCTTTAAAGCGCTCCAGGGCACTAGACGGCATTGGTAGGTGCCTCCATACGCTGGCGGAACGTTAACTCCAGAGGCTCGGCCTTGTGGATGAAGCTGGGCCCGTTGACGTATACACGATCCACTGGCTCCGTGAGCAGTTCTGTCTTGGCCCAGTCAGCCTCCCGCTCCAGATCAAGGCCCTCGAGGTCGCGCCAGATGGTGACAACCTTATCCAGACCCTGCTCGGTCCGCATTTCGCCACGGCTCACCACATAGCGGCGGTTCTGGTGCCTATGCTGTTCCAGTCTGCGCACATGTATGCCTACAAGGTAGTGGAAGGTTTCTACCAGGTCCACGACAGTGTCTCGTGGGCTTTCGTGACCACGTTGGATCTTGAGCGTGTATTGGAAGGGCTTCTCAAAGGCCTCAGGGGTCAGCAGGCTGCGGCTGTCGCGGGTCTCAAAGTCCAGCATGTAGTGGAGCACATAGTCGTCAGTTTCCTCGTAGAGCAGTTCGCGCTGGGCCCCCTCGGGGCGGTTCACGCGGAGGTTGTTGAAGGAATCTTCATAGGACTCAAGGCGCTGGTATTTGAACATGTGGCTCATGCCGTCATGATTCTGAGGTACTCCATCCTTCCAGTTGGCTGAGAAGGCGAGTTTCTGGATGCGGGGCCTGAGCACGGAGTCGAAGTAATTGGCTATCTCGACCAAGATGTACTTGCGCTCACCATCATCCTCTCTGTTGAGCTCCATCACAGCGTGGGCGGTCGTGCCTGAGCCCGCGAAGAAGTCCACTACCAGGCTGTCTCTTGTTGCGCCGATTTCTATACACTTCCTGATAAGATCCACTGACTTCGGAAAGTCAATTGTGTGATAGCCCATGATATCTCTCAGAACTTCCTTGCCGCGTTCATTGTTGATTGACTTGTCAAGCCAAATCGACTTGACCATTGTTGTAGCAACGTTGCCTGACTCGTCGTTCAAGTAGTCCTTTCTGAATACCCTCCAACCTGCACTTGATACCTGTCGACCTACAACTATGTCGGAGTTCTCAGCAACTTTGTCTGGCCCCCAAGTCCAGCAGTCATCCTCCCCGCGGGAGTTTCGGGGATAGACTTCCACGCTGAACGTTTGGCTCTCTGTCAAGGAGACTTGTCCAGTGTCAGGGTTCACATATATCGGAAAGAACAGGTTAGGCCTATTCTGGCGATTGAAAACGGGATTCCTGTTTCTCAGACCCAGCTCTCTATATCGACCTCGTTCGTCCTCCTTGTTGTATTCGGTAAGCATGCGGTCTGCCTTTGGTACTTCGGAGACCGAAGTAGGCAGTATCTCCTTGACGAACGCAACCACGTACTCATGTGTCTTGGCAACGTATCTATCCAACGTGCGACCACGCGGGTTTGTCCTGGCTATCAGCAGAGCAGCCGAATTGCCTTCTCCATACAATTCTCGAAGCAAGTTGTTAAGTCTGTGGACTTCATTGTCGTCAATACTGATGAATACAACTCCATCTTCTTTCAGGAGATCTCGGCATAATTGGAGCCGATCTGTCATCATGGCCAGCCACGACGAGTGTCTGTAGTTATCTTTGTACAGAAACTCATCGTTACCTGTATTGTACGGAGGATCAATGTAGACACACTTCGCCTCGTCCCCGTACTTGGTCAGCAGCAGGTTGAGCGCCTGGAAATTCTCGCCGTGGATGAGCACGCCATCAATAGCCCCGCCCAGGTCGTCAAAGGTCTCCAGCAGTCGCCCCTTGAAATCGTCGTCAAAAAAGGCAGTGTCGACCATCAAGTAAGGGTGGTTTCGGAGAAGGTCGGCGTCGAACTCACCTGTCCGTAGTAAGTTCTCTTCCCACGCAGCCATACTGTAGAGTCGCCGCCATTCCTCCAGCTGCGCGTCGTTCTCCAGAATCTCGGCGTAGAATCCCTCCCCCAGGCGGTCCAACGTGACGCAGTAGTCGGTCTGCACCACAAACTTTCTCTTCTCAAAGAGCCGCTTCTGGAAGTCCTCGATCTGAGCGAGGAAGGCTATGATCCGATCCGCAATCTGCTTAACCACCCGCGCCCGGGCGATCACGTGGGCCGACAACTCGCTGCCCTTGTCAGCGATCACGTCATCGAGACGAAGCACCTCCGCCTTGAGGTATGAGTGCAGTTCCCGCCGCAAGAAGCGGCCTAGGTCTTTGTGCACAAAGTAGTCCATGGTGTTGCGGGCGGTGTATCGATTGAGGTGCTGGCCCAGCAGGGAAGAATGCCCGCCATCGGGCACAACGGCTAGGTGCGCTTTCAGGTTGGCGTCATCGAGACCGTCGAGGATCTCAATCGCGAGCACTTCACATAGCGATCTGCGGTCGAGTTCCTTCCGGCGATCACTCTTGGGCTGGCGGGCATTGTAGATACTCAGGATACGGGTCTCCTCATCCCTGGTGATGGTGCGGTATTCGAAGAAAACGGTCAGTCTCTTGTTTTCCTCGTCGAACTCCAGTGGGGTCTCTTCGCGTAGAAGAAAGTGGCGCTTGTCGCCCTTGACATTGTCCTGAGGCACCTCGGCGCGCTGCAGGCGAAACCAGACGGAGTAGTGGTCGGTGGCGAAGCGGTAGTCGGAGAAACGCTCGGTGGTCTTGACGTAGTACTGCTCACGGTTGGCCCAGTGGAGCAGGACCTCCTGCCCATTGTATGGAACGGCGAACTTGGGTTCTCTGGAGGACCAGCGGCGCTCAGTCAGGAAGTCGCCATTATCGTAGTACCGAGAGAAGAACGTATAGAGGTCGTTGAACACGCTCGCCTCGGTCTGCTCCGCCACCTCCAGGCTCTGAAGCTGGTCCCTCAGCCTCACGTATTCCTCAACCACGGTTACGCCTCTGAGCTCTTGGCGTACTTCTCCGTGTTGGTCGAACCCCGCTGGGCCGATGCTCTCTCGCTTTTGCTCCAGGGTGGCCTCCAGTTGCTCGCGCTCCGCTGATCGGAACTCGACCAGTGCCTCCTCGACCGCATCAAGCAGGTCGCTTTCGATGAACCGTTCGATCTCGTTGCGCTTTGCGTTCATGATCCGATAGATGCCGAAGTCGAGATCGGCGCTATCGAACTGGAAGAGTTCGCGGAGAAGTGATTGTAGCTTCTGTCGGTAGCGCTTCCTCTTGTCGTTGGCGTTCATTCGTTGCCTCCAGCCTGGGGTCTGTAAGAGCAGCAAGACCGTGTGTTCATCGCTACAGATTGGACGCCCACCGCTCGGTCGCTCGTCTGCGCTCCAACTCCTCCTCGGTGGCGACGGACACGCCCGGCATCCTGCTGAGAGTGTATATACGCAGCATTGCTTCGTCCAACTGAACCACATATTTGTAGGGCTTTGCAGTCGGTTTGGGGGCAAGCCTGGGTTTTGGGTTGATGTCCCAGCAGATCACGGTTGGGAACTGCCGAATCAGGTGGCCGTGCGCCTTGAAGTTGAAGAACCTGTTCTCGACTTCCATAGTGGCGTAGCGCTCCGCGTTGCCCGCGTCATCCTCTGCAAAGTGCACTATCAGGTCTGCTCCCTTGCCAGAGTATGCGAGAGTTTCGAAGGTGGCGAAGGGCAGCGCCCCCATCGCCTCGAGTTTCCATAGGACAGCCAGGGTATCGGTCTCATTCTTGGGCTCCCGCAGCAAGCGCAACGGTTCTGCCTTTTCGCTCGACTGCCAGTATACCCAGGGCTGAGTCGCGCTCTCCAGTTCCTTCTTCCGATCACTTAGCTGAACAGCGCTCTGTCTCTCCTTGCGCCGTTTCGGTACCTGACGGAAGGCGCGATGTCTGTCGCTGTCCTCGACTTGACGGATGGCCTGAGTCGCTAGCTTCTTGAAGTGGTCCGTCAACGCCGAATCCACGAGCCCGTTCCGTGCGATATTCATCTGGCTGTGAATCGAGTCACACTCGACCACCAGGCAGCACTTGCTCACACCGGGGTTAGCCACCGCCAGTTGACCGCTTCCTAGCTCTCGCAGATTCATCGTGAAGTACGGAATCCCCTTCACCGATACTATGAGCCCCGTGTTCATGTGGACGTCCGCGAGGCCCCAGTGGCGTTCGTCCCAAGTATAGAAACCCTTCAGCACGAGGTGGACACTATTGTTTGTGCCCGGCACGTTTGAGTCCAGGATAATCGGTGGCTCGATGATGACGGTCCCCTCTGGTGCTTCTCTCGGCAGGTTTGTGATCTCTGGAAACACAACGGGCACCTGCTCCCGTCTGTTCTGCACAGTCAGCATCACTTCGGGTGCGTCAAGGCGCTCGCGTGTATACCCCACGAAGGTCCGATGCGCTAGGTAATCGAGGATCTCCTCAAACCCAAAGGGTCCTTCTTGACTGAAGGGCGGGTGCCCGTACACCCTCACTACGGTGCCTGTCGGCCGGTCCGTTGAGGCAGGGATCTCACTCACGTGCGGCCGTGGCTTCTTACGCTCCTCCATTGTTCGCCATGGCTCATTCACGAGGGTGTTGAACGCCTCGTTTCCGTTGTATGTTTCGATCTCCACCCTCCGAGCCTGATATGCTAGTTTGGAACCCAAGCCCTTCCATGCAAACTCGTCAGCCTGCAGACCTGCAACCGCCGACAGGCCTAGCCCTAGGAACCGGTCGAGGCGACCAGGACAGTCTGGGCTGTTCGTGAAGTTCATGCCGCAGCCGTCGTCCGTCACCTCGAATGTGTGCCCGTATTCTGGGTGCATGTAGTAGGTGACTGCAACATGCTTCGCTCCCACCTCGCGAGCAGCAGCGTTTGAGATCAGCTCGCGCAGTAGGTCGAGCCGGTGACCGCGCTCCTGTATGAGTTGTGTCATGAGGGCCACTTCGTGGAAGAAAGGGTCCACGTCATGCCCTTTGGTCACAAGGAACTCCCCGATTGTCATGCTATGCTCCTCGCTTTCGCTCAGTACCTTCACCGGGTCGAACAGTGTCCCGTACCTGCGCTACCGATCCTGGTACTCCTGCGCTGCGTCCAACAGTCGGCGCAGATCCTGCGCCACCATCTCCACTGAGGCCTGCACATCCGCTCCGAACTCGGCATATGCCATGACCCTCGCCAGTTGCGCAGCGCCTCCCCGCACACCGGCGATGGATTCCCTGGAATCCAGCTGCAGGTCGGGCAATCGCTCTTTCATGGCTCGAAGTACGGGCTTTGCCTTGGTGGCTATGTTCTCTCGGGTACCCCAACTGAAGAGACCCCACTGGATGATATCCCAGGCGTCCCTGGTTGTGTCCCCTTCGCCCAGGGCAAACCTCAGTTCCAGATTCGCGTCTTCAATAATCGGCAAGCGCACGTGAAAGCGGTCGAGGTAATGTCGCCCCGTGCTCTTCTCAATTCGGGTGGGCCTGGGATACCGGAGGACAAGCTCGGTACGCCAGCCTGTGACCTGCAGAGTCACGTCCTGCGTCCTAGTCTTGGGTGGAACGACCGTGTCGCCAAGGGCTTGGATGAACCTCCCAGCTACCAGCTTCACAAACGGGCGCGCCTGGTCTCGGGCTTGCCGAAGCTCCGCCCCGGTCAGTTGGAGCGTTCCGTGGTTGAAGATTACCTTTGCTTGCGCCCAAGCCTCCTCTATCGACTTCTCCATCCCTTGCTCCTTTCAAGGTGCACAGACGTGTGGCTGTGCATCTTCCAACCTACCGCCAAGCGTGATGGCGCTGCGCTTCACATCAGTCCTCCCGTGATCCGCTACACCCTGCAGGCGAGACATCGAACTCACAACTCTCGTCCCCTCTGCCTTGAGACCTCCGAGGTCCGGGAACGACCAGAAACTCACAACGCTCGTCCCCTCTGCCGATGGCCTGGACCAGCTCCACGTCGACCTCTTCCCCCAGGGCATCGGTTACGAAGGGTTATGAGCGGCAAATGAACAAGTGTTCATAAGAATGAACGCGTTCATTCTAGAAAGGAAGACGTTCATTCCGCGCGTTCATAATGGGTCCCGCGCCGCTGTGGTTTCCTTTCCCTTTCCATGTCCCAGCTGCGCATTAACTGTCGCGCCACCTGCTCATAGGTCCCCGTCCAGTTCACCATCGTCCCCGACCATCGCTGGTGCTCCCGTCCCAGTGAGCACAATCTTTCACCGGGTGTTCCTTCGTCCGGCAAGTTCAGCTGGGGCGTGGCTTCGGGCAGGTGGGGCAACGGGCGCCACCGCATGCCCATAAGCTCCCGCAAGCGATGGGCGTGCTTCTGTTGCAGGAGCACCGCTGCCGCATAGAATGACTGGAGGGTCAGTCGCTCCCGGGGGCCCAAACGCTCGAGGGCTGCGGGCATCCCATCGGCGTACTCGGGGTGAGCCAGCAGGACGGCGATCACAGCGGCCCGCACGCGGGCGCTGGGCTGTCGAACCAGGTCGGGCAACAAAGCCTCGGGCGAGCGCACGTGGCTGGCCTGGTAGGATGACTGGCGCGACAGATAGCGGACCCCCAGCAGCTCCAGCTCGGCGACCAGTTCCTCCTCCATCTGCATAGGGTACGGCGCCCTTTCGCTCACTGCACTCTCCCCACTGTCACCCGGGCCCACTAGGGGGGCACGGCACGCCGCGCCCCTCCGACCATAAGACCTCCGAGGTCTGGCCTCCGGCCGTCCGCTACGTGGTGGCGGACCAGGTTAATGGGGCTACTTGAAGGCCTGGAGCCAGCGGAGCTGGTTCCGCATCTCGTCGGCGGGCACCCGA
>Ga0307379_10013406_pt1 | contig 10621 bp, 11 predicted proteins | sample UN2MG_FD_202237 | JGI IMG/M metagenome (GOLD analysis project Ga0307379, IMG submission 202237) | Soil microbial communities from Risofladan, Vaasa, Finland - UN-2 | ecosystem: Environmental > Terrestrial > Soil > Coastal area > Acid sulfate soil | place: Finland: Risofladan, Vaasa | collected... | reverse complement strand
CGCATATTGCTCGCGCAATAACATCTGTTCAGGATCTTCGACGTACTCGGTTGGTTGCGCGTGCTTGAGTAGTGTAGCCGCTTTTACCGCCGGGTAATCTTCATGCAAACTTAGATAGGACGGCGCCCTAAACGCACCGCTCGGGAATTGCGACTGCGCCTTGATGCGTGCAATGCGACCTACGTACTCTTCGGGAGTCTCCCACATCTGCTTTCTCGTAGCCTCCGTGAAGCCCGTGCCTACCTCGCCTACTATACCACCTGTCGGAGTCAATGAATACTTAAAACCGCCCGCACCTGTACCTTGTAGCTTACCCTTCCCAGGGAAGATTTCACGTACATATACGTCATGATCTTCAGTAAGTTTCACCTTCGTAGGTTTGCCGCCAGCGCGCGGCCACGCTACGATGCCTTCCTGAGTCAGCGGATGCTTGCCTGCGGCTACCTGCTCCCACAGCTTTTGCTGCTCTTCAGGTGTACCAGCCACTTCAGGCAATGTGAACTTGTTCTTCGGCAAATGCTGCATAATCTCGCGGAGCTTCGTCATCCGCGCCTCAAACGGCTCCTCGATATCAACTGGTGTCTTGCCATACTGCAACACGTTGAACACCATGTTCTTCAGCTCAACTTTGCGCTTGCGCTGCTCTTCGAGCGAATGCAACGTGGAGGCGTTTAACAGGCCGCCGAGTTCCTGGGACGGAATAGCGCGCCCTGTTGGAGTTCGTACTCCGTAAAGCTCTCCTCGTAGTACCGATCCGACAAGATGCTTGGGGATGTCGACGTTGGTTGTACCGCCCACACGGTAGGTGTGGACAATGGGTCGGCCTTTAGTAGTAGGACGGTAGGAGAGTACTTCAATTCGGTCGGAGAGTAGTTGCATAATGGCCGCAGAACCGTCCAGTTTAGCTTCATGCAGATACTCCGTATCGAACAACTTGCCTATCTCTGACGCGGGTACTTTCGTGTAATGAATCTTGTTGTGCTTGATTGCTTCCCGCGGAGTCGTGTTCACCATTAACCACATACCGCCCTGTGTTCTCATTTCACGCGCAGTGCGCGGACTGGCGGGCGGCCCGCTCTTACGTATCAACGTGTACATCTCAGGATGCTTCTTGTGGATGACTACGAAGCTAATCTTGTCGGGCGTTACTTTCGTTACCAGCACTTTGCCGCGGTCGTATGTTTTGACAGTGCCCGCGCCGTAGCCGCTTGTGAGTTCGCCTTGGAAGTCACTATATGCGCCACTGTGCAGAGGCTGTTGCGCCCCAAGCCGTTTCTCGCCAGGCTGCTCTGGTAAGTGCCGAGTAGCCCAACTCATCATCGTAGGCTTATTGCCCAGATTCTGGCCTAGTCGGACGTCGTAATGTTTTCCGGCCCGGCGCGCTAAATGTTCTTGTACAACATAGTCAAGTATCTGGTTGAGCGGCAGGTCTTTGGGACGCCCGAAACGTCGCGGGTCAGGTAGCCCTGGCGCGAATTCCGATTTTGCCATCTACAAACTCCTATCGGACGCGCATTGTACAACGTGTCACGATGAAACGCTACATCCTTGCGGTCAACAAGTAGTATCCCTCGGGTTCACCGTCAATAGTTATATGTTTCGTGTCCACCTCGGTCAGCCCAGACAACGCCGATTTATTTGCTAACCAGCTATCACACTTATGTACTGATATCAGCCGCGCTCCATCAGCAGCAATGCGCAACAGCTCCGAAACGTATCGTACACGCAACTCGGGCGCGTCGATGCTCTGCAACGTCATGATGTCGACGATAAGTGTCATAGACGCGTCGTCGAGCGGTAACGACGGTTCCGTCAGCAGTATGCTTGTAGCGTGCGGTATATCGGCTACTGCACGGTCGAGCCAGTCATGGAACAGGTCAGCCGCCCACACATGGCCGCAACGAGCAGCTATGAGCGACATGAACCGTCCCCAGCCGCACCCGAAATCGAGACCGTGGTCGTAGTAGGTTTGCCCAAGCACGTCTGCAAGTATATGTGCTATGCGCGTGCCCTGTTCAATATGGTTATCGCCCTTACGACCTACAGCGCCATCTCCGAGGCGCGTACGACGCTGTTGCCACGTCGCCACTGACTGCGCGAATACTTGCATAACTGTACGCAATATCGGCTGCTCAACCCGTCGCCGTGCAGCTCGACGCATTACCGGCGTACGCGCAGCGCGAATATGACTCATCGTGCACCTCTACGTTGCCGTTCAGCCAGCAACGTTTTCAGCGTCTTCCCCTTTACCGGTTTTACTTTCCTATGCGCGATCGTCGCACGTTTCTTCGTTGGCAATTTACGCGACAGATAGCTCGTAGTAACCTGTGTTTTATCCATATGCGGTACCGGTAACAACATTGGCAGTTTGCGCGCTTGTGGTAGTGCAGATTTTCGTTTCTGTTTATGAGTTACCGCGCGTACGCGTCGCGTGGCTGTCATATTGATTGCTTTGAGTTTAGTTGCGTGCGGATCTACGATACGCACACCCCAGTTTGTGTATCTAGGTCGTAAACCTGGTGGACCATTAACAAGCCGTATCGTATTGGTCAATACAACATAGTCTACGTTGTGTTGCTTGAGATGATAATCGTAAGCGGCGGTATCACCCAGCGCAGACGCTATCTTGCCGTCTGACTTACGGCGGCCAACCTTGCACCCAGCAGGACATTCGCTATAACCACGCCGGGGTTCGAAGTCGGTATCAGTCCCGACGTGAAAGTCTTGCTGCGCCAGTCCTAGCTGCAATATTGCTTCCGACAACGCGGTATCACCGCCATTATGTGACAATCTTGGGTCAGGCCAATCTAGATAGCGCATCACGAACGTAGGCAACCACCAGTAGCTACCGCGAATAAATCTGATACCGTTTGACTTATTGCGGCGGTGGAATGGCCGCGAATTATACCACCTAGCCTGTCTGATCCATTGCTCCACGCCAGCCACATGCGGGCGCCAGAACTGTGCGCCGAAGAGCGCTACTTGCGGATTTGCAGCAATGAATTGCTCAGCGGCAGCCAGCCAGTTTGGCGCCGTGACGATATCATCATCGAACCACGTGATCCACGGCGTGTTGATCGGATTCAAGTTGTCGTTGAACAATTGCCACATGGCAATGTACTTTGGTGTATTCTCACTATTAACGTAAATAGTCCAGTTAGCAGGGACTACATTGAGCAACCAGTCAAGTGTTTCAAAACACACCGCGTTAAGCCATAGGCGCACGTCATTATCGCGATTGTGCTGCAACAACGGAGTAAGTACGTCACGATGCATTTCCGGGTAGTCGCCGTACACCAGCATGAAGATCGTCGTTGCCGCCACAGTTCACCGCCGTGCTGTAAATGTTGCGCCAACGCGTTCCACTGACACGAACCTACAGTCGCGTAACAACGCGGCATAATCATCAGTGCCGTACAGGCGCCAATGCCCGTGATTCTTCGGGTCGGCCGCTGAAAACTCTACAGTAGGTTTACCTTTTTTACACGGGATGTTCGAAATATAATTGCCACCAGGCCGCAGTAAGTTGTATATCGCAGTCGTCGCTTTACGGTCGTCTTTGATGTGTTCCAGCACATGTACCTGTACGATGACGTCGAAAGATGCTGCTGGAAATGGTGGACTGCAGATATCACCATACGTGGTATTCGGCTGAGCCTTGACTTTTGTCAGTACAGTTACGGCATAGTAAGCGCACAACCGCTTGTAGTACGGATCGAGCGATACAAGCAGTAGTTTGCGTTTAGGTTGTGCAATTACAAGTAAATTACGTGCAGCTAATGTATCAAACACATGCCGATGCCGCTCCAGAGAGTAACATACAGGACAGCGTGCATTGGGGCGCCCGTTGTACTGGTCAAAAGTCCCGCAACTAGTTCCGCAGATATTACACCGCACTGCCGTATTCTTCACTCTCTAACCCGATCGCCGGCCACCTGTAGTAAACGTGCGGCTGTACCGGTTGACGCGAGTACGTAAGAAGGCCACGGCTCGTCAGTAATAAATACCAACTCAAACTCAGGCCGTGCTGTCAGAAAAGTATCAACCGCGGCAATGACACCAAACGCCCCGCCTTCGTCATCGCCCACGCAATAGTCATGCCCCGCAATAACGCCGTCGTAGCGCATACGTTCGCTCACAAGCGTCAAGTCTTCCAGCACCGCGACTTGTGCATGATTTGCGTCCAAGTAAGCCCAATCAAGTAGCGGTAACGTAGGAATTATGTCAGCCGAATAACCACGGTGCACGATAACTTGCTGTTGCCCGATTTGCTGCTTGAACCTATCAAGTACACTGCGATATCGCTGTTCCTGCACGTTATCTGTGGCATTAGCTTTGTCGTCGTAAACTGTTGTCGCTTGCTGCCCCCAAAGATCAACAAGATGTAATTCACGCGGTTTCGTATATCCGAGGATTGCAGCTGAGAACTTGCCGCAAAGTACGCCGATCTCCGCGCAGATTGCAGCTGTAGGTAGCAACGCAAGTAGGTCAACCCGGGTGCCATTGAACAGTCGTGGCATCATGTGCTCCTAACGCACGGGTATGAGCCCGATACCAATATGACCACCTTCAGTTGGCTGCGGAGGCACAAATGCCGTGTCAACAAGTTCATGCGTATGCTGCCCGTGCGCAAGCTCATTCCACAAACGCCAGACTTCAAACTTGTACTTGGCACGATGGCCTGTCAACTTTATATCGTGCAACTGAATAAGGCCACCAGACCGTACAAGCGGTGCATAATGCTCATAGTCCCATTTGGCTGCAACGTATTCGTGGCTGGCGTCAATATGCAAGTGGTCAAGACAATCCATCACCAGCTCACATACCCGCGGCAGTGCATCGCATGTTGTCATTTTTAGATAGGTAACATCATACGTTTCACTGAGCTGCCTGACGATAACTTCTGCCGGTTTAACCGTGCGTGGTGACATTGCATAATCCACTAGAATGATCTTACCGCCTGGCCGTACAAATTCAGCGAGCACCCATGCTGTACCACCCTGCCAACTACCTAAATCTACAAGCGCACCATTAGCAACCCGAGTTGTTTTCAACATGAAGTCAAAGAGATCGTCCAATTCAGTCACTAATTGCCGCAAGCCAATACCATTATCGCGGAGGAACTGCAAACGTCGACGCAGTGGCGCGTTGCGCACCGTGGTCAAATCAAAGTTGTCATCAAATATAGCTTTGTGCTCAGCCAAAACTATCTCCTACTTGACCGTGTTAAACAGATCGCATGCGCCCCAAGCAGTCAGACTCTGGGGTATTCGCAAGCCCTTACTAACCAGCTTATTAAATTCTTCACTACCTGGGTATGGCCTAAATCGCTGTGGGCCAATAATAGCCGCGCCTTGCATACCGCATTTCTTAGCAAAGGACATAGTCGCTACTTTTTCCTGAAGAAGCTCATCAGGCAGATCAACCATGAACGATAGTATCGGTGTTATGTCGACCGATAGACATGCTGCTACTGCTTGTTCAATATCCGCCCGTACGATACCTTTTCGCAAAATCTTAAGCAGCCTATCCGACGCACTTTCGGCCCCCATACGCAGTCGAGTGCAGCCACAGGCTTTGAGTTGCGCCAGCGTCCCAGTTTGATGCAACCCAGCTACAGCCTTAATAGTCACGTTTGCTTCCCATGTAATACCACGTGCTTTGAAGCAATTAACAATCTGCTGCGCACGCGGTACATCTGCAAAAAAGTTCTCGTCCATCAGAAACGTATGTCTTGGATGATAGCTATCAACGACTCTATGAATGTAGGCGATACTACGCTCAGCGTCGAATGACCGCCACTTGCTGCCTAATATTGTATTTATGCAGAAACTACACCGACGTGGACAGCCTCTGCTTGTTAAGATATCGACATTGCGATATTTACCTTGAAACGCAAGATACCGTGACATCTCCAACACCGAGTAATCAGGATCGGCAATATTGTCGACGTCCATGAAACACACCTGTGCATCGGCACCAAGCTGTTTCTGTTTGGTTTCAATTCTTGGATGGTCTTCGCCGCGCAACAAGCAAGCTAATGCTTCTTCGCCTTCACCAACTATTACCGCGTCGATCAGCGGATGTGCAACGGTTTGAGTTGGCAACAACGACGCATGCACGCCGCCCCATACTACTTGAATATCAGGCTTAATCTTCTTAACGTACTCTGTGAGCACCAACGCGTGAGGTACATGCATGGTCATGGCGGAGATGCCAACGAAGCTGGAATCACGTACGTAGCGCTCCAATACTTGCTGCTCGTCGACAGAGCTATATAGCTCCATGTCGAGCACAAATACTGAGAAACCAGCCTGCTTTAGATATGATGCAAGAAATAAGGGTGCCAGCGGCATCCAGCCGTGCCCGCCATTGACCCACGGGAAAACAAAGTCTGGCGTTCTCACGCGCGTCAGCTGAAGCGCCGGGTTAAGTAATAGCAAGTCATACTTCACGTGGTGCCCCCGTCACTTCCAAGTTGCCGCCCAATGATGCACGCAGACAGTCTCTGCAGTCAACCGTTTAGGATCATATTGTTCCGTCCACCAGTACGGATAGAAATACTTGTCCGGGTAAATCGCCAGATTTGAAAATCGCACTGACTTGTGTGCATTTTGCGATATCACACCGTAACGATCAAATACCATAGCTGTCAACAACGTTGGCCCCGAGCGATTCGCCCGTTCCAGGCCGTCGTACTGCTTTGGCAATTCGTCGCAGCTGTGCTGTATCAATGGATGCCTTGGAGTGGCTCCTATTACCGCGTTGTTGATTTCCCCGTTCTGTTGCCAGCCTGCAAACATCCCGTCCGTCAACAGCTTATCAAAACTACGTACAGCCTCGACGTCGGTATCCATATAGATTCCGCCATACTCCGCCAATATATGCAGCCGCATGTAGTTTGCTACATTGGCAAACTTCCTGTTTTTCAAGGCAGTTTGTATATACGGCAGCGGCGGCAAGTCTGCGTCATGCCACGTCATGATACGATAGTCTGGCAACACGCGGCGCCAACTCTCAAGACACATCACGGCAAGCTCGGGCAGTTCGGCATCACCAAACCAGCAATGATGTAGTATCTTTGGAATCGTCATCAGATCAGCTTCCTCGCTTTCAGCTCCGCAAGTTCAACCGGTGACAGATGCTGCGCATAGAACCGATTGCTCGTATATGGTATAGGTCTGTCGCGGCCGCAGCCCATCGTCATGAACGTGACCAGTTCCGGCCTCTTTTTCATTACGGCTAGAAACTTGAGTTCTGGTCTGCCCGCACCAGTAGATTCGGGTTCTGGCAACATCATATATTCCGTGATAAAATCCAGGATTGCTGCCTGTTTGATAAGTACCAGACTCTGTTCGACGGAATAAGCGTGTTGCGTGAACTGACCAACAACTACTGGCGCGTGCGCAGTCTCAGCAGCGACGAAAATATGTTTCACCCACGACCCGAACGCCAGACAGTCCTGTTCCTTGTAGATAAAGTCGTACTTGTTACAGTGACAGATTAGCGCACCGAGCATGAACCCGAGCCACCAGCCGCCGTGCTTTTCACCGGGCGCCATGCGCTTAACGTGGCCATAGTTGTGCTTGGTGTTTACCCATGTACCACCAAGATGACTTAGACATTTGCCTGCCGCGTTAACCACTATAATCTCAGCTGGTTTGGCATATTTGAGCGTGTTTGCCATCCATACTTTGAAGAACTCTTCAGCACCCGTTGTATTGTAATACCCTGTTACTATGCCGTACGCCATCGTAGCCTCGTTGTATCAACAGGTTCGCGGTCTACCAGGTCTTCACGACTACAGCCATGCCGCGATCGCCTGTCTTGATTTCACGAAAGCGCGTGAGCGCCAGCTTGCGTTCCTGCCAGAACTGCCTGACACCTTTCATGTAGGTGATGTCATGCAGGAGAATGAGCCCATTCTGGCGCACCATTGGCGTGTAATGATCCCAATCATGCTTCGCCCCTGCATATGAGTGGTCGGCGTCAATGTGCAGCAGATCGATAGGCGCTGCAGCCTGTACAGCCGATACTGCCCGCTGAGTGGTATCATGCAAAAATGTGGCATCGTATCCCGCCTTGCGTAATGCCGTGAAGATCAGATGTACATCGTCGATGCCGGGAAACAGGCCGGCGTCAACGCCGATAATCCTGGCAGCAGGCTGTGCGAACCGCGTCAACATGAATAACGAGGCACCCCAGTTGACGCCAAGCTCGACAAAGGCATGTACTGCCGTACCTGTTTCTTTGAGCAGCTGTGCTACCACACTGTCGGTCTGTTCGAACTCGCCTGCGTGATGCCCGAAGACGAGTTTCTTCTTCTTGTACACGCCGAAATCACAGCCAAAATCAGTGCTGAGTTGTGTCAGGCGCTCCTTGTACGTTTGCATTTCCACTATCCCTTCACGAGCTTGTCAGTGCTGTAGTTTGGCAATGTTGCATTATACGTGTGCTTGTCGCCATAATTGTGCTTTTAACTCATTAAGACTTTTAGGCCGCGCGCTGCGCACAAGCCTTTTGCGCGAACACTGTCTCGCCCGTGCTAGTTGGTTTGTTGCTGCCACATATTTCTGTACCGATGTTACCGGCTTTAGTTGTTTGGGCACAATGATTGTGCCCAGTACTGGCGGTGTATCTTCCTGCAATAGCCTGTCAGTCAGCTTATTGAGCACGTCAAATTCTGTATGTCGTGTCGGTGACCAGTTGAAGTGCGTTGTCCATATTACAGTTTCCTTGTTACGTTGTTTTTTATGCCGCGCGTTAAACTTCCGCGGCAGTTCTATTACATTGACTTTAGTACGCGCCAGTGCGCGCGCTAACGCAGGCATATCACTTACACGAATGCGTGCCCACTCCTGGTACCAGACACGAAATAGTTCCAACACTGCCGCTGTACGATGCCAAACCATAGTGCTGCTACTGTAATAAGGAGCATTTGGACCAGTAACATCAACTGTAAGCTTGTATTGCTCAGCCCATCTAAGACTGGGCTTCGCTAGCAACTGCGGAACATTCAATGCTCCTACAGTCTGATATGTGCAACCTTTAGTCATGGCAAGCGGCGCATCATCCGTTGGTGCAAGCCATAACGCAGCAATATCCTTGAGCACCACCGTATCGGCATCGAGAAAGAGGGCTTCGTCGTAAGAACATAAAATGGCAGCTTGAGTCTTTAAGATACGTGAACTGCGACCCAAATGCGGCTCTTTCGTATCGTGCACGACAATATCAACGTGAAAGTACTCGGCCAGTCTATGCAAGCAAAGTGCATCGACGTCAGTCAAAATCATTATGGCGCCGTGATAGAACTGCCGCAACGAACCTATGCTCATAGCAGCTGCTTTGATATAAGGCTTGCCTGTAGCGACGTAGACAACCCCGCTAGACATCTGTTCACCATTCAGCCACAAGCTCAGATGCCGACTGCTCTGCTAGCAGTTCCAGCACGGCTGCCATTAATTGCTTGGGAGGCAACAACTCGTGTGATTTATGTAGCAACACCTTGACTGGTGTTTTTAGCGGATTCCAATACCACTCATAGCGCTCTTTGTTGCGCAGCATGATCGCGGATTGATGTCTGTCGGTAGCCCAGACCATATGCGGAGCCCCACACATCGAAGCTAGATGCATGGGTCCACTGGATGGCCCGACGACGATAGTTGCTGCCGCCATTAGATTCATTGTTGACTGTAAACCGATACCTCTGTAATCTGCCGCACCCGATGGCACGATCGAAGCAGCGGGTAGTCCGATAGCAGCTACTTTAGAAAAGCCCTCTACAGCCAGTAGCCTCAACAACTCCTCCCATAAATCCTTCGGATAGTTATCACCAGTCGAGTTGAATAGATCAGGTCGCGCCCTTGCATGAATGATAACAGGATACGGTTCAGCTGCACATGACGGGTCCCCATACTTGACAAAAAGCTGTTGGTCAATTGAACGGCGTACACCAACAGCCTTACCTTTCGCGGGAATCGGCGTAATATGAGTAACCGTGTAGTTTTCGCTCTTGAGTTTGACAACAGCCATATTGAGCATATGCTGCACACGCTGCAGCTCACCTGGATTCGTGATTGACCCAGCCCGCATACGATGACAGTCGCGTTGGCCTGCAATACAGTGCGGTATAAACTCAGGTTGCATGTCAGCGTAGAGCGGCAGATGCCCGTCGGAACTACAAATTACAACTTTGTCGCAACCCTGCGCAAGCTTGCGTACGTGGCCTTGCCACTCACAGATTTCCCACCCGAACTCGGAAATGCACGGTCCCGCCACGAGTGCGCTAGACATGATTATCCGTGTTTCTAGCCAGCCGTTGGCCCAAACGCTTGCTGCAACATCTGCTGCCCGCCCTGCTGCTTTGCCTGTCCACGTATTTCATCCATCTTCTGGATCACCATTGCGTGCAACGTAGCGTCTGCCTTCTTGATTTTCAGCAGCTCCGACTTGCGCGCGCCGTAGGGCATCGAGAGCATCTGCATCGCCACTTGTTCCGCCTGCGCTAGCAAATCAGCGGGCGTAGTACCGCCAGCGCCAGGCATACCACCGGGCATACCGCCAGGCATCATGCCGCCACCAGCGGGCATCGGGGCGCCAGGCATACCGCCAGCCATGCCAG
>Ga0307379_10013405_pt1 | contig 10622 bp, 15 predicted proteins | sample UN2MG_FD_202237 | JGI IMG/M metagenome (GOLD analysis project Ga0307379, IMG submission 202237) | Soil microbial communities from Risofladan, Vaasa, Finland - UN-2 | ecosystem: Environmental > Terrestrial > Soil > Coastal area > Acid sulfate soil | place: Finland: Risofladan, Vaasa | collected... | reverse complement strand
GTAGGAGCTAACCAGCATCACCTCGTCAGAGATGCGCACCCATGGCTGACCTCGGACGTTGACGAAGTCCTGGACCAACCCGTTGGGATCGTCGATGTCGAAGCTGGTCTGGACGTCGGTGACGTCCGACAGGAGCGTCGCCGCCGACTGTGGGGGCCACTGCGTGGTCGAAGCGTTCGCCAGCTTCAGCGGGTCTTCTGCTTCGATGATGACCTTGCCGTTGGCGTCGATGCCGACCTTCTTCAGTAGGTAGCTGCGCTTGCGGAAGTTGTCGAAGTCGAGCGGGAGCTGGTTGCCGTCGGCGTCGAAGTCGGCGTAGCCGGTGTAGATCCTGAATGTGCTGTTCTCATAGTACGGATAGCGCACCAAGAACCGCTGCCAGAACGTGCCGCGAGTCAGCCAGCTGAAGCCACGCTCGTTGACGTATGGGTCGAGCCCCACGTCGGTGTACGGCGCATCGGTGATGGTGATATTGACGACCGACCGCCAGCCGAGACCAAGGCCGGGGGTCAGCCGGGTCGGCTGCGTCTTGACCGCCATCAACGTCGGCAGCGCCGGGGTCGTCGAGATAGGGGGCGGCCCGAAGTCGTCGCTGAAGTCGTCGTTGAAGTCGCTGTTGGGGACGTCGAAGGCGTCGATGCGAGTAGACGCGAAGCGGAGGGTGAAGGTCCCCTCCTCGTAGTTGTCTGGATCCTGGCAGGTCCCGAGGCTGTTGACGCACTTCCCCTCGGCGGGGCCGGACGCGGTACACGGCGCGACCCCGTAGGTGCGAGTACACCGGTCAAGCACGATGTCGACGATGTAGATCGGCGTGCGCCCAGACTTCTTCTTGATCTGGTCGTACGCCACTAGATCACCGTCCGCAGCGGCATCTGGACCGCCATCTTGGGCGAGGGGGACGTGTTGGTCGGAGCGTTGATCGACTCAGCGGCGGCGAAGGTGATGTCGTCAGGGTAGAGTTCTGGAGCCCACGACCAGAAGAACGCCTGCCGGGTCGCGTGCGCGACGAAGGGCTCCCAGGTATCACGCACCCAACCAGGGGAGAGCGGCGAGAGGTCGATGGTGTTGGAGCGGGTCACGCGGCGGACGTCTCGCCCGAGGATCGACCCGTTGACCGCGATGGAGTTGGTGACGATGACGTCCTGCGTCAGCTTCGGCGGGGCGATGCCTTGGTACTGGCCGATCTCAAAGGTCGTGTGCCCACCGGCGTAGAGTTGGCGGAAGCCAGGGGTGGCCCCCGCAGTCGGCCAGATGACTCGGACGCCCACCCCAGCGTTGACGGGGACCTCGACGAACGCGGCACCACGGCACTGGTTGGCGCTGGACGCGACGAAGTTGATGGTGGCGACGGTCGTCCACACGTCCGTGCCGACGCCGGTCTCCACCTGTAGGTTGATCGCCTTCGCTGACGCCAGCGGGGCGAGGTAGACCGTCAACCGGTCGAGGGTGGTGTCCTCGGGAAGGACCACCTTGACCCAAGTGTTGGCGGCACCGCTCGTCACCCGGGCAACGGTCCAATCGAACCAGTCGAACGCGTTGATGGGGTTGCCGTCGTTCGGCCACGTCGCCGAGCCGTTGTAGCTCAGCACCGCCCCCTCGTCAGCGAAGATGTTGCCGTATTGTACTTCACCGAAGTTCATCAGCCAACCCCAATCGTCACGTTGTTGCCGACTTCCTCGTTGAGGGCGACGGCGAGAGAGCGGATGGAACTGCCGCTGTACTGCTGGTTGTCTTGGATGTTCTCCAGGCGGATGTTGGTCTGCCGGTTCTCGCTCGGCGTCGTGGCGACCGAGCCCGCGCCGCCAGCGGAGCCGGGGGACGTCGGAGTCGTACCGCCGCCGGAGAACTGGGTGTTGCGGATCTGGTTCGCCGTCTGGATGCCGGTAGCGACGACCGCACCGGCGGCAGCGATGCCGAGGGCGGGGCCGACGAAGGGGATGCCCGCCATGGCCTGATAGGCTTTGATCGCGCCAAGCGACGTGTTGACGGCGGTCTCGGCGAGCGCGCCCGCCTTGCCGATCTCGAACGCCTTGCGACTCTCGCTGTCCATGAGCGGAGTGAAGCTGGAGAAGAACTGCTGCGCGAGTTGGAGGCGGCCTTGGAGCCCAGACCTCCAAAGGTCGTTGGACGCCTTGAGGTGCGACTGCTCAATACCCAGCAACCCCTCGAAGTGGCTGGCGGCCCGGGTGGTCTCCTCCTCCTGGGCCGCTGTCTGGATGGTCTTGAGCTCGTCGAGCCGTGCGGCGTAGGCGGCGTCAGCCTCCTCAACGAGGACCTTCTTCAGCTCCTCGTACTCACCCATGTACAGGAGGTCGGCCTTGTTCGCGTCCTCAAGGATCTGAAGGCGGTCGTGGGCGGCCTGGATCCTCACGGCCTTCTCGGTCATCATGCTCTCGCGTAGGGCGTCGAGCCCGGCCTGCGCCTTCGCCGGGTCTACGGCCCCGCCCCCGGCCGCAGCAAGCCGCTCCTGCGCGTCCGCTGCGGCATTCGTCCCCTTCGCCTGGCGCTCCATCTCAATCGCGGCGATGCGGATGTCGAGTTTGGTAGAGGCGGCGATGGCGGCGATGGGTGCGTACCGCGCCTCAAGCTCCTCTGCCTCCTCGCGCAGGGCCTCCATCGCGTCCTCGTTACCGGTGATGGCGGTGCCGAGGGCGGCGAGACCGATCTGCGACCGCTCGAAGTTCATAGCCAGGAGCTTCGCTCCCTGGATGAGGTCGAGCAACGCACCGAACACGGTGGTGGCGGTCTTGCCGAAGTCGATCAGCGAATCCTCGCCACCGTTGATCAGCTTGCCGAGGTCGGCCAGCTCCTCGGTGAACGCCTTCAGCGGGACAGAGATGTCGACGGCGATGGTGTCGGCGATAACGTCGAGACGCATCTTCATCATCTTCATCGCGTCGTTGGCCTGCTCGACCTTCTCAGCGTCAACCCGCGAGAGGGCAGCGCCCATGTCGACGAGGTCCTTGTGGACCTGCTGCAAAGCCTCGCTGCCGCCGGAGAGCGTGTTGACCAACGCCACGCCTTCGGAGTCGAACAGCTTCATAGCCAAGCGGACCCGGTCCGCTTGGTTGTCGACCTTCGACATCGCGTCGGCCAGGGCCTCCATCTGCTTGTCGGGCGTCATCGCGGCGAGGTCGGTAGCGACGAGGCCGAGCTCAGCGATAGCCTTGACGGCCTCGCCGGTCCCTTGGGCCGCCTCGGCGACGCGGCGCACCATGCGCTGGAGCGCCATGTCGAGCGTAGCGGTCGAGACGCCCGTCAACTCAGCGGCGAGCCGGAGGGCCTGGAGCTTGTCGGTGGCGATGCCGAGCTTGTCGGCGGTCTTGCCTAGGGAGTCGATGCGCTCCATAGAGTCGAGGACCGCCTTGACCGACAGGAAGGCCGCCGCCGCCGCCGCGAGGCCAGAGACGAAACGCCCCACGCGGGCGATGACCGGCTTGACCGACTCGCCAAAGGTCTTCGTGCTCTTGGTGAGGCCGGGCAGGGACTTCTTGGCGACGGTGTCGACAGACTTGCCTACGTCCTTGAAGCCGTCCTCCATCTTGGCGGTGTCGCGGGTGACGAGTGCCTTGATCTTGGCGGTCTCCCGCTTGAGGTCTTCGAGGTCTGCGGTGACGCGGATCACCAGGTCATCAACTACCGTCTCAGCCATCAGACTCGAACCCCCTTGCGCCTTGCGTTGTTGATGAAGTCTTCCATATCCTCGCGGCCTGGGAGGGTCCGCTTCAAGCTAGCCTTCCCCGCTTCGGAGAGGGCGTCAAGCAAGGAGACGTACTCGTGCATCGTCATCTCCCAAGCCTCGTCGAACGTCATGCCCCCGAGGGAGACGACCCGCCCGACGAGGGCGCTCACCGGCAGCGGGTCTACGCTGCCGGCTCGGCGTTTCCCTCCTCGGGCTCCGGGGCGGGGGCCTTGCGGCCGCCGGTCCAGGCGTTCTGGAGGACGGTAGCGGCGGGCATCAAGAACGAGTCAATCCCGTTCTCCATGATCCACTCGCCGACGATGTCGAGGGTAGGGGGAGCCGTCACCTTGGAAGCTCGGATACACTCGGTGATGATGATGGCGATCTCGGTGACGCGGATCGACTGGAGGCCTTGGAGTAGCTCGATGAGCGACTTCCCGGTCTGCTTCTCGATAGCCGAGACCGCTGAGAAGCCGGGGCGCATTACCCACGACCTCCCACCGATCTCGATGTCGACTTCTCCGCGTTGCTCGTTGGCGCTGGGCATGGTCAGCTCCTTCTGTCGCTATGGTTACGGGGCGGCGGCGTAGGTGATGGCGCCCGAGGACTCGGCGGTGAAGCTGAACGCCTCAGCCTCGTTGTGCGCGGCGTTGCGCTCGAAGGCGGTGATCTTCGCCATGAACTCGTAGCTGTCGCCGAGGCCGGAGATGATGCCGACCGGGACGAGGGCCTGGGAGAGGAAAGCGCTGTGGACGTAGCTCAGGGGGAGCGAGTCGTTCATCTGGCCCTCGCCGCTGACCGAGAACGCCTGCGTGCCGCAGTTGTCCAGGATCTCGCGGGCGTGGGCGCTGCCCTTGTCGGTGACATCGACGAGGTCGTTGCTACCGGCGAGGCCGTTGCTGACGCAGAGGGAGACCGGGACGAGGGTGCCGGGGCTCGCCTCGTCGTCGATCTGGAACAGGAATTGAGAACCGCAGGCCTTAGCCATTTTGCTACTCCTTACTCCGTGAGGAGCATACGGAATCGGGAGACGCCGTGGTGGGCCTGACCGTCAGGCTCTACCGTGGTGTCGAAGAAACGGAAGTCCAAACAGACGTTCTGTCCGGTGGGGAGGGTGAGGGGCACCCGGTGTAGGGCGTCCATCAAGTAGTCGTGGATGGTCGTCAAGTCAGAGTCGTCCTGCTTGTCGCTCCACGCGTCGATGTAGATGTCCCCGTCATACCCGTAGCTGCCCTTGTCGCTCCAGTCCGATAGCCCGGCCGGGCGGAAACGGACGTAGGGGAAGGGGGTGCCTGCCGGCGAGCCCTGGGGCACGTGGTTGTAGATCCGGCCGCCGGTGATGGCGACGAGCGGGGCGCTGGCCGCCAGCTGGGCGTAGATCGCGGCGAGGACTTCGGTGAGGCTGAGGGTAGCCACTAATTCGTCCTCAAGCCCTTGGTGATGGCGATGGCCGCGCCCTTGATCGAGTCAGGGGCGGTCGCCTTGAACGCTGGGTGCATGAACGGGCGAGCCGCCATCTGTGAGGTACCGAACTCAAGCCACCACGAGTACGGGGCGGTGGACGCGACGAAGGCCGACAGGGTGTGCTCGTTCGACGGCATCACGCGGAGGCCGCGCACCAGCTCACCGGTGTCGGTCGCCGGAGCCTCGCCCGGGGCCGAGGCCCGGTGGGCGATCTTCCCACCCTTGCCCTTGCGGTACTCGTGCCCGGTCTTCGTGCCGCCCTGGATGGAGTCCACCGCGCTCTTATGAGCCTTGATGGCCCAGCGGGTCAACTCCTTGGACAGGTACTTGCGGGACGCGAGGTTGATCCGCTGGAGCCGCTCGTCCATCTCAGCCTGCCCGAGGACTTGGACCTTGAGAGCGCCACTCATTGTAGGACCCCCCGCTCAGCGGTGAGGACCCCCAGCACGTTCTCGTAGTTGACGTTGTCGATGGAGCGGATGTTGAAGGGCACCCCCTCGACGACGAGCTGGTCCTCGGCGCGGACGTCGGCGACATCGTCCCAGTTGAACTGGAACTTGTGGGTGGCGACCTCGTCAACCTTCTGCTGGTTGAACTTCTCGAAGCCCGAGAGCATCGACACCTTGGCCCACGCGTCGCGGACCTTCATGAAGGCGACCTCTTGACCGCCGTACACGTTGGACGTCTCGTCACGACGGTTGATCGTGACGAAGGTCCGGCGGTCCCCGGCGCAGAGAGGCTTGACGCAGCCCATCAGATCCTCAGCTTCTTGTACGAGCCGAGAGCGCGGTTGACCGCCTCCCCCTCGTTACCCGTCCCGCAGGTACAGTCCCCACGGTTGGCGTAGAGCATCGCCACGAGGACGAGCAGGCCCTGCTTCAACCCGGCCGGGACGGTAGCGTACCCGACCTCATAGACGAAGCGGACGGCGTTGAGCAGCCGGACGTTCGTCGTCACGGGCCACTGGGCCGACTGCTTCAACGAGACGCGCCCGGGGCGGTCCGGGGTCGAGGCGTCCACGAAGTAGGTAGCCGGGTCGACCAGGTCCTCGGTGCCGTCATCGTCAATGACCGTCATGTCGGTGAGCGAGACGAAGGGGATGCCGAGAAGGGCGATGGGGTTGGTACGCCAGAAGCCCCAGAAGGCCGCCCCGGCGCAGTTGTAGCCTGAGAGCCCATCCTGGTAGATCCGGGTGTCGATGTACCCGGTCAGGGTCTGCGGGAGGAAGTACCGCCCGAGCTGGCGCTGGGCCAAGTCGGTCGCGGCTGCGATCAACGAGTCGAGGTAGGCGTCCTCGGCGTTGTTGGTGATCTTGAGGTGGGCCTTCACCTCGTCGAGGGTGATAGGGAACCCGACCGGAGCGGTGGTCACGCTTACGCGCAGCCGCCAGTCCGGGGTCGTACCCAGCCGCATCGACGAGTTGAAGGAGCTCACTTGGTCGCCTTACCCTTCCGCTTTGACTTCTTAGTGGTGGGGGCCTTCTGCTCCAGGGCTACCGCCTCGACCTCGGGGGCCTCGGTCTCGCCTTCGGAGGGCTCCTCCCGAGGCTCCGGGGCCTTCTCCGGGGCTTTCGTCTCGAAGCCCTCCCCGAAGACCTCGACGAACCCGGCGGCCTTAGCACCCGCCGAGAAGCGATCAGGGATGTCCACGATCTCGCCGGGGCGGCAGGTCACCGTCCCCTTGCCGTCGTTGAACCGGTACACCTTGAGAACCTTGACCTTCATCGCTTATCTCCGTCACCACCAAACCCCTCCGACCACGACGGTCGGAGGGGGAGGTGGAGCGCGGTCCTTCGGATGCTACGCGTCGATTGCGTCGTTGACCGGGACGAGGCTGAGACGGCCACCCACGGCGACCACGGTGCCAGCGGCGCTGACATCCGCGGTGATGCGCGGGCGAGCGTACCGCTTGTTGCCGACGTAGCCGACGTAGGTACCCTCACCGGCGGCGAGGATGTTGCTGTCGGCCTTGACCGAGGTCGCCGGAGCGGCGGCCCAGATGGAGTCGTCGTCCGACTCCTCGATGGTCAGGGTGCCGGCGGGGCCGCCGACGGCGGTGACGAGCGCGGCGTAGTAGAACGCATCAGCGCCCTGGAGGTCGCTGGACGCGCCCGCGCCGCTGAGCGCGCCGGTGGCGAGGACAATGGCGACGTTCTGGGTGTGGAACTGTTCACGGTTCGGCATTTCTATCTCCTTGATGATTTGCCAGGGGTCTGGGTCGAAGGGGGGCGGGACCGTCCCGCCCCCCTAGTCACCAAGGGTTATCAGGCGGTACCGATCTCCATCAGCTTGATGGCGTCGAAGTTCACGACGTCGCCACCGACCCGCTGACGGGCGTAGAACTTCACGTAGGGCTTGCCGGTGAAGGGGTCGCGCAGGATCGTCAGACCACGGCGGTCGACGATCTGGTAAGCACGGCCCATGTCGCCGAACGCGATGGCCAGGTTGCCGTCGGCGTCGGAGGCCGGCATGTCGTCGAACTCGTAGACCGCGTGGCCCTGGAGGGTCGACGGCTGACCGAGCTGGAAGCTGGGCTGCCAGAAGTAGCGCTGCTCGCCATCCTTCAGCAGCATGACTTCGGCGAGCGAGAAGCGGCTCATGTACCAGGCCGAGGTCGGGCGGTAGAAGGACTGGACGCTGTAGGGCATCCGGACGATCGCGTCGGGGGTCAGCGCGTTGGCCGCCCCCGACTTGAAGCGCTGGATCTCGCCCCACTTGTTCGCGCCACCCGCGCCGGTGCCCGGCCCGTAGGTCAGGAAGCCACGGGGACGGTCGTTGCCCAGACCGTTGACGAAGGCAGCGTTCTGGCCGCGAGCGAACTTGTCGGCCAGCTTCTCGATCAGCCACGACTCGATGTCGATCTCGGAGTCCTCAAGGATCTCCTCGGTCGCCTTCGGCTCGGCGCGCTGGCGGTGCACGGGGATGCGCCACTTGCCCAGCTTGGGGGTCTTGTCGTTGGAGGTGGTCTCCTCCTCGGTCTCCCACGAGTCGTCGGTCTGGTCGATGTCGTACATGCCGGTCAGGGCCTCGGTACCGATGACCTGGACACTCGCGTGCTGGCGCATCGGCGAGGTGTCGAAGACCCGCTTGGCGATCCGGCCGCTCATGTCGTCGTTGACGGTGAAGCCACCGTCAGGCTCGCTGTTGACCGAGAGGGCCTTGAGCTCGCTGTCGCTGAACTTGCGGAAGTAGGCCTGCTCGGCACTCTTGCGCTCCAGGAGGGCCTTAGCCTCCTTCTCCTCGGCGTTGCTGCCGCCCGCGAGTTGGATGGCGGTCTCAAGAGCCTTGAGCCGCTTCTCCTCGTCGGCCTTCTTGCCGGTCAGGTCGATCATGTCGGCCAGGATCTTGTCGACCTTGTTCTGGGTTTCCTGGGTCACGCCCCCGAGGCTCTTCAGCTCGGCGGTGCGATCGGCGTCGGCCTTCTTCAGGTCGGCGTGGGTCTTCTGCAGGTCCTCAAGGACCACGTTTACGTCGCTCATTGGGTGTCTCCCTTTAGCAGAGCGTTGAGTTTAATGAGGCGTTCCAGCAGCTCGGGATCATCATCCCCCTCCCTCTCGGAGGTGGAAGGTGCTCCCTCGCGGAGCCCCTTGAAGCCCTTGGCCATGAAGCCTCGGGCTTGATCGTGGGAAAAACCCAACGCGGAGCGCAGGGCCTTTTCGATCTGCTTGGGAGAGGCGACCACCGCCCCGTCCTCGTCGAATAGTCCCTTGGCGTCGGTGATGACGGCCTTGGGGTTCATGCCGTAGGTGACGATGCTCGTCTCCAACAGCTCGATGTCCTTGATGACGCGCTCACCGTTCGGGGTGCGCTCAGACTCCTTGGCGAAGAAGCCGATGCTCATCCCCTTCGGCCCGTTACCCGTCAGCATCCGGTGCGCCTTCAACGCGCTCGGGTCGGGATGGGGGCCGTCGATCCAAAGCTTGCCCTTGACGAACAACCCCTCAGAGCTGACCGTCATATCGGTGAATTCGCCGATGGGGTCGTCCATGTCGTGCTGGAAGAGGAGAGCGGGGAGTTGGCCGCTGCCCTTGGCCCGCCACTCCTTCAGGGTACGGTCGAACGCTCCACGCTCGATGACGTCCCCGCCGAGGTCGACGTTGCCAAAGGTTGAGGCGAACCCCTCAAAGGTCCCGACCTCGCTGACCGCCTTGCGATCAAACTGGAAGGTCTTGCACTCTTGCCGCATCATCATCCTCCTCGGTACGCTACCGTGACGGGCGTCACGGTCTAGGGTTATTCCGGGGTCAGCTTGGGAGTCTGACGGTCCACGGGACGTAAATGATCGTCATGAGCAGGCCGAGCTGGGTGACGTTGAAGCTGGACAGCCCTCGGACGTACAGCTCAACCGCGACCGGAGCGCCGGGGGTGGCGACCGTGACAACGCTGGTGGCGGTGTAGGACAGCGATACCGGGTTGGATGCCCCTTCACCGTTCTGCCAGACGGGGCCGAACAACGGGCTAGCGACACCGTCGAGTCGGACCTCAATCCCAAGGTCGTCGCTGTTGCCGTACTCACCGGTGACGGCGCAGGAGACGCGGTAGACGCCCGGCTCATAGATGAGCAGGCGGTCCCCGACGACGTCGCACGATACCAGCGGGTTCGTCGACAGCGTCACGCACGTGTCGAACGCAGTCAGCTTGATCGGCGTGGCCGTGACCGGGAAGGTCGTCGCGCCACCGGTGATGGCAGCCGAGTATTCGCGGGTTGAGTCAACCGTATCCTGGAGGATCTGGTTGAGTTGAGCCCCGGTGATCTCCTGGTTGCCGTTGGTCTGGAAGTTCGCGTCCTTCTCGGCCTCGTACTCCTGCCAGTTGAGGATAGTCATCGCGCTTTCTCCTTCTTCGGGTGCTTGGCCTTCACGGCGAGGATCTTGCCGAGGATCGCGTCAGCGTCCTCGACGAGGTCGCGCCCGTTCAGCCGGTCGTAGTTGAGTTGCTTCCAGATGGCGTCGAGTTGATCGCCAAGCGGCGGGTAGTCAGCGGCGCGGCGGCTGGCTACCTCGGCGGCCTCAAGCTCCTCGGTGACGTCGGTCACGGTGACGGTGCGCTGGGCATCGCTGACGATGTCGTCGCCGTCGATCCGCACCGGGTGCTCGGTGCCGTCGCTCTCGGTCCACGCCCAGTCGCCAAGGCCCTCGGCCAGGGCTCGGCGCGTCTCGACCTCCTCGCCGTCCACTTCAACGATGTGCACCAACTCAAGCGTCTCACGATCGACGGTGCCAAGCGTCCGGTTCTCCAGGTCCACGATAGACTGACGCCGCTCAGGGTAGCCGTAGGAGCGAGTCCGTGCCGCCATGAAGGTGGCGGGGTCCTCGTCCGTCACGGGGGCGTAGAATAGCCCAGTGATGAGGTTGACGATGTCGAGACGATTCATCGGATCTCCGTGATGCAACAGCGCACCGAATTGGCGTCGGTGATGAGTGAGACGTTAACGCCGGAATTTTGCAGCATCGCAAAGGCCACTTCGTCGCCAGCAA
>Ga0307379_10013403_pt1 | contig 10622 bp, 4 predicted proteins | sample UN2MG_FD_202237 | JGI IMG/M metagenome (GOLD analysis project Ga0307379, IMG submission 202237) | Soil microbial communities from Risofladan, Vaasa, Finland - UN-2 | ecosystem: Environmental > Terrestrial > Soil > Coastal area > Acid sulfate soil | place: Finland: Risofladan, Vaasa | collected... | reverse complement strand
CGGAGGTCCGACCAAATGAAACTGCCACTAATTATTTCGGTTCCTCATGCCGGTCTGACTGTGCCTCAGGAAGCACGAGATTACTGTGCGCTGACGCCGGAGCAGATACTTGCCGACAGCGACGAGGGGGCAGCGGAGATTTACGACCTGAAATCCGAGGTGGCAGCACATATCACAACGGATGTTGCCCGGGCAATAGTGGATATGAATCGGGCCGAAGATGATAGAGGTCGGGACGGTATCGTCAAGACCCATACCTGCTACAACTCTCGAGTATATCGTCAGCCCGTCTCCGAAGATGTGGTCGAGATTCTTCTGGAGCGTTACTACCGCCCTTATCATCAGCGGCTTTCAGAATCTGCGGCCGATGCCAAAATCGGTGTCGATTGTCACACTATGGCCGCCGTCGGCCCACCTTCTGCGACAGATTCAGGTTGTGAGCGGCCAAACATCTGTTTGAGTAATGCACATGGGACATGCCCACAGGAGTGGTTTGAAAAGATGTTGCACAGCTTGGAAACATCATTCGATAGTGAAATTTCGGTCAATCATCCGTTCAAAGGCGGCTATATTATCCGTTCGCATTCATCCGAGCTGCCCTGGGTCCAGGTCGAGCTTTCCCGGACACCTTTCCTTCAAATCGCCGAGAAACGAGAACGTGTTCTTCAGGCACTTACTCTCTTCTGTCGAACAGCCCTCGATGGTTAGTGATTCTTGCGGGCTGTCCTGTTTTGGGGCCTGGAGCTTGCTCACTTTTTGCTGACGAACTGTTGAGCCTGGTTGTCGGCTTCAAACACTATTCTGAAACCTACGTTGTAAACTTTCTGCCATGCCGGATAGCTCAGTCTCGAAGCCGAACAGCAGCGTTTCGGCCTGTCATACCACGAGCCGCCACGTGCCACTTTTTCGCCGTTATCATTTATATCATAACGCTGTTCGTATTCGGAATAGGGATAAGGTTTATATGCGGAGCGCGTCCACTCCCAGACGTTGCCGTGCATATCATGCAGGCCCCAGGCATTTGGTTTGTAGCTGCCCACTTCTGCCGTGACGAGTTTCTTATCATTGAATCGGGCATCTCTGGGTACTATGTCCGGGGTGTATTGGTCTCTTACGTCGTACACGAGATCACGTATGGTGAAATCGGCCATATTGCCGAACGGTGAGAAGTCCGTGTCCAGGTCGCCGTAGTGCAGTGGAGTATCGGTGCCCGCCCGGCAAGCCCATTCCCACTGAGCTTCAGAAGGTAATAAAACTTTTTGCCCCGTCTTTTCGGAAAGCCAGTGACAAAACTCCGCAGCCTCTTTCCAGGATACACGAACGACAGGCTGTCCGGGTTCGTTGAGTGCCCAGCCAAGGTCCCACTCATTGAACATCCAGCTTCCTTTATGTTCATACTTACTGTCATGTGATGGGTCGAATGTTGCATATTGCTCGTTGGTTACCTCAAACTTGCTCATCCAGAAAGCTCTTTTGATGTTTACCGATGTAAGCGGACGTTCGTCCTGGTATCCATTCTTATCCCCCATCACAAACCGACCGGCCGGAACAAGGACCATTTCGAGTTTTATGCCATTGCCAAGGTCAACTGTTCGGTTTGTTTGTCCGGCGCGGGTCTGGCGGCGTTGCGCTTCGGCGGCGTCAAACGGCCATTCCGGGACCCGGGGGACCTCAACCTTTGGTATTGTGACAGGTGCAGGTTCGACAGGTTCAATTCTTCTTTCAGGCATTTGGGGATAGACCTCCGGGTCTTCAACTGTCCCGCCGTAGAGCCTGCGCAGGTCCAGGCGGCGCATGTTGTCGTTCCGTGTTTTCTCCAGACCGACGATTTCTGTCCATGTTCCATGGCAGGGGGCATTCAAGTCTATCCATGTAGTGATTCGCTGCCATGCCTCGGCATCGAGGCGGACACCGTGGTGACCTTTCTTGAGCATCTGGACAAGTTCGGTCGTATTTGCGCCGAATTCACCGGGTGCCAGCAAACGCAAATCACTTTCAAGCCCTCCCACTCTTGCGAAACTTCTCAGGGTGACATAAGACGGTTCGAAGACCCCGCCGTACTTTTTGACAAGCTCTTCCCGAGGTACTCCGTGGATCAGTCTGGCTTTTGGGATTCCGTTTTTATACGCAATAAACCTGCCCTGATCACCCCGCAGGTCGGGTACCTCGTGACCATTATAAGGCTGGTTGTTATGGCACGAGATACAGTACTTGTCCAGAACGGGCTGGACCTCACGTTTGAAACTGAAACCTCTCGTCGGACCGTACCATGAATCTATTTCAGACGGCTGATTACGAGAGGCAATGGTCCGGAGATTCGGGGGCCCGGCATTCTGCTTCTGGTGACATCCTATACAGGAGACAACTTCGCCGGGCATGGCAGTCATCCAGCTTCGCATTAACTGCAGGGCCTTGCCATCGGCATCAAGCGGCTGGATTGATATTGGTGTATTGGCGGGGACGCGGAACATAGCCGAACCGTCTTTCTCAACAGGTACGGTGCCCAGTACGCGTTTGGGTTCCCACGGACCGTCAGTGCCGACACGATGATTAATACCTGCGATTTTGTGATAAGCGAAGTGATAGGTGAACAACCGCAGCTTTTTGACAGCACCAGGTGGAACGCCTTTTAGGCCGGGGCCTTCATAAATATTCTCAAGATAGACAATGGCGTCTTTGCGGCTGAGGTCAACTTTGTCGGGAATGACCTGTGGTTTCTTTATTTTTTGAATCGGAATGGGCTCAAGCAATGCATTGCCCTCGATTTCCTTTAAGAGAAGTATATTATCGAAGATATCAACCAGATATATGCCCCAGAGGTCATTTGGTCTTGGCTTGCAGGAAACGAGGAAGTACTTCTCACTGAGCGGCCAGGGATGAAGAAATTTAGGCCAACAATCCATCGCCAGCTTGTCCTGAATGAGAGGCTTTACCTTTCGACCGTGAGCCGGTATTCGCTGTACGACTCCTTCGGTGGTGGTTCGGCCTAAAGGGGGGTCAAGTATGAAGAGCTCACCGACTCTTCCGACGTGATGACCTGTTACAATTCCGACTATTTTTGTGGGATGGTCGGGTATGGGACGTGCGAAAAAGATAGCATTTGGCCAGTATCCGCCGCTACCGTAATACTCCTTTTGCGTGGTACCGTCGGGATTCATAGTAAACAAAAATCGAGCCCAGACGTGCGGGATATCCGTGTACTCCCAACGCAGGTAAAGAATGCGTCCGTCGTTCATCACTGTAGGGCAGAAATTGTGGTCCTGTTCGAAACATATCTGGCGAACGTTACCGCCGTTGTTGTCCATTAGATACATCATACCAACGTTGACAGATGCATTACAAGGAACGCCCTGAAAAGGCGCGGTTGAGATAAAAGCGATTTTGCCGTTCGGCAGATAGCACGAATCAAAGTTGTGGACATCGGGCTGGTCGTTCGGAGAAACCTGCCGCAGATTCTCTCCATCGATTCCAACCTCGAAGACCTGCCAGAGTTTGCGGTCGTCCGGCATTGAGAACATTATCTTTTCGGCGTCAAAATGCAAATCCATCTCAGAGACAAGTCTTCCTACGGGAGGTCTATAGATAGATGTGAGATTGCCTTCTTGTCGAGGATGTGAAAGAACACAGATTTCATTGTCCCAGCCCTCTGTATCGGGCATTGTCTGAAGCTGCCAGGAGCTTTGCTGGGGCATACCTATGAATCTTCCTATGCCCCTGTCCGGCTCATCCGCCCGGCGCGGGTCGCCAATCGGCTTGCGTTTAATGAGCAGGAGTTTGTCGAAGTCAAGCAGTGGATTTGAAAGCAGAGCGCGGCGCTGTAAGGCTATAATTTCATCGACCTGTCCGGTTGCAGCCTTATCGCCGCGTTCCAGTGCTTTTTTAATTTTAGGCAGGTGGTTTTCATAGTTATCAATGGCTCTTAAATATTTCTCGCCATTTGTGTACTTCTCGGGGAAGTTCTTCATCAGGTCTTTTACAGCCAGTCTCATAGCAGTGAAGTTGACAAGTTCAAGGTCCGACCTGGCTTTGGCAATTTGATCAATCGGCTGGGTAGTGATTTTGGATTCGAACTTTTCAGCGGCAATTAGCCCGGGAGATGTCAATGACACCAGGAAATACACAGTAAGACAGAAAAGTGTTGTCAGAGCAGCTTTTCTCACGAACATCTTTGCTTCTACCTCCAATAAAAACTAAGTTATTTCCCGGGTATTAGCTTTTTAAGGTCAATGAAAGTTTCATCAACAGGCTATTCAAAACTAAATGATGTATATCCGACAACTCGCCGCGATGCGACGCATTGGGCCGGGACAATAATCGAAAAAAAGTATAACAGAATCAGTGACAAATTGCCAGAGATATCTATAAAAGCCGACAGGGATTAGGAGGTAATGGCCAAATATAAGTAATCCTTAGATTTTTCTTGGCGCATTTGCAGGCGTCGGCTATATCTAAATTCGAAATACGTTGAACGGAACCTTGAAATTATGCTTCAGTATCATTCTTGCCCGAGGAGAAAACAAATGAAACAGAATCGAAGGTTTAACATATCGTCTTTTATAATTGTGCTTTTGGCCGTTAACGTGTTTTTTTTATTTCCAACTCTTTCAGCGGGCGCCGAGGATTCAACCGTTTTACTGATTATGGATGGCAGGATGGGTCCTGCGGGCCGACATGGTGTGAACAAAGTGAGAAATGCTCTGCAGGCAAAAGGCGTACCGGTTGAACAGGCAACATCTCTCGAAACAACAAAAGGCAATCTCTTACTTGTAGCTGGCCTTTCCGTCGGAACCGGCCCAGCGGCCAAGCTGCACGGCAGCCTTGACATTCCCAGGCCGAAAGAGGCCGAGTCACTGCTCATTCGAGAAACAAAATGGTCAGGCAAAAAAATACTGCTTGTCAGCGGGGCCGATGACAGGGGGCTGATGTACGCGCTTCTGGATGTCGCTGACCGCATTGGCTGGAGCAGCAATTCGTCGAGGCCGTTTAGTGAAGTGCGTAACGTTCAGGAAAGCCCGGCGGTTTCCGAGCGAGCACTTTCCATTTACACCATGCACCAGGCGAATTTTGAGAGCTATTTTTATGACGAGGATTACTGGGAAAGATACCTTGATATGCTGGCGGAAAATCGTTTCAATACGTTTGCTTTGCTTCTTGGCTATGAGAACTGGGGATATTTTACTCCCCCCTACCCGTACTTCTTCGATGTGGAAGAATTTCCCGATATTAAAGTAGTAGGAATCACCGAGCAGAAACAGCAGCGTAATCTTGGGGCGCTGAACAGGCTCATCGATATGACGCACGAGCGCGGTATGAATTTTACCTTAGGCATCTGGGACCATATCTACAGGGGCGGCGTCCAGGGTCCGGGAGATCGTGTGGGCAAACCGACCGAGGGCATAGTGTGGGGCCTGACAGCAGACATTTTAACCGCTTACACGAGGGTTGCATTGACGAAGCTTCTGAAATTAGTGCCTGATGTTGATGCAATTCAGTTTCGGATGCACGGCGAGTCGGGGCTCAAGAGGACCGAAATGGGCGGCTTCTGGGAGAATGTTTATCAGGTGATGAATGAGCACGGGCCGAATGTAAGGTTTGATGCACGTGCGAAGAACTTCCCCGATACTCTTATCGATAAGGCTGTTGAAATGGGTGTCAATATGAGGATATGCACCAAGTACTGGATGGAACAGATGAGCCTTCCATTTCATCCGACGCACATTCACCCGAGTAACCAACATGACCGGCGCCACGGCTATGCCGATTTGCTGCGCTATCCACAACGGTACAAGATGCACTGGCGGCTGTGGAACAGCGGCACCTCACGCATACTGCTTTGGGGTGACCCGGAATATGTCCGTCGTTTTGCCCAAAGCACTCACCTTTACGACGGTGAGGGTTTCGAGGTGAGCCAGCCGCTGGCAACGAAAATGCAGGACCATCCGCATGATATGAAGCCGTTCGAGCTGCTCAGGCCGCAATACCAGTACTATGACTGGGAGTTTGAGCGGTACTGGCATTTCTTCCAGGTCTTCGGCAGGGTTGGTTATAATCCTGATACGCCGCCTGAGGTTTGGCAAAGGGAATTTCAGCGGCGATTCGGTGCAGAAGCAGCACCTTTTGTCGAGCGAGCCATCCACAGCGCAAGCAGAATTCTGCCGCGTATCGTTGCGTACAGTTATCCTTATAATATGTTTCCGACAACGAGGGGCTGGGTGGAGAAACAAAGGATGAAAGATTTGCCGGAATATTCCAAGGCCCTGCCGAGTGACACACAGCAGTTTTTGAGCATTGATAATGCAGCACGATATCGGTTGGAAGGAAAAGATTCCGCCAGGATTTGGCCGCAGCAGTCCAGCCGTTGGTTCGCTACTGTGTCTAAAGATGTTCTGAAGCTGGTCGAACAAGCCCAAAAGCGAATTGGAAACAATCAAAGTAAGGAATTCAATTCCACCATAGCAGATATGAAAATACTTGCCAATCTCGCCATGTACCACTCGCACAGAGCCAATGCCGGTGTTAGTTACGCGTTATTCAAACACAGTCAGGACCTCAATGCCCTCGATGATGCTATCGCTCACGAAAGCCTGGCGATTGAGGCGTGGGAACGGCTGGTAGAGGCGGCGGGTGATATATACCATAGTGACCTTATTATGGGCCGGGATAGCGCCGGTTTGTCCGGGCACTGGTCGGATGAGCTGGTAAAGCTAAAAGAGGGAATGGAAAAACTAAAGCAGCAAAGGGATAGCTTCCGGCCGGCCGCTGCCGAGATGAAACCGTCAATAGCCCATGTGTCAATTCGAAAGGCACAACCCGGAAAGAAGCTGGTCGTTCGTGCGACAGTAAACTCCGTGGAATCCGGGGTGAAAGTTAGAATTGGCTACCGCAGCGGCAGGCGAGATTATGTATGGAAGGATATGAAACAGGCCGGGCCGTTTGTTTATCATGCCCAGATAAATGGTAGAGATGTGAGACCGGGGCTGAATTACTTAATCGAAGCTGAAGATGGAAGCGGCGGGCAAGCAAGGACCGAGCCGATTAAGGTGGTGGTTACAAAAGACGATGAACCACCGCGAGTAAGGCATAAACACATCAGCAGTGCCGCAGCGGGCAAGCCGATAACAGTTACGGCGGATGTGCGTGATGCCGGCGGAGTCAAGTGGGTGCGCCTGCTTTACAGAAGTGTAACTCAATATCAGGACTACAAGACGCTACAGATGATTAAGACGGATAAAAAAGATGAGTATAAAGCTGTCGTTCCCGGTGAGGATGTTGAGGTGAAGTGGGACTTTATGTACCTGATTGAGGTTATGGATGAAAACGGCAACGGAAAGATTTATCCCGACCTGGAGCATGAAACGCCATACGTCGTAGTGAAGCTAAGACGGTGACATAGCCCGGGAACAAAACACAACCACATATCACACTAACCAGAATGTTTTCTGAGTTTTAAGAGTCAGCATTTACACCTCCCGGAATTATCACATCGCTTCATCGAACCGGCCTAAATCAAGAGGATATTGTCCGAACTGGCGAACAAGGTTTACGATATAATCATAAGTATGCCCCGAAACATTGCTGCTTACGGAATGGTCGGACTGGAAAATATAGCCCCCGCCTTTTGCGGCATTGAGCTTTCTTAAAATCTCCTTTCGGATAAGCTCCCTGTCCCCGGATTCCCATATTTTTATATTGCTGTTTCCGCAAATCCCTAACCTTTGGCCGTATTTGCGGCGTAACTGTACAGCATCCAAATCCGCCTTGGCCTCCAGCGGATTCATTGCGTCGATACCTATCTCGATATAGTCATCGAGGATTTTGTTAATATTGCCGCATCCGTGATAGATGACCATCAGGTCTTTTGAATGAGCGTAATCTACGATTGCCTTGACCCATGGCTTGAAGTATCGGCGCCAATAGTCGGGCGAGAAAAACATATCATTCCTATAGGCCACGTCTCCCCAGATTACAAAGCCGTCCAGGAAATCCTCAGCCGCTGCGATTTCAGCCTTTGCACATTCGAGATAGAACTGTCCAATCCGGTTAATCGCCTTACCCATTCGCTCAGGATGCATTCCTATCCAAAGCATATTGTTCTCGGGCCCAATCAAGCGGGTCAGGCATTCATTGCATTCTATAATACTGCCGAAAACGGGAAAGTCCGGCCATAAGGACTTTACGGTTTCAATCCACGGCGGCGAATTTCGTTCGAAGCCGTCCCCGACACCGGCGATTTGATTATCACCCGCCTGGAAATATCTTCTTTTGTCGTAAGGGTCGTCAAACTCAAGAGCTTCAAGCTTTTCTAAGGTGTCCGTTTCAAAGTCAACAAACTCTGGCATAGGGCCGGAAAATTTCTTCCGCAAAATCGCACCAAAACCGGTCTTCAAAATAACTTCCTCGTTGTTTTCCTTCAGGATCTCAAATGGCCGGATAAACGGGTCCATATTGGGCACGGTGACAATCCAGTCCAGGTCGTAATAGTAATAAGGGTTGGCATCATCCGGCAGATTCAGATCTTTTCGCCACCGTGACGTAAAACCACCCCAGAAGAAGTCACTGACAGGGACCCTGTCCGGCTCCTGATGATTAAGAGTTTTCCTCATTCGGTCGAGCTTGGCAAGTGTGCTTTCTTTCCTCTTCTGATTCTGAGCCTTTGAGCTGTTCGTTGTATTATCGAACATTCCCATTACGCCTACTCCATATCATATTAAACATAGTACCAATATATAGCAGAGACTAAAGTAATTGTAGCTAATCGGCCGGCGGTTGACAACAAGCAGTCCTCAAACCAAGATTATTCCATTGAGGTTCAAGTACAATTGATAACCGGCGTGTTAAGTCACACAGCAGGATAAACAGCTTGTTATATTGACCCTCGGAGTGTAAAATATTCCGGACAGCCTTTATCCGCTACAGGCAAGGTTTGAAGATAACACAAGTAAGAAGTGTTCCATGAAGCCAAAACTAAGCCGACGAGAATTTGCGAAAGCTGCGACTTTGGGGGCAGCGGCACTTGTTACCGGCGCATGTTCCGTAGCCTCACGAAAGGCCGACTGGCCAAAACAAAAGAAACCCAACCTCTTGTTTATCTGGACTGATGAGCAGCGTGCGGACACAATGGCCGCGTATGGCAATCATAAAATCCACGCGCCCAACCTGAATAAGTTTGCCGGCCAAAGCGTCGTTTTTGAGAACGCTTATGTAACACAACCGGTATGCACGCCGAATCGCTCTGCCGTTATGACCGGACTTTGGCCACATCAAAGCGGGTGTGTCAAAAACAACATACCATTGCCACCCGATATCCCATGTCTTCCGGAGATGCTCGGGGACAGTGACTACCGCACAGCTTACATGGGCAAATGGCACCTTGGTGATGAGATATTTGCCCAGCACGGATTTGAGGAATGGGTTTCCATTGAAGACGGTTACAGGCGTTATTACCGCGACGGGCGCGACCGTGACGGGAGGAGCGATTATCATCATTTCCTCATCGAGCACGGCTATAAGCCCGATTCCGGTGACAACTTATTCAGCCGTTCTTTTGCAGCGCGGCGGACTCTCGAACATTGTAAGCCGAAGTTTTTGGAGAAAAAGGCCTGCGATTTCTTACGCCGGCATCGTAAAGAACCTTTTATCCTGTATATTAATTTCCTCGAACCTCATATGCCATTTTTTGGGCCGCTGGATGATGAACATAGTCCGGAAGAAATAGATTTACCTTCCAATTTCACGGATCCTCTGGAAAAAAACGAGCCACTCCGCTATCGTGTTATCCGTGAATACTGCCGGGCTAAGTACGGTACAGAAGAAAAGGACATAAGGGCTCTTATTAGGCGCTACTGGGGTCTGGTTACGCAGGTTGACCTTAGTGTTGGTGCGATTCTTAAAATGTTGGATGACCTGGGGCTGGCAGATAATACAATTGTTGTCTATACCAGCGACCACGGAGATATGATGGGTTCGCATCATATGGTGGAAAAAAGCGTGATGTATGAAGAAGCAGTCAGAATACCCTGGCTGATGCGGATACCACAGATGCAGGGCAGCCTTATCAAAGACAGGGTCAGTCAAATCGACATGGTTCCGACTTTAATGGACTTGCTGGGTTGTGGTGTGGATGGGCGTTTTGCCGGTCAAAGCCTTGTTCCCCTTATCAAGGGAGGTCGGGTTGGACAAGATAATGTCTTTATCGAATGGAATCCAAATAGTGGGGCAATAAAGGTCAAAAAAGGAGGTACACAGCTTGCGTCGAAGGAAGAACTGCGTCGTCTGGAAAATGAGCACACGCGGGCTGCTGTTTCACCCGATGGCTGGAAGTTATGTCTTAGCGATTCAGATAAATGTCAGTTGTTTGGTTTAAATAAAGACCCGGGCGAAACTGTCAATCTCTTTGATTCCGGCCTACATGAGGACATTATCAGAAAGCTCACGGTGATGATTCATAAATGGCAGGAAACAGTTGGCGATAAAGTTAAGGTATAAAGAACGTGCCTGCAATTATTTCTCTGGTCCCAGGACAGCAGAACTCATGTTATTTTTAAGGAAGTAAAAATGAACCTTGATTTTTCCTATTACATGCCAACCAGAATTATCTTCGGTTGCGGCAAGTTGAGCGAGCT
>Ga0307379_10013401_pt1 | contig 10622 bp, 7 predicted proteins | sample UN2MG_FD_202237 | JGI IMG/M metagenome (GOLD analysis project Ga0307379, IMG submission 202237) | Soil microbial communities from Risofladan, Vaasa, Finland - UN-2 | ecosystem: Environmental > Terrestrial > Soil > Coastal area > Acid sulfate soil | place: Finland: Risofladan, Vaasa | collected... | reverse complement strand
TGCGTAGGATCGTTGCGACTTTTAATGCGGACGTGCGCGGCGATCTGGCCGCGCTTGTCGACCGCGTTGCGACGCTCGAAGACGACGACGGCGGCGCGCGCGAGCGACTTGCGCTCGAACGTGGATTGCGGGAAGCACTTGCTCGCGTTGACAGCAAGGCTGATGAAGCGAGCGTGAACGTGCGTGCCATCGAAGAGACATTTGGGCGTCTTGCAACGGACTTCGGCGTGGCAGTCAAGACGCGCGAGACTTTGCGCCGTGACTTTGACGCATTTGTGAACGAGATTGAAGAGCGTCTCACGCGCTTTCCGCGAAAGCCTGAGCGTCAAGTGCGTCGAGCGCAAAGCGAGCGCCTGCCTTACTCGTCGTCACACCGTCCGCTGCAAGCGACAATGACAGCCATCTCTGGCCCGAGCGTAACATACGTGAAGGAGCTCGCCGATTTGCAGGAGAAACTCGAGCAAGCAATTCGCAATCGAAATTTGAACCCTGACCTCATGGACGCCACTGTTACCAACACAAAACGCCGCGCTCAGCTGCTTGCGCTGCTCAAGCAGCTCGAGGATCAACTTGCTGCCTCGCTCGACGCCGTCCGTCGCGAGGAGCCCGAGACGACGGGCCTCGTGTTCACGAATCCTGCGTGGCCCGCGCACCAGCAGCTTGCCGTGCAAATGGTGCGCCAGCGCTTTCCGCAGACGCTCGCGCGCGCCACCGTCGCCTCCTTTGAGCGCTCGCCGACGTGCGACATGCTCTTTGCGCTCATGACAGCGGCGCTCTTCAATCGGGGCATCTTTGTCGCGGGCCGCCGACCACAGCGTGCCTCCGACTATCGCCGCTACGAGGACGGCATTGGCTACGCAATGCGTGAACTGCGTTTCGCCGCCTACAACGCGCGCGCCGACAGGGTCGACATGAACTACACGGCCGTCGCGGAGTTTCGCGACGCTGCCGTCGCGCGCGCGCCGTCGTGCACGACGCTGCTCTCGTACGGCTCGTCGCCGTATCCGTCGTCGTCCTCGTCTTCGACGACCGCCTCCGCCTTCTCCTTTTCGCCGCGTGCCGCGAGCGCACACGCGCTTCGCTCCACGCTGCTGACAGCGCCGGGCTTTGCGTCACTCGAGGGTCGGCCGGCGCGCGTGTCGCCGTACGGCAAGAGGGTCATTGGCTTCGGCGAGAGACGCGTATAAACTTTGGGCGCGAAGCCGTCGACGACGACGACGTCGACGAGCGAGCCCTCGCCAGACTTTTAGCGGCGCACATCGGCGCGACGCACATACAAAAGCATCTGGCTCGCGCACTCGTGACGACAAGAAGCTGATGAGCCACCCCATCCCTCGCGCTCTGCAGGGCGACGACGAGGCGAAGCGTCGCTTGCTCGGACGACGCGGCGGCATGGAAGACGATGTGGAGAGCTACGCGAAGCGATCGTTGGCGCAATTCGCAAAGAAGAGCGCGAGTGCCGTTGTCGACAATGGCGACCCTGCAAGCGACAAGGCAAAGGCGGCGGCTCTCACGGACGAGGACGTGGTGAAGGTCGTGTCAAAGGCGCTCGAGGCGCGCATGCGCTCGACGGCCTCGTCGCACGACGCGCTGCTCGACGAGAAGAACTCGCTCTCGGCCGTGCTGCAGTTCTCGTACACGTGGCGCAAGGCGCCGTCAAAGGCCGAGGTCAAGGCGCTCAAGGAGTCGGCGTCGAAGGCGGGCAAGACGTACGTGCCCGACTCGGTGTCGGCGGCGCCGATGCCCGTGCGCTTCGACGTCGAGACGCTCAACAAGGCGTTCGGCGGCAAGATCAACTTCTCGAAGGAGCAGTACCTGCTGTCGGCGTACATTGAGTCCTCGCACAACTCGTCGCCGTATCCGCTCAACTTCACGCTCAAGGGCGTGCAAGGCAAGGCACTTGAGCGCGTGCACTCGAACGATGGCTCCGCTGCCACCGCGACGCTGCATCCGCAGACCACGTGGACGTCGGAGCACGAGGTGTACCGCATGTCGAACGTCGATGCCGCGAATCTGTACGCGTACGGCAACGTCGATTTGCGCGACGAGATTTCGGCGCTCACACGCCCCGCGAACACGTCGACCTACTTTGTGCCCGCCTCGCGCTTCATTGGCAAGATCATCTCGGCGAACATTGACGAGATTCAAAAGACCGATCCAGTCGACTACGTCGCGAAGGCCGACATGTATATGGTCGAGGAGAACGTCGTCGCGGACATTCTCTCGAAGTTTCACGAGCAGGTGCTCGCGGACCTCAAGACGACCGACTTCTCGGCCATTGAGGGAGTGTTGACGCGCGCCGACCGCCCCGAGTCGTCGACGCAGGAGTTCGCCGACGCCACGGACGCGCCGGGTCTCGGCTCGAAGGCCGCCGCCGAGGCCGCGCACAAGGCCGTGCAATCGGCGGTCGTTAACGTGCGCCTGCACGCCATCGACCCCGCAAAGCTGCGCACGACGGAGTGAGCGAGTGAAAGACAACTTAGAGCGCGTCGCACGACGCTGACCGACAGACATGCAGCGCCTCACACCGCAGCGCGACGAGCTCGAGACAATCGCGACCAACGGCTTGGTGGCGACCGAGCGCGAGGAAAAGGAGAAGACGGCGACCGAGCGTAAAGAAAAAGAATGACGATTGTCAATCACGAAGTCGCACTGCATCGCGCGCTCGATCGGCGCATCTTTCATCTTGTGCACTCGCTCCTCTCGCGCACGAGCGCTGCGCACTTGCGCTCCGTGCTCGAATCGACGTACGTGGCGGCGGCGGCGACGCAAGTGTCGCGGTTGACATTCGATGAAACCTTCGCCGCGTTCATGCCACTCGCGCCGCTCGCCGACGCGGGCGCACACCGATTGCGTGTCGTGCGCGCAGCAGAAGAGGCGTATCTCGATGCGCTCGAGGAGTTGTGGGAGGCACGGCGGCTTTGCTAGGAGAGCGCGTCAAAGGACGACGACGACGACGACGACGACGACGACGACGACGACGGCAAGCGTCGAACGACGACGACAACGGCAACGGCAACGGCATCGCCGAATCGGATATCATCTGAGGTGTTGTGCTATCATCACCGTCCTCACAATATTATCGACAACGAAGCAGGCGGTGCATCTCAACACATTATGCCCATGCCGCCGCCACTTGTGGCGGCGGTCGAAGGCCCCGCGCCGCCGACGGAGGAGCCGCCTGACGACGTCGACGTCATCGTCGGGCACTTGCGCGAGCTCGTGCGCGCCTCGAACGAGCGCGCTGAGCGAATTGAGTTCACCGCCGCTCGGGTAGCTCGCGAGAAGGCGGAGCTCATCGTGAATCTGCATGCCGACGTTGCGCATTGCGAGGCCGAACGCGAGGTCGCCGAGGAGGGCGCGGCGGCACTCGCGCTCGACGTCGAGCGCCTCACGAGGAGCGTCGACGAGCGCGACGCTCGTCTTGTTGAGCGCGACGCTCGTATTGCCGAGCTCGAAGCGTCGCTCGTCGCGCTCGAAGGAGAGCGCGCCACGATCGCCGACCGCGAGGACGAGGTGACGCGGCAAGAGGCGCGGGTTGCCGACGACGCGGCGTCGCTGAGCGGGCGGCTCGGTGCAGCGACGGCACGAACGCACGCGGCCGAGGCACGCGCGCGCTCGCTCGCCGGGCGTCTCGACGCCGCAAGCGCCGCTGCCGACGTAGCCAAGAGCCGCGCTGACGATGCCGATAAGCGTGCGGCAATCGCCGAACAGCGGCACACCGAGGGCGCCGAGCTGGTGCGCAAGGTCATTGCGCAAAAGAAGAAGGAGATGGCGCGTGCACGAAAGGCGGAACAGGCCGTCGAGGACGCGAAGCGGATCGTGGCACGGGCCGAGGAGTTCGCGTACATGGCAAAGACGGCACACATGAGAGCGTTGCGGAGTCGCAACGAGATGAAAGAGCAACTCGACGACGTGAAGAAGCAGATGGCCGCGTTGCAAGGCAAATGAAAGTAGCCTTCGCGACGCTTTTACGGGACGAGCGCGCGTCGCCGACTGTCGGCGCCGACACGTCGTCGCTTGGGCGGTGCCATCGTTTTCTTTGTCGTCGTCGTCGTCGTCGTCGTCGTCGTCGTCGTCGTCGTCGTAGTCGTCGTCGCGCCTGCCTGCTCGTCAGCATCGCTCGTCGCATCATCTTCGGCGTCGTCCTCGAGCACGTCGTTGCCAATGAGCTGACGCGCCATCGTGAGCACCTCGTCGTCGTCGTCGTCGTCGTCGGCCGCTGCCGCGTCAGCGTCGGCGAAGAGCGACGCCGTGTAATCGTGCGCCGCGTCCCACGAGCGCAGCGCGCCCCAATTCGCACGCAAGCCCGCGTCGATTGTCGCAAGTGCGTGGTAGTTGGGCGCAGCGAAGAGCCACGACTTCTTGCGTGCGTGTCGCTCGCACAGGTACACGGTGACGAAGGAGCGCGTCACGTCGTCGTACGCCGTCACCGACACGAACGCGTCGCCGGGCTTGCGTACCGACGCGCACGAGCGACATTTGGCCGTTGCCGAGGAGCCAAAGACGCCGAGCGACAAGTTCGTGTTGCCCTCGGCGAGACGACGGAAGCAGCGCGTGCACAGCAGCGTCGTCGCGTGCCAGTGCGCGTCGTCAAGGCGCGTGTAGCCGAGGCACGAGCAGCACGCGACGATGAGTGTCGAGTCGATGCGCACGCCGAAGCCGAGGAGCGAGACGGCAAGCAGTTGCGAGCGCGAGCACTTCGAGTAGCGATAGTAGCAGCGCATGTCGTGGCGCCGGCGCTGATTCGCGGAGCGCAGCGCCGACTCGCGCTCCTGCTGCGTAATGGAGTCGGCGACCTTTTGCATCGCCGAGCCCGTCTGTCGCGTCTTGCGCTCCTCGGTCTTGTACTTCTTCGAGGCGCACGTCCACGTCACCGACTCGTCGGCGGGATCGGCGGAGCGGTGACCGCACAGGAAGGGCCGTCCATTCTTCGACTCCCAGAGGCGCGCGAACCGCTCGTACGCGTCGTACGACTCGCTGAGCGGCGACACGAGTTCGAGGCCGACCTCTTCCTCCTCGTCGTCGTCGTCGTCGTCGTCGTCGTCGTCGTCGCGAACGACACGATCGATGCGGTCGCTGACGACGTGCGCGGGCAGCTCGAAGGAGGTGGGCGCGTCCGCCTCGACGAGCGCGAGGAAACGGTCGGCCGCCGCCGTCGCCGTGGGCAGCGCGTCGAAGGCCGCTGGATCGGCAGGGTACATGTTCGTCGAGCCGTCAATCGAGGCGTTCGAGCGGTAGTATTCGAACAGCGTGCCGCCGTCGCGTCGTGCCGCCTCGACGAGCGACTCGTAGCTTGGCATGCCGTGCTCGCGGAGACGATCGACGATGCGCGCCTCAATCGACGTTGTCTGGAAGCTCACGAGCTCCGAGCCCGACATGGGCAGCTCGTTCGTCGCCTTGGCGCTCGGGCCAATGAGCGCGCCGCGAAACTCGCGACACTGACGACACACGAACGTCGTGAGCAGGTGACGGGGCAGCGGCTGCTCGGCCGAGATGTTGAGACGCTCGCGCAGCACAGCCGCTTGCTGACGCGCGAGATGATCGGCGAGCGGGAACGCGTAGACGCGCGTGCGATCGAGCTGCGCTTGCGAGAACGCGTGCATGAGCATGAACTGGTACATGCCGCACGAGGTGACGAGGAAGCGCACGAGCCCCGTCGTAATGGCTGGACTGGGCATGCGAGCGTAGATTTTGGCGCACGCTCGGTACTCGCGCACGGCCGCCGACGACGCGTACAAGACGCTGAGCGGCACGTGGCCTCGCGGCACGTACGTGTCGCGAAGCTCGTCCATGGAAGCGGGCGTCGACATGACGGGCATGAGCGGCGTGGGCGACGAGTCGGCGCGGGGATACTGAGCGACGAGATGGCGCACGAGCAACTCAATGTCCTCCGTGACGACAGCGTCGAGCGGCCGCTCGGAGCCGTCGGCCGTGTCCGTCAGCGACTCGCCAGTGTCGAGGTACGTCGAGGCCGCTGCGCACACGGCCTCGACAAAGGGCATGAGCTCAACCTGATACAGAGTCTTGGGCGGTAGCGTCGACGGCGCGACGGCGCGTAGCACGCTCGTCGGCGGCGGCTGCGCGCGCAGCGTGTCGAGGCACGCAACGACGCTCGCATGCCACTTGCGCCACGACGTGCGTGCGCACAGCTCCTCGACGACGTGCGGCAGGAAGCGATCGAGCACGAAGACGACGAATTCGCGTACAATGTTCACAATTGTATTCTGGTACACGTAGCGCTGTTGCTGCGCCGACGACTTCTTTTTTTGCGTCGTCGTCGTCGTCGTCGTCGTCGTCGTCGTCGTCGTCGTCGCTGGCGTCGCTGGCGTCACAAGGCGAGCGGCGACAAAGCCGTACACGAGCGCGTGACGTTGAGCGACAAATTTGGACGACGTTGCTGCCTCGTGTGGTGGTGCCCGACGACGCGCCGTCGTGTAGGAGCCAAAGGCGACATTGTCGCTCGACGACGAGACATCAGATGCATTAGGCAGCAAGCACGCGCGCGCGTGCTCCTCGACGAGACGGTCACGGCGACCACGCATCGCACGCTGGCGATCGATCTCTGCAGCGAGAGGCGCTGGCGGCTCGAAGAAGAAGACGCGATAGAGACGCAGTCGCTCCGCTAGCGCCGGCCGCTCGCGCGCGTGTCGATAGATGCCAAGCAGCGATGCAGCAACGAGCGCCTCGATCCAGTGCATGACGCCGTCGTCGCGTACGCACGCTTGCTCAATGTTCGCAATGACATTGCGCACACCGCATCGCCGTGGAATGGTCTTGTTGAGCATCGCCGTCAGTTCGTCGGCGAGCGACGACGACGACGACGACGAGGAGGAGGAGGAAGAAGATGAGGATGAGGATGATGATGAGGATGCGGACGTCGGCGACATGTCGCTGAAAAACGAGCATGCCTCGAGCGCATCAATGAGCGCGGGCAGCTCGCCCTCGTGAAATGTCGTCTTTGCCGATGGCGCGTACGCGTCGAGCAGCGCTGCGACAAAAGACGAGTCGTCCGGCGGAGGTGCGCTCCCTTGCTCGATTGCAAGCGCGGCGAGCAGGTGCGCGTCGAGCCACGCGTGCATGTAATACGAGAGGGCGTCTGCCACCGATTCGGGCGCCTGCGCCTCGGCTGCCCGCCGCTGATGTGCGCGCAGCGTGCGACAGTATTTCTCGAGCACGTTCAGCCGAAGCACGAGCGTCGCGTACACGTTGTGTCGTCCGCTGCGCGCGTAGCGCTCAAAGTCGGGAAATGGCATCCACGCGTCAAGTGTGCCAGCTACCGCGAGCGCATCGGCGATTGGCGTGCTCGCAAGATTCGTGGCAAAGAGCAGGCGACGAATAGCGTCGGGTGTCGAGGGCGTGAGCCGTTCAGCGAGCGCGACATCCGCTGGTTTTGTCATGTCGGCGTACAATGGAGGAGGAGGAGGAGAAGGAGAGGAAGGAGGAGGGAAGAGATCAAGCACCACGGCGCCGTGCCCAGTCGTCTGGCGATACACACACAATTTCGAGCCAGTGACTGTGATCCATGGCACGGCGCCGCCTAGAAAGACGACGACGAAGTTGGCATTGTCGTCGATGTGCGTGCGTTCGGATAGGGAAACAGTTGTCGAAAGATGACGCCGCCCGTCTCAGGATCGACAGCGCGCGCGAACTGAATGAGTGACGGCTTGACCATTGGATAGAGCATGCCTTCGAAGACGGGCGCGACGGGCGTGTTGCAGTCTTCGAGTCGATACTCGCCCTCGACGTTCGTGAGGTTGAAGTGTGGTTGCACGAGCGCTGGCAGTGGGCTGGTATCGTTGGCGCCGCCGCTGGCATCAGTTGTCGCGGGAGGCGAGACGAGAAACTGCACGTTTTGCGTGCGCGTCGACATGAGGAAACGGTTCGTGTCGTAGCGCAAGCACAGGAGACACATGCGTGCATTGTCGGGCAGGCGGGCGTTAGGCACGCCGTGCTCGACGTCGTAGCGGTACTTGGCCCACTCGTTCTCGTAGTAGAAGGCCATGAGCGTCATGCCGCCGCCCTGACAGATGATCGAGTTGCCACGGCACTCGCCGCCCATGGCGCAAGCGGGCTCGTTGCGTGCAGGCGGGCGCAGCATCGACTCTTCGTGTCGACGCGTCGACACACGCAGCGCTTGGCGCATGCGGGCAATGGTCACATTCTGCGGATCATTGAGATGTGGCGGCACGCTGGCCTCGTCGATGGCATCGGTGACAAGTCGTTGCAGGAACGTCGACTCGAGCGGCGACGACGTCGAGGCGATGACGCGTGGCACCGATTGACTCGCCAGACGTGCTGGAATCTCGCGGACGAGCTTTGCTGCGACCTCGGCGACGCGCATGCCTGCTTGCCCCGTCGTCGTTGGCGCGTTGCCTTGGCGCAGCGACTCGTTCATCTGACGTTGCAGCAGCGCGTAATTCTCGCGCAACGACAGCGGCGGCGCCTGACCGTTCGAGCCAGCGAACACGTCGTTGACGTGACCTGCCTGCAGTGGCGGCGGCACGCCCTCGCGCGACGACGACGACGACGACGACGACGACGACGACGACGACGACGACGACGACGACGACGACGACGCCGATGGAGTAGTGGTAACGGCCACAGCCGCTGCCGCAGCCGCTGCAGTGGCAACGGCTGGCATGCCGGCGGTACGTGCTCGATTCGCTTCGCGCTCAATGGTCGATTCGCTCGCGTCGTCGAGCGCAGCCGTTTCTGCGGCTGCGCGTGCTTGCTCCATGGCGACAACGAACCGACTCACCTGATCGGTACTTGATTTCGACGCGCGCTCACGCGCACGCTCACGCTCGCGCGCGACTCGCTGCTCTGCGTGAATGCGCACAAGCGAGTCGCTGGCACTAGCGTCATCGGCATCGTCGTCATCGTTCGTCGTTGGCGGCGGTGGCGGCATCGATACACGAGCACGCTTCGCCCTCGGCGACGGTGGCGGCAACAATTTGACGGTCACAATCGGCTGCTGCTGCTGCTCCTCGATTTCGCCAGATGGCGGCAACAGTTGCACAAATGGCATTTCTTCATCGTCGTCGTCGTCGTCGTCTGCTGCTGCTGTGTCTTGCTGCGCTGCAGGCAGCAAATCGAGAAGAACGACGTCACCCTCGTCGTCGGCATCGTCCTCAGTTGTCGGCAACGGCAACAGGGGCAAAAGTGTGATCGGCTCGTCGAATGACATTGCGTCGTCGGTCGGTCGTCGTCGACAATCGCCGACCAACGCGCACAAGCCAATTGATACTCTTAACTGGGAAGCGGAAGCAGCCACTCGGCCCATTCTCGAGCTCGCGGCCGCGCTGCTTGCGCGCTCGCTGTTCGCTGAGTCGTCGCGAAATCGCCGCACCATGTTGCACTGGTTCTCGCGCATCATTCCAGCCGCGTCCTCCGATGCACCTGCTGCTGTTTCCGAGGAGCGACGTGACTTTGACGCCATCGAGCAGCAACGTCAGCGTGCGCGGGCAGCACGTCAACGTCACAACGACGTTGCCGACAGCAGCGTTCATCGAGAGGCACTGCTGCGCTCGCTTGTGCCGGCGGCGACAGCCACGCTGCACCGTCGAATTCCACGCTCGGCCAAGAATCTCATTGCTGCCGTCGCCACAATGGACGAACGTCGTCCTGCCGCCGTCACGAGCAGGTCGTCGTCGTCGTCGTCGTCGTCGTCACTCGTCGATGGTGTGCGTGCGCTTGTCGAGGCACTGTTGCTCGAGCGTGTGCGTCTTGTGCTCGTTGCCGATGGCAAGAGCGCGGCGTCGTTGCGTCTCTATCTCTTTGGCACACGGCACCGATTCGATCACGTGTACGTGCCTAGTGCGCTCCTCTCGTGCGAGGAGTCGGAAGTAATTGAGTACCTTGCCATCATGTCCGCGTACTGGGTCGCAGACGAGGGCGATGTTGAGAGCGTGCGTGCAAGCTCGCGCTCGGACGACGATGCTCGTGGCGACACGCTCGTGGCAAGCGCGCTGCTCAACGACGCCTTTGAGCTTGCGCTCGATCGCGTGGCGCTCGTGTGGGCAGCGTGCGACACGTTGCTGTACGGCGCGGGCGAGTACGAGCGCGTCCGTCACGTGCTCGAGGCGGCGCTGCTGTCAACAGCCTCGCTGCCTGGCATCATTAGTGCCGGCTACTACAATGCGCTTTGCCATCTCGCGCACTCGGTGCACACGGCGCCGTTCGTGCCGGCATCGCGAGCGGCGGCGCGCTACACGCCCGACGCTGTGGCGTTCGCTCGCGAGTACGCTGCTCGGCACGGTGTCGTGACGGTACGATTCGAGGAGTGGCAGCGTTCCATTGTAAATTTATGAGCGGCGCGCTCGTTTCTTCATCGTGTGCATCTTCGCATGACCGGCAAGCGCTTGTTGTGAGTCGAAGGTCGCAAAGCAGCGAAAGCACGCGAACGCCTTCGCCGCCTTCGCCGCATCCGCCGCCGCATTTCGCTTGTGCGCCGTCATGTGGCCACCAAGCGAGGCACCCGTTTTGAAGGTGGCGCCGCATTGACGACACGAGAAGGGCCATGACGACGACGTCTTCGTCGTCGTCTTCGTCTTCGTCTTCTTTTGGTCGTCGCGACGACGATGCGAGTTCATGTGGCCTGCGTACGATTGCGATGTCTG
>Ga0307379_10013400_pt1 | contig 10623 bp, 6 predicted proteins | sample UN2MG_FD_202237 | JGI IMG/M metagenome (GOLD analysis project Ga0307379, IMG submission 202237) | Soil microbial communities from Risofladan, Vaasa, Finland - UN-2 | ecosystem: Environmental > Terrestrial > Soil > Coastal area > Acid sulfate soil | place: Finland: Risofladan, Vaasa | collected... | reverse complement strand
GGGACGTTGGATTTTATCAGCCCCTCCGCCTTCGCCTGCGCCCACTCGGCGGGCCAGTTCCACATATTGCTTCGTTCGAGTTGACTTGGGCCGGTCCCCTTGAGTGTTCTGACGCCCGGCGCATATCCAAGCCGCTCATGGCCCAGGAGCACCACGCCCTTCTCGGTAAGCGCCATGTGTTGATATTGCCTGCCGAGATCGCCGGTAGGTATGCCGCGCGCTACGTCGTCAGCCCATATTACGCCGTACTGGGTGCGCATAACGGCGGCCAGGCCCTCCATGACTGCTTTGTTTTCCGGTGATAGCTTTGCCACAACCGCCGCCGCCTCGGGCGAATCCCGCATCACCTTGGGGTCGAATATCGCGTGGACTGCCTTGTACGAGTCGTCGTAGGATATACCGGCGTTGTGGGCTACACCTATCAGGATGTCGTTCATGCCCGATGCGTGCTTGAGATTGGCCTTGCGAGCCGCGTTCAAGAGTTCTTCGCCGCCCTTTGCGTCCAGAAGCCCGATCTTGGACTTGACCATATCCAGGGCGAGATCGCCGCCGCCCGCCGCCATGCCCTTTCCGTGCTTGATATAGTGGAACGCTTTGAACGCTTGCTCGGTAGACATGTTGGGTGTAGACGAGACTAAGTTATGAAGCGCATCTACGGCGGGTTTCGCCCGCAACCATCTGCGGGCGTGCGTAAGCGCGGCGAACACTTTCTCGCCCTTGATGAGCGTCGGGCCGGTGGCTTGGAAGAACGGGAGCGTGATGGCCCACTGTACTAGCGCCCGCTGGCCGGTCTTGCCCGCCGTTATCATCTGCTCTGCGGCGGGGAATACCTGTGCGAGATGCGCTATGTCGTCCGCCCCGAACGCGCCCGCTCCCTGTGCGAGCATCTTGGATATGAAGGACGTGGCGTCGTCCGCATATCCGGCCGCGCGCATAGCTTCCGGGTTCTTCGCCAAGTAGCCAACGAGTTGCGCTACGCGCTTTGCGCCCTTCGAGCCCGCCGCAAATCCCTTGCCCATTTTGGCGGCAGATTCAACGAGCTTCGCGGCCTTGCCGACCGCCGTGTACGCGCCGAACGCGAGATAGGTCAGCGGGTCGAACGCAATGTCAAGGGCCAAGCGACTGATAAATCCCTCCACCCCGCCGACATTGCCAACCAAGACATCACCCGGCGTGCGCTTCTCGCGCTCTTCGAGCCCTACGTCGAGCCCGGTCAGGCCCTCGATGGCGCTGCCGAACGGCACGAACGCCTTGAGCGCGCGTTCGGGTTTGCCTTCGAGGATGCCGCCCACGGCGTAGAGCGGCCGGTTCAGGATGTCGATAGCGGTAGCGCCCGCGCCCCAGAGGTAACTACCGGCGGTCTTCAGGAGGCCGGGGCGGTCTTGCTCAAGCGCGAGCAAGCCTTCGAGCCGCGCGATCTTCTCTTCGGGGGTGAGGGTGCCAGCTGATGCAGGCGGGGACCACGCGAATCTTCCAGCTTGATTGGCCATCTTAGACCCAACCCGTAGGCCCGTTAGTGGATCAAGCCCCAAGGTCGGCATGAGCAACCCTCCTATTGTCGTTCAGGAACAACGCGCTTGGCCCCATAGGGCAACCAGTAGCCCGTCCGGAGTAGATTTAGGCTCTGGCTAAGTTGGGCGGCGGGATTAGTTATTTGTCCCCATACACGCCCAGCCGGGGACCGATATTCAAGTCCAAGCGCGGGTGATCCTATCCACGGACGTGTCGTACCGATCTCGATAAGGCGATCATTCAATTGGTCATACCACTGTTCAATTTCTGTCACCTTCTGCTTGTCCCGGTCGGGCAGACGTTCATATCCGGGATCACCCCGCATGACCTTTAGGGTGACAATCGCGTTCTGGGCATCTGTGGCCATCTTTTCTATCTCGTCGGTTGTCAGGCCCGTGCCCTTGTCCTTGAGTTGCATTTCTATCAGCATTTTTGCCCTGATGGCCGCTCCAATTGGCGCCGCAAGCTCCCGGCGTGTTTTTTCATCAAGAGCCGCCTGCTGTGCCTGCGGCTCACCCTCAATCGCCTTGGTTTGTGCTCTGGTGCGTTCTGTTTCAGCGGCGGTGCTCTCCGCCACTAGCGCGTCCTTTGCGTCGTAAAGTCCTTTGAGCTTCTGTTCGCCGGGCGTCAGCGGTTCATTGGCGGCCACCTTGGCGCGGATGCCTTCGGGCGTTGCGCTCTTAATGCGATTATCCAGTTCGGTAGTCTGAATCTCCATGTCAAGCCGCTTGTTGCGCAAGGTCGTAAGTTTTTGATCACTGTCGTACCATTTCTGTTCTTCGGGCGTGAGCGCCCCCCCTGCTGCCACCTTCGCCCTCAGCCCCTCCGGCGTCACGCCCTTGAGTTTCATGTCTTGCTCGCGTGCCGCCGTTTCGGTCTCAAGGGCAGTAATCCGCTTGGCGACCGATTCGAGTTCGAGGGCACGCCTCTTGTCGGCGTCATCTACGACCTTCTGTTCTGCGGGCGTCCGGCTCGGCTTCACTCGCAATACATCGGGGTCTTGTTCTGCCTTTGTAGCACCGGCTTCTGCACCACGTGCTCTGATCTTGCGCTCTTCAGCCTTGGCTATCTTCTCGGCAGAGCGCGCCTTGCGCAACGCGACTTCATTTGCTTTGCGCACGGTCTCTGCGGCAGCCGGATCGGTGCCGTTATAGTCCGTTACTCCTGCGTCGTCGGGCATAAATTCGGCAAGTTGTGCGGCCTGATCGACCTGTTGATTGATGCTCTTTAGGGTTTCGACAACCCGCGAACGTGTGCGCTCGTCCTTGATAAGCCCCAACTGCTCGCGCTGTGTATCGGTGAGGGTGCGCGTCTTTTCAAGCTCTGCTTGTCGCATCTCTTCCGCCTTCACGCCAACGGCCTGGCCCGATTTGACGAGAATCGAGCGCATTTCCGCCGCGTCAGCGGGCGTTATGTTCTTCGGGTCCAACCCCAAGAGGCGAGCGGGCACATCGACCCCGGTGCGGCTGGCTTCTATCACGGAACCCACAAGGGCGCGATTGGCCCCTTCTTGCCGCGTACCGGTTTCGCGCTGGGCACGGCGCTCCTCGATCTGGCGCTGATACGTCTGCCGCCGCGCCTCAAGCTCCGCCTCCTGCGCACCCGCGACCTGCTGGCGCTGTGCCGCCGCGCCCCGCTCCGCCGCGCCCTGCTGCGCCCGAAACGCCTGCTGCGAGTAGAGCGAAGCGAGTTCCGCCGCTATGCGCTCCTTCTGGGCTCGCTGCTGCTCGGCGACATCCGTCGCGTGCTTGAAAACGGAAAGATCAACGCCTCTGATTATCGCCATGTTTATTGTCCTTTGCTCGGCACACTAATACGGAAGGTTGCCCCATGATGCCTCTAGCCCGGCGGCCTGTGGTCGCCTGAAGCCTTGGGGGAGTTGACCCACAGAGAACAGATTCTGGCCGGAGCCGGTATATTTTGGCTGAGTCAGCATTGTCAGTAACTCGCCGTAATTAGCGGGCTCCTCGGCCGACACCTTGAACAAGTCGGCGAGTTGCGAAAGCGCGCCGAGCATCTGCGGATTGGCGGTTGCCGCACTAATGGCCTCAGCCTCTCTCGCCTGCTGTTCCCGCGCCGCCTGTTCGAGCGTGATGGTGCGCTGGGCTTCCTGGACCCGCCCCGCACGCAATGCTTCCTGAGCCTGTACTTCCTCATTGTAGGCGTCGGCTCGAATGTTCGCGTCAAGCTCAAGAAGGCGGTCGTTGAACTCCTGCTGAAGCTGCGGGCTCTCCGACAACGAGCGCCCGAAGTTATCGCGTCGGCTTTCATAGTCCGCCTGGAGCGCCCGCCGGGCGTCTTCCTTGCGTTGCGTGATCGCGGTGTCGATGAGGTTCTGGCGGTCTCCGCTTACGGGGCTCTGAAGCCCCTCGCTGGCATAGGCGCTCATCTGGCCCAAGAGGGGGCTTGTGGGGCTTCCCTGCGACAGCGCGGATTGTACGGCCTGGCCGGACGATTGTATCTGCCCGAGATAGTCATTGATCGCGCTGCGTATGTCGCCGGCGTAGGCTTGATTGGCGGTCCTGGCGCGGTTGGCCTCCTGCGTCTGCCCGGCGACGATGGACGCAACCCACGGGGCGAGCTTGCTTGCCCCGGTCGCCACCATCGGATTCACGCCGCCGGAGCGCAGTATGTCCGTAGAAGTTGCGCGGGCGGGCTGTGCGCCGCCGTAACCCTGCGGGTTGAGAAAAGAGGCGTAGTCTACGGCGGTGCCGATGGTGCGCGGCAGGAGCCCGGCGAGATTGGGCACGCCCGATGCGGCGGTTGCGCCCGATCTCGCGGTAGACGTTCCGCCGACTGACGTAACACCCGGCCATGCCCTCGCCGCGTCACCAGCCATGTTCCAGATGTTGTTGGGGGTTTGTGGATAGATCGCCATTGGGGGGTTCCTTTAGATTAGGGGAGCTGGACGCCTGCGTATTCTTTGAGCAAAGTTGCAAGCCACGACGCCGGACTTGACGGCATTTGACCCGGAAGCCCTTGTGTCAAAACCCGTTCGCCACGACCGAGTGGCGGCAAGTTCCCAAGGCCACCTTCGCGGAGTATGCGCTCATTCAGTTCTTGTTCCGCAGGCGCGAGACCACTTTTCATCGCCAGTGCCGTGTTCCTGATGCTCGTTGGCGAGAAAGCGTATTTAGTTCTTTCCCACGGTCCCCGAGCTTCCCACTCCCTTATTTGCCCTGCCCTTTGCTTTGACTCGCCAAGCAGTCGCCGGGTCGTTTCAAGCGCACGTGCGGTTTCAGGGTGTTCTGTAAGATATTTCTCCCAGCCGCTGTCTGTGTCGGTTTCTCCCTGGCGCGGAATGACGCCAGTGCCACCCACGGTCGCGGTCGGCGTTATGCCCGATGGCCGAGGTAAACTTCCCGTTAGGCCGGACAAAAGGCCCAGTATGCGCTCTCGCACCGCGCTCATGTCCAACGGTTGTGCGCCCAGCTCGCCCGCGCCGCCGCGCCCCATGAGCTGGGGCGGTATCGTACCAGGACCGCCTACGGACGTGCCGCCGCCGCCCATGAGCTGCGGTATCGTGCCAGGACCGCCGACAGCGGCGGGCGAGGAGGGCGGCGTTGCTGTTTGGGTTGGCGTCGCGACTCGCTCGGGTGCGGCGGATGACTGTGTGTCACCACGACCGTAGCGTTCCACAAGTTCCCGCTGGCTTGGGGTCGCCATGCCGCGAGCGTATTGTTCCATCGCCCTTGCCAAGACCGGGTTGGACGCCAGTTGCCCGGCTCCGCCCATCGTTTGCCCGTCTACCGTCCCGCTCAGTTCGGGAAAGCGGAAGGTATCTGGCTGGTTTTCCGGCCTTGCGCCGTATTTCGCAAGAAGGCTTGCGATGGTTGCGCCGGGATCGTGCGTTATGAACGTGCTCGAACCTCTACGCTCTGCGGTTGCCATGCTATTCTCCCTGGGTTTCCTCAAAGCCCACGGCGTACTTGCGCACCGCCGCAGTTTCGCCCACGTCGTCCTGCGTGAACTCAAGTTCTAGAAAGCGCCCGGTACCGGGGTAAATGCGAAGGCGGCTGTAGCCTGCGTTGAGCGCCACGCTCGCCGTGCCCGTCGCCGACGCGGCGAAGTCTATGTACCAGTTAACGGTAAGCGACGCCGAACTCGATGCGTCGGCTACCAGATAGGCGTGCAGGCTGTGGAAGTTTCGCTTCAGCGCGGGCTGGCCGTTGTCAAACGCGCCGGTCTTGAACTGATAGCGTATCGGACCTATCGCGTAGGTGTCGCCGGTGGTGCCGTTCGTGGACCAGGCCGATTCGGGCGTGAGGACCGTGCCGCTATTCGTCGTGATGCGGCGCACCTGTCCCGATCCATCGCCGTCCATAAGTCTCAACGGAGCGCCGCGAAGCTCGTTCGTTGTCCATCCGCCGTTCGCGTCGGTGATCGCGCCAGTGCCGGTATTGAGTGAGTCTATCGTGCCCGTAAGAAGCCCGGCGGTTCCCACGGCTCCGTCACTCGCGCCGTAGTCCAGCCGCCACAAGCGTCCGAGCGAATCGACGGAATAGAAACGGCGCTCGTCGGTCGCCGCTTCGACGCCCGACGCCATCGCCATCTTGGCGGGGTAGATGTCCTCGTATTTCGACCACACCACGCCACCGGCCGAACCCGCCCGGCTCACGAAGCTCAGGACGTAGATCGTGTCATTGCGGGTCGAGCTAGCCGACGGGACGGCGAACCACACCTGGTCGAGCCTCGGGTAGTACGCCGCCACGATGCCCGACCAGTACGACTTGTTTACGGCAGACACGTCTGCCAGAATGTCGCTTGCAATGCTCACCGCGCCGCCGCCGGGCGTGTAGAGATACGGGCCGTCTTCGCTCCAGAACGCCACGCCGTAAGGCGTCGATACTGCGGCGTCGAGCCCGACCGAACCCTGACCCGCCCACGCCTGCGTGAGCTTGTAGTTCGAGCGGTCGTAGGCGAGCACGCGGTACACGCCGCGCCGAGTGAACATATAGAGTTCGTCTTCATGCCCGAGAAATGCAGTGAGTTCTGTGCCATCCCAGAAGAGATCATAGTAGTCTGTATCGAGGTCGAAGTATTCGGGATAGCCGTTGCCGGAGTACCAGAACCGGACGCCCGAGCAAAGCTGGTAACCCGTCGTTGCCGTTACGCCGGAAGCGTCCACCACGCCAGCGACGAACATCCGCCCCTGATACCACGTTGCAATCGTCCCGATTGGCGGCACGTCGCGGCTTAGGCTCGGAAGCGCGGTGCCCGCCGTCAGCGATACCTCGGACGTGTTGTCGATATAGGTTGCGGTGGCGTCGTTCTGCTCCACGATGCGGTAGTAGGTCGATGCCGCCTGAGCCTTGCGGTAGATGCGCACTTTGTTGACGTTAGTATCGTCGGACGCGACGATGGCGCTCAGGTTGACCTTGTGGTCCCCGGCGTCGTCGGCGGTGACGACGGTAGCGACCGCAGACGGTATGCTTTCGAGGTCTCTAACCGAATCGTAGTAGGTGTACTTGTACAGATAAGTTGTGTTGGCGTCGAGGTTGCCAGCCCCCGCCGAGTCCGCCGCCGTGAGCGCCGCCGCCGGGGCCTTCACGCCCCACGCCCTGAGCGTCGTGGTAGAGTAGGACGGGTCGTAGACCTGCGGGATGTCGCGCCCGTTCAGGAGGTAGACTTCGCCCTCGTGCGCGTACCCGCGCCAGGTCGAACCCGCCGTGAAGCCCGTGGCGAGTTGCGTTGGCACGCCCGCCTCAACGCGCCAGATCGTAGCGCCGTCCGAGACAAGCGCGCCGCTTATCGCCCGGTTGCCCGAGACGTAAGAGTATGGTATGAACGACGTGAAGCCCGCCGAGTACGCGGCGGCATAGGCCAGGGCGGAAGTGTGGCCCTTACGCCGCTTCTTCAACCCGAGCGGATCGGCAAGCTCCACATTGCGGCACGACTGCATCTCGTCCGGCCCGAGGGCGGTAGGGTCGAGGCGGGTGTTGAGCCCGCCTATGCCCGGCGGCTTGGAGAACGCATATTCTTTGCTCATGTGTTATCTATCGCCTGACCGTTGGGTAGTTGGGACCGAAGTTGAGCGCGCCGCGACCGGCGGACATCCAAGGCCGGAGCGCGACGAGACGCCCGGACGTGTCCTCATTCCTCTGTAGCATCGCCGCAAGCGAGCGGTCGTAAACCGTTTGCGCGTCAGCTATGGGCCGGTCGCGGAACTGGCACGCCTTGACCCATGCGCCTTCGAGTAGCACGTTGCGGTGCTGAATGGGTATCGCCGGAGTGTCTGTGTCTTCCGTCATGGCGGCGGGATACCTGTAGTAGTCGTAAGTGTAGTCAATCGCGGCGGCGGGCTCGGGCCAGAACCATATCATCGGCACGCCCGAATCGTTCGTGCCGTGAACTACGGCCTCATACGGCGTGCCGCTCGATGCGCTGGTGTCGGGATGGCGGTCTACGAACTCGCGCCAGTCTACGACCTCGAGCCTCTTTGTGTTCGATTCGTCTCTGATGCGAATGAGCGAGTGGAAATCGCTCGCCAGCGCGTAGCTCTGCGTACCGTCTTCGGACGTGACGGTAGCGGACGCGACCACGAGCCACCACCAGCAACGCATTGCGGCGACCTCGTATTGCGTCATGTTGAGCCAGAGCTTGATCGACGTGAGCGTTGTAGCGCTCGTATCGTTCAGGCGGCGCTGGATTTCGCCGTACAGATCGGAGAACGCCCAGCCGGATGAACTGGTTGCCGGTGTCCCCGTTCCGCTTCCCGTAGCCATTTATGCCACTACCTCCGTATCGGGATTGGTAAAGTCCCACCCCGACTTTCTCCGCCAAACGTAGTAAGTCGCCGGGTCCAGGTAGAACACCACGACGCCCGATGCGTTCGTCCGTCCGCTCGCCACGAGCGTGCTTCCGGCTATGTCGCTCGTTACCCATACCTCGGCGTCGGCTATGGCCGATGCGTCAACGCTCGACTTGAGCGTATAGGTAAAGGTGATTGCGCCTGCGCCCGCGCCTATCGGCGTGATGGCGTCGCGTATCTTTTCGAGCGTATCGGTCCCTGCCGCCCACGTCGCACCCTTTATGGTCGTGAACGCGGTATCCTGCTCGGTCTTCGTGGGCGGGTCGTATGCGTTGAGCGCCGCAGTCGCCGCAGTCTGAGCCTGTGCGCTGGACAGGTTGTTGAGCGCCGCGATTGCCACCGCGAGCGCGGCTTGGGCCGCGTCAAGCTCGGTCTTCGTGGGCGGGTCGTAATCCGCGAGCGCGGTATCGGCCTCTGCGTTCACCTGGGCGGCGCTGAGATTGTTGAGCGCGGTAATGGCGTTGGTCACGACGGTTTGCGCGTCAGTCACGTTCGTCGGCGTTGCAAACCCGGTTGCCTTGTACGTTGCGGCCGCGTCCGAGTGCGCGAGCGTGCCCGAGACGTTGAGCTTGTCGACGTAGCCCGCCCGCGCGTCGGTCCAGGTCGTGCGGAGAAGCATAGTGTCGAGGAACCATTTACCTATCGACTCGACGGTCGTAAGCCCGCTCGTTAGAGCGTTCCAAATCGCGGCGACACCAGCGGTGCTGAGGCTATAATCGGTCTTGTCGGAGACCGTGCCCGCCGTGACGTGGCCCGAGGCATCAGTTGCGAGCAATTGCGCGGGCGTCGCCAGTACCTTCGACGCGGCGTCGGTGCCCGCATCGGCGGCGCTGTGCGTCGAGAAGCCCGCCGCCTTGAACGCGGCGTAGTCGGCGAGCGTAAGCCCGGCCGCCGCGCCGCCGTGGGCGCCGTTTGCGAGCGTGACGTGACCCGAGGCGTCTATCGCGGCCTCACGACCCGCCGTGACGGGCTGGAGGGGGCCAACCCCGTAGTATCGGCACTTCGTATAGACATCGGTGTCAGCGCCGTTGGGGCTGAGGATATATACGTCGAGCGAATCATCTACCTCACACAGGACGGGTGCGCTCGCGCAAGTGAAATACTTCACCCCGGCATCGACTGCGAACGTCACGCGGGGCAGGATTTCACGGATGATGTTGTCAGAGGCATGTTTGGTGATTTTGATTCCGAATGTGCCGCCAGTTCCGTCGAGGGGATCGTCGTCGGTCCCGATGTCAACGACGGTGGCGATAAAGCCCCGCGTCACTACGGTATACGCGCCCACGTTCACCCAGCTCGTAAGGTTCTTATTGCCGGAATCTGTTTCGAGTGGTGCTTTCATTAGAACCTTCCTCTGAAAAGCCCGCCAAAGAGTGATTGGAACAGCCCGCCGCCGGGGAGCGTGTATTCGACGGTCATGTACGGGCGCTCGGCAGCGGTTCCGTACTCGGATGAGCGGAAGTTGGCGCGAGTCCCGTTGCCGCCCCCGTAGGGGTAACGCACGACCCAGGTATCGAACGTCGGTATATCCGCCGTCACATCAAAGATGTTCCAGCCCGAGGCGACGACCGCCTGACTGTCGGTAGCGGCGGCGGTGTAGTCCGCGCCGGCCGCCCCCCACGGGACCGTCGGCGCTCCGCCAAAGGCCCACGCGTTGCCGGTGGAGTAGATGTCATAGCTCGCCTGAGCCTCCACCCAGAGCTTGAGGACGCTGTGGGCGGCCAGCGTCATCGTCGCGGTGCCGCTGTATTCGAGGAGCCCAAAAACGGCGCTTGAGACGATGGCATTGGCGGGCAGGGCCGAAATGTCGAAGCGAATCAGTGTGGTGTAGATGTGCGAGCCAACGGACAGATATGCCCCGCTCCCGTAATTGTTGGTCGGGACCGAAAAGAATAGCCACGTATCCTCGCACCCCGCGCCCTCGACGAGCGAGAGCGTGAGGTTCAAGAGCTTCCCGGCCGGGGACTTCGACGCGAGCAGAACCCGCTCTTCTAGCGTGCCCGCTCCCTCGATGACTTCGCGGTCGTCGTCGCGGATGACCCGCCCGATCCGCTCGCCCGAATCATCGAGCCGGAGCGCAAGCGTCGAGGCCGTGCCCGGACGCCAGCGAGCAAAGGCCCCCGCATCGCTCATGTCCACGACGATCCGCAATTGATCCGGCCCGGCGATAAGACGCGGCGTCAGGCCGTTCGAGGGCGCGAGGTCGAGCGTGTCGCCCGCGACCCGCTGAATGCCCGACGCAAGCGGCGTTGAGGTCAGTAGAGCACGGTCTGTACCCCGAGCGCCAATCGACGCGAACC
>Ga0307379_10013399_pt1 | contig 10623 bp, 7 predicted proteins | sample UN2MG_FD_202237 | JGI IMG/M metagenome (GOLD analysis project Ga0307379, IMG submission 202237) | Soil microbial communities from Risofladan, Vaasa, Finland - UN-2 | ecosystem: Environmental > Terrestrial > Soil > Coastal area > Acid sulfate soil | place: Finland: Risofladan, Vaasa | collected... | reverse complement strand
ATGTCGGTGGCTTGCACCATCGGTATGGCAGAATTGCAGCATGATGGAAAATGCTAAAATGACTACAAAAGCGGCGCGATTGTATTTACAGGAGGGACACCTAATATTTGGGTCTTTATTTGCGTGGTATCTACTCGCAAGAGGCATTTACTTAATAACACAATCTATAGACCTTGAAAAAAACAAATTCCCCGCCCCGCCTTGCTGTACAAAGTAAGTAGATCCTTTAAGACCCGACTTCTGGATGCGCTTCTTTCAGGTTGACGTTCATGAATGGAGTTTTTGGTAGGGACCGGTAACATTTGACTTTCATATGGTTAAGTTGACAGAGCCGTCGTATGCAATTCAGCATGTGTTAGATATTAATAAGAGGAAGAAATGTCAAAAAGTTACGAAGTTCGGGGATTGGTCCATTCCATAGGCGAAACCAAAGAGTTCGGTGCCAATGGATTCACAAAGAGAGAGTTTGTTCTAAAGTTAACGGGTGACGAGGAGAATCCAAGCTACCCTAACTACATCGCTCTTGAGTTGATCAAAGATAAATGTTCGGTGATTGATGAATATAGCATTGGTGATGAGATTACGGTACAACTCAACATTTCTGGTCGACTCTGGACGCCAGAAGGGCAACCTGAGAAGTGCTTCAATAGCTTACAAGCCTGGAAGATAGAATCTTTTGGAGAAGGCACAAATAACTCAGAGCCACCTCCATATCAGCCGGTCTCAAACAGTGACGAAGACTTCGACGATATTCCATTCTAATTTAGGAGTTCAGGAGCGGGTCTCAGAGCGAGGCAGCTAAGTGAGAGAGATTGAAGAGAAGGTCACGGGTATCGTCAATCGCGTTACCTATCATAGCGAGTCTACCGGTTGGTCGGTACTGCGTGTAAATCCATTTGATAGTCCAGAAAGTCAGGTAACGGTTACCGTACACCAGACCAAGGTGTTTGCCGGAGCTACCATGGAATTTATCGGGCAGTGGTCAGATCATCCCAAATTTGGCAGGCAGTTCAAAGCTGAGCAGGCAACGGAGAAGAAGCCGGCTACCGCTGCAGCACTGGAGAAGTATTTAGGCTCTGGACTGATCAAAGGAGTGGGTCCGAAAACTGCTAAAAAGATCGTCAAGCATTTTGCCGCTGAAACACTGACTGTGTTTGAAAAACAGATTGACCGCCTGGTTGAAGTTGAGGGAATTGCCAGCAAGAAACTCAAGAGTATTGAACTGGCGTGGAGTGAGCATAAGGCAATTCGGGAAGTGATGATGTTTTTGCAGGGGCATGGAATTTCTACCCTGTTCGCTGTACGTATTTACAAGGATTATGGTGATCGCGCCATAGAAATAGTGACAGAAGACCCCTATCGACTAGCTCATGATTTTTACGGCATCGGCTTTTTTTCTGCCGACAAAGTGGCGCTCTCAATTGGACTGGCGAAGGATAGTCGTCAAAGAATTGTTGCCGCTATTCGACATGTGCTGGCATCCAGTCGAGAGCAGGGACACTGCTATTTGATGTATAGCCAGATTGAAGCGGAGGCCAATACTTTACTGGAAATGGAGTTGGGAGAGTTGCTTGGTCGGTATCTGGAATGGATGCAGCAGGAGAATCACCTTAGAGTTCGAATGCTCCCCGATGCACAACAGACGCTGCAGTCCTGCTACTACTCGAAGAGCCTCTACTATGAGGAAGAATGTGCAGCTGTAAAGATGAGAACAATGATCGGCAGCGTTGATATTGATCAGCACCGCGCGGCGGCATGGGTTCAGAAGTACTGTCAGAGTACCGAGGTCAATCTCAGTAGCGAACAGGCTAGTGCCGTAGAAGGTATAGTGCGGCACCAGTTCTCCATCCTGACGGGTGGGCCAGGTTGTGGAAAAACCACCACAACATTGGTCATAGTACGGCTACTGGAGGCCATCGGGAAAAAAGTGTTACTAGCAGCGCCCACAGGCCGTGCAGCACAACGCATGGGAGAAGTGATTGGACGAGAGGCAAAGACACTACACCGTTTACTGGAGTGGCAGGGTGGGAAGTTTAAAAAGAATGAGGAAGTTCCACTTGTGGGGGACTTTCTGATTGTGGATGAGTGCTCCATGCTGGATATCAGTATGACGGCATCACTACTCAAGGCAATCCCCAAACATTGTCAGCTACTCTTTATCGGTGATCCTGACCAACTTCCGTCAGTCGGAGCAGGCAATGTATTGAAAGATAGTATTCACTCGGGAGAGATCCCACTGTTCCGTTTGACCCAGGTGTTTCGCCAGGCCAAAGAGTCGCTGATTATCCGCTATGCCCACCAGGTCAACAGTGGAGAGATTCCATTGATAGCATCCCCTTTTAAAGATCCAGCCGCATGGACACGTGGAGACGATTGCCTGTTTGTTGACTCGGATGAAGCGACACAGGAGCAGATTCGTTTTGTCACCAGGGTTAAACGGCATCTGGGATGGCAACAAGACCAGTTAGAAGCTCTCAGCGCAGAAGAAAGTCCTTATGTCTTTCGTAGCGAAGAGCCTGTCACTCCCTATCAAGCTGAGTTTGAAGTGCCAAAGAAGTTTCAGCACGTCAATCTGCAAGAGGTGGCTGAGACATATGGAGCGGTGGATGAACTCAAATCGGTGATTAAAAAAATACACCCATGGTCATCACTCCACTACGGGTTCTCTGCAGTCGATGTGGTGGTTAAGCTCTATCTGCAGTGGATTCCAAAGTATCAGGAAGAGGGGGTCGAAATTCAGATACTGTCTCCAATGACGCGAGGTGCTCTCGGAACCGCCAACTTGAATTACGTGATTCAGCAGGCTATTAATCCTTCCTCTACGAGTAAACCGCAGATTAAAGTGGGGGAAAGAATTTTCCGGGTAGGAGATCGGGTTATACATCGTCGTAACAACTACGATCTGGAAGTGTTTAATGGAGATATCGGTTATATCAAGTCGATCAACAATGAGAGTCTGACCATGGTCATTAACTTCCTGCCAGATGGCAGAGAGGTGGAATACCTGAAAGAGAATATTGTAGAACTGGATCTGGCCTATGCCATCACCATCCATAAATCACAAGGCAGTGAGTTCTCTGTTGTCATCATTCCGGTGCTGACTCAACACTTCAAAATGCTTTTTCGAAACTTGATATACACAGGGCTGACCCGGGCAAAGAAGCTGGCTGTCTTTGTGGGTACTCGACGAGCAATGGCGATGGCTGTACGCCAGCAGGATACAGCACTACGTCAGACGGCGTTAGAGCAGCTACTGAAGGGCGATTAACCCAACTGTGCATCCAGAAATTTACGTGTGATATCAAATGACTTTGTGTAACCACGAGGTAGCTTGAGGTTACGGTTTTTGGCAATTGATTTAGCAAGCTGGATCATTTTTGGGGTGGGAAGATTGTTGCTCCCATTGGCGCGCTCTTTTTTTGGATTGGCCTTTGCCGCTGCACGAAACTGCTCGGGGGTAGCTGAGGCAACCAGCTTGCACATCCAGCCCGTCATCTTCTCCAGAAAAATGGAGGCATCTGCATTTTCTTCAGCAATCTCGCTCATTTGCTGCTCCCACCAGGCAGTTACGGCAGGGTCTTTGATTCGACCGGGAACAGAGTCAATAAAGTGACGACCATGCTCGGTGGAGAGAATTATCTTGCCCTTTAACTGGACATAGTTGCGTTGTTTGAGTGTTTCTATAATGGAGGCACGGGTCGCCTCGGTGCCAATGCCGGCAGACTCCCTGAGTACAGATTTAACCTTTGGGTTCTCGACATAACGGGCAATACCGGCCATAGCATTGATCAATGTACCCTCAGTGAATCGACTCAGCGGTTTGGTCTTCTTATCAGTTAATTCTGCCGATTTGCACATAGCAGTATCTCCTTTATTGACGAGAGGTAGATCTGCGGCCTCTTTTTTCTGGGATGGTAGAACGTTTTTCCAGCCTACGACCAGGGTCTTTTTTCCTTTGCCAGTAAATTTCTCCTTGCAGCACTCAATCTCTACTTCAACGGCCTGGTACTCATGATCGGGTAGGAATTGAGCCACATAGTGGCGGGCAATGAGGCCATACAGGTTGCGCTCTATCGGTGAGAGTCTGGAAACGTTCGGGCGCTTAGCGGTGGGAATGATGCCGGTGTGTGCAGTGACTTTGCTGTCGTTGAAAGCCTTGGACTTACGGGATAGATCAGTATCTTTCACCAGTTGAGGATTGGCCTCGCCAATTGCCTTCAGGATGATTTTAGCATCAGCATGTTGTCCCGATGCCAGGTAGCCGCAATCGGTACGTGGATAGGTGGTTAGTTTATGCTCTTCATAAAGTTTCTGTGCGGCATCCAGAACCTGTTGGGCCCCATATCCCCATCTAGCGTTTGCAACCGTCTGCAGGGCCGAGAGTGAAAAGGGCAGGGGTGCGCTCTCTCGCTTCTTCTTGCGTGATGCGTTGCGGATGGTTCCAGTCTGACCTTGAACCTTTGTACAGACCTGTTCGGCAACCGCTCTTTTCAGACAGCGCCCGTCCGGGTCTGAGTCGTCCTCAGACGGAACCCACTGGGTAGCAACGGTCCCGTTTTCATGATCGAACTGCGCCTTGATAATGTAGTAAGGGAGAGGGACAAAATTTTCAATCTGCCGGTCACGCTCCACAATCAGGTTAAGGGTTGGAGTCTGCACACGACCAACGCTGATCACCCCACCTCCACCTGCCTTCTGATAACAAAGCGTGAAGGCGCGAGTCACATTCATGCCCAGCAACCAGTCGCAACGGGAACGGCTCACTGCTGCTTCGTAGAGCCCTCGGTACTCATTGTTGGGACGAATATGTTTAAAGGCATTGCGTATGCCATTTTGAGTTAGATCCTGAAGCCACACACGTTGTGTAGTGCCATTCCATCCCATCTCTAATAATATTTCATCAACCAATAACTGCCCTTCACGATCAGGATCACCGGCATGGGTTACTTCAGTGGCGTTCTTGAGTAATCCAGCAATAATATTCAGCTGTTGTTTTGCATCGTCTCTGGGATTCAGAATCCACCGCTGAGGGATGATCGGAAGGTCTTCGAGACGCCATACCTTAGTTCCTTTCTGGGTGGTAGGCACGTTCTCTGCAAGGTAGCTGTCAGGCATCGCCTGTTCATACATATGCCCGAAGGCCCAGGTGACAGTCCAGTCATCAGAGATGATGCACCCATTCCCTTTACGGCCACCTCCTAATGCAGCGGCAATGGTTCTTCCAAGTGAGGGTTTCTCGGCAATAATCAGCTTCATTTCAAGAGGGTGGAATTTATGGAATGACTCCAGTGTACAAAGAGTCTGTGTACAAGGTTAATTTATAATCGAGTCTATTTATTAATTGATGAGTTCAGACCATCCATCTGCGTACACTCGCACCCAGGAAATACTACGGGGGAGTGGATCTAACCTGGTTGGACAAGGCTATCAATGTCGGATTATCTAAATATCTGTCTGAGCAAACTGAGATGTCACTTAAGATGGATTTTGGCTTCGTTACGATTCCTGATGAATTTGAATGGCCCTACAATAAACCTGAATTAACTAAGATAATGGCCCAGGTGTGCAAGGCGATTCCGTGAATTTCGCTGTTAATTCCCTGTTGTTGATACTTGAGCACCACAGGATGCTGGTAAAACAACAAGAATCACAGGTAGTTAGCAAAATATGGTAGAGAGATAGGCGAAATTTATAAGAATATTCCCTGTATTTTCCCGTGTTTCAGGGAAATCAAACCAGAGATTAGTTAGCTAGAGATTGCATCCACCGCCAGATAATCTGGTCTCTGCAGGGAGTCTCTGCAGAGATACCAGAAACCCAAAATATATCAAACAGTTACACCACACCAAAGGTGGTCACTAGGCCCCAAAACTGAACTAAAACTCGCTCGAAATACCCAAGTTATCCCTTTTGTCTCAAGTATAGATCCCCGAAAATCTACTTGTGTCAGTTCCCTGCAGAGCGATAAGGTCGTCGATATGAACGAGAAAAATTAAAGGCTTGCAATTTCATTTTGTAAAAACTAACATCCTATTTATGGTATGTTGTATTTGTTTTTTCTGTCCCCAGACCTAGAAAATGGATTCTGGTCGGATAAAGAAGTAATTCAGTGCGTTGTCTACGATAAGAATATAGTGTGGATTCGCGATGAGATTTTTAAAAATTTGCAATCGGTTATTCAATGAATCCTTTTAATCTTCCGAATCGCATTGTTGATCAGGCAAAGTTTGACGATGCCGTAGACCATCTTCGCAAAGCGCAGGTCGTGTTACCAAAGTTTTCAGAATTAGCGAATCCCAAGACTATTTCTGCTGATGTTACTTCCGTGCTAAATGGTGTCGATAGTGGCGTTGCGCATGCGAAGAATCTGTTTCGCGTTCATTGGTACAATGACAGTCTCAGGCAGGGATTCGCGGACGTCCCCGGCTACCTTGTTCTTGATCAAACCCTGACTGGTGTCGCAGCGCCAATTGTTGTCATGTTAGGTGAGCGCTTCCCGATGATAGGTGCGCATAAGGTACTCGCTGCTTATGCCTGCCTTGTTACGCGTCTGGTTTCAGGTCAATTCAGCCCCTCAGTTAGTCGGGCAGTTTGGCCTTCGACCGGAAACTACTGTCGTGGTGGGATCGCGATCTCGCGAATTCTTAATTGCCGCGGGATTGCGGTATTACCGGCTGGAATGAGTCGCGAACGTTTTGAATGGCTGGAGCAGTGGGTGCTGAAACCAGAGGATATTGTACGTACTCCCGGGTCGGAGAGTAACGTCAAGGAAATTTATGACAAGTGTGCCGAACTTTCGAAGGATCCGGAAAATGCAATTCTGAATCAATTTTCCGAATTCGCTAATTATCTGGTGCACTATGAGTGTACCGGACGTGCGGTGGAAGCTGCGTTTGACGATTTCAAAAAAGATAAGACAGGGTTAACTATGGCGGCCTTTGTCGCAGGTACCGGTTCAGGTGGAACGCTGGCAGCCGGGGATTATTTGAAACAGCACTGTGGTGCGAAAATAGTCGCTGTCGAACCCACATCATGCCCAACCATGCTTTACAACGGATTTGGAGAGCACAATATTCAGGGTATCGGTGATAAGCATATCCCGCTTATCCAGAATGTCATGAATACAGATATTGTTGCCGGCGTATCCGATACCAGCTGTGACCACCTCAGTTTGCTGTTTAACTCCGATGTCGGGCAAGCATATCTAACCGAACGTCGCGGTATCAACCCGGCGCTAGTCAAAAGCCTGCGATGTCTGGGATTGTCCGGTATCGCTAACGTTTTGGCGGCTATAAAGACGGCTAAATTACTCGATCTTCCAGCGGATACAGCGGTAATGACGGTTGCTACAGACAGCGGCGATCTTTATGTGAGTGAACGAGAGGGTATTGAAAAATTTGCCTATTCGGGTGGATTTGATCAGGTTAGTGCGGCCGAGGTGTATTCCCAGCACATGCTCGGTTCAGGTGCTGATCATGTGCTGGAACTCAATCATCGAGACCGCAACCGCGTCTTTAACCTTGGTTACTACACCTGGGTTGAACAACAAGGTGTGTCTAGCGAAGACTTCGAGAGTCGCCGCGATCAACGGTTCTGGGAGGGACTGCAAAAATACCTGCCGATATGGGACGAAATGATCGACCAATTCAATGCGCGTACCGGGGTCAATCGCGTTGGTTAAACAGGATTCTTGCTGAGGTATGATCACCGCGGAATAACTACAAAGTTAAAGGAGAAAAAATTGGCCCAATCATATCTGGATTTAAGAGCAGCAACATCGGCACGGGATAGAAGTCTTCGTGAGAAAGTGATGTCGCTAGAGGAAGCTACCGAATTAGTAAATAATGGCGACAGTGTCGGAATTGGAGGTTGTACCGCATCTAGGACACCGTTTGCATTGATATGGGCGTTGATTCGCGCAGGGAAATCTGACCTCTCAATATCACGCAGTATCACCTCTACGGAAGGCGATTTGATGTTCGCCTCAGGCATCAGCAAACATATCCTCACCAGTTGGTTCAGCCAGGGGATTGTATGGGGAATCTCAAAGGTCATGCGGGCTTATACCGAATCGAAACGCGCGCATTTCGAGGAATGGAGCCACATGTCGATAGGGTTGCGTTATCGTGCTGGCGCCATGGGAATTCCATTTATGCCCATGCGTTCGATGATGGGTTCCGATGTTGCCGGTCAACTGGACAATTTGAAAGCGATGGACTGCCCTTTTACGGGAGAGAAGGTATTGCTTGTTCCGGCCCTGAACCCAGATGTTGCCCTGATTCATGTACAGCGTTGTGACGCTTATGGAAATGCTCAAATCGACGGCCTGCAGTTTATGGATATCGATATGGCGATGGCAGCTAATCGCGTAATCCTGACTACGGAACGTATTGTTGACAATAACCAGATTCGTCGTGCTCCAGATCAGACACGAATTCCCTTCATCGCTGTCGATGCGGTAGTAGAAGTACCCTATGGTAGCGCGCCACATGAATGTTATGGCATGTATGAACCGTTTTTCTCCCATATGGATGACTATGCCAATCTGACCAAAAACGACCCGGAAAAAGGTGTCGCAGAATACCTGGAAAAATATTACTACGGCCCGAAAAACTGGACGGAGTATCTCGACCTGCTGGGAGTCGGGCAGATTCTGGATGCGACACGCCGTGGCAGGAGTATTTTTAATGACTGAGCACATGAGTTATACCGGTTCTGAACTGCTTGCCGTGATGAGTGCGCGTCAGCTCGCCGACGGACAAACGGTATTTGCCGGAGTCGGTATCCCGCTACTGGCTGCGACGCTTATCCAGCGCCTGGGCAGTCCTGGTCTGACTATCTTGTTCGAAGGTGGCGTTCTGGGGCCATTTGTGGTGCCCGGAGAGTTGCCACCAACCACTAATGAACAGCGTTGCACGCGGCGCGCGAACATGATCCTGACCATCACCGATGTATTGTTGCTATTGCAGCGCGGTTACGTCGACATTGGCTTTATGGGCGGTGCCCAGATAGACCGATATGGTAATTTGAATAGTTCGATTCTCGGCGATCCGGAAAATCCAAAAATTCGCTTGCCGGGCACTGGCGGCGGTAACGATATCTCCAGTTTGACTCAGATGATAGTCACAATGAAACACGAGAAACGCCGATTTGTCGAGAAAGTCGATTTTATTACCAGCCCGGGGTTCCTCAACGGTGGGTCGAGCAGAAAGGATTCCGGCCTGGTAGCTGGTGGCATGTATCGGGTAGTTACTGACCTGGCAATCTTAGGTTTCGATGAAACCACAAAAGCGATGAAGGTCGAAGCCTTGCATGCGGGAGTGACAGCCGAACAGGTCAGGGACAATACAGGGTTTGATATTCATATCGATGATGACCCAGTAGTGACTGACCGACCAACCGCAAACGAACTTGAAGTGCTACGCCAGCTGGATCCCGAACAACTATATACCGCCTGATAAAAGGCAGACACAAACTTTCAAGATAATACAGGAGATAAGAATGACCAGCCTTTCAAACAAGTTTGGTATTGCCATGCGAAACTTCCAGCGATTCCCGGATATTCCCGATGCAAGAGCTCTGGTCGATTACGGTGTCAGGATGGAAACGCTGGGGTTTGATTCGCTTTGGGTGTGGGACCACATACTACTTGGCGTCTCACCGCATTTTCCTATTATTGATTCATTGACCCTGTTGACGGCTGTGGCCGCGCGCACCGAGAAAATTAAACTTGGAACGGGTATTCTGGTATTGCCTATTCGAAATCCAGTGCTCCTCGCCAAACAGCTTTCCAGCATGGACCAGTTATCCAACGGTCGTATGATCATGGGAATGGCATCGGGCTGGTACAAGCGCGAATTCGATAATGTCGGCGTACCTTACAAAGAGCGTGGGAAAATCATGGACGAGTCCCTGGAAATCATGTCTCGCCTGTGGCAGGAAGATATAGTTACGGGTGATTGGGGGCATTTTAATCTTGATGGCGCAGTCATGTTTCCAAAACCTGTGCAGTCGCCGAGGATGCCAATACTGATTGGTGGTTATGTGGATCGTGTTTTAAAGCGTGCTGCTATCGACGGTGATGGCTGGCTAACCTACTTCTACACACCAGAAGGGTTCACCAAGTCCTGGAATAAGGTTCTTGGGTATGCCGAAGCTGCTGGCAAGGACCCGTCGACCCTGATGAATTGTAATCAGTTGCCTATTATGGTGGGAGACTCCCGTGCCAAGGTCGAGGCGCCGATGATGGAATGGCTCAATTCTGAATGGGATTTTGCATCCTGGAGTGATTCGACTACGGATAGTGCGATCATGGGTACGGTTGACGAGTGCGTTGAGCAGCTTCAGGCACACCTAGACGTGGGAGTGCAGAAGCTCATTTTTGTACCCTATAGATACGAAGATGAACAGGTCGATGTGATTGCCAAAGAAATACTGCCACGCCTGAGAACATAAGCTCGGAAACGGCTCGTGATGCTGTCGGGAAGCCCTATAAATTTTAATGCGATGAAGATTCAGTTTTTAGCATGCTGCTCAGGTTCAGGGTTATTTGCATTAAGTTTGTTGCTATTATAATGTCATTACATCCTAATGATAGGGTGTAATGATTGTATCAGGGTGAAG
>Ga0307379_10013397_pt1 | contig 10623 bp, 10 predicted proteins | sample UN2MG_FD_202237 | JGI IMG/M metagenome (GOLD analysis project Ga0307379, IMG submission 202237) | Soil microbial communities from Risofladan, Vaasa, Finland - UN-2 | ecosystem: Environmental > Terrestrial > Soil > Coastal area > Acid sulfate soil | place: Finland: Risofladan, Vaasa | collected... | reverse complement strand
CTGGAGGCCGGCGGCAACTCGATCATCCTGCGGCGGTACACCTGGGACGGCCTTGACATCCTTCCCTGGTTCCACGACAGCGGGTACATACCAATGCCCAACTACCTTGGGGTGAACGATCCCGAACTGGATCAGATGTGGGTCGATTGTGAGAAGGTTGCGACCTGGGATGAGCGTGATGACTGCTTCCGCGTAAGTCACCAGCTGCTCATCGACAGGTGGTACCCCTGGGCGCCATTCTACCAGCGCCCCATGCTAGTCTTTGCGCGTTCCACGGTCAAGGACTTCCAGCTCATCCCCTTGAGAGGGGGGGTGTCCACGGAGGTCTGGGTACTCGTCGACCTGGAAGAATAGGCGGTTGCCTTTACTTCCAATAGCTGCTGCAGGGTGGCGAGCCTGTCACCCTGCAGCAGTATCTCGTAGTGAGCCAATGGCTGTAATTCCTCTAGCCTAGGGGGTAGCGTGATATCCTATCTCATCAGGCGTCTGCTGCTTGCCATACCCGTACTCCTGGTGACGGCGCTTCTGGTGTTCTCCGCGCTACATCTCTCTGGCGCTGACCCGGTGATGATGTTGGTGCCACCGATTGCACCTCAGGAAACCCGAGACGCCATTCGGGCCAAACTGGGGCTGGACAAGCCGTTGCCGGTCCAGTTTGTCGTATACATGAGCAACATCCTGCGGGGAGACTTCGGCCGATCAATCCTAAGCCGGCGGCTGGTCTCGGAGTTGATCTTGGAGAAGCTGCCGGTCACGGTGGAGTTAGGCGTGGCGTCTCTGGCTCTCGCCTATCTATTGTCGATCCCCCTGGGTACCATCGCAGCCCTGAAACGCAACTCGTTTCTTGACTGGTCGTCGATGATACTAGCGCTGATCGGAGTCTCGATGGCCGGCTTTTGGCTGGGGCTGCTCCTGATTTATGCCTTTGCGGTACACTTGAGGTGGTTTCCGCCCACCGGGCATGGTACCATCAGGCACCTGGTCTTGCCTGCCCTGGCCCTGGGGCTGCCCCGCGTCGGACGCATCGCGCGCATCACGCGCTCCAGCCTGCTCGAGGTCATTGAAGAGGATTACATCCGCACGGCGCGGGCCAAGGGACTCGCGGAGAGAGCGGTGGTGTTTCGCCACGCGCTACGAAATGCCCTGATTCCCATCATCTCCCTGCTGGGCCTCGACCTAGGCTACATCGTGGGCGGGTCCGTCGTCATTGAGAACGTCTTTGCCCGGCCGGGTATCGGAGATATGATGTTGCGCGCCATCTACTCCCGTGATTTCCCAGTGTTGCAGGGAAGCATGTTTATCTTGGCCCTGGCCATCATCCTGAGCAATATCACCGCCGATTGCCTGTACTCGTTTGTCGATCCCCGGATCCGCCACTAGCCCGCTCAAGCGAGTGACCGAGACAACCTGAGACCTGGGTATCCTATGGAAGAACCGAAAGAAGCCCCCAAGGTGTTATCTGCTTTCGAATTTGAGGAGGAACCGCGTCGCGGAAGACGAGTCAGCACCTGGACTCGCTTGCGCCGGAGTCCCGGCGCGATGATCGGCCTAGTGCTGATCGCGTTGCTGCTGTTCGTGGCCCTGACGGCCGATTTCATCGCGTTTCAAGGGATAGATGACCAAGACCTGCGCAAAGGCCTCTTCTCGCCAAGCAGGGAATTCCCACTAGGCACCGATGAGTTCGGTCGTGATATGCTCAGTCGCATTATTCATGGGTCGCGCGTCTCCCTGCAAGTGGGCATTATCGCCACGGCTCTCTCTGCCCTGGTCGGTGTCTTCCTGGGCCTAATCTCGGGCTATTTTGGCGGCATAATTGACCATATTATCCAGGGCATGGTAGATGTCAGTTGGGCCTTCCCCACCGTTCTATTTGCCATCTTTCTCGTCGCCGTGTTGGGCCCGGGCCTGACCAACGTGATGATCGCTGTTGGGCTGGGCTATTGGGGAGGATACACTCGCGTGGTGCGTGGTCAAGTACTCTCCTTGCGCGAGCGGGACTACATCACCGCTGCGTACGCTATCGGGGCCAGCGACCTGCGGATCATGTTCCGCCACATCCTGCCCAATATCATAGCGCCTGTCATCGTCATGTCCACCATGATGATGGCCGACGCCATCCTGATCGAAGCAACCTTGAGTTTTTTGGGTATGGGCGCCCAGCCACCCATACCCAGTTGGGGCTCTATCCTGGCCAGTGGTCGCACCTACCTGAGGCTGGCTCCCTGGGTGATGCTCTTCCCAGGCATCGCCATCATGCTGACCGTGCTGGGTTTCAACCTACTCGGCGACGGCCTCCGGGATGCCCTCGACCCCAGGCTGAGAAACGTCTGATACCTCTTCGGCCAGCACTTCTAGGCCCAGGATAGGGCCTGAGATGACTCTGGCCACCGTCCTCCAGCTGAGAGTCACGAGCCCGTGAGGAAGGCTGATGGCCGATCTCCAGAATCTGAGAATCAAACTCACCGAACAAGAGCGGGACATTCTGCACGGAAAGCAAGGGCCGACTATGCAGAAGGTCATGAAAACCGTGGCGCTCTACGGCGAAGCCCTGGCCGCGGAACGACTAGTAGATATTGGAGGGGCTGGGCACTTTGCCATACCCTGGTGCACCCCTGGTATCGCGCCGCCCCTAGAGATGCTCGACGAGTTAGTGGCGGCCGGTCTCAAGACCAAGCATCCCTTCACCCTTGATCCAAGAGCTCCACTGGATTTCGAGAACTTGAGCTTAAGACCAGAGCAGGAGCAGACCTTGGAGCAGATGTACCGAGATCAGGCGCGCTATGATGAGAGGATGCTGCAACTAGGGCTCCGCGACAGGGATGCCTACACCTGCAGCCCTTGTCTGCCCGAAGTGGGCAACGTGCCCAAGAGGGGCACAGTCTTGGCGTGGTCCGAATCCTCGTGCGTGATCTTCGCCAATTCGGTTCTGGGCGCAAGAAGCAACCGAAACGGGGCGATCATGGATCTCTTGTCTAACATCGTGGGCAAGACACCCTTGGCCGGTCTCTTGACTGACGAGGGCCGGGGAGCTACTTGGCTGGTGGAGGTACGAACTGCGGAATTGCCGCACCCACAACTGCTGGGCGCCGCCATAGGTACGAAGGTTGTGGAGGATGTGCCCCTGATTGTGGGGCTCGACCGCTTTCTGGACTGCAGATTGAGTGAGGAGACCCTTGACTACCTCCGGGAGATGGGCGCAGCCTGTGCTACCTACGGGGCAGTCGGGCTGTACCACGTGGAGAACATAACTCCTGAAGCGGTTGACTGGGGCACCGACCTGTTAGTCCCTGACCACACGACCTACGTCATAGATGACCAGGAGCTCCAAGCTCTGAGGGCCTCCTATCCCGTAATGTGGGCGGACGGGGAGGCCAGGCCCGAGAGGTGCTTTATTGGCTGTCCCCACCTGAGCTTGCGGCAGCTGCATTGGTGGACGAATAGGATCCACAATTCCTTGCAGGCAAGGAGCCAGAGTCGACTCGCGGTTGAGACCATCATTTGCGCCGCCCCACGGGTTCTCCAAAAGTTCAGCGCCGATGCCAAGGCGCATGAACGGCTGAAGGGTGCAGGAGTTAGGCTCAGCGGAACTTGCGTTGAAACCCTGTTTGAGCACGTATTGGGACCCGAGGACGCGATCCTCACCAACTCCGACAAACTGCGGGCGTATTCTACGGCCAGGTTCTTTCCCGACGAAGAACTGATTGAGATTCTGGTCAGTGGAGTGATAAGGGGGGAAAGCTGAAGTGAGCAGGTCATTCAAGGGAAAACCAATCCTTCCCGGCAACCTAGAAGGTGAGGCCTTGGTGACCCACGTGGGATTCAATACCTATGCTAGCTTCTACACGAGCATACATGCTCAGGTGGAGGCAGCACAGTGCGCGGACAGTGGCAACCAGGAACTCCATGGAAAGAACCTAACTGATAAGATCATTTGCCTTCCGCAAACCATCGGCTCCACTTCGGCTGGGGCAGTATGGCAAAGAGTGGCTCAAATGGGTGTCGCCCCCAAGGCTATGTTGTTTTCCCAACAGATTGATTCCCTAGCCGCAGCCGGACTGGTTGTGGCTGACGTGTGGGTCGGAAAACGAATATATGCCGTAGACCAACTGGGCGACGAGTTCCTAGAATCCGTCAAGGACGGCGACCGAATTGTGATACGAGAAGACGGCACTGTCACAATCCGGTAGGTCATTGAAAGCGGGGATGACCTTGTACTTGCGGCAATAATCCTGACACAGACACCTTGGATTTCACATTGGCCCAGCCAGCGGCAATTGAGAGGGCCGAGAGAAAAGAAAGCATGGATACCGTCACATCGGAAGAGACCGGATTCTCAGCCAAGAGACTGAGCCGCATCGGCACCGTGATGCAGCGCTATGTGATCGACTAGCAGCTGCATCCCCACACGCAAGCGCTGTTATCAGTTGCTCCGATCCCAGATCCGAAGCAGGGGACGGAGGATTCTCTCAGCGGACTTCCCATCCCCCAATAACCCGCTGCCCTGTCCCTACCGGTATGCCTTCGACGTGGTGGCAGCGGAGGTGATCGAGACCAAGAGCGAGTCATCCTTTCACTGGGGCGCGATCTCGGTCAACGCCTTCGGACGTGCGCCACGGCGGGCTTCGGTGCGACACAGAGCATCAAACCTATGAGAAGGGCAAGCACATGTTAGACGTTCTGATCAAGAACGCTGTCGTGGTAGACGGCACAGGGAAACCGGCTTTTGAAGCCGACGTGGGCATAGTAGAGGGTCGCATCGCATTGGTGGCAGTGGATGTGGAGCAAGGGGCGAGGCACACGATCGACGCGAAGGGGTTGCACCTGACCCCAGGCTTCATTGACGCTCACACCCACTCCGATCTTACCCTGCTGGTTAATCCTCGCGCAGAGAGCAAAATCCGGCAAGGGGTAACCACGGAGGTCATCGGCAACTGCGGCCTCTCCCCGGCCCCGCTGTCGGACACGACTATGGCAGAGATGTGGGCTGCTGTCGGCGCTCCTGACCTGGACGTCACGTGGGCGAACATGACTGAGTATTTGGAGCGTCTGCGCCACCTGGGGACCGCCGTGAATGTAGTGCCCCTGGTCGGCCATAGCATGGTGCGGGCCGCGGTACTGGGCCTTGACGACCTGCAACCCACAACTGAGCAGCAGGCGCGGATGGAGCGGCTGGTGGCGGAGGCCATGGAACAGGGAGCCCGTGGCCTCTCCACCGGATTGTATTACGTCCCAGGCTTCTATGCCCGGACCGAGGAGGTGATCGGCTTGGCGCGTGTGGCAGCGCGCTGTGGCGGCATGTATGTCACGCACATCCGAAACGAGGCAGACCGCCTGTTCGAAGCGGTTGCCGAGGCCATCGAGATCGGCAAAGAGGCTGAGACTCGTGTGCAGATTTCCCACATTAAGCTGGAGGGCTACCGGAACTGGGAGGGCGCCGGCCGGTTGCTGGCCATGCTTGAGGGTGCCCATTCCCGTGGGGTGAAAGTAGGTTGCGATCAGTACCCTTACCCCGCCAGCGCGACGTGGCTGGCGTGTATTCTCCCCTATTGGGCCCAGACAGGCGGGACCAAGGCTATCGCGGAGCGACTGCGCGACCCGGAGGTAAGAGCCCGGATCAGGAAGGACTGGGAGGAGAACCGCGCCGAGTGGGAGAATCGCGGCGGCATGCGAGACTGGACCGACATCCTGGTCAGCGATTGTGATGCTCGGCCAGAGGTACTGAGCAAGAACATCGCGGAAATCGCCGCAGACGAGGGAAAAGATCCTCTGGAAGTCATCTTTGACCTGATCGTGGACAGCGAGGGACAGGTCGGGTGTGTATGGTTCGACCAGTTGGAGGACAACGTGCGTGCTTTGATGCGCCATCCTCTCGTGGTGGTCGGCAGTGATGGCAACGCCGTAGCTCCCCGTGGCGTGCTGAGCCAGCGCAAACCCCACCCGCGCAGCTACGGCACTTTTCCCCGCGTGTTGGGGCAGTATGTGCGCGAGGACAAGGTGCTCTCGCTGGAGGAGGCAGTGAAGAAGATGACCTCCGTCACCGCAGAGCGCTTCGGCCTGACCGGCCGGGGGGTGCTCCGCGAAGGCGCGTGGGCCGACCTGGTTCTATTCGATGCATTCACCGTCGGCGACAGGGCAACCTTCACTGACCCCCATCAGTACCCCGTGGGTATCCCCCACGTCCTGGTAAATGGCGTGGTGGTGATTGACCAGGGTCAGCACACTGGCGCCTTGCCCGGACGGCTACTGTGACCACCTTTCGAGATGCTCACTCCGGAGACGCGGCGATGCGACTCAGAATCAGCGCCGCTCCCGCAGGCGCCGTCAAGACGTCTCGCCGCCGGGTCCATCAGCCGCTCGGAGATCCAACACTCGTAGTGCTTGACCAATGCCCCTGCAACTCGCGCCAACTCATGTGTGATTCGCTTCGTTCTTCGATGACGGCGCCAACACGCAGTGAAGCCTGAGCTCTCGCGGAGCAGGTCCCATGCACGTATTCGACTGGTTTGACAATCCACTGATAGTTTGGTTAGATATGAGACCGACCGGTCTGTCTGTCGGACCGATCAGGGGCACTCGTGCCGAGCACGAGCTGTCTGGCAGGAGAATCTAGCGAATGTCCGGAAACTCATCCGTCCGTTCAGGTATCGGCGCCAGCATCATAGAGAAGGCCCTGGCACACGGTGCTTCACTGGCAGGAATCGCAAGCATTGCTCCCCTCAAGAGCTCACCTTCGTACGAGATATACGACAAAGCACCCTATTACGAGGGATACGAAGAAGTTGAGTGACCTGCACAGGTCAAATCGGTGCTTGTGTTGGCGCTGGTTCACGAATCGTCTGAACCCGAACTTGATTACTGGGACTATAAACCGGGACGAACCCCCGGCAACCGCCAATTGGCAAGTATGGCGGAGAGCCTCAAACAGTGGATGAACAAAGAGCTCAGCATCAACGCTCGCCTGCTATGGTGGCTGGTTTGACTGACCATATTTGGACTGTTAAAGAGCTTTTGTGGACCCTTGTTTCCACTGGTTTGGTCAATGACATCCCCTCGGTAACGGAGTTGGTGCCTCGAATCACCTCGGACGCGGAGGGAATCATCCTTGAGGTCTGTCGGGGTTATCGCGGTGAATCGAGCCGGGGTTCATGAACGGCGAAGCTTGCGCCGGGAGGGCAACACATGTCATTTGAGCGTCTTTTGAATCCGCGTTCCATTGCCGTTTTCGGGGGTGCGCAGGCCCAGGAGGTGATTCGCCAGAGCGATCTCATGGGATACAAAGGGGAGATCTGGCCGGTCCATCCCAAGAAAACGGAGATCCTGGGGCGCACGGTCTACCGCTCGGTAGAGGATCTACCAGGAAGCCCCGATGCTGCGTACGTGGGTGTTAATCGCCACCTCACCATCGACATCGTCAGAGATCTCGCTGCACGGGATACGGGCGGCGCGATCTGCTATGCCACCGGCTTTTCCGAGGTGGGCGAGGAGGGTTCCGAACTCGAAGAGCAACTTCTGGAGGCCTCGGGTACCATGCCCCTGGTCGGTCCGAATTGCTACGGGCTCCTCAACTATCTCAACGGGGCGATGCTGTGGCCCGACCAGCAGGGCGGCCAACGGGTCGACGAAGGCGTGGCCATCATTACCATGTCGTCGAACGTGGGTTTCAACCTCACCATGCAGCGGCGCGGTCTTCCCGTCGCCTACATGATATCCCTAGGGAACAGGATGAAGTTCGATCTCCATGATGCGATCCGCACCTTCGCTCGACAGGATCGGGTCACGGCGCTTGGACTCTATCTGGAAACGATGCCTGACCCGAAGGCGTTCCAGGAAGCAGTCAACTTCGCCCGAGAGCTGGCCAAGCCCATCGTTGCCATCAAGACCGGTCGCTCCGAGGTCGCCCAGAAAATGGTGGTATCACATACGGCGTCGCTCGCCGGTTCCGACGATCTGGTGAGTGCTCTCTTCGAGCGCCTCGGCGTGGCTCGAGTCGATTCTCTGGAAGCGCTCATAGAAGCGCTGAAGGTGTTGCACGTTCTCGGTCCATTGAACGGTGGGCGGGTCGGGGCCATGAGCACCTCGGGCGGTGATCTCACGCTTCTCGCCGATGGCATGGGCCCGAGCCTGACCATGCCGCCGCTGTCCGAAGAGGTGGCCCAACGTCTTCGCGCGACGGTGCACGAGCGGTTGGTGGCCGCCAATCCGTTCGATTTCCAGATGTTCGACTGGGATGACGAGGACCGGATGGCCGAGAACTTCAGCGCATTCTTGGCAGAGGACTTTGATGTATCGCTGTGTTTGCTCGATTACCCAAGAGAAGACCGTTGTGACCAGTCGACCTGGGGTGGGGCCGAGAGGGGTTTTGTCCGAGCAGCACGGCAGACCGGCACCAAGGGCGCGGTGCTGGCGACCTTTTCAGATACGATTTCGGAGCCGGTGGTGGCGCGTTTGATGAAAGAGGGCATTGCATCGCTTGCCGGCATTGATGCCGGGCTCGCAGGCATCCAGGCGGCAGTCGATGTGGGCGCTGCCTGGAGCCGGCCTCCTGGCCCACCGTTACTCACGAGCTTCGGTCAACAGCAGGACGGTCCCGTCAAGGTGCTTGACGAGGCCGAATCCAAGGGCCTTCTCGCCGGATATGGTGTGCCGGTGCCTTCGTCTCGAGTCGTTCGCAGCGCCGGCGAGGCTGCTGCAGCGGCCGGAGAGTTGGGCTATCCAGTCGTCGTCAAGGCATTGGGCGTCACGCACAAGACCGAAGTAGCGGGCGTCAGACTCGATCTTGGTAGTGCAGACGAGGTGTCGGCTGCCGTGATGGAGATGTCCGGCCTCTCCGAATCCTATCTTATCGAGAAAATGGTCGAGGGGGTCGTGGCGGAGCTCATCGTCGGTGTGGCCCGTGATGAACAATTCGGCCCGTATCTTTTGGTCGGCGGGGGCGGGATCATGGTCGAGCTGATGAAAGACAGCGCGTCGCTCCTGCTGCCGATCACCAGAGAGCGGGTGTTGCACGCATTGGGTCGGCTCAAGTGTGCACCTCTATTTGGCGGTTTCAGGGGCGCTCCACCTGCCGATCTGAAGGCCGCTGCAGATGTCATCCTGGCGGTTGCGGGGATGGTAGAGAATGACCCGTCGTCCATCATTGAGCTCGATATCAACCCCCTGATGCTCCTGCCCGAAGGTCAGGGAGTGGTTGCGGCCGATGCTCTGATCAGCCTGAACGCGCAACCTACGAGCGACCATGAGAAGTGACCGAGCTGGTGAGGGCAAACACGAATGAGTCAACTCCTCAAGATCAACAACAATGGTCAGATTCTCCATATCGCCCTGGACCGACCGGAGGCCAACGCGCTCGATGCCCCTCGATTCGACTCTGGGGCTGGCGGGCAGGCGGATGGCGCCAGGGGGTTACAGCCCAGGCGAACTGCTCCTCGCGGTGGCACCGTATCCCGACACGACTGCGTACAGTATCGAGGCTGTGTACTTCTGTACGATCAACCAGATCGAAAGCACCGATAAGTGACGGGCCAAGCTGGTGGCTCGGCTCTGCGGTAGAAAGGACCCAAGCACATGAAATCCGACAGCAACAAGATCGAGAAAACCATCGTCGAGAAGGCGAAAGAGCTGGGTGCGTCAACGGCGGGAATCGCGAGGGTCGAAGACCTGAGAGCTTCCCCCTCCGTAGAACGCTACGCCAACGCGCCGTTCTACGAAGCATACGGCCGCGGCCACCCGAATTACTTCGAGTTCAAGGGTTATAAATGGGGGGAAGAGCACAAATCCATCCTGGTGTGGGCGTTGGAACATCCCATCTCCGAGCCTCAGCTCGATTGGTGGAGTATGAAGGTCAAGGGCTTTACCCCCGGCATGGGTGTGTTGAGGCTGCAGTCGAAAAAGCTCCGGACCTGGATGGCTGAAGACCTCGGGATCAACGCCCTTTCGCTGCCGTACCAGATCGAGTTTGGGGGGGCTTTCCTCAAGGATGCCTCCCATCTGGCTGGCCTGGGGGTGATCGGCAAGAATAACCTCCTGGTCACGCCGGAGTTTGGTACGCGTGTCCGCCTTCGCGGGATATTTATGGAGGCTGAGCTCGAGCCAACCGGTCCTATCGACTTCGACCCGTGCAATGGCTGCGACATGCCGTGCCACCGAGCTTGTCCAAGGAAGGCGTTCCGAAGCGGGTCCTTCGAAAGGGCGCTCTGCAAGCAGGAAAACGACAAACGCGATGCAGCTGTGGAAATACTCGATGGCTCGATCATGGGGATCGATGAGCCCAGCGAGGTTACCAAACCCTGCCGGAACTGTGAACTCGCTTGCCCCGTCGCGCAGGGTGGCTCCCTTTGAATCGGAGCTCCAGTTGCGGGACGAGCACGACATCACCATTCTGTACATCAGTCATGACCTGGCGACGGGGGCGTATTTCACCGACCGTGTAGCGGTGATGTACCTGGGTAGGATCGTGGAGGCTGGTGCGACTGAGACGGTGTAGGGCGATCAGCGGCATCCCTACACTCAGGCGCTGGTCTCGGTGATCCTGGTTCCCGACGCCCGTCCGCGGCGGAAGCGGATGATCCTGGTGGGCGAGATGCCCAACCCGAATGATCAACCTTTCGGATGCCATTCTCACGC
>Ga0307379_10013395_pt1 | contig 10625 bp, 16 predicted proteins | sample UN2MG_FD_202237 | JGI IMG/M metagenome (GOLD analysis project Ga0307379, IMG submission 202237) | Soil microbial communities from Risofladan, Vaasa, Finland - UN-2 | ecosystem: Environmental > Terrestrial > Soil > Coastal area > Acid sulfate soil | place: Finland: Risofladan, Vaasa | collected... | reverse complement strand
TATTAAGGAGAGGATTATTGGCAAGACCTAAAAAACAAACAGTAGATTATTTCCCCCATAGTTGTACCCATAGTAAAACAATGTTTATTCTCGAACAGAAATATGGCAACGATGGTTATGCTTTCTGGTTTAAGCTGCTTGAGATGTTGGGAAGTTCTGAAGGTCATTGTTTATATTTTACAAATGGTATGGACTGGGAATTTTTGATTGCAAAGACCCAACTGGATAAAGAAAAATGTACCGAAATATTTGATTTGCTTGCTACACTTGGGGCTATTGATAAAAAATTATGGAGTAAAAAGATAGTATGGAGTGATAACTTTATAGAAAATATTAAGGACGTTTATAGATATAGGGTAATAGAAATACCCGCCAAGCCGAGTTTCCCACGTAAGAAACCCATAGGCGTTGGGGTTTCCGATATCATTAATCCGCAAAGTAAAGTAAATGAAAGTAAAGTAAATAATATAATAGGTGAAATAATCTCCCACCTAAACCTAAAAGCAAATAAGAACTTTAGAACCGATAGTAAAATAGCAATTAAAAATATAACAGCCAGACTACATGAAAAATATACCATAGATGATTTTAAAAAAGTAATTGATATAAAATGCTCGCATTGGCTTGAACTTAAAGACGGTGAACTCGTTGGAGTTATTGTAACTGATGAAAAGGGTAGAGAGCAGGATATGTCAATATATCTTTCACCGGATACCCTATTTGGCAATAAATTTGAAAAGTATCTTAATCAAAATGCAAATAAAGAGGCAATCCAGGAAGCGGTAAAACACGAGAAAGACTGGCAAAAAATAAAAGAGGTAAGGCCAGAAGAACCCATAGAGGAAAGAACAGAAAAAACAAAGAAAGAGACTTATGAAATACTTAAAGATGTTATACCAAAATATAGGGATAAATTAAATAAAAAGGGAAAGGAATAAATTATGAGTGAATTAGAAAAGAAATTTTATGAGTATTTTATGAGTGAATATTTTAATCCTAAAGAACCAGAAAAGATAGCCCACGACCTTGCAGAAATAGCTGAAAAGGAACTTCTACCCATTAAACCACATTTTGAAAAAAGAAGTATGACCAAAGAGGTTTTGATAAGAATGGTTGATGGATTATATGTAAAAAGAGAGCAACTCCAAAAAGAAAATGCCGAACTTGGAAAGCAACTAAAAAGGCAAAAAGAACTTTATCTTGATTTGCGAGATTTAGATAATAAAAATCTGCAAGAGATAGAAAAACTTAAAAAGCAGATAGAAAATATAAAGTATTTGGATAGAAATGAAGTAAATAAAATATTGATTAATCATTTTGGAAACTACAATATATCTGTTTTAAATTCTATCTGCTCCCTTGCCATACCAACAAGAGAGAAGATAATTGAGAAGTTAAAACACCTAAAGGGGGCAGGTTTTATACTCGGTGAGGTTGATGACAATATGATTAATTTTATTCTAGGAGATGATGTTGATAACAAAGACTAAAAGAAAACCAAGTAGAAAAACATTAAAAAATAAATGTGATGGTATTTGGAGAAAGATTATCCGGTCCAAAACCGATTGTGAGATGTGCGGTAAAATCGGTAATAATCCCCACCACGTAATTGGCAGAGACAATCACGCCGTAAGATGGGATATTCGTAATGGTTGCTTACTATGTTCTGGCTGCCATACTATGAATAATGGTTCGGCCCATAAGGATCCGCAGGATTTTATGATATGGTTTGGGAACCGCCGGCCAGAAGATTATGAATATCTGCTAAAACAGAAGAATATAATTTGGGATAAGGATTATGATAAGGTACTGGAATATTTAAGTGATATCAAGAACGCAGGAATATATAGCAAAAATCTAACCTATTGATTGTTTACAGAATTAATATATATTAATATTAAGATGACTATAGTAGAAAAAATAATAAATGCCATAAGAGAAAAGGAAAAGGAGATAAACAATAATCTATATCAAGATATTTTTATAGAGATTAGAGACGGCACTGTTCTTATATGTTCACATACGGTTCTTTGGAAACCTAAGAAATAATTAAATAAAATTCTGACTGAACTACAGAGGAATTTTGGGAGTATAAAAGCTCTTAAGATTCCTCTTTTTTATTTGAAAGGAGGTAAATATCGAACTATATGAAATAGTAAAAGCGTTTTATAGAAGACTTTGTCTTATATGCTCCAGAAGTAGAATTATAGATTCAAATATAATATCTAATCTGGAGGCAGCTGAATTTGAAGATGTGATATGTAATTATGTTGACGCAGTTACTATTGTCAAGAAGATAAAAAATGTAGGTAAGAGAGCAATAATAATTTACAAAGTAATTGGATATGATGATTGGGAAATAGCGATATTTTTGGGTGTTTCAGATAGAACAGTTGATAATTATATTAAGAGTATAAAATTATTTTTGCGCCAAGTCGGGAGATAAATTGGAAGTCTTATTAATAGAAGAGAAGAAGGGAGAAATATTGATAAGTTTTGATGACTTCTTTAATATGCGCAAAAAACAAATATCAAAGATGTGTTTGGAATTTGATAAGATAACCGATTATCGCATAGAATATGAAGATTTATTCCAAGAGGCTTCATTAAAACTATTTGAGATTTATAAAAATAATAAACCACTAGATATTAACTTTTCATTAAAAATAGTTAGGGATAATTTAATTAATTATATAAAGAAAAACAAAGTAAAACTCAACTAGATGAGTTGGTCGGGTGGGTGGATAAGCTTAAGGTGTTCGGAAGGAAAGCTAAATGGAAATACAACAATTAACAATAGAAGAAATTCAAAGTCTACAAGTTGATGCAGCAATGAGAATAATTGCGATTAATTCTAATTTGCTTGTAGAGGTAAATAATGAAATGTTTACAGCCTTAAATGGACTGGGGCAGGCAAGAATTAAGGTTGAAGTATTAAAGGAAAAAAAATCAACAATTATAGAACAGAATAGGGCGTTAAAGACGGTGATAAGTAATGGATAAAGAAGAAGTTAAAAAAAAACAAATAGAACCGGTTAAAACCGGTGAAAAACCGGTTAGGGATAAAAACGGCAGGTTTATTGCAGGGAATGAAGCTAATCTCAACGGAAGACCAGTTGGAAGTAAAAACTATCTAACCCTACTTGAAGAAGCTCTTAATAAATATGAAACTGAAAAGGATAAAGATTTATTTTATAGATTTATTGAACGGGCATTTATAAATGATAAAGTTCTAATTGCAGCAATGAAGAAATTTGTATCCGATAAAGCCTCAACGGAAATTACTACTCCTGAACCGGTTGAAATTGTAATTCATGATGCTATCAAAGATGAAAGTTGATATAAATGTTACTGAGGTTTATAGATGGCTTGAGCAAAGTAAGGCAAGAATTAACATACTTCGTGGCGGTACGGGTTCGTCAAAGTCCTACTCACTTTCACAATATTTTGCAGTAAATAAATTATGTGGAGAAGGTAAAAGAACCCTTGTAATTGCCCGTAAGACATTACCGGCATTAAAGAAAACAGCATACAAGGAAACAATGGATATTATTGATTCTCTTGGTATTCCCTATAAGCTAAATAAGACCGACTTAGAATTAAGAGTAAAAGATAATATCTGTTATTTTATGTCTTTAGACGACCCCCACAAAGTAGCGAGTTTTCAAACAGATGATGTCTGGCTAGAAGAAGCAATTGACTTTACTTTTGAGGACTTCCACCAGTTTAATATGAGAATGAATGGGCAGATGTATCTATCGTTTAATCCAGTATCAGCATTGCATTGGATTAAGACAATTCTTATTGATAGTGGTAATTATAATGCTGAAGAAAATGTTTCCACATACAAAGATAACCCATATTTGGCAATCACTAGACGTAAAGAAATTGAAAACTTAATAAAGATAGACCAGAATTTCTACAAGATTTATAACCTCGGTGAATGGGGCGTACTTGGGAATATTATTTATAGTAAATGGGATACTTTTGACAAGTTGCCAGAAAAGATTGATTTTGTAACATATTCTTGTGATTGGGGATTCAATGATCCTTCGGTAATTACAGAGATTAATTGGATTGATGGCAAATTTATAGCAAGGGAATTATTTTATTGCGGTGGACTTACACATGTAGAATTAATTGAAGAAGCAAAAAAGATTATACCTGAAGAATTTAGAGACAGGGAATTGTATATTGATAGTGCTGAACCTGGATTAATTCAAGCCTTTTATCAAGAAGGATTTAATGCTCATAGAAGTAAAAAAGATGTTATTGATGGTATAAATTATGTTAAGACTCACATGCTTGGAGTTACAAAAGATAGTATACATGGAATCAAAGAACTTTCCGCATACTCGTGGAAAAAAGATAAAAACGGAAACGTAATTGATACTCCGATAGATTTCAATAACCATTTCTGTGACACAATACGTTATGGTAGTTTTTCACATGATATTGCATTTGGAACAGCCCAAACATCAGATATAGCATTTAGATAGTATTGACGAAACTTACATATAGTGATATTCTTATTATGTGGTAAAAGCAAGAAAAATTTATAAATGCAAAAGGTGTGGTTGGACTTGGATGAGTAGAAAAAATCAAGTCCCGATAACCTGTGCAAAGTGTAGGAGTCCATATTGGAATATCAAGAAAAAAGATGTACCAAATGTAAAAAAATAAAACCCATCGAGGATTTTCATAAACAAAAAGGGCGTAAATATGGATCGAGCCATTGCAAGGAATGTAACAAAGAATATTTTAAAAATAATTTTGAACATTATCAGAAAATTAAAAGGGAATATTATAAAAATAATCGTGAGAGGGAAATAAAAAGAACTGCTCAATGGAGAATAGATAATCCAGAAAAAAAGAAGTTACAAAGAAAAAGGGAATATGCAAACAAACGAGAAGAATTTATAAGAAATGCTGCTAGATGGGCAAAAGAAAATCCTGATAAAAGAAAAGAAATCGCTAACAGATGGTCAAGAAATAATCCAGAACATAGAAGAAGAATAAGAGCGATACCTAAAAATAAAATAAATCATAGTATATCTTCTTCTATGCGATTAGCTCTAAATGGTAATAAGAATGGCAGAAAATGGGAAAGTTTAGTACCTTATAATTTACAAGATTTAATAAAACATCTTGAAAATAAGTTTTTAAAAGGAATGAATTGGAATAATTATGGTAGATATGGTTGGAATATTGATCATATTATTCCTATTGATTTATGGGAATTTGAAAAACCCGAAGATTCAGAATTTAAGCAATGCTGGGCTTTATGTAACTTGCAGCCATTATGGGAAAAAGAAAATCAAAGCAAGAGTAATAAAATAATATAACTTAAATTAAAAACTAAATATTAAACTAGCACTCGAAAGGGTGCTTTTTTATTGGGGGAAAATGAAACTATATTTAATAAGTGAAGAATTGTTAAGGATATTTTTAAGTGATTATAAAGATAATAAAAAGATTGTTGATTATTGTAGTGATATTTTAAGGAATAAGCAACCAGTAGAGTTGGTGGCTGAAAATAATCTTGATTTAATCGAAAGAGATTTTTGTAATTATATTGATGATTATAGAGAAAATAATCCCCACGATAAAGTAGAATATAAAATCTATATCCAAAAAGTAAAGGGATAAATTATGAGACTAGAACTTCAAAAATTAGTAGACGTAGCACTCCCAACCTACCCGACGATTTTTAAGGATAAACAGGTAGAGGTGCTAAATCAGTTAATCAAGTATCAGGATTATTACGATAATGATGTCTTTAAGTATATTGTAGAAAAATATCCTGAATATGGTACGAGGGTAAGCGGTGGCAAAAACTACTATCCAACACAAGTACCCTTAAATTATTCACGCTATATTATAAACAAACTCGCATCTTGGCAGTTTGAAATACCGGTTGACTTTAACTGTACTTCAGATAGCGAAGAAGTGCTAAAAACAAAAAAGAAAGCCGGTGGAAAAGAAATAAAGCCAATGCGTTCAGATGAAATTGAAGTAGATATCTATGAAACCCACAAGAGGAACCTAATGGATGTAAAGCTACTTCAGGCAGCAGTGGAATGTAATGTATCTGGCGGTGTGGTATTTAAATTAAAGTACGATATAGACAAAGAGGATATCAGGATATTTGTAAGAAACCGTATAGAGTGTTTCCCTATTTATGATTTTGATGATTATGAGAATATAACTAAAGTCCATTTTGTAGCATTTAGAGATGAAGATACAATCTGGAAACAGACCTATGAACTTGAAAATGGTATCTGTTATATTGAAGAAGCTATCTATGACGCAAAGATGATAGAGAAGCCTAAAGAAGTAATAATCCCAAGACAGCCTCTGGGAATAGGCAAAAAGTATTTAGATTTTATTCCTGTCTATATTATCCCCAATACTCCGCAAATCGGTGAAGTATGGGGAATGAGTGAACTTGAAGATTTAATGCCAATTATTGATGAAATAAATAGAAAATACTCGGATCTATCAGATAGTCTAAGATTTGATTTATTTGCAATAACGATACTTATGAATGTAAAGCCGACCGGTAAGAACCCAGAAAAGGGACTTAAGGCAAAACCTGGTGCAGTGTGGGAGCTTATGGGTGGTGGAACAGATAGTCCTAAAACAGACGTATTTAAACTTGAAGGGGAGTTCCGTTATATCGATAGCCTAAAATATCACATAGACAGCTTAGCTGCCGCTCTCTATGAATTTTCAGAAGTGGTAAATGTTTCAGTAGATAGGATTTCAAAAGTAGGCAATCTTTCAGGAGTTGCGCTAAAGTTACTCTTTGCTGCAATACTTTCCAAGACTACAAGAAAAAATGCGATATGGGGAGCAAGGCTTAGGGAAATGTATATGGGTATTTTAAAGATGAAGCAGATTTACGAAGGATATGATTTACCTGATGATTTGGATATTGAGATAATTACCCACAATCCGCTTCCCCAGAACGAGGTAGAAAATATACAGGTAATAACGCAGAAGATTGTAGCAGGTTTAATAAGTGTTACAACCGCAATGAATGAGCTTGGAGTGGAAGACCCCGAAAGGGAACTTGCACAAATACTTGAAGAAAAGAATCAATATGATAAATCTTTAAATTTAGATAATTTAAGAAGTTCACATGAAGAGAAAGGTGGTGAATAATGGATAAGGAAGAATTAAAGTCAGTTATTAGGGAAGTTTTATTAGAGTGTAAAATTATAAGTAGTTGGGAAAAAAATATAAATGGAATAGATTCACGATTTGAAGAATTTGAAGAAAAAACAGAAAGAAGATTAAAGAAACTTGAGGATATTACTTATGCTAATAATCATAAATATGTAACAGAAACAAAATTAATTAAAGATACTTTAGGCGGTGAAGAATTAATTAGGATAGTATCAAGGGAAGATAATGAGTGATGAATTTAAAAAATATCTTGAAGCACAGAGGACAAAATTTATAACTCTAACTGACTTACAGGATAAGGAACTTGCAAGGCTATATATTGAAACCGCAGCAGAACTGAAAATTAGATTTAAAGATATCCTGGCAAATAAAACCCTTACATCGGCTCAAGTAAAAATAAGGATAAATTCACTGCTTAGAGAAGCTTCAAGATTATCTAATAATTTTGAAGGAATACTGGATAAGGCACTAATAAGTTCAGCAGATTTAGGTAAGGAAGTAAATAAAATTGCACTTAGCCAATATCAGAGAAGCTTAACTAATGCAGGATATGACCTGAAGCTTACAAGGATTTTAAATAAGACTTCAAAGGAAGCAGTAATTTATACCTACAATAAAATTTGGAATGATGGGCTAAAACTTTCAGATAGAGTGTGGTTACTTAATAGACGAACCAAACAAGAAATTGAACGTATAGTAATGCAGAATGTGGTAGCTGGCGGTGCTGCTTCAGATAGATTGACATTATCGGCTTTGGAAAACTTGCTTAATCCAAAATACACACCGACTAAATTAACCAGCCTTCACGGAAGGAAAGTAAGTTATGAAGCGTCAAGACTACTTAGAACCGAGATGGCAATTTCTTTCAATGAAGCTGACCGGTTAAGTTCAAATCTTAATCCAGGTTCAAAAGGTTTGATGTGGCTTTCTGCTTCTGGTTGCTGTGAGATTTGTGATGAGAATGAAGGAAAGCCGGTAAATGATGTCGGAATACCACCAGCACACCCGAATTGTAGATGTAGCACCACTGAAGATATTGTATCAGTAGAGCAGTTTACTTCTAATTGGATTGCATATATGGAAAATCCAGCGAGTCAACCCGAACTGGCTAAATGGTATAAAGAAGTTTATAAGAAGGCAGCTTAATGAAAATACCTAGTAAAATTAAAGTTAGTGGAGTTTGGTATAAAATAGAAATTGCCAAAGATACTTCAGATGATATGAATGAAGCGCAAAATCGTGGCAGGGTACTCTTTGGAAAAGGTATAATTAAAATACTTGATTCATATTTTCCTGAAAGTAAAAATAGAACATTACTGCATGAGATAATTCACATACTTGATGATGATTTAGGTTTAGATCTAGAAGAGAAAACAATTAGAAGGCTTGCTTCTGGTCTATATCAAGTTTTAAAAGATAATAATTTATTAAAAGAGGGTGATTAAAATGCCGTACCCTAATGAACATTCCTGCAGAATAAAAGAACCCGGACTGTTTGAAGAAGGCAGTTTCAGGCGTATAAGTCAGGGTAAAATTTCTATAATTATAGGAAGACTTAAGGGACAAACCACCACGACTACACAGGCCTTTAGATACCCAAAAGGTAAGTGGGATGCCGATGAAGCTAAAAAGCACTGTGAGGAAAATAAGGGTAGTTTTCATAAAGCAGGATAAATAATTTTAATATAAACGCATATCTAGCACTCCTGATGGGGTGCTTTTTTTATGCAAGACACTAAAAGGAGTGTGCCGAGATGGCAGAGGACAAAGATAAAGTAAAAGATGTCGGTTCTGATGAACCAAAAGACAAACCCGAACCTGATGGCGAGGGAGACAAAAAAACAGGGCAGTATGACGAGGCATTTGTTAAATCACTACAGACCGAATCAATACTGCGAAAGAAGAAGATTAACGACTTAGAGAAGAAGCTAAAAGCCTTTGAAGATGAAAAACTTACCGAAGGTGAAAAGAAGGATAAGAAGATTGCAGACCTAGAAAAACAGTATATAGATTTACAGACTGAACAAAAAGACAAGGATATTGACAATCTTATTCTAACTGTAGCAAACGGTAAGAATTTCAATGATATAGAAGTAGTAATGATGGTAGTAAAAAAAGAACTTGAAAACGAAGAAGAACCAGACAAGAAAACCATAGAAAAAATTGTAGAAAAACTTATTAAAGATAAACCGTATTTAGTTTCTTCAGGCAGTCCCGCTAATCCTTCTTCTGGGAATTTTCCCAAAACTGACAAAGAACCTGCAAAAGATGTCAACCAAATGATGGGGGACTTTTTGCACGGTAAATAAAAAGGAAGGAAAATAAAATGCCTAGTCCAGATTTAGGTTTTAAAAACACTATGCAAGATGAAGCCGGTGGTTATTTGGTACCGGCACCGTTGGCAAATACGATATTTATGAATATAGCAAATAAATCGGCTGTAATTCCGTTTCTACAGCAAATACCCATGACAAGCGCTACACTCAGAATGAACGCTCTTGCCGATGATATTGTAATGACATGGGTTGACGGTGAAGGCGAGGAAAAATCTGTAAGTAATGAATCACACAGACAGATAACACTTACAGCTTATGAGCTTGCAGTAATAGTATTGGTAACTGATATATTGCTTGAAGATGCCAATATTGCAATGGATTCATTAATCAGGGAAGAAATAGAAAATGCGTTGCTTCAGGCATTGGAACAGTCATATCTCGGTTATTTTGCTGCAACCCCATTTGCACAGACAATTAGTGGAGATTGTCCAGCCGATCATATAATAACATTCGGTACAGGTATGGACCTACTTGTAGATATTTCGGATGCATTAAATTGCATTGAAGTACATGGATTTACTGAAAACATTGGCTTCGTTACACATCCTGCAGTAATGGCACAGTTGAGGAATTTAAGATCACTTGCAGGCGTTCCATTATTCCAACCCGCCAATGCTAATTTTCCAGCAACCTTTTATGGTTATCCAATAAGGTTTACCAGAAACATGGTTAATCAAGGTTCACCTGTTGGCTACGAACTTATTGTAGCTGACTGGAAATACTTGTTTGAGGGAGTCAGAAATGAATTAAGACTCAAGAAAACAGATGTTGGTATGGTGGGAGAGAATAATCTCTTTACTGAAAATAAGACTGCAGTAAAGGCTTGGATAAGACGTGCATTTGCAATCAGAGACGTAAACGCAATCGCAAAAGTTATAGGATTATAATAGCCAAAACTGAGAGGGTGAAATTCCCTCTCGATAAAATAAAAGAGGTATTATGAAAATTCAAATTAACTCAACTGGTAAGTTTAAAGATGTGCCATTAAGAGTTGCCCAACGAATGATTAATAAGGGTATTGCTCATATTGTAAAAGGGGTAAAACCAAAAGTAAAAATAGAAGAGCCAATAATATTTAGAGAATCTGAAATTGAAGAA
>Ga0307379_10013393_pt1 | contig 10625 bp, 27 predicted proteins | sample UN2MG_FD_202237 | JGI IMG/M metagenome (GOLD analysis project Ga0307379, IMG submission 202237) | Soil microbial communities from Risofladan, Vaasa, Finland - UN-2 | ecosystem: Environmental > Terrestrial > Soil > Coastal area > Acid sulfate soil | place: Finland: Risofladan, Vaasa | collected... | reverse complement strand
CCAAGACCCAACACCTCAGCCACAGACCCCATCTCCTCAACGGTGATGATCAGCCCGGATTCGTACTCTTCGTCAGGCATCCCTCTAACTAGACAGTGCTTAGCTTCGGTTACTTTCGCAACTTTTCTGCTTCATCTCGAGGGCTCTCACCCTTGCGCCCAGGTTACGAATGTACTTGTGGTCAGCTGCCACCTTATCCTCGATGCTCTGCCACAACTCTCGAATGATGCTGCCAACATAGACGTCATCAGACACCAGCTCTGCGTAGTGGGCACGCAACGCGCCTAACGTCACCATCATCCTTTTTCCGCGCCGCCCACCACCGATGATTATCTGAGCACCTGTTTCGTTTTCTTTCTTGCGAACCAGATAGCTCAGCCTACGAGCTGCTGCGACATCCTCTCCAAAGCCGAGGATTCTGGCAGCGTCTCGCATAGGGAGAGGCTTCGAAGGGTTGGTGAACTCGAGTTCAGCCATCCTCGCGCGGATCCCATCAGAGGCTGTTTCGAGCTCTATCACTCTTCGTACAGAGAGACGCGTATTGACTGAGGTGAGATGTTTTGACCAGAGATTTTATTAGCTATCCGCACAGCCGCTTCTCTGGCTAAGTATGCTGTGCACTCCTGAAGGATCATTACGGCCCGGTTAGGGAGAACACACTTCCACTTAACAACCTTACCAGGCGCTTGAAAGTTCTTGGACATGCTCCTCCTCTCGCCACGCTCGAACGCGTGCTTGTCGTTGAGCTCGGCGAGATTGCGGCGGCTCAGAACCAAAGGCAATGAGGAAAGCACTGTGAGCAGAGGCTACCAAGATGGGAGTGTTCTGAATCAGAATTTTCAGCTTCTTCTGGTCGTCCTTTGACGCCAGCCTCATCCTCGTCAGGATGCGTGCAACGAGTGGAGCTGCCATGTCGTACTTGTGTCGCTCGTCCACGCTCGTCATCTTGGAGTCGTAAACGCACTCGAGGACAGACTGCAACTGCGTGGACAGTTGCCTCAAAGCTTCTCGGATCTTCCGTTGTCGCACGGCCGCACGACACTGAGAAGCAGACGGCCACTTTTGCGTAGGAAGGTTACTGTGAGGCTCAGCTGACATCGGAGATGCATGGAATCCGAGTTCTCGCGCTGAGTCAGTGTAAAACCAAACAAGGTCAGGCAGTGGCTCCAGGTGCACAGCCTTAGGTAGCATGAATTCTTGGAGCAATGCTACTCCTGAGGCTCATGAACCTTCTGGCCAGCTACGGCTATTTCCATCCTGTCCAGCACCAGTAAGGTTGCTGCGTCGGCCACGCTGGCGGCATCTTTTGCGATTTCCGACGGACCCACCTCGACATCAGGATTTGCACACAATCCCTGCAACGCAGACGAGAACAACGAGATCCACAGCCCCGTCTTCATTTGCCCACCACTAGTGGGTTTTTCGCTATCTCCCATACTTTTGCCTCCTCGAATTGGTACTTGAGCTCATCAACCACCGTTAGGTTTATGCTCACTTCGCCCAGCTCGGTGCCGGCGAAGGATACTTTGAGAATCTCCTGAAACCTGCTCGAATACCACTCGAAGTTTTTGCCAAGGACTTCACTACGAAGCACCTCGATGTCAAAAGTGGCGCCATTGACCTTGTGTACACAGACAGCGCTAGGACGCACGTCCAGCGATAGAATAGCAAGCATGCAGAGGGAGTCTGAGCTCACGCTTCCGAAGCGAATACCCACAGTGGCCACACTACACACAGGGTTGCAGCGTTGCAACCTCTGTTCGGCAATAGTAGGGTGCGCTGATGGTCTTAGGCGTAGAGGTGTCAGGGGGCGTAAGTGCTAAGTTGGTTGCTACCTGCGCGTTCTGTGGTGTGTTTAGAGAGTACGCTGCAGGGATAACAATGGCGTCTCCGCACGGTACCACCGTGCTTGTCGCCGACCTCCCTGCCTACTGGTTCCGATACATCGAAAGGGGCGTCGATGGGGACATCATCAATGAGGCCATCACTTGTCTTCAGTGCAGTTTGGAGTGTGATGGCGAAGACGGGTGGCTTAAGAGCCCAGATCCTCAGCGTTACGTTTGGCGCGGCCGGTAGCGCCTGACCATTCTGTTCGTGGGCATGGCCGCCGTTCGCCAATGGCACGCCAATAGTCGAGGCACTCTCGGCATAGCCAGCCAACTTTGCCCTTCCCAGCAACAGACACCCTCGCGCGCACAAGCACAGGTGTCATCTGACCGCACTGAATGCAGTGATCAGGCATTAGCGCATCCACCCTAGCAGAGGCTCGAAGCAGGCGTGGGCAAGGTGCGGCAGCACGTCGTGGTGGATGCTGTGGAAGTACACGGTCCCGCGCTTGACCATAAGCCCATCACTGAGCATCCACATCAGCCCTGCTCCTCGAACGGCGCATGTTTGGCATAAGGCCCCAGCATGCGCTTGGCTGAGGCGAGCGCGTTACTTATCATCCTGGGGTCTCCATCGACCAAGGCGGCGATCAGTGCATAGCAAGCGTTCCGATGCTTGTGCTCACTGTCGGCTAGTTCTCGAACGCTACCCTGCGCGGCGGACCATAAGTCGCCTGGGTGCACATCGGTTCCCATCAGTCATGCTCCCCGTCGAGCGCCTTGCGCAAGGCAATCACGTGTACATAGGGCCACCTCTTCATGGTGGGATCAGCTAGCGCAGTGACGCGCGCGATGGTGGCTAGCGCCGCGTCCGCTCGCTCGTGCGCCGCGTCTCGATCCTCTGCCACGAACTCGGCGATAGTCAGCCGCTCAATCTCGGCGGCTTGCTCGGCGATGGTGGCACGCAACTCCTCGCCGAATGCGCTGAGCGCAGCCATGTGACTGACCGGTGACACATAGCCCTGATACGCATCTCGCAGCCGCTCCACCTCAGCAATCGCGCACTCGTGGTGCTCGCGGTAGCAGTCGGCGTGATGGGTGATGCTCATGAGTCGACCTCGTCGAGCAAGGCGCGTAGGGCTGCGGCACACTCACGCAATGCACTGCGATGCGTGGTGGCGTGCTCGCCGCTGTTTTGGTAGCGCTGGTTCTCCCACTGCTTGGCCAGCGCGAGGAGGGCGCCGCGGTCGATGATGGTGGCGCGCTGGAGCCTATCGTGTGCCCGGTCAACAACGGTCCAAGACCGTGGAACCTTGTTCAGCTTCTGCGCTTCCCGCAGTCCATCCACGTCCCCGCTCCCCGCTGCCACGATGACGGCACCCTCTGAGCCGCTCCGAATCTCAGCGTCGGCCAGCGTCGAGTGTGCGCGCGCAGTCGTGGCGCTCCACCGCTCGTCGTCTTCCTGCGGTTTGCTCGCCCATTCGCTCAGGTCGGCGACTTCGTCTGCGTCGGCTACGCGGATGATGGCAGGGCTTGCGGCGGATTCGAGCATGTCGCGAAGCTCCACGGCTAGGTCGCGCGCGCTGCACGCTGGCGCTACCGATACCTCGTAGATGCGTTCGCGCACGCACTCCGGCACCGCGGCGGCTTGCTGCTCGGCGCGGGGGAACACCCGCTGGAAGCAGTCGCCGCAAACGTAAGACGTGAAGGGCTCGCCGCACGTGGCGCACCGCTCGACCTCGCTCACCCCGCCCCCTTTGCCGCTTGCGCGGGGGTGGTCATGCCCTCACCTTGTGAGGCTCCGGTAAGAGAGCAGCGGCATCCGCGATGCTGGCGAGTTTCCATCTGTCGTCTGGTAGCCAACTGTAGTTGAGCAAGATGTCGAGCAGCGCGCGGGGCGCATGTTCTCCGAACCAGCCGCCAAGGTGCTGATCGTACATGTGCCCCCGCCCGTCGTTGTCGGGGTCGCGTCGGTGACACTTCTGGCAGACCACAGCTAGGTCGACCGGGCGCGCATCCTCTTTGGGCTCGGCGTACCATCGGACCCACATGCCGTGCGTGAACGGGTCGCGGCCTCGACATACGGCGCACGCGAGTCGCTCCGTGACTACCATCTCAATTGCTCTGGAAGCGGACGCCATCCCGGCGCCAGCCTTGGCCATACCTGCGTGAAACCCCGCGCCCCATACCTTCTTGTGGTCATCGCTCATGCTCTGTCCCCATCTGCGGTCAACGCGCGGACAATGCCGCACTTTTGCCGCGCTATGTTTTCGTGATTGCTGCTGAAATTGTGCACGGGCTCGGGTTTCCTAAAACCTTGCTCCGTCGCACGATCACATGCGACCAGGGTTATGGCTCCTCATCAAAAGCATCGCCAATGTTGAGTTGGCATGGGTCAACCCTCCGACCACGCTTTACAGCCGCTCGCCCGCGCTCCCACATTCCTTCACGAGTCCCCTCATCAACAAACCTGAACCCGGCCTTACGCAATAGAGCGTAGTACTGAGCTCGGTCGTACACAGCTCGAGCACATGCCTTGCACGTGATGGTCTGACCGGGCTTCGCAATCCGTGGTTCCATAGCTCGCGTTGAGCACATGGGCTCGTTATCGTAGATGAAAGAAGCTACGGTGCTTGGAATTGGAGCGTGTACAATTTTCGGCTTACCCATCAGTTCCTCGGCGCCGAGTCCACGTTGAACGGCACGACCCGCCAATCGTCAGCCTTGAGATAGCACCGCTCGCGGCGAGATCGTGCAAGCCTGTCAGCCTCCGAGTATTCCTTCTTCACGTCTGAGCTAGCGTTGAACGACGACTTCGCCTTCTTGCTCACAACAGCGTACAACTTACGAGGGGTTTTCATGCCAAATCTCCTGGGGTCTCGGTGTCACCGTGTCGCTCGAGCCGAATACTACGCTTCACGTACTGCGACATAGTCTCGTTGCCAACGTTCCACACGCAGCGGGCAAGCTCCAAGTAGCTCAGTTTGTCGGAGTACCTCTCCATCAACACGTGCACCTGATTACGTAGCTCACACTCGAGTGCCCGACATAAGGTGGAACTGGGGTGGATGCGAGGAAGAGGTCCTTTTAGGCTCATTCAATTCACCTTCTCCACGCTGAACGTAACCTCTTGCCCGACGTACTGGATGATCTGCTCCGCGATCTCACCCATCGTACCACCAACATGGCACCGAAGAGACTCAGGGAGCTTGTCAGAGGTGAAGAAGTAGTTGCCTAACCTCCGAACGAGCATCGCCTGCTCGAGCGGGGCACCGCCGAACGTTTTATCCAACGCTCGCGCCAGGATATCTGCGCCAACCTTAGAGGAGCCTCGCGACACCAACACGGCCGAGATCGAGTGAGCTCGAGCGGTCATCCTCATCGCCTCAATGCCTCCCATACGCCGTCTCCCAGCCACCCCATCACCTCTTCGTACATCCAGTGCTCGATGTCCTTAGAGCGCTCGCCGGCCATAACAGCCTTGAAGTGGTTGAGAGCCATGTCGTGAAGACAGCAATACCGATCTTGCTGCTTAGGAGCAGATACCTCGTCCGCCAAAGCAGGTCTGAACTTATTGGCTACAATCTGATTCTGCTTGGGCATGTCATCTCCTTCTGAGTCTTAATGATGAGCAGACAGTAGCATGAGGTATTGCGATAAAGCAATAGCTAAATTGCAAGCAAGGCGATCTCGAAACAAGTGTCAGGCGGATGCGACCAGCCACCCAACAAAGCGTCCACAGAGAAGCCAGCTGCACGCGTGTGCCCGCCGCCGCCGTTCGCTTTAGCAATGGCAGCTACGTCGACACCGTCACGGCCAGACCGCATCGAGAACACCAGATTCATCTTGCCATCACTAGTGACAGCGTAGTGAAACCCAACGACACCATCCACCTGCGGCTCGAGCTCACGCACAACCTCGGCCACGTCGCTTGTGCGTCCTCCGCCATCATTGAACAGGCGCCAGTTGCCGAGCTTGTAGAGGCCGGTCTCAGCGATACTGCGGGCTGCTGCGAGCTTCTTCTCGAAGAGCAACGTTCCAACGTACTCCTCCTGCTCTGATAACCAAGCACGCCCCAACGGACCTTGAAAGCCGAAGAACTTCAGCGCCTCAGCTTGCTCGCATGCCTCTTTCCATCGCGAATGCTTTGTTTGCCAGGTGTCTCGGATCCCCGCGAGCGTGGCGAAGTCAGCCACTTGCTCATGGAGCCCGAATAGGGGCCGATACACCTCGCTGAACGCCAACATTGCGCCACTTACCCCTGGGTCAGCCTGCTCGTCAGCGTAAACACCACGCTCACCGAATACCTCGACGATGTCGCGCGCTCCCTTGTGATGGTCGAGCACAATGGCGCCCGCCTCAGCGAACTCCATAGCGCGCTCGCGCGGCGGCGTGATGTCACAAAAGAGCATCCCAGGCTCTGCCAACATCCTCTCATGCTCAGGAGTCCCGTACTGGACGAATGCCACGTAGGCGTCAGGAAGCGCGTGGCTGAGGATCATCGCGCTGGCGATCCCATCAGGGCAGTTGGCGTGAGTGACGATAGTCCTCACGGAGCGGAGGTCGGTTGTGCTGAGTGTCATTGGTTCCCTTTCCGCTCGAGCCGAGCGATCTCGTCACGGAGCTCATCGCACTCGATGCGCTTCTTGGTAAACCGCACCTGCAGGTCACCCAGGTCGTCGGCCATCTGCATGTTACGCCGCACCTGATCTCCCAACCTACGCTTCGTTGCGACGAGCTCCTTGTCGTTCCGGAGGGCATTGATGCGCATAGCCTGCTCCCTGATTAACCTCTCATTCATGTCGCGCACCTGCTCGAGTTGGGCGATAGCATTGCGACACAACCTCAACTCAGACTGGTGGAATGCTGTGTGAGCGTCAGGGACAACGTGGTCAGGAGGCGGGGCGACCCCTCCCACGTGCGTGTGGTTGCACTTGCCGCATGGTGAACAGTTACAGTGATAGCCCTCTGTGCTTGATTCACAGCAATGAGTGGTCATAGGTGCCTCCTTAGTGGGCGTTATTGGGGAGATGAGCCACTTGTCGGCCCAATAGGGGATAGCCATGGTCCATTTACTCCAATCGCAAATTCGAAAGGCATTTCCATCATCTCGTTCTGTCTGAGCCAGTAGATGAGGCGCTCCTCCTCTTGGGGGGTGAGTGGCGTGATGAGAAGGATGCGGACGCGTCCTGGGCAACCAGGGGGACCATGGAGGCACCCCTGGTGCACGGTGACCTCCCACACGTGACGGTTGATCGTCAGCGCGCTACCCATCTGGTACCAGGCGCTGGAGAACTTATGAAACCGCCCAGCGCTCACGAGTTGCTCGAGTTCGTCCTCGATGGCGAGCTCCCAGTCGGTGATGGTCATCTTGGCTCCTCCGCGGGCCAGTTGCCAGCCGGAACAACCACCACGAAGGCGTATTGGGAGTAAGCGTCGTCCAACGAAGCTTCCCCCATGGACCAGGAGCGCTCCACTACAATGTACGGGTTACCCTTGAGGCTCACGAGCTCGCCGACGCTAGGCACTTGCGACAAGTCGGCACGCATGACGCACACGTCATCATCCCTAGTGGATGCCTTCATACGACGATTGAACCGAGTGTGGATGACCATCTTCGGTGGGTCAGGCCTAACTCGGCAGTCGCATACCGCATCAGCACTTGGGTACCGAAACCCACAGTGAACACAGACCATCATGAGAGCAACCCCTTCTTCTCCGCGACGACCGCCTCCTCGAGCTTCGACTCGAGTTCCTTGATCGTCGCGGCGTCCTTTGCCATGCGCCGACGCCCCTCGCATGCCTCGAGCTCGAGTTGCTGGATTTGCATATTGGCCATACCAAGCTCGGCACTTAAGTCGGGCGTGGCACTTGCCTCCGGCTTAGGGGCTTGGAGCGCGGCGACGGCCTTCTCGAGCTTCAGGACACGATGGTTGGTCGTGTCGAGCCCGCGGGCCAAGTAGGTAATCATAGCACGGTCGTCGCTCATGTTTACTCATCCAGTAACGCCAGGAATTGGCGAGCTAGAAATTCCGCATACGCAGGTGGGATGGCCTCGCTAAGTTCCTCGCGTGTCATCCAGTCGATACCCATTGCGAGTTGTTGCGTGCGCACCGGGATACGCCAGACCCCTACTTCGACCGTGCATCGCAGGTTCTTGCGGTTGGTCGCTGGGGCGAATCGCGGCGTCTGCCAACTGTGGTTACATGTCGGTGGTGCGACCGGAAACGAGCACTCGAAGTTGCGATGACGCCGCACGTCCAGCCCGAACATCGAACCGCAGAGCATGACTGGACCCTCGAGCGGAGCACCGGGCACGTTCTCGATGATGTAGGGCAACCCGAGTTCACGCAGCCTCCTGCGCACAACCGGGATCAGGTTCTCACGCGGCGCAACGTGGTCGGGTCGGCGCTTGTATGCCGTGAAGCCCTGGCACGGAGGTGATGCCCATATGAGATCAAACGGCCCCAAGTCGCCCTTCTCTGTGGCACGGATAGCGGCTAGAGCGTCTCCTCTGGTGAACGCTCCGGGGTAATTCGGCTGGGGCTCATGGTCGATGCCGTGCACCTCGAAGCCCGCGCGCATGAGCCCCATAGTGGCACCACCTGCCTTGCAGAAGAGGTCGAGCGCTCTCACGTCACAACCTCGTTTTCCTCGCGTTCACACGGCACCCGTTCGTCTTCCACGCAACCGAGCTCACGGCAGTCGTCGCACATTGGCGTGTCGCTGAGCTCGCGGGGATCAGTGGCGTGCACCACCAGACTGTCGCCGCAGCACACGCAAGCGTCAACGAAGGTCATGCCGACGACTCCGTGTCCAGCATACCCGCAACCTCTGAAGCGGTGAGCTCGTAGATAGCCACCGCGTCGCAGCACCAAACGTCGAGGGTCCCCACGATGGTACCTACTGCAGCGGCCATGGCGTCCTTGTGCGCCTGAGTGGGCTCCGTCGGGTCAGCGTCCCGGCCGTTGTACTGCTCGTCGAATGAATCGAGAAGACCATCAAGAGCAACCATTGACCACGCCGCCAAGCAGTTAGGAGAGACCACCTGCCGCACCCAGGCGCAGACCAGCAACGGCTGGGGCTCCTCGCCGGCCATGTCGTAGTCGTACACGCTGTTGACGTACTCCTCGAGGTCCTCACAACTGAGCTCCTCTGCGTCCTCAGGGCCGTAGTAGGTGGCCTCAACCGCTAGGAACGAGGCGAGAGTGGGGTGCTTGGTGATCGGCATTGGAGAGGTGTACTACAGGTATTGCGTGATTGCAATGGCTATTACCGGATGTCCCAAACGTAGTCTGGGTACCTCTCAGCTGCATCAAGCAACTCTTTCAACACCTCCGTTGCTCCCTCAAGAGTGCCCCAACCATTAGACGGCTTCAGAACGTCAAACTCGGCATAGCGGGCGGGGTTGGTGATGTTCCTGATCGCCGCACGAAGCCGCTCGGTGGTGTCACCGGCTCGAGCTCCGTTAAGACAGCAGAGCCCTCGAGGAGCGTTGACAGGTTTGCCGAGCACCACCTCTTCCATGGAGCCCACCTCCGGGCTTGGCATTGGCTCATTCGTTAGCGCCAGGTGAAAGATGCGCGTCAGGTTGTAGGTCGGGTCAGGCAACTCAGGCTGTTCGGCTTCGTGGCCGCAAGCAGAGCATGGGGCACCGAGGAGGTAGATGTCGTAACTCATGAGTGGCACCATAGCATCATTGCAATAGCTACTCTATGAAAAACGGGCGCTCATCCTCAGGGATAGCGTCAAGGTAGCGCTTAGCCAACTCGAGGTTATCAGCCCCGACCGCAGCAGCGATCCTATGGAACCGTTGCCGGTGTTCCTCCCGATGTGCAAGCACCTTGGAGATGTCGTCTGCTCCCTGCTCACGACGACCACGAAGCTCGGCCTCGAGCTCGGCTACTTGGAAGGTTAGGCGGTCCACATCATCCCAAGCTTTCCGTAGCTTCTTCGTGAGAGAGGTGATCTCCGCGGACATGTGTTCGAGGTCGGATGGGGGGACTCGGGGCATGAATGGCACCATAGCACCATTGCAAGGGTAGGGGGGAGAATTTGGTTTGAGTGTGAGGGAGCAAGCTCGGAGCTCCCGCTCTGCTCAGGGCGGATTTTTTGAGGCTCACTGGATGGCACGCCGCTTGCATAGGAGAGCACGGCACGGCACTTGCATAGCACGACGCGCGCACATGCACGGCCACGCGGAGACCGCTGCTAGTGCTCGCCTCGCGTTCGCTCGCATCGCCTGTCCCACCTAGCACACTGCTCACCCTAGTAGGTGAGACACATGCACACATACTCGAGCGTGCGCCATGCACATGCGCACTAGTGCCGAGGCTAAGCATGCTAGTCCCATGGCCGCACCACACTAGTGCCCCCCGCCCGTGTAGGCTGCATGCATACACCATGGCATGGCGCCAGTCTCCAGTGTGTGCCCCTTCCCCATGGGACACATGTGCTAATATCAATGCGTGTAGGTGCATGTGCGTAGGACCCTCATATGTGCTAATATCAAGGGCCTACCTGCAGGCCTATTACTGCTAATATCAAGTTGGCCCATATGTGCTAATATCAAGTTGTGTGTGTACAGGTAGGCAACGCCCCGCGTGTGTAAGTAGGCGGAGCACATAGTGGGTGTGGGTGTTACTGAAACACACGTGTCAGCATGGGGGTTTGTGGGGTCAACGGGCCCGAGCTAACCACTTGATACCAGGTCACCAGACCCACTAACCCCAATAACCCCATAGAAATCTAAAGAAGTAGAAAAGAGGTATTGGGAGGGGAGGACTCGCGCGCGCAGGG
>Ga0307379_10013392_pt1 | contig 10627 bp, 10 predicted proteins | sample UN2MG_FD_202237 | JGI IMG/M metagenome (GOLD analysis project Ga0307379, IMG submission 202237) | Soil microbial communities from Risofladan, Vaasa, Finland - UN-2 | ecosystem: Environmental > Terrestrial > Soil > Coastal area > Acid sulfate soil | place: Finland: Risofladan, Vaasa | collected... | reverse complement strand
GGATTATTTCACCGATAGGAACAGGGAAAAATATCTTTTGGGATGCCCTGTTCCACGGCAGAACAGGGTTCAGTCCTATAACCCTGTTTGATACCTCCCAGCACCATGTTCATGTTGCTGGCGAAATACATGATTTTGATCCTGTCCGGTTTCTGGGCAAGAAAGGACTGCGTGAGCTGGACCGGAGCACCAGGCTTCTCAACGCGGCGGCGAAGCTCGCCCTTGAGGACAGCAATCTGGAGATAACCGATGATAACGCGCCTTCCGCAGGGGTTTCTATCGGAACCACATTCGGGAGCCTCCACAGCATCTTTCAATTCGACCGTGCCGGCCTCATCGAAGGCCCCCGTTTTGTTAACCCGTCGCACTTCCCGAACACTGTTATCAATTCACCGGCAAGCCGGGTTTCTATCCGTTATAAGATGAAGGGATTCAACACAACCATTTCGACAGGATTCTGCGCAAGCCTCGACGCCGTCTCCTATGCATCTGACTTCATCAGACTGAACAGGGCTGATATCGTTCTTTCCGGTGGTGTTGAAGAATTATGCGAGGAAACATTCATAGGTTTCGCCAAGCTCGGATGCATATCAGGATCGGATAATTCAGAACCTTGCTGCTGTCCCTTTGACAACCGCAGGAACGGCATCATTCTTTCCGAAGGTGCCGGAATCATTGTCCTTGAGGATGAAGATCATGCGGTAAAGAGAGGGGCTCCTATTCTTGCGAAAATAGCGGGGTATGGAAATGCCTTTGACCCATCAGGAGACAGCGGTTTCAACAGTGCAGGACAGGGGTTAAAGAAGGCAATAGCATATGCTCTCAGAGAATCGTCCCTTAGCCTTCATGACATCCAGCACATATCTGCGAGCGCCAATTCAACAAAAGGGCTGGACAGAATGGAAACAAGGGTCATTAGAGACATTTTTGGTGAACGGGCTTTTTCCATTCCGGTGAGTTCAATAAAATCAATGGTTGGAGAGACCTTCTCTGCTTCCGGCGCTCTTGCTTTAGCTGCTGCAGTCGGGACAATACAGCATGGGATTATTCCCCCAACCGTGAATTACCGGGAAAAAGATCCGTCATGCGATCTCGATTATGTTCCGAATATATCGAGAAATCAGCCGGTAGATACTGCGCTTGTCATAGCATCAGATCCATACGGAAATAACTCAGCAATTATTGTGGAGAAATATGAGTAACAACTTTGCGCGATTCACACTATATGAACATTTCACGGAGAGTTAATTATGGAACTTGATTTTGAACAGATAAAAAAGTTGATACCACAGCGGTTTCCCTTCATTATGATCGACAGGGTCCTGAATGTAGATCCCGGGAAGGAAGCCGTTGCTGTAAAGAATGTATCGGGAAACGATATATTCTTTCTCGGTCACTTCCCTGAGAGGGCGATCATGCCCGGTGTTGCTCTTATTGAGGCAATGGCCCAGACGGCCATAGTCATCTTCGCCTCTAAAGAAAATTTAGCGTCACATAACAACCTCTATTTCCTCGGTTCGGTCAAAGCGAGATTTTATCATCCCGTAGTACCGGGAGATTGCCTGAAAATCAGGGCGGTCAATGTCAAATCTCTGCCCGCCGGTGCCTATGTGACGGCTGAAGCATCAGTCGATGACAGGAAAGTATCGGAGGCAGAGCTTGTATTCAGTGTGAAAAATGAATAAGCGTATTGTTATAACAGGACTGGGTGTTGTTTCCTCAATCGGTATCGGCTGGGAATCATTCTGGGAAAACCTTTTACAGGGCACCTCAGGCATAAGCCCTGTAACATCTTTTGATACATCCGGCCATTTTACGCATAACGGCGGAGAGATCAGGAATTTCAGAGCCGATGAATATATTTCACCTGATACGCAGAACATGCTCAGCCGCTCTTCTCAGTTTGCCGTTACAGCTGCCAAGCTTGCCCTGAAAGATGCAGACCTCTCTCTTGAACAGCTTTCAACCATAATCGTCGGGACCTGTATCGGTACGACCATGGGATCAGTGCAGACTTCAGAGATCATCAACCAGTTTATTGTCCTCCAGGGAAGAATGGATTTTGGAAATAATTTGATCTGCCAGGTTCCGACACACTCTACCCCCGCTGCAGTTTCACGGGAATTTACCCTCACGGGGCCGAATCTGATGTTTTCTACAGCCTGTGCAGCAGGAAATTATGCTATCGGATATGGTTTTGATCTTATACGACTTGGAAGGGCTGATCTTATTCTTGCAGGCGGTTCAGACCCTTTTTCAAAGGTAGCTTTTACGGGATTCAATCAGTTCGGCGCAGTGGCTCCCGAAAAATGCCAGCCCTTTGATAAAAATCGCAGAGGAATGATGGTTGCTGAAGGCGCAGGCATACTCATCATCGAATCTCTTGAACATGCGGTCGGGAGAAATGCTCGCATATATGCCGAAATATCAGGGTACGGGTTGAGCTGTGACGCTCAGCATATGACTCTCCCCTCAGTCGAAGGAGTTTCACGCTGCATGATACAGGCCTTGAGAGAAACAGGCACCGGCATAGATGAGGTCGATTATATCAGTGCCCATGGCACAGGCACACCTGCAAACGACAAGACTGAGTGTGCAGCAATACATGAGGTTTTCGGCCCTCGTGCGCGCCATGTTCCGGTCAGTTCGATAAAATCCATGCTCGGTCATACGATGGGTGCAGCATCTGCGCTGGAGGCTATCGCATGCGCCCTTACGGTAAAAAACAACGTGATTCCGCCGACGATCAATTATGAAACGCCCGACCCTGAATGCGACATTGATTGCGTTCCGAATCAGGCACGCAAGCAGAAAGTGAATGTCGCCCTGAATAACTCCTATGCATTCGGCGGAAACAATGCATCCTTAGTACTGCGAAAATATATTCCATAAAGGGGGAACACCAATTGAGCGAAAACACTATCGAAGCAGAAATTATTTCGATCATCGCTGATGTCTCGGGATTTGATCCTGAGGAAATTAAACCCGAATCAAAATTAGCTGATGACCTTGAAATCGATTCAATCAAGGCAATCGAGATCGTTGTTGCGCTCGAAAAGAAATACAAAATATCGGTGCGGGACGATGATGTCCCGAAGATTACAACCGTCCATGAGACAACAGACTTGGTCTCCAGGCTCTTGCAGCAGGAAAATATGATTCATGTCCGGAGCTGATCACCCTGAGTATGATGCCGTAATCATAGGTGCCGGCATAAGCGGCCTGGTATGCGGCAATTATCTTGCAAAAGCAGGGATGAAAGTGCTCATTGCCGAGCAGCATCATAAACCGGGAGGGTATTGCACTTCCTTTACCAGAAGAGGATTTACCTTTGATGCAGCGGCGCACTCCTTCGGGGGATACCGGGAGAACGGTATTCTGCGGAAGGTTTTTCAGGATTTTTCATTAGACAAAAATATACCCATTACGCGGTATGACCCTTCAGATATTCTCCTTACTCCTGAGTATCGGGTTTGTCTCTGGTCCGACCCGGAAAAAACAATCGAAGATCTCAGGGAGCCATTTCCGAAAGAAGCTGATAAGTATAGGGAATTTGTAGCCTTTCTGATGAATCCTTCTCTGAACTCATTTGCCAGAATGCGGAGTTGGACATTCAAAGATTTACTCGATCACTACTTCCGGGACGAAGCATTGAAGTCTATGCTTGCCTTCCCGATATTTGGGAATGGTGCCCTCCCCCCTTCACGAATGTCAGCTTTTATCGGTGCCAAAATATTCATTGAATTTCTCCTTGACGGCGGGTATTATCCGGATGGAGGCATGCACGTCATGTCCAATGCATTAGCAGAACGTTTCCAGGAATATGGTGGAGAATTGCTGCTGTCCAGCCCGGTCCAAAAAATCATAGTTCGTAATGGAAACGTCAGCGGGGTGGTAATCAACAATACCCTGATTTCCTCACGTCACGTCATCTCAAATTGTGATGCGAGACAGACGTTTCTCAATCTCGTTGGGAAAAAGCACCTCCCGCAGGAGTTCCTTAATAAACTAAACCGCATGATACCCTCACTCTCTATGTTCGTCTTGTATCTTGGAATGGATCAGGCTTTCCCGGAAAATGCAGGTTCAAACATCTGGTATCTCCCGCAGTATGATTTGGAAAATATGTATCGCTCAGCTGCCCGCAGATCTCATAAAAACATTTCCGAGTTCATGATGCGCATCTCACCAAATGGGAAATGCATTCTTGCATTCATCCATGCGCCATACCGGAACAAACCTTTCTGGCTCAACAACAGGGAGAAATTCATAGAGTCTTTTATTATCCATCTCACGCACATTATGCCGGATATAGCTCAGCACATTCTGTACAAGGAGGCTGCGACACCCCACACCATGCATCGATACACGCTCAATTACCGGGGAGCTGCATATGGATGGGAGAGTATTCATTCACAGCTTGCAGATGTTGATTTCAGAAGACCTTCTTTTTTACATAATTTATCCTTAACGGGACATTGGTCCACGCAGGGTCTCGGCATACCGGGTGTCGCATATCTGGGATACGATACCGCCTCGACTTTGCTGAAAAGAAGAAAAACCCTTCCTTCATAACCTCCTCCTGAACAGCGAAAAAAACTGCTCCTTAACTTTTTCCCACAGTGACCGTTTGCTCCACGCATCGATTGCTATCTGCTTTGACTGCCTTAAATCTTCTTCGAATACTTCTTTCATCTGTTTCCCAAAATCCGCATCGATAATACCGACGTTCCCTTCATCGTTTTTTCTGAGAGACTGGAAATCCAGATTGGCAGATCCAATAACACTCCAAACGCCGTCAAATACTGCTGTCTTCGCATGGAGGATTTCTCCCTGATAGGTATATATTTCAACCCCTGCTTTCAAGAGTTTCGCAAAAATTGCCCTCCCTGCATAATGTGCTGCGGTAACATCCGACTTTCCGGGGAGAAGCAGTTTGACATCCACACCCCGTGCTTCCGCTCCCTCGAGCACATGGAGCATTCTCCTGCTTGGAGTAAAGTATGCTGTTGTCAGGTAGATGCATGTTCGGGCCTGATCGATACTGTAATAGAGCAGTTTCCGCATCTTCCGGCGGCCTTTTGCAGAGCTTACAAATATTGGGAGTACCGGTACACCGCCTTCAACAGGTTCTGTGGATTGATCAAAATAAATTGCCGGACCTTTCCATACCTGCCAGCTTTTTTTGAATATTTCCAGAAGAGTCCTCGCTACGGGACCTTCAAGAAATATTCCTGTATCGCGCCACCCTTTTACATTCCTTACTCTGTGGTATCCCCTGTATTCATTCGCAATATTCAGGCCTCCCGTGAAAGCGATAACACCGTCAATGATTATGAGTTTCTTATGGTCCCTGTGGACATAGTGAAAGGGGTCTGTCCACTTAAATGGTCTTGATGCCCTTATCTGCACTCCTGCCTTTCTCATATCCCTCCAGAATTTCATCGGAGTTACGAGAGATCCGAAATGGTCATAGAGGATATAGACTTTTATACCCTTTAGAGCTTTTCTTTTCAGTATTTCTGCAAGCTCATTTCCTGTTGCATCATTCCGGAAGATGTAAAATTCGAGACATATCAACTCCTTCGCTTTTTCTACAGCATCGAATATTGTTCGAAATGAATCGTCTCCTTTCCACAAAAGGGTTACCCTGTTTCCGCCTATAAATGGCATGCCGTACTCCTGTGCTATAGCGTCTGTACTGAATGAGGTATTGTTCTGTTCAACGTCCATGACTACATAATTGCGGAAAAAGGATTTTCTGTCAATCGACCTAATCTTGCAGAGCGTGTATATTTTCCCTGAAAATCAGCTATAATTACATATATTTTTGTGAAATAATGGATATTTATATAAAGGAACGTAAAGAAGTAAATTGTGCCTGCGAAGCACTGATACTGCCTTTTACAGAGGATGTCGCAGGGTCCTATAGCGGTCTCCATCCTTCATTTTCTAAACTGATCAAACATGTTTTTGCAAAGGAATTCCACGGCAAACAGAACGAATGCCTTCTTGTGCCTGCCCCTGAGGATCTGAAACCCGAGAGAATCTTTTTTATCGGCCTCGGCAAAAAAAGTGACCTTTCTTCTGAAAAGGTGAGACAGGCAGGAGGAAAGTCAGGCATTTTCCTGCGTGATGCAGGCATGAAAAAGATTGCGGTATCCACCAGGGTCCTGTTGTCTCATAAAATCTCCCCAGCCGATTTTATCGAAGGCTGTCTTCTCGGGGTGTACAGATTTCAAAAATATCTTCATACGAAAAAGACAGCTTCAATCGGGAGCATAACAATACTTTCAAAAGCCTCGAAGGAACTTGCAAATACCCTGCATTGTACTGAGTCCCTCACATCCTCTGTCAATTTTGCAAGAGATCTTATCAATACCCCTGCAAATGATATGACGCCGATGCACCTTGCAGATACAGCGTTATCTCTCAAGAGCAAAAATCTTACCGTAAAAATTCTCGGCCAAAAGGATGCAGTAAAGCTGGGTATGGGATCCTATCTTTCCGTAGCACAGGGATCACATCAGCCCTCGAAGTTTATTATCCTCGACTACAGGGGTTCAAAAGGCCGGCCCCTTGTCCTTATCGGCAAATCAATCACCTTTGACAGTGGAGGCATATCATTAAAACCTGCGGACGGCATGGAAAAAATGAAATATGACATGGCCGGCGGTGCTGCTGTTCTCGGGGTCATGAAAGCTGTTTCCGCATTACAGCTACCGGTTCATATCATAGGAATTTTACCGGCGACAGAAAATCTTCCCGGGGGTTCTGCATCAAGGCCGGGTGATGTTGTCAGGGCAATAAACGGAAAGACTATCGAAATTATCAGTACAGATGCTGAGGGACGCATGACGCTCGCTGATGCGATCGGGTATGCAATACGTTATAAGCCAAGGGCTGTCATCGACATAGCGACCCTAACCGGTGCTTGTTCAATAGCCTTCGGCAGTTCTGCAATTGCCATGATGGGAAATAACAGGGATCTTCTTAATGCAATGAAGAGGGCTGGTGAGAATACCTATGAAAGAGTCTGGGAAATGCCCATTTTTGAAGAATGCAAGGAGTCTCTGAAAAGCGACATTGCCGATTTGAAAAACACGGGAGGAAAAAGCGGCTCGCTCTTATCATCAGCATATTTTCTCTCTGAATTTGCAGGAAAGATTCCATGGGTTCACCTGGACATTGCAGGAACCGCATGGGCAGAAAAAGAAAGGCCCTACATCCCGAAGGGAGCTTCAGGCGTAGGAGTCAGGCTTCTCTTAGCCCTTATAAAGGAGTTGCAATGAGAATAATTACCTTACTATGCACCGTGTCTTTTATCTTTATTCCAACGCTCGCTTTTGCCTGGGGTCCGTTGACACATACGTACCTTGGCAATGAGTTGCTGTCACTCGGGTCATTGCTCCCTGCAGCCATTTATAAGATCATCAGGCGCCATAAAAAGGACTTTATTTACGGAAATCTCATGGCAGATATCATTGTGGGAAAGAAATATCTTCCTGATCACAAAAACTCGCACAGCTGGGGATTTGCCTTTAATCTCCGCAGTGCTGCTGAAACAAATCAGCAAAAGGCCTTTGTTTACGGGTATATGTGCCATCTCGCAGCGGACACGGTGGCACACAATAGCTATACAGTAAACAGAAAGAGCGTGCGGCATACCTTACTGGAAATGAAAGCCGATTGCATTATTGATAAGAAATACTGGCAGCAGGCAGTTTTTATCGAGCCCAAAATACAGATGAGGAATGATATCTTTCTTCAGAATTCTATCGAACGGTTTATTTTTTCCTTTAAGACAAACAAGAGAATCCTGAAGGGTGTGGCATATTTTACTATCTGCTATCCGGCACGGGTGGGTGACTTTATAGACAGGAATCTCATAACATACATGCCCGATCGTGAAAAAATCGAGAAGCTTCACCATGAGTCACTTGACAGAATTGTGGATCTCTTTCAGTACTGGGAAAAGTCTGCAGCCTTGAAACTCAATCCGAGCGGTACTATGCACAGGAAGAAAATCATCAAGGGGCAGTTCAAGGCGTTTCTCTTTAGACCCCTGAAGACACGGCCCGCTCATTTTTTGCGTAATACGACAAAACGCCTCAGGGAGATGTAACACTTTCTCCGAGCTTTTCCCTGCCGAACGGTGAAAGCTGTCTCAGACTCTTGATGATATCCGGCATAATTTCTATCACCCTATCGACCTCGGCTTCTGAATTATACCGGCTCAGAGAAAACCGTATTGATCCGTGGATAGCCGTGAAAGGCACACCCATCGCCCGGAGAACGTGGGAAGGCTCAAGAGACCCCGATGTACACGCCGAACCGGATGAAGCACAGACCCCATATTCATTCAGTCTCAATAAAATCGCCTCGCCCTCGACATATTCAAAACTCAGGTTCGTTGTATTCGGCAATCTGCTAATAACATCTCCATTTATTCTGACATCAGGGCATTTATGCATGAGTGCTTTCTCGAGTTTATCACGCAAATGAGCCAGGGATAAGGACTCCTGTGTGATGTTTTTCGCGGCAATCTCACATGCCTTTCCGAGTCCAATAATTGAAGCAACATTTTCGGTACCGGCCCTTCTCCCTCTCTCCTGATGACCACCTATCACGTAAGGATAAAACCTCGTTCCCTTCCGTACATAAAGCACACCTACCCCTTTCGGAGCATGAACCTTGTGGCCTGACAGGGATAACATCTCGACAGGGAGTTTTTTCGTATCAATGGGTATTTTTCCTACGGCCTGGACAGCATCGGTATGGAATACTATCCGCCTCTCTTTGAGCACGTTACCGATCTCAGAAATCGGGAATATATTTCCCACTTCATTGTTTGCATACATAATGGTTACGAGAGCGGTATTGTCATCAATCGCCTTTAAGAGTTCATCGATGTTTAACTGACCTTTACTGTTGACGGTCAGAAAAGTTATCCTGTAGCCTCTTCGTGCGAGATGCTTGCAGAAATTCAAAACAGCAGGATGTTCCACCCGCGTTGTAATGATATGCCTCTTCTGCGGGAATGATTCCACTGCGCTCATAATCGCGGTATTGTCACTTTCTGTCCCGGAGCTTGTAAATATGATCTCTTCCGGCTCAGCTCCGATGAGGTGCGCAACCTTTGCGCGTGCCTCTTCCACTTTTCTGTGAAGCTGCCCGCCGAAGGTATGCATACTTGAAGGATTGCCGTAATAATCCCTGAGATACGGGAGCATCTCCTCAAGGACCTCAGGTGCTACTTGTGTTGTTGCATTGTTGTCAAGATAGATGGTCTTCATTGGGCCACAACGATAATGTCATCGCTTACCAGTTCCCTCAGTTTTTCCTGGATACCGTTAACTGTTACGCCCGACATAACACACCCGGTACACATGCCCCGGAGGGCAATAGTCACTGTCTTACCTTCAATGTCAATGATCTCTATGTCACCGCCGTCAGCCTGCAAACCAGGCCTGATCTCCCTTTCGATAATTTCCTGAATCAGAGCGATCTTCCGGAGATTCGTCAGCTTTTTCGATTTTTCCGGTTTCTCCGGAATTTTCAAAGACCATAAATCCCTCAGTATTGCTTCAATATCACCCCTGCATTCACCGCACCCTCCTCCCGCCTTTGTATAGTCGGTTATCTCATCTACGGTTGTGAGGTGATTCTCCATTGCCACCTTCCTGATCTTTTCTTCTGTGACGTTAAAGCATTTGCAGAGAACCTTCCCCTCTTCCTCAACAGAAATCGGGATTCCGCGGTAATGTGCAACAGCAGCTTCAAGAGCTTCTCTTCCCATTACAGAGCAATGCATCTTTTCCTGTGGCAGGCCCCCGAGAAAATCCGCAATATCCTGGTTTGATATCCCGAGCGCTTCATCAACAGATTTACCCTTAATAAGTTCAGTGAGAGCTGATGAGCTTGCGATTGCGCTCGCGCAGCCGAAGGTCTGAAATTTCGCGTCAGTGATTTTATTCGTCTCTTTGTCTATTTTCAGGGTCAACCGCAATGCATCGCCACAGACTATGCTACCCACTTCCCCGACAGCATCCGGGTTCTCAATCTCCCCGATATTTTTCGGCTGCAGAAAGAATTCTTTGACCTTCTCAGTATATTCCCACATGTTTAATTTAATCAGAGGGGGCTCAATAATGTCAATTTAATTCATTGATAAATTAAGGGGTTACAGTATTTGTAACCCTTAAAAAATACTGGAATATCATTTCACTTCTGGTATAATGATTGCGTATTTGAGGAAAAGATATTCGCCGGAGCTCATTTGTTAAGATATACCTATCTAAAAAAAGGAGGACAGAAAGATGGCGTATTACGTTGTTTTAAGTACACTCACCGATGAGGGAAGAAAGAGAATCAAGGAGAATCCGAAAAGAATCCTTGAGGTGAATAAGGAACTTGAAAAGATGGGGATTAAGGTAAAGGAGCAGTACGCAGTCCTTGGACCATATGACTTTGTGAATATCATAGAGGCCGCTGATAACTCTGCGATTATGAAAATGTCCGTCGAACTTGGAGCGCGGGGTTCGGTCCAGCTTCTCACACTTGCAGCAATACCCATTCAGGATTTTATCAAAAAGATTAAATAGGACACTTGCTGTTCGTGTTTTTT
>Ga0307379_10013391_pt1 | contig 10627 bp, 15 predicted proteins | sample UN2MG_FD_202237 | JGI IMG/M metagenome (GOLD analysis project Ga0307379, IMG submission 202237) | Soil microbial communities from Risofladan, Vaasa, Finland - UN-2 | ecosystem: Environmental > Terrestrial > Soil > Coastal area > Acid sulfate soil | place: Finland: Risofladan, Vaasa | collected... | reverse complement strand
AAGTGATACTCCTAAAAGTAGTCCAGCTCACTTACAAAAGCGTGTTTTAGATAGAGAAATTAAAAAACGCTGGTTTGGTGACGAACCAAAAGAAGGTATCAAGTCAAAAAAAAAAGTAACTGAGTTTTCAAAATTACCACCTGATTCAGCAGCACCTTGGTTCTGTAATAAATGCCATCAAAAAAGTTTAAAGGTTGATCACAAACATAGTTGCGTCAAATGTTGCAATCCAAAATGCGGAGATTCATTTCCGATAGATCATATTATGATGGCTGATATACATGAGGCAAAAGAGAGACATTCCGAATATCTTTCTACCAAAGCAATTTTTTCTAAGATTAAACTCTTAACATAATAGTAGCACTTAATATTCTAACACCTTTGAATCACAAAAAAGGTAGTATTCCATTTGACTTTATAAATAAAAGTACGCATACTAATAATAGATGCGTTAGGCATAATTATAGGCACATTTAGGCAAAGGAGAAATTACTATTATGGCAACTACATTAGCAGAAATTAGAGCAAGACTTAAAGCGCAAGAAAACAAAACCTCAGCAACGAACGCAACGTTCGACAATGGAATTTACCCACACTGGAATATCGCAGAAGGAAAAGTAGCAGCACTTCGTTTCCTTCCGGATGCAGATCCGAAGAACGATTATTTCTGGTTAGAACGACAGGTTATTAAACTTCCATTTGCGGGAATTAAAGGTGATGCAAGTTCAAAGCCACTTACAATACAAGTACCATGTATTGAGATGTATGGCAAAGAATTTTCATGCCCAATTCTTGCAGAAGTACGTCCGTGGTTTAAGGCAAAGGATCCAAGTTTGGATGAAATGGGTCGAAAGTATTGGAAGAAGAGGAGTTATCTTTTCCAAGGCTTTGTAAGAGAAGATCCAATTGGAGAAAAGGATGTTCCTGAAAATCCAATTCGTAGATTTATTATTAGCCCAAGCATTTTTACTATTGTTAAAAGTGCAATACTTGATCCTGAGTTAGAAGAATTACCAACGGATTATCAGCGAGGACTTGACTTTAAGGTAATTAAAACAGCCAAGAGTGGAGGTACATATGCAGATTATAGTACCAGCAATTGGGCTAGAAAAGAAACCGCATTAACTGAAGCAGAACTAGAAGCAATTGAGAAATTTGGATTGTTTAACCTAGCAGACTTTTTACCAAAGCGTCCAGGGGACGTTGAATTGAAAGTAATGTTAGATATGTTTCATGCAAGTGTTGACGGTGAACCATATGACCTAGAGAAATGGGGTTCTTACTACAAACCTTACGGTTTAAAAACTACTGATGCAGCAACTATAGATGATGTAGACGTTGCAGACGAAGTTCCGGCAGAACCAGTTAAACCAACTAAAGCACCAAAAGCAAAAGTTGAAGATAAGGACGACGTCTCCGACGCTAAGTCCACTGGTGGTGATAGAGCGCAGGCTATTTTAGCTGCAATTAGAAACCGCGGTAAGAACAAAGAGTAATATTTGGTAGGGCATGAGTGGAAACACTCATGCTCTATTTTCATTTTAAAGGATAGTATTATGGGAAAACCATTCGATGTAAGTAAATTTAGGAAAGAACTAACCAAGTCAATTGACGGATTGACTGTCGGTTTTAATGACCCAACAGATTGGATTAGTACTGGAAGCTATGTATTAAATTATCTAATCTCTGGAGATTTTAGTAAGGGAATTCCGTTAGGAAAAGTAACAGTCTTTGCTGGTGAACCGGGATCAGGCAAAAGCTATATTTGTAGCGCAAATATTGTTAAGGCTGCGCAAGAACAAGGTATTTTTGTAGTGTTAATTGATTCTGAAAATGCACTCGATGAAAAATGGCTAGTTGATCTAGGTGTTGATACGGCAGAAGATAAATTGTTAAAACTAAACATGTCAATGATTGATGATGTTGCTAAAACTATTAGTACATTTATGAGTGATTACAAAACTATGGAGGAAGAAAAACGTCCTAAGGTTTTATTTGTAATTGATAGCTTAGGCATGTTGTTAACACCAACCGATGTTAAACAATTTGATGCAGGTGATCTTAAAGGTGACATGGGTAGAAAGCCAAAAGCGTTAACTGCCCTTGTTCGAAATAGTGTTAACATGTTTGGTAACTATAATGTTGGATTAGTTTGTACAAATCATACATATGCTAGTCAGGATATGTTTGATCCCGACGATAAAATTTCTGGTGGGCAGGGCTTCATTTATGCAAGTAGCATTGTTATCGCAATGCGTAAGCTAAAGCTTAAAGAAGATGATGAGGGTGTAAAGGTAACTGACATCCGCGGAATTAAAGCAGCTTGCAAGGTAATGAAAACAAGGTATTCAAAACCATTTGAAGGAGTAAAAATCAATATTCCTTACGATACGGGAATGAATCCTTATAGTGGCATGTTTGATTTACTTGAAAAGCGAGCTTTGATTACTAGAGAAGGTAACTCGTACATTTATTCCTTCTTTACTAAAGAAACCGAGCCATTAAAGGCGAAAAGGAAGGCATATGAAACAAATAAAGACGGTATTTTAGATAAAATTATGGAAGATATCATTGCCCGTGACTTTATGGATGTTATGAACGCAAAAGAACAGAATACTGAGGAAGATTAATAAATATTCCGTACTAAGGAACGTTCATGGTTGAAATAGATGTTTTATATGATATTTGGAATGTATGTTTAGAATACATACCAGCAAAGGATAAAGCAGCAGTAGCCGATCATATTGTTAGTAATTTAATTGATGCTGGTATTAATGATTCGGATTTTAGGGATTTTTGTTCGCGAGACAGATATCTGAGAGAAGCTGCTAAATCCTACGATTTAGAATTTAATGACGAATATGAGGAGAACTAATTGTTCTATAATAAAGTAGCTGATGATATTGCTACTCTGCCAAATTTCTTGAATTATTATTCTGCCCAACTTGAAGAAGCTACTAAGGAAGTAAGAATTATTGGGATGGTTGAACAGAATATCCGAGATTTACCTGGAGTTACGGCCCACCGATTTAATCAATTACAAGAAGTCGAAGCAGTCCTAAATTTTATGAATATTCAATTGCGTAAAATTAAAAGAACATACTTTAAAAAATACTTGGAGAATTATGATCGAGCTCTAAGTGCTAGGGAAGTTGATAAATATGTTGACGGTGAAGACGAAGTAGTAGACTACGAATTGTTATTGAATGAAGTAGCATTACTCCGTAATCAATGGTTAGGCTTAATGAAAGGTTTGGAAAGTAAAAACTTTATGTTAGGTCATATTGTCCGGTTAAGAACAGCTGGCATGGAGGATGTAACTTTGTGAGCATAGAATTAGAAAAATTATCGACCGATTTTACTAACTATAAAAACAGTATTCGACAAGTTACAAATGGTCGAGTCCATGTTGATACATTATTTGAATTAGTCATATTAGAAAATAAATTTATGAACGCATATAATGCTATTCGATTGGATGCCTTTTTAACAAATATCACAGAAGTAAAAAATTTACAAGAGATATTAAAACAATATAAAGATAAGGTGTTGTGGCATCATCTGCACAAATATAAAAAACAAGGACAGTAGATGGAATTCGAGGGCCCGCAAGATAGATTCATAGAGGGCGCAGCAGAGCATTTAGTTAAGTGGGATAAATTTTATCATTCTGCAGATCATCCAATGGTCATTCGTGGTTTAAAATCCATGAGTGGACTTAAATACTGTGAAACAAATAATATCGATTACTATTACATTGATACTGGTTATTTTGGTAATGGTAAACATAAAGTCTACCATCGGGTAACAAAAAACAATTTACAATATTTAGGCCCTATAGTTGATCGACCAAAATTACGGTTTGAACATATGGGGGTGCGTCCTGTTGAAATAACAAATGGGTCAGAAATTTTACTTGTGCCACCTAGTAATAAAGTAATGAGATATTATGGACATGATCTTACTGAGTGGATTGATAATACAATAATAAAATTAAGAGAACATACTGATCGAAAAATTAACATACGGATAAAACCACCACGTCGTGAACGTGTAAGTACAAACAGTCTAGAAGCTGCTTTACAAAAGGATATTTACTGTGTAGTTACCTTTAATAGTATTGCAGCAGTAGAATCGTTAATATATGGAAAACCAGCGATAACATTGGGTCCAAATGCTGCACAGGAATTGTGTTCGACTAAAATTGAAGACATTGAATCTATTAAAAAACCATCTTTAGATGAAGTATATCGATTACTCAGACATTTAGCATATCATCAATTTAAAGTAATAGAAATGAGTGCTGGAATAGCTTGGAAACTTTTACATGATTTATGATGTTGTGGTTTATCTAAGCTCAACGAATTTTAGATCATATGCTTCAATTCGAAAAAAACAAACCTTATTGTCGTTTGCATCAGGTGCTAGACGAATGGGTGCAACGGTAGAAGTAGTTAAAGATACAACTATATTGCCTGCTAAATTAGCGGTAATACTAGGATGGCATAGTCCATATTCTGGAGATGCTGGAGTTAATTTAGTTAGAAAAAATGTTATTCATTTCCAAGCAAAAAACAAAAATAGAACAATGCCAATAGATGCAGGATGTTGGAAGTATTGTGATAAAGATAATAGGTATTTAAGATATAGCTTAGATGGCGTATTTTATGATCACGCATTTTATGCTAACAAAGATAGTACTTCAGAAAGATATAATTCGATTGCCACCGCCTTAAAATTAGAATTAAAACCATGGAAGAAGACAGGCGATTATGTTCTATTATTAATGCAACGAAATTCTGGTTGGAGCATGAAAGGATCATCTCCCATCGAATGGGTAATAGATAAAATTCAACGTCTTAAAACAGTGACTAATAAATTAATCGTGGTCAGGCCACATCCGTCGGTAACAATAACTCCTGAAGAACGAAAACGCATTTTGAAATTTAAAGGAGTTACAATAAGTGATCCCGCCAAAAGAACATTAATAGAGGATATAGGTACTGCCTATGCAGCAGCGGTATTTAATAGTAGTAGTGGAGTGGCAGCAATTATGGAGGGAGTTCCATTGTTTATTGATGATGCTAGTTCTGTATGTGCTAAGGTAGCCAATATGTCATTAGCAAATTTTAATGCTATAGAATATCCAGATAGAGAACAGTGGATATATGATTTAGCTTCTTGTCATTGGTCAGATGAAGAATCGTTTGCGGGTGATGTTTTTAATAAATTTAAAGATTTTATTTAAATCCTAATACATGATCGTCATTGACACGATCTAAGATTATCATTCCTAAACTTTTTAAATAATCAAGGGCGGCAGTTTGTCCCCATTTCTCTGAATAGTATGGATGCGGTTTTTGTTCAACTACTATAACTGGGCGGTTTCTTTTTATTGTATCTTCCCCACCTTGAAGTACTGGAAGTTCAAACCCCTCACAATCAACTTTAATATAATCAACTTCTTCTAGATTATATGTATCTAATCTTGTTAGTGGTGTGCTCCCTTTTCCTATACTATTAATATCTATATGTGTTTGCCCCATATTTTTTTCAGTTATAATCATATCTACGGTACCAAATTCATTACCTAAGGCGACCTCAAATACCTTAGTATTTTGTAACATATTTCTTTTTAGACATTGAAGAAACACTGGCACTGGTTCAAATGCAATAACTTCTCTAAATTGTGAAGCAAGTGGTCGAGCCCATAATCCTACATTTGCCCCAATGTCAATTGCTATGCGGAAATTCTTGACGTAAGCTAAACTAGTATCTCTAATTTTACTTTGATATTCTGATTTACCTGACGTGACCATACTTTTGTTAAGCATTATAGGAAAATGTTCCTCACCATCAGGAAACCACCAATCTAAAATATATTTCATTTAATATCTCCTAATACATCTTGCCAGTATTTTAATTCTTTATGATACAGTACTTCTTCTGGTTTACTATGTCCTTGGTCTTTACGTTTTCCCTTTATATGATCCATAAAAGTTCCTAACTTAGAGGCAATAAAAGGATGACCAGGTCCTTTCTTATGTTCAGTTTTTGGTGTTATATCTTTATTAACACATTTGCCTTCGGTCTCAAATTTTCTTCTTACTTCGTCAAATACAAAACTGTCGTGATATTCTCGTAATTTAAGCAAATCTCCAGTAGTATATAATGCTTTCCAATATAACATAAATGTCTGATTAATTGGATGCCTTAAATTATATCCAACCCAACCACATTCACTATGATATTTACCAGTTCTGCTTAGATAACTACAGTACTCATTGCTATTTGGCAATACATCAACTAATGTTTTTTCTGACGGAGTAGTAAATGTTAATGTATCAGCATCCAACCAAACTAATATATCGGAATTTTCTTGGATAGCAATATTGGTTACCACAAATACTTTATTGCTAAATCGAACAGCATCCCATTTAAAGTGATTCTGTTGAAAATTTAATGAACCATCCTTCATTTTGCTTCCGTTAGCTTGAGGATTATTTTTGTATTTTTCTTTAAATGCGACTAAGTCTGGAAATGTAGAATGTAGATCATGTATGTGTATGCGGTCACTAACTTTTAAATCAATATTACAATTCTCAGCGTAAATATGTAAGTTAATGTCTGACGGCCAATATTGATCGAATGACTGAATCATCTTTTTAGCGTAAAGGTTATAGCCTGCATTATGGAACGTAGTAATAATATCGGTAGTCATCAAAAGTATTTATGAAAATATCCCTATACACGAAATTTTGTTCGAAAAATTCAGTACATATTATGGCTGCAATTAAAGAAGGCTTAGATAAACTAGGTCATACTATTTTAGAACACAATGATAAGGCAGATATGGCTGTAATTTGCAGTACATTGTGGTTGGGTAAAATGTTTCCAAATAAAGCCATCTATCATATGTATAGAAAATCGGATAGAGATGTATTAATTTATGATGCTGGTGCTCTTATTAGAGGACAGACTTGGCGCTTGGGATTAAATGCTGTGAATGCCGAGGGTTACTTTGGTCCTATAGGAAATGATATGGCTAGACGTAACCTATTAGGTGTAGAATTAACTCCTTGGCAAAAACGTGCAGGCCCTCTTGTAATTTGTGCGCAACAACCACGTAGTCATCATTGGAGAGATATGCCAGGTGTTCCACTGTGGTGTACAAGAATAATTGAAACAGCAAAAAAGCATAATTGGAAAAGAATTATTGTTCGGCCACATCCACGTAGTGGTATAGTACATTCTGATATTAGAGCTACTGGAGCAAGAATCGAGTTTGCTAAAAAGACTGGAGAAGATACATTTGATTTTGAGAAAGTATTAGAGTCAGCGGCCGCAATTGTAAGCTATAGTTCTAATCCAGGTATTATAGCAGCAATTAAAGGTGTTCCTATTTTTGTAGGAAATCGTAGTTTAGCATATCCAGTAAGGAATGGTGAATTAGATACTCTTATCTTAAAGAATTATTTAGATAGAGAACAATGGTTTAACGATTTTGTATATACAGAATGGTTAGAAGAAGAATTTAAAACCGGGGCTCCTATGGCAAGATTGTTAAATAGTAATACCGAGGAAGTTTAATGCGAACCATAGTTTTAGTTACGGGCGGATTTGATCCGTTACATAGCGGCCATTTGCAATATTTTAGGGCTGCTAAGAAGCTTGGCGATATTTTGATAGTTGGTGTGAATAGTGATGCTTGGTTAACTAGGAAAAAAGGGCGCGCCTTTATGCCGATCAATGAACGCGTATCAATAATTGAAAGTTTAAAAATGGTAGATGGAGTTGTGTTATTTAATGATAACGATGATACATCTACCGAAGCTATTAAAAATGTTCGAATGTTATATCCATTTGATAAAATTATATTTGCTAATGGTGGTGATAGAACAGCACATAATATTCCAGAAATGGATTTTGATGATGAGATGGTAGAATTCAATTTTGAGGTTGGTGGTAAAAATAAACAAAATAGTAGCAGTTGGATTCTAGAAGAATGGAAAGCACCAAAAGTAGAACGATCCTGGGGATATTATAGAGTTATGCATGATGTTCCAGGATATAAGGTTAAAGAACTTATTGTAGATCCTAATAAAAAATTAAGTTTGCAGAAACATCGCAAACGTGCAGAATTTTGGTTTATTAGTGAAGGAATCGCATCTATAGTTTATCAAAATGCTCCTACTTGGAAAGTGACTGTAACTAGAGAATTACAACAAAATGAAAATTTTTTAATCCCTACAAATACCTGGCATCAATTATGTAATAATACAGATAAGCCATTAAAGGTAATCGAAATTCAATTTGGTCCCGAGTGTATCGAGGAAGATATAGAAAGGAAAGATGATGCCGAGTAGTAATAAAGAAGGAAAAGGGTCGATCATTGGGTGGATACATGAAAGGCAACATGATATTAAACGGGTTTTAGATTTGGGTCCGGGAATTGGAACATATTCTAAATTTCTACGTGGTAAACATCGTTATCTAGCACACTCGCATTGGATCGGCATTGAGGTATGGAAACCATACATTACAAAATATAATTTAAATGTAATGTACCATGAAATTTATAATGAAGATATACGAACATTTGATTATAAAAAATTGAAATGGGTGGACTGTACATTCGCAGGCGATGTATTAGAACACATTACTAAAGAAGAAGCAATTGATGTAATTAATAAAGTGTTTGAAATTTCTAAGATAATTATTATTAGTATTCCAATTATCTATATGCCACAAGAAGAATCCGAAAACAATCCATACGAAGTACATGTTAAGCCAGATTGGACGCATACAGAAGTGCTAGATACTTTCCCTTATATTCAAAAATATGAGGTTGGAAAGAAAATTGGAGTTTATTGGTTGGAGAAATAATGTTAAACGTTTTTTGTTTATATGCTGGTGATGCATATTCGATCGAATATGTAGAGAATTTAGTTAACGGAGTGAAACAGAACTTAAAACAAGATTATGTGTTTCACATTTTTACTGATCGGAAAGATCAATTAGCTCAATTAAAATTGCTAGGCAATGTAATCTTATTACCAAAATTAAATGTTCCTAAGCTGTGGTGGTATAAATTGTATATGTTCAATAAAGCAAATATTATAACAGGACCTGTATTATACTTAGATTTAGATGTTATTATTATAGGCAATTTAGATAAATTTGTTACTATTGATAATAAGCTAAGGATTATACATGATTTTAACAGGTCAAATGTGGCTGGTGGACAATATAATAAAAGTAACAGCAGCACAATGTCCTGGGTATTTGAACACCATACCAATATGTGGGGACGGTTTAATGAGAATACGGACAAATACACGTCCAAAATGCACGGCGATCAAGATTTTATCCATTTGTTTGCAGCTAATAAAGAATGGTGGCCAGATAATTGGGCAATTAGCTATAAATGGGAATATTGTCGAAACAAATTATATGATCCATCCCAAACCAGTATTTTGGTTTTTCACGGAAAACCAAAACCTAACGACATAACAGATGTTGCATTAAAGAAAATATGGCAGTATAATAAATAATGTATTACTAAGGAGATTCAAAATGGCAAATGGATTTTCAAACCTCAAAACTGTTCCTGGAGTAAAAGGTACTGAGTTAGTATACAAAGATAAAAGTTTGATTGGAACAATTGAACAAAATTTTAAAGGGCAACGCATAGTTCGGACACATCCTATGGGATTTGTAATTGGAGAATACACGTCAGCTGCTGATGCGTTAAAATCCCTTTCATCTTTGTCACATTTAATTGATCGAGATGATTAGCAGCTAAATAAATTTATAGAGGACTTAAGGCTCATCCCTCTTCAAAAACTCTGCGCCATAACATAAAGGAAATATAGTTATGGAAAAGAAAACATTTATATCAACAAAAACTTACACACATTTGGGACCAGTCGCATATCGTCAATGGAGAGCAGAATCTCATTGTAATTTACTTCATGGATATGCGTTATCATTTCACTTTGAATTTACAGCGCATGATTTAGATGCTAGAAATTGGGTAGTTGATTTCGGCAGTTTAAAACCACTAAAGGGATTACTTGAAGATTGGTTTGACCATACACTATTAGTAGCCCAGGATGATCCTGAGATAGAAACATTAAAAGCATTGCAAGATAAAAAACTTGCAAAGGTTCATATTGTAGAAAGAACTGGCTGTGAAGGTATTGCAGACACACTATATGATTATATGAACGAATGCTTTTTAAAAGATTATGGCTATGGTGATAGGGTTTGGTGTAGTAAGGTAGAAATACGTGAAACCCCATCGAATATGGCTTCTCGTGTTGGGAGTAGATCAGATTCTCTGTAATAAACATCATTGTAGAATATCTAATACTTGCATCTGTTATCAATTAGCCACGGCGCCATCTGAGGATTGTCCAATTCATGGTGCGCCGTGGCCGCCCCGTTGTGGTGAGTGTGGAAGATTTTTACCACACGATGTAGATTGGAATAGAATAATAGAAGCAGAATATACAGTATAAATATTATTGTTACTTATCCGTCTTTAATTAACAGGCTGCTAGACGGACGGCCGTATAAAAGGAGGGTAACATGATGTATAATGAAAATCTCGCAATCGCTGTAA
>Ga0307379_10013390_pt1 | contig 10628 bp, 7 predicted proteins | sample UN2MG_FD_202237 | JGI IMG/M metagenome (GOLD analysis project Ga0307379, IMG submission 202237) | Soil microbial communities from Risofladan, Vaasa, Finland - UN-2 | ecosystem: Environmental > Terrestrial > Soil > Coastal area > Acid sulfate soil | place: Finland: Risofladan, Vaasa | collected... | reverse complement strand
CCAAGCACCATCGGCGATGACGCGGATGCCGACGCCCCGGTCGGTGGAGTCGCTCAGCCCCTCAGGCGCTCCGTTCTTCGTGTTGATCTCCTGGGTTCGGCGAACGACGGCGCGGGCGTCGGCATAGGTCGCGCCCGCGGCGCGGGCGCGCTCGACGGCGCGCGTGACGAGCTCTCTCACGGCTGGTCCTCCCTTTCCCAGGCGGGCGGCGCTACCTGGGGACGAAGTCGGTGTCGGGACTCAGGTCTGCACAGAAGGTCGCCAGCACCTTTGCCGCGGCTTCGAGATCGCGCATGTCGAGGACCTCGATGGGCGTATGCATGTACCGCAGCGGGACGCTGACGAGGGAGCTGGCGACCCCTCCCCTGACAAGCTGCATGGCCCAGGCGTCGGTGCCGGATCGCCCGGGCACGCCGATCATCTGGACGCCCACGCGGGCTTTCTTCGCGGCGCTGGTGAGCCGCTCGGTGATGACGGGGTTCATGTTTGCCCCCCGGTGGAGCACCGGGCCGCCGCCGAGCTTGGTCTCTCCAAAGCGCTTCTTGTCCGCCTCGGGGTAGTCGGTGGCATGGGTGACGTCCACGGCGATGGCGACATCGGGGTCGATGGCGAAGGCGCTGGTCGCGGCTCCCCGCGAACCGATCTCCTCCTGGACGGTGGAGACGGCGAAGACGGCGGCAGTGAGCTTCTTCTGCGCGGCGAGGCGCAGCGCCTCGATGACGACGAAGCTGCCCATCTTGTCGTCGAAGCCGCGAGCGACTGCAATATGGCCGTTGAGTCGCTCGAACCGGGCCGCAAAGGTCACGGGGTCGCCGACGCTCACCCGCTTCTCGGCCTCCTTCCGGTTGGGGACGCCGATATCGATCCACTGCTGGTGGAACTGGAGCACCTTCTTTCGCTCCTCCGGTTCCATCAGGTGGATCGCCTTCTTGCCGACGACACCAAGGATAGGCCCCTTGGCGGTGTGGACGTGGACTTTCTGGCCGGGGACGAGGTGGGCATCGACCCCGCCGATCGGAGAGAAGTGAATGAAGCCCTGGTCGGTGATGTAGCGGACCATGAACCCGATTTCATCGCAGTGGCCGGCGAGCATGACGCGGGGCTTCGCGCCGGGGTTCACGACCGCGATGACGTTGCCCATGACATCGGTGGTGACTTCCTCGGCGAAGGTGCCGACGTAATCCCGCACGACGGACTGCGCCCTCTGCTCGAAGCCCGACGGGCTCGGGGCGTTCACAAGTTCCTCGAGAAAGCCGAGCGATTCTCTGCGCATACCAGTCCTTTCCCTCTTACTCGGAATCGGTTCGGCGACTCAGATAGAGGCGATAGCCCCCGCCTTTCGCGATCTCATCCGCGGCGCCAAAGACCTCGGACATCTTCTCCGAGATGCGAATCACTCCCTGTTTGGTGCGACCGACGAGGTAGAGGCGGCCGCCGGCTGCGAGATGATGGCTGGCTTCCTCGATAAGGCGGTGGACGACGTGCGACCCCGCGCGAATGGGCGGGTTGAATGCTATCAGATCGAAGGCGCGGCCGGCGACCGGCGCGAAGCCGTCGCCCTGAAGCACTTCGGCGTTGGCGATGGTGTTGAGGGTGAGATTCCGGCGAGCCAGCGCGACGGCGCGGTGGTTGATATCCACCAGGGTGACCCGGCCCTCGGGTGCGAGGAGGGCGGCGACGACGCCGACGACGCCGTAGCCGCAGCCGAGGTCGAGCACGGAGTCGGCGGGCTGGACTGCGACGTGGTTGATGAGAAGGCGGGTGCCTCTGTCGACGCGCTCACGGGAGAAGACGCCGGCTTCAGTGATCAGCTTGATGGTGAAGCCGCGGAGGTCGGCCTCGATGATCTGACGGCGGCCGCGGGCGGCCGGCTTTTCGCTGAAGTAGTGGTCGGAGGGCATGGGGGGATGGTTCGGTGGGATGGGGGGAGGTGCCTGCTGGAGACGGGTGGGGCAGGAGGCGAGCTGCTGCCGAACAACTACCTTCTTGCCGAACCAGCAACCTGCGCCGATGCGCCTCGATTGGATGCGCGCCCTACAGAACGGCGTCGCCCCGGGGACGGGGCTCCCACAGCAGAGACGGCCGGCGGGCGTGGGAACGCCCGCCCTACAGCGGGCAGGAGACACGCTCCTGCCCTACGAACTCGTGCGTATGCTGCCGACGGAGGTTCGCACTACTCCTCCTCCACCCACACTCCGCGCACGATTTCCTCGAGCGTCGTCGCGCCTTCGCGGGCCTTATTGATGGCGTCGTCGCGCAGGTTTTCGATCCCGAGGCTCCGGGCGAGACGCCGAATCTCGCCGGACGACTCCCGCCGCGTGATGGCGGAGGCGATGACGTCACTCACCATCATGATCTCGAACACGGCCGTGCGGCCGTAGTACCCGGTGCCGCGACAATGGTCGCAGCCTCCACCGCGATAGTAGGTGCTCCCGTCGTCCTGGATGCCCAGCGTCTCCAATACCTCGGCCTTCGGGTGATCTTCGATACGGCATTGCTCGCAGATCCTGCGCACGAGGCGCTGCGAGATGAAGGAGGTCGCGGCGGAGGCGACGAGGAACGGCTCCGCTCCCATGTCCACCAGGCGGGCGGCGCCGCTGGCGGCATCGTTGCAGTGGACGGTGGTCAGGACGAGATGGCCCGTGAGGGCCGACTGAATGCCCATGCGCAAGGTTTCGAGGTCGCGAATCTCGCCGACCATGAGGATGTCCGGGTCCTGGCGCAGGATGGAGCGAAGCCCGCTGCCGAAGTCGAGCCCGATCTTGGGATGGACTTGGATCTGAGTGGCGCGAGAGAGTTGGTATTCCACGGGGTCCTCGATCGTCACAACATTGCGCCCAACGCGGTCCAGAGAGCTCAGGATGGCGTACAGCGTCGTCGTCTTGCCGGAGCCGGTGGGGCCGGTGGCGAAGATCATCCCGTGCGGTCGATTGATGATGTGTTCCTGCATGTGCTCCAGGTGATTTGGAGAAAACCCCAGCTCTACCAGCCGAAGACCGCTTGCAGTCTTCGGAAGCAGCCGGAGCACCGCGACCTCCCCGAAGATCGACGGGACCACGGAGGCCCGAATGTCGAAGACCTTCCCCCGAAGGCGAGCATCGAACCGACCATCCTGCGGAAGGCGGTGGTCCCCGATATCCATCCCGGCCATCACCTTGAGGCGAGAGAGGACGGCGGGGTGGAGGTCGATGGCATAGCTCTGGTGGTCGAAGAGCACGCCGTCGACGCGGAGCCTGATCTGCAGCTTCGTGGCGCCGGCCTCGAAGTGGATGTCGCTGGCGCGGGACAGGATAGCGGTTTCGAGAAGCTCGTTGACGAGGGCGACGGCCGGGGCGTCCTCCCCTCTTCCCATCATCGGGCCGGTGCGCGCGTCCGCCTCGACCACGAGGCCCGGCTCCACCAGAGCCGGGCCGGTTTCCAGGTCTTCCCGTTCTCCGTAGAAGCGCTGGATGCCCCGGTCGATCACCCGTAGGTCGGCGCGCGCCGCCCGGATATCTTTCCCGGTGAGGCGGCGCAGCTCATCGAGCTTGAGGAGGTCCGCCGGGTCCACCATGGCACAGACGAGAAGATTTCCCTGGACCCGCATCGGAAGGATCTGAAGCCGCATCGCCTCGCGGCGAGGGATCAAGTCCAGGGCGGCATCGTCCGCGTGCATATTCAGCTCAGTGACGGTCGATATGGGGTCGTCGCGCATAGCTGCTTCCCCCAGAAATGAGATGTCGTGGGTCGCACTTCCCTATGACGCTCCTATCATAGTAGAAGTGCAGACGTTTGTCACTACAGCTTGAGGTCTGTGGGGGGCAGATAGGGCGCGCTGGGGGCTGGGAGGAGGATGGACGCTACAGCCACCTCCGCCTGCGGAAGTAGACGAGCATGCCCAGGGTCGCCACGAACATGAAGCTGAGCAGCGCGGGATAGCTCCAGCGCCAGTGCAGCTCCGGCATGTGATCGAAGTTCATGCCATAGACGCCGGCGAGGAATGTGAGCGGGATGAAGATGCTGGCGAAAATGGTGAGCACCTTCATCACTTCGTTCATGCGGTTACTGACGCTCGACAAGTAGGTGTCGTGCATGCCGCCGATGACGTCGCGGAAGGATTCAATGGTGTCGGCCACCTGGATGGTGTGGTCGTAGACGTCGCGCAGGTAGGCGAGGGTTTCCTGCTGAACGAGTCGGGACTCGCCGCGGCTGAGGAAGCTCAGGACCTCTCTCAGCGGCCACACCGACCGTCGAAGGAAGATGAGTTCCCGCTTCAAAACATAGATAGCGTGGAGCGTCTCCCCGGTCGGGTGTTCGACAAGCTCGTCCTCGAGCTCCTCGATGTGATTGCCGAGGGCCTCGAGCACGACGAAGTAGTGGTCTACGACGGCGTCGAGCAGGGTGTATGCCAGGTAGTCGGCACCTCGCTCCCGGATGCGCCGCCGGCCGTTGCGGAGCCTCGCCCGAACGTTCTCGAACACGTCCCCAGGCGCCTCCTGGAAGGAGAGAACGAAGTTGTCGCCGACGATGAACGTGATCTGCTCCGCCGTTATCTCTTTCGTCTCCGGATCGAGATCGATCATCTTGAGGACGACGAAGAGGTAATCGTCGAAGTCTTCGATCTTCGGTCGCTGCTGAGTGTTCAGGATGTCCTCAAGCACCAGTGGGTGGATCCCGTAGCAGTCCCCGATCTGCTGGAGCAGGTCGACGTCGTGGAGCCCGGTAATGTTGATCCAGGTGACGGTGGGCTTGTCCTTGAAGACGAGGCACTGCTCGACGGATGCGGGGGCGGCCTCTTCAAGGTGATCCGCGGCATAGTCGAGGACCGAGATCTGAGCCTCCGCCACCGCCCGCTCGCCTACGTGGACGAGGGAGCCCGGGGGGAGTCCGGCCTTCCGGGAGGCTCGCCTGATGAGCTTGCGCATGGGGCATCACCTATCGTTGGCCGCGGAGTGGAGTGTTTTCGCGGCTTCCCCGCGGCTGTTTTCGCGTTTTCGGGGTAATATGCCATCTGTGGGGGTACGATTCCGGTGGCGGCATGGGCGGGCCCGCCGTGCGGGGAAGCAGACTCCGGCGTCGGCGTGTGGAATATTCGTATAGAGGCGCAGTTCGGAGGCGGCGGGACATGAAACTGAGACAGGGGGAAGTGCTATGATGCGCAAATCCGTCGTTTTCGTCGTTCTGGCTGTGTGCCTGGCCGGGGGGACGGCCCTGGCCGTGAGCCTGGGCGAGGCGGTCGTGAAGACAGTGACGATTGGGGTCGTCGTGAACGCCGTCTCCGGCCCCGCCGACAAGGCCATCAACACGCTCACCGCGAACAAGAATCTGCCGGCCGGCGCCTCGACGAGAGTGGTGCCGGTGCTGAGCGTGGGCGAGAAGGGGTATGTCGGCGCGGCGCAGGTGGCCGGATCGCAGGAACTGGTCAACAAGACGAAGGCGGTCGCCCAGCTCGAGACCTCGTGGAGCAACAAGCAGTACCGCATCAAGCTCCTGATGCCGTTCGACTCGGTGAATCCGATCGGCGCCGGGCGCGTGCGGGGGCTGGGCGTGACCGGCCTCGTCGATGTGGCCTTGAGCAGCAACGCCTATCTCCTCCCGCGCTCTCGCGGCTGGAACAGCGGCGACGTCATCAAAGGCGCGGCCATCGGCTACGCGACGAACCAGTACGGGACGCAGCTCAACTCGTTCATCAACGGCGTATTCAAGAACGAGGGAGCGACCCCGGCCGGCTCCACCAAGGTCGTGCCGTATCTGAGCTTCGGCGAGAAGGCCTACATCGGCATGATGCAGGTGGCCGGGCCGAAGGTTCAGGTGGACAAGGTCAAGGCGGTGTGGCAGTACGAGGACCTGTTCGACAGCGGGCGGGTTCGACTGCGGGCGCTCGTGCCGAGCGATACTGTCAACCCGGTCAAGGTGCATCGCGTGAAGGGCGTCGGCTGCACCGCCATCATCGACGCCATGCTGCTGCGGGCGCGGGAGTACCAGAAGCGTCCCGATGACTACCGCTACTTCGATCGCGCCCCGATCTTCGTGGGGCTGGGCGAGGATCCGCACTACCGGCCGCCCGGTTGGGACCGGGGCCGCAAGACGGGCTGGGCGAAGCACGGGGATCCGTATCATCCCCCCGGGCTCAGCAAGAAGCAGGGGCCGCCCGTGGTCGTTGTAGTGGATGACGACGATGACGACCAGGGCGAGCAGCACAGGAACCAGCATCAGGAGCGGCGCGGGAGAGGTCAGGGCAGAGGCAAGAAGAAGTAGGGCACGGCCCGAGCAGGTATGGTAAAAGAGAGGGACGCCGAAGGGCGTCCCTCTTCGTGTCTCAGCCAGGGCCGGTTTCACCCTGATTGAGTTACTGGCTGTTACTTCGCGGTCTGGCTATACCAGGCGAGTTGCTGCTCCAGGCCTTCGGTCCAGACCAAGCTGCTGCCGGGGTGCGCGCGGCAGGCGGCGATCACATCGCCGATGTGCGGATCGCCGGAGGGGCGATGGTAGGTGTACGGCCGGCCCTCGGAGCAGCGGAAGATCAGCTTCACCCAGTCGGTGTTTTTGCTTGAGATGTAGTTAATGCCCCACTCTGACTCCAGGGAGTACTTCTCCAGGGCGGCAAGGTTGGGCGGGAACTCGTCCTTGGCGCCGACGTACTGAAGGAGCAGGATTCCAAGGTAGCCCAGGCGCTCCTCGCAGCTCTGCGCGAGGACTTCGGCGCGGGACTGGTTGGCTTCGGCGGCGGCCTTGTCGGCATAGAGGAGGATCTGATCGAGGCTGAACTGGGCCAGCGGGTACTCCCAGACGATGCCGGCGAAGATGTCCGAGGCGGCTTCAAAGGCGGCTCCAAAGGCGGCTTTCTCCTCCTTGGGCTTGCCCTCGAACCCGCGGACGTTGGCGACGGCGTACTGGAAGACGGCCTCGCGGACGGCATCGAGGGCGGCCTGGGTCTGGCGGGCCTGCTCGGGAGTCAGGACGCTGTCGTCGGCTTTGCCGCCCAGATCGCTGAGCAGGCCGGAGCCGTCGGCGGCGATGATCCTAATGCCCTTGGCGGTGGCGAGATAGAGCGCGTCGCCGGAGGGCATCCAGGCATAGCCGAGGAGGCCGTCGGTGCAGTCGTAGGTCCTGCTGACACCCGAGCCGTCGGCCGCGACCACGAAGATGGTGACGGTCCGGTCATCTCTCGAGGCGCTCTGCACCATGTAAGCCACGGAGCGGCCATCGGGGGACCAGCGGGGCTGAAGGGCGCCCTCACCCGAGGGCGAGATGGGCTTCGCCTTGCCGGAGGGGAGGTCGTAGAGCATGATGCGGCCGCTGGTGGGAACGCCCATGGCCCAGCTTCCGCTCTCCTGGAAGTCGCCGGGATAGGCGAGTTTGCGACCATCGGGGGAGAAGACGCCCCCGGCCCCGTCCACGCCGAGGTCCCGGACCTCGCCGGTGTCGGCGTCCACGACGACGAGGGGGTGACGGAGGACGTAGCCCTGGGAGGTGTCGGCGACGATACGGCGGCCATCGGGCGCCCAGGAGATGGGAGTCTTGATGTAGCCGTCGAGGAGCTTCTTCATCTCCCCGGTCGTCATGTCGAACACCCAGACGCCGCCCTCCCTGGCGCTGGGGTCATTGGGGTCGGGCTGATAGCTCCCGCAGAAGGCAAGGCGCGTGCCGTCGGGCGAGAGGTCGGTGTAGAGCGGGTCGGCGCCCGGCGGAAGGTCGAAGGCTAAATCCTGGCCGGTGGCGGCGTTGATGAGCCAGGCTTGGTCATCGAGAATCGGATGGCCGGCGCCGGTGTGGGCGCGCCGGTTCTCGAAGTCGGGGGTGGTCCAGAGGACGCTGTGGGCGTTGAAGACGAGCCACTGCTGTCCGGGCAGCCAGGGGCCTGGGGCGCGGCCCCAACCGAGATAGGTCTTCAGGCGGTGCTTGCCCGACCCGTCTTCGTGCATGGCCCAGACTTCGCTGGTAAGGCCTTCGGCTTGCTCCCGGACGAGAACGTAGGCGATGTCGCCGAAGTCAGAGACGATGTCGCGGCGGCCATAGTACCAGGCAGCCGCGGCGCGCGGGTTCACAGCTTGGCCGAGTTCGGGTGGCCGGGATGCTACGAGAAGCGCGCGCCGGCCGGACGGCACCTCCGTCTCTCCAAGTGAGTTCGTCAGACGGACTGTGCCCTCCAGCACCGTGACGGCCACCGTGTCCTTGGCTTCGACAGCCGCGTCGAGGGCGGTGCCGAGCAGGTGGATCCGCCCGGGCGCGGTGTCGATCCGGGTGATTTCGCCGGCGCGGCTGCGGCAATACAGGCGGCCGGCGTCGAGGGAGGCGGTGTCTGGTTTCACCAGCTTGAGGGCGGTATTGGGCGCCAGGGTGTACTCACTGCCTCGGCGGGTGATGAGCGTAACGCGGGAATCGGGGCCGGTGCAGATGCTGGCGCCGACAGAGAGCTTGTCGCCGAGTTCTATGGGCATGCCGGAGGCGTCGGTCACAGAGCCGCGGGCGGCGGTGACAGCGACGAGGACGCCGCCCTTCTCAGGGGAGACGGCCGCGCCGGGAATGGCGGCGAGGGTGTCGGGCGAGGAGAAGGCCGGGAGAGCCCGGTCGCCCTCTGAGGAGTGGAGCCGCGGGAGCGCGAGCCGCCAGATTCCGATGGCAAGAAGAACGATGGCGGCGGCCGCGGCGAGGCGTGGGGCCCACCGACGCAGCCGGGTCCGCGAACGGGAGGTGACAAGGGCACTGGTCCGTGCGAGAAGTGAGGCGCTATAGGCGTCTTCCATTGAGACCTCCTGGTAGTGGGCGGATAGAAGCCGGGCGATGTCCAGGTCGCCGGCCGAGAGATCAGCCATGATTCTCACCTCCTGGGTTCCCCCGGGCGAGGGACGTAAAGGCCGAACGAAAGGCCGCGCGAGCGCGAGAGAGGAGCGACTCGACGGCCTTGGGTGTTGACTGCAAGTGGTTGGCCAGCTCGTCCACGGAATAGCCGGAGACGTACTTGCCGATGAGGACGGATACCTGGCGCTTGGGGATGCTGGCCAGGGCGCGGTTCACGAGATCGCGTTGAAGGGTCGCCTCAGTCCAGGGGTTGGCGATCGCTGCTTCCGCGTTTGCGCCGGACGCCGTGGCCTCGGGTACAAGCGGCACCTCTGTTCGGCGCCGACGGCAGAAGCGAACGAGCCGATGGCGCGCCAGGCCGAGCAGCCAGACATCGAGGGCCCCGCGCCGGGAGTCATAGCTCTTGATGGACCGCGCGGCCACCATCAGGATGTCCGAGCACAGGTCTTCGGCGTCGGCTCGGTTGCCGGCGAGATGGTGGTAGCCGAATCGGTAGGCCCATGGGGCGTACCGCTCGAAGAAGCTCTCCCAGGCGGCGACATCGCCGCGAGAGATCTGACTCGCGAGCCACTCGTCGCTGTCGCGGGAAAGGTCCTCTTCACCACCGTCAACCGGCGGCGCGAGCTTTGCGCTCCCGTCCATCGACTCGCTCCCGATGCAGTTCTCCCCCTCCCACCATTAGATTGCCAGAGAGGGCCAAGAATCCTTCGCGCGGGATGGGAGCCTCGACCTCTGCGCGCCCGCTCAGACAGGATCGGCGGGCCGCGCGGAAGCTGAACCTCTCAGGGCGATACTGGTGGGGCTCCCAGCCACGCGGCAGTCAACCCTCGGGCTGTCGGGCGGGCATGCGCCGCTGTTCAGGCGCTCCGCCAGCGTCTCCGCCGCGACGTGATCTCGGAAGACCTCCAGCGCCCGTGCGACCCCCCCTCCCGCGTCGCACTCGACCCACAGGCTTATGCGCTCATCGACCCGCAGCCCGGCGCGCTTGCGCAGCTTCTGGATGTGCCGCACGAGGTCGCGGGCAATGCCCTCGAGGCGAAGTTCTTCAGTGACCCGCACCTCCAACCCGACCGCGACACCGCCCTCTTCGGCTGCGTGCTCACCGAGTTGGCCGGGGTCATCCACGAACGCCAGCGTCTTCACGTTTAGCTCCTCGAGAACGTCGCGCTCGAAGTGAGGTGCGGCGGACGATGCGCCGAGGCCGAAGACGAGAGCCGCAGAGAGGGGCTGGCGGACGCGGATGCCGGCTTCTGCGCGGGCGGCGCGTCCGAGTCGGACAATAGCTCGGGCGCGGTCGCACTCCTCCAGCAGCGCGGCGTCTTTGTGAGAAACGGAGAGAGCCGGGAATTCACAGAGATGGACGCTCTCGGCAAGGGCCCGAGCGAAGGGTGCGCGGAGCTTCTGGTAGAGGGCCTCGGCGGTGAACGGCAGGATGGGAGCGAGAAGCTGAGCGAAGGTCGTGAGAGCCTGCCAGAGGGTGCGGTAGGCGGCGTCCTTGTCCTCGTCGGAATCGCCCTTCCAGAAGCGCCGCCGGCTGCGGCGGACCCACCAGTTCGAGATATCATTGAGGAGCGAGAGAAGGGCACTCGTCGCCCGCGGTGGATTGAGGCAGTCGAGCGCGCCACCGACCTCGTGTGCCGTCGAGGCGAGCCGCGCGCGAAGCCAGCGATCGAGCGGCGCGTGGGGTGCGAGGTCGAGGCTCGGCGGCGGCGCCTCCACCGCCGGCCACCCGTCCACGTTGGCATAGGTCGCGAGAAAGGTGTAGCAGTTCCAGAGGGTGCGGAGCCAGCCCTGGACCTCGGCGGCGGAAGAGGGGCCGAAGCGCAGCGGCTGGGGCAGGGGCGCGG
>Ga0307379_10013388_pt1 | contig 10629 bp, 7 predicted proteins | sample UN2MG_FD_202237 | JGI IMG/M metagenome (GOLD analysis project Ga0307379, IMG submission 202237) | Soil microbial communities from Risofladan, Vaasa, Finland - UN-2 | ecosystem: Environmental > Terrestrial > Soil > Coastal area > Acid sulfate soil | place: Finland: Risofladan, Vaasa | collected... | reverse complement strand
GTCGCCGGTGACGAGATCCCACGTGAGCCGGTACGGCCCGGGGGTTGCGGGTGCGGTCAGCGAGGCCGTGACCAGCGCGCGCTCTCCAGGCGCGATATCGACGGGCAGCGCGCTGGACGCTACAGCAGCCCCGGTCGGGCGGCCATCCCAGCGATACCAGGAGTAGGTGACGGCATCGTCTCCGGCATGCCAGGTGTGCGATCCGCCGTTGGCGACCACCACATCGACTTCGGCGATCTCGTTGGGATTCATCTCCGCGGGAGCGGCGACGGACTCGAATGCCGCGAATGAGTCGTGCGGCATGAGCTGGATCGCCTCCTCGCCTGGAGCGGGACCCTCGCTGGAGAACCACGTTTCTTCGACTTCTACCAGGTCCCATTGAACCCGGTAGTGCCACAAATCCTCTGACCCGCAGGTTGGGAGCGGATCGCCGTCGCCGGTGACTGCCCGTGCCGGAATCATCACCGATACGACCTCGCCCGGCATCACGTCCTGCGGAAGATCGGCACGCGCTCCATCCCACACGGCGACCTGGCTCAGCTCCGCGGACGGGACGTCCAGATCGTCCCGACATCTCAACCAGTGGTACGAAAGCTGAGTCCGGCCGGCGCGCCAGGCGACCGCACCGTCGTTGCGCAGCCGCACGACCACAGGACGCGCTGATCCGGTCTCCATCGCCGCGGGAAGTGACGTGCTCACGACTGCTGCGAGGCGGGCGGGCGGCTCGCCAACGCGGAAGGGCACCTTCAGCTCGGCGATCGTACGGGCGAACCATTGCGACCTGAGGTAGGCCACCTTGCTGCGCATGACGCTCAGGACGTACACGTAGTCACCCGCGGGCAGGGGATCGCCGCGGTCGTCTTTCGTTGGTATAACGGCGGAAAGCCTTTTCGTCTGCCCCGCCGCGACGCTGAGGTCCTGCGCCGGGGCCCTCTTACGCACGACGGCGCCATCCGGACGCCGTCGAATCTCATAGTCCACAGAGATCCGCCGGCTGGTGCGCAGGTCCTCGGTGCCGACGTTCTCGACGAGGAACTCCACCTGGTGGTCGACTCCCGGCGCCAGGACCCGGGGGAGTCGCTGCTGCTTGAGCCAGAGATGATGCGTTTCCTGGCTGCCGAGGCGGGACTGGAAGTATCGGGTCGTATCGACGTAGATGACGCCGTATTGGCGGCTCGGAGCGATCTCCGTGCCCTTGGCGTAGTCGTTCCAGCTGTTGATGATGACCAGCTCCGGCTTAGAGGCGAGGACCCGCTGCCAGTCGCTGCGATAGGCCTTGCCCTCCATCCGGTCGCGGATTCGTCCGCCCTCGCCTGGAGGCGGGCAGTAGCCCGGCGAAACGGCGACCGCGCGCGCCCCGTCCGGAGAGGACATCGTGAAGCCGCTTTCGGTCGGCAGATCGATCGAGGCGTATAGCTTCGCCCCACCGCTCCGCCAGGCGGGGCTTCCGAGCCACACGAGCCGTGCTCCCCCGAAGTCTTCGGCGAACCGCTCCTGGCAGAAGTCGACGAAGCTCCCATCCCATCCCGCCAGCTCGCCCGGCGCGCCCAGAAGGACGGGGACGCCGCCCATCGCGCCCTCCCCAGGTCGCGCGCCTACTTCAGCCCAGAACTCGCGCGGCATCCGCAGGAAGAACTCGCGGATCATGCCATAGAGCCGCCGCTTCCCCGCCTCGGACCGGAGGTCGATGCCTGCCAGCGGCGCGGTGTCGAGCATCATGCCCACCAGAGGATATCCGAGGCCGGCCGCCCGGCGCTCCTTGAGCGCCTGCGCCAGCCGCTCGAGCCCCGTTCGCGCCCAGGTACGACGGGCCTGCTCGTCCCCGCGGTAGCGGGGGAGGATAATGTCGATGCCGGCCCTCTGAACCTCCTCGATCTGTTCGGCATGCCAATCGACTCTCTCGTAGCTGATCCAGGGTCCCGCGCCGGACTGCGGCTGGTGGCTGGTGGCGGGGGTGCCGTCGAGCGTCCAGAGAGGCGCGCCTTCGCCGCCGTCCAGACCGCCCTGCCAATCGTACCGGTAGATGGCAAGCACGGCGCCGGTCACCCCGGTCTTCTCTGCCGTGGTCGGCGCCGTCTCGATGATGGGCTCGGGCTTGTCGAACTCGAGCGTCGTCGCCGCCAGCCATTCGTCCGCCGACAGCCTGCCATCGATGAACGGCACCTGGCCGACATAGGGGCACGGGACCCAGGCACCGACTGCCTTCGCCAGACCAGACCCAGACCTGATCAGCATTCTCCCCCAGCGAGCCGCATCGCCGACCTCAGCTGGGTCGCGCACCGACGCCGACCAACTGGCGATGCCCTCGTTCTCTCCCTGCATCCAACATGCAGTGTTGAAGCCGATCTCAGCTCCGCTGAGGCCGCCTTCGCGAAGGAACTCCCAGGGGATGGCGCACTCGATGACATACCCCACGTCCGTGTCGCTGGGGTCGTTCAGCGTGCCGTCTATCGCCACAGCATACTTGACGGTGCGAGGCCCGGAGACCCAAGAGGCGTCGGTGCGCCAGTGCCCCCGGCCATCCCGGCTGAACACCGTCATGCCGCCGGCGGCGCTGATGACGAGCCGGTAGGCGGCGATCTCGGGCTGGCCGGGTATCTCCAGCGAGAACTCGACGGCGTCGTCCTGCTCGGGCGTAGACATCGGCCCCACGCTCGTCCCCGTGAGCATGACGTCCGGAACTTTCGCTGCCAGGCAGAGATAGTGGCGATTCCACATGGCATAGGCGCGGACGCGGCGGCCCTGATCCGCGCTCGGTAGACGCAGCGCCAAGGCCGGCCCGCAGGGCAGAAGGCAAGCCCCTACCAATAGCGACAAAACACTCAACCGTCTCATCGACGCGAGTGACCTGGCCGTTTCGACCGGACTCATCCCCATTTCATGCCTCACAGGCGCATCTTAGCTGAAGCGACGCACTGGGCGACATTATACGGAAAGGCGCAGGGAGGTGTAAAGGAACGGGCGGCGCGAGGGGTGATTCGAGAAGGCGGCGAAGCTAGTGCTGAATGACTCGAATCAAACTGCGGCCAATCAGGATCGACGACGCGGAGATGTGTCTCCGATGGATCTCCGACCCGGCGGTACACGCCTTCCTGGGTCTGCTCGAACCGGCGCGGACGCTGGAGCAGGAACGGTCGTGGATCGCAAGCATCCTCACCGACAAGGATCATCAGCGCGCCTTCGTCATCGAGATCGAGAAGGGCGATCCCATCGGCACCTGCGGGCTGCGCGCTATCGACCGGGAGGACGGCACAGCGCTCTTCGGCATCATGATCGGCGAGAAGGGGATGTGGGATCGGGGCTACGGGACGGCGGCGACGGGGGCGCTTCTCGAGTACGCCTTCGGAGAGCTGGACCTCAAAGAGGTCCGGCTGTCCTGCCACCGGGAGAACCGCCGCGGCATACGCTGTTACGAAAAGGCGGGCTTCCGCCTCAGCACGTACGTTCCCGAACGCGTCCAGTTCGGGCGGGATGAGGTGCGGATGGCCGTCCGGCGGGAAGCCTGGCTGGCTCTTCACTCCGGCGCGGGCACGACGACCGAGCCGGTGTGCGGCCGGCGGCCCAAAGTCGGCCGCGAGCGGACTGAGCCGTGACGAAGGGTTTCTGACGAGGCGCGCGACTGGGGATGCTGCGAGGCTGCTATTCCGCGGGAGCCCGAGATAGCCAACTGACCTTAGCCCCCGCGCGCGTATCTTTCCGCCCGCTCGAGCTTGTATCCCGTACCATACCCAACTTCCTCCAGCGCGAGCGCCGACCGGTAGTGCTCGATCGCGTTGGCCGGTTTGCCCAGCTTCATGTGAGCATCGCCCAGCATTTCGCGGGCGGCAGCGTTCCTCGGGTCCCGCTTGAGCGCCTGGCGATAGCGGCGGATGTCGGCGTGGACGGTGCTCCGGTAAGCCTCTCTCTTTTCCACGCGGGCGAGCACCTCGACGGCGGCCCAGACCGCCACCGGGAGCATCAGCAGGAGGATGAACACGAGACCGTGGAAATCACGCACCCATGTGACCGCCGCCGCCTCGGAGACAAAGAGCGCCGTCCCCAGGACCACGGCCTCTCCCGTCGATAGGGCTCCCGCCAGCCAGGAGAACACGATCCTCGTAGCGACGAAGAGAGACACAGCGATGAGCGAAAGCACGCGCGGCGCGTCGGCAATATCCCCCCGCGCCCGCGAGATGGCGTTCTGTGCGATGTCGATGACGTGAAAGATGTCGCTCATCGCCCCCGCCTGCGCGCCGGCAGTGAGAAGGAGTATCGATTGCCGTTCTTCGTCGGCTCGTAGCGAGCGGACCCGCCGAGGGCCTCCGCCACGCTTTGGCAATACCGCAGCTCGACGCGGGCCGGACCCGATGCCGCTTCGGAGAGCGGGGCGCCGTGCGGGAGGATGGAGGCAGCGCTGTCGGTGATCTCGAAGGTGATCGTGCCGCCATCTTCACGGACTGCAATCCGGACCTCCCCACCCGGCGGCGTCGTGCTGACGGCATTCCCAAGCAGCATGGAAAGCGCTTGAATGAGCTGGTCTGCCTGGCCGCAGACGGCCGGCAGGCTTTCCGGCAGCTCTTCCGCGAGATGCACACCCCTCTCTTCGGCCAGCAGCCGCTGTGGGGCGACCACCTCTCGTGCAATCTCCCCCAGACTGAGGCTGACGCACTCGCCAGGGCGGTCGCCGGCCTCCGCGGTCATGGCGACGAGATCCTCAATCATACCGACGAGGACGCCGGCCCGGGAGGAAGCCTGGCGGAGCAGATGCCGCGTCCCTTGGCTCATGCCTTCGGGGGGAGCGCGCTCCAGCAGACGAAGCTCCGCAAGAAGGGAGACGAGCGGCGGACGGACGTCCTGCGCCAAGGATGCCACGACGGTGTGGTGCAGAGCGTGCTGGCGCGCCTCGGTGTCGGCCCTTCGCACCACTAGGCGCATGGCCACCAAAGCGATGAAGAAGACGATGCCAAACTCAATCGTGAGCGAGATGAGGTGGTATGCGGCCATGGGAAGATCCATCAGAAACACGTGCTGGATCAGCTCCCATATGGCGAAGGCGATGAAAGCTGCTGCTAGCAGGTAGGTTGCCGGTCGGGTCCCCATCGTCCTCTCCTCTCTCGCCGGAGGCACCGGCACACGACCCTCCCGGGAGAACCGGTCTCCCCGGAGTGTGCTTCCTCCAATCGTGACTTCCCCCTGCCGACGTTTCGCTACATACCTGGCAGGAGTCCTCTTTATACTTGGCCGAGGCATTGATCTCTAAGCAGGGGCACGGTCCCCCGAGCGGAATCTCTGTCTGAGAGGCACAGGCCCATGTCGCCCAGCCCAAAGGGGCTCTGGAGAACCGCCTGGCCGGGGGCCGCCGTGTTCGGCATTGCCCTGGCCGTCTACACGCGAACCCTCTGCCCCACCGTGTTCGTCGAAGGGACCGGCGAGAACATCGTCTGTGTCTGGACGCTGGGCGTCCCGCATCCCCCCGGGTTTCCGCTGTTCTGCCTCCTCGGCAGGCTTTTCGCCACGGTCGCTCCGCTGGGCGACGTGGCCCACCGTGTCAACTTCTTCTCTGCCTTCGCGGGCGCGGCCGCGGCCGCGGGGTTGTTTCTCCTGCTGACACAGATGGGGGCCGGGAGGCTGGCGGCGGCGGCCGCGGCGCTGACCTTCGCCTTCTCTGCGACGTTCTGGCGGGAAGCCACGATAGCGGAGGTCTACACGCTGAGCATGGGGCTGGTCATAGCCCAGATCGGGTTGCTGGTCGGGTGGCGGCGGAGACTCCAAGGCGCTCCGGAACATGGCGAACCAGCAGGGGATACCCGCCCGGCAGGGCGAAAGCAGCGGCCTGCAGGCGGGGCGACCGCGCGCGGGCGGCCGGCGGACACGCACCTGCTCTGGTTCGGGCTCTTCTTCGGTCTTGGGCTTGCGGTTCACTACAACCACCTTCTTCTGCTGCCCGCCTACGTGTGGTTCGCGGCGGCGAGCGATCCCGGCCTGCTGCGCCGCTGGCGGACGCTGGGGGGAGCGGCGCTGCTTGCGCTGCTCGGCTTCGGCCTCCATGTCTACGCCCCAATCAGGTCGGCGGCGAATCCGCCGATGGACTGGGGGAATCCGGAGAACCTGGGGAACTGGTGGTCGTACCTCACAGCGGCGCAGTACCGGGGGCGGATGTTCCAGATGCCCGTCGGTGAGGTCCTCGGGAATTTCGCGGCGTTCTTTGCGTATCTCCCGCGGGAGCTTGCGTGGCTCGGCCTGGCGGCCGCCATTGGCGGCGCGGGCGTTCTCAGAGGGCGCGACCGCGGGCTCTTCGGCATGACGCTCCTGATCGCGGCAACGGCTGTGCTCTGGGCCGTCAACTACGATATCCCGTGGGAGGTCGAGGTCTACTACCTGCCGGCCATCCTTGCTCTGACAGTGTGGGTGGCGTTCGGCCTGCAGGAAGCCCTTCGGTGGGTGAATCGCCGCCCGAGCTGGGCGTGGACCGCGGCGCTCGTCTTCGTCGTGCCGGCGCTGGCGGTCGGCGTCAACTTCGAGAAGAACGACCTCTCTGACCAGCGATTCGTCCTGGACAACGCGCTGGATATCCTCGACCTGGTGCAGCCGCCAGCCAAGGTGATTCTGTCGAGTACGAACCCGACGTTTGCGCTGCTCTATCTGAGGGAGGTGGAGGGCATGGCCGCGGGCGTCGAGCTGTGGTCCCGGATCGAGACCGGCGTGAGTAGCGTCCAGGAAGCGGTTCATCCTCCCGCGGAACGTCCGAGCGCTCCGGAGCGGCGGCTCGTCGCCGACTCGCTCGCCAACGACCTCCCCGTGTACACGGTGGACAGGCAGCCGGCGGCCGCGCTGGCGGGATTGGCGCAGGTGCCCTGGGGATGTCTGTACCGCATCGTGCCGGAGGGTGAGAAGGCGGCGTGGGAGGCGCGGGCGCCGGACGCGATCCGCCTCGGGCTCCGCTTCGATCCCGCCGCGCAGAAGTTCACATATGGCGCCGAGCACAAGCTCCTAGCCTGTCGCTATCTCCTTGTGAAAGCGGACTACGTGTGGGACAGGGGAGACCGCGATCTCGCCGGCAGGCTGTACGAGCGGGCCCTCACGCTCGGCGCGGAGCTGCCCTCGGTCGCGGCGCAGATCGGGCAGCGCTACGTGGAGCAGGGGAGGAACGAGCTGGCCGCCGCCGTGTATGAGAACGCGCTCCGGAAGCACGAAGACGCGGTGCTGCACAACCGCCTGGGGGCGATCTACGGCCGGGCCGGCCGACTGGACGAGGCACAGGAGCAGTTCGAGCGAGCCATCGCGCTCGAGCCGGGTGACGCCGACGCGCGCGCCAACCTGGCCTCGGTCTACGGCCGCAGAGGACACATCGACAAAGCGGTCGCCGAGTTAGAGCTCGCCCTCAGCTACGATTCCAACAACCTGCTCGCCCTCAAGAACCTGGGCTTCGCCTACGTGCAAACGGGCCGGATCGAAGAGGCGCGAAACGTGCTCGAGAGGGCCCTGGAGGTCGACCCCGCTCAGCAAGACGTGAGGACACTGCTGGCGACCTTGAGCACTCCACAGCCGGATCGGTGATCGTCGAGCAGACGTGTCCGCGCCCCCGCCCACATCGCCCCCGGGCCGGAGTAGACACAGGAGACTGGGGCGGGTAGAATGACCGACAGGAGCGATCTATGCGGGAACTCCAGCGGACCATCCATGCTGTCGTTAGAGCTGGCGATGAAGGCGGCTTCGTTGCCGAATGCACCGAAATCGCCGTCGTCACTCAAGGGGCGACCCTCGACGAAACCGTCGCCAATCTTCGCGAGGCCGTCACCCTCCACCTCGAGGGTGAGGACCTCGAAAGCCTGGGCCTCGCACCCTCTCCAGTCCTCGTCGTGAGCATGGAGGTCCACCCGGTCCATGCCTAGGCTCCGAAGGCTTTCCGGCCGGGACCTGATTGCCATCTTCGAGCGATTTGGGTTCACCCGGGCCTCTCAGCGTGGCAGCCACATCGAGCTGGTCCGCACCGGTTCCCACGGCGAGTGCCAGGTCATCACTGTTCCCAACCACGGCGAGCTTGATCCCGGCACGCTTCAGAGCCATCTTCCGCCAGGCATCTCGGTTCATCCCCCAGGACCAGCTCAGACCTCACTTCTACTCTCAGTAAGAGGGTGTCGAAGGACGCGCCCTCCGGCCGATCCCTCATGCCGACATTGGGATTCCATACCTGCCAGGACGCTACACCTCCATACTCACCGCCGTCGCCTCTGCCACGACCGTCCCGTCCGCCTTCGCCGCCTCCGCCGATGTCTCGACAAGCGGCGATCGCTGCTTCGTGATCCGAGCACGAACGGTAACGCTCTCTCCGACGCTCAGCCGGTCGTGATAGCGCACGTTGAGGCGCCCGGTAATGGCGTTCAGCTCCTTCTCCCAGAGCAGCCGCGCCATCGACTCGTCCAATACTGTGGCGAGGAGCCCTCCGTGGACGATCCCCGCCCACCCCTGATACTCGGGCCTTACCTCAAACTCCGTCACATACTCCTCGCCCTCGAACCGGAAGTCGAGCTTCAAGCCAATCGGGTTGCCCTTCCCGCAGGCAAAGCACATATCGCCAATATCGAGTCTCACTCGAACCCCTCCATCATCCAGGCATATGTCCGGAAGGCGAAGTCGAAGTACGTTCGTAAGCCAACGTAGATCAGGGCGCCGAAGACGCAGAACCACAGCAGGCCGAAGAGGACCCCGGATAGCCGCAGCAGCATCCGGCGCTTCGCTTCGTGCTCTTCCCGATAGTAGCCCGACGCCCTTGCCAGCATGTCCGGCAGGCTGCCCGACACCTCGCCCGTCGAGGCCATGTTCAGCGTGTTGGGATCGAAGACTCTCGTCTCGGCAAGCAGGCTCGACAGGGGAACGCCCTCCCGCAGCCCGGGCACGAGGTCGAGCAGCTTCGGTGTCAGCACGGGGCTCCCGGCGGCGAGGGCGGCCTCCTCCGCGGCGGAGGCGATGGGCAGCCCGCCGCGCAGCATGAGCCCGAGCGTCGCCAGATAGCGGTCGAGCGCGGCCGCCTTCGCCACCCGGCCGACCAGCGGAAGCCCCAGCACGATCGTCTGCTGGACCGTCTGGAACCAGACTGTGGCCTGGAGAATCTGCCATATCAGCATGATCGCGACCAGCCCCGCGGCGATGGGCAGCGATACCGTGCGGAAGTAATGCCCGACCGTATCGATCACGGACTGCGGCGTCCATCCCTCTGGTGGGATGGGCTGCGCGATGGTCAGGATCAAAGGCGCCGATAGCAGAATGGCCGGCGCCCCGAGGGCGCCATACACGAACAGCCTGAGCCGCAGAGCGGAGCGCGTCTCCCATTCGACCTCGTAGGCGTGGGCGATCTGCTCGAAAGCCTCCGGGATGAACCCGCCTGCTTCGGCCGCGCGAATCACCCCGAGATGCCAGGGGTAGAAGAGGCTGCGGTGCTCTTCGAGGGCCTCGGAGATCGTCTCGCCCGACTCGGCCGCCTGCGCCATATCGCGGGCGACTGGGCGCAGATTGCTCGGCGACCGGCGCTCCACCTCTCTGCAGGCGGCGGCGATGCTGATGCCGGTCCTCGTGAGGGCGTGTAGCTCGCGGAAGAACACCCCGGTCCGCCGGATGTGCCCGAGAGAGCGGCGAACGGTGGGAACGTATCGCCGGGGCCGCCTGCGCGGCGCGGCAGGGGAGTGTTGGGCGGGAGACGAACTCGCATCGGGTGTGGGCCCGGCGCCGGCCGGCTTCCGCCCGCGGCGGACGAGCTCTATCGCCTCCCAGCGGGAGGTGGGCCCGGAGCGATCGGGCTCGGGCTCAGGGCGCTGGGCGAGCGGATTCTGGCATTGGTGACAGGTCGTGCGCTTCGTGCTGTTGTCGGCCCCGCAGTGCGGGCAGCTTCTCATGCGCATGGCGTAGTGCCCCGCAAGTCGTTCCGGACTGCTGTGGTTGGGTCACACGATTATACTGCATTTCGAATGTGATGCGGGCGGCAAGCAAGAAAGGCGAGCGATGTCGAGTACGCCGATCAAGCCGATAGAGTGGGCGGACGGGGCGGTGGTCATCCTCGATCAGACGCGTCTGCCGCAATCGGAATCGTACGTGCGGTGCGAGCGCGTGGACCAGATCGCCGAGGCGATCCGCTCTCTCCGGGTGCGGGGTGCGCCGCTCATCGGCATCGCCGCCGCCTATGGAATGGCGCTCGCCGCCCTCGGAGAGCCGGGGTCGCTGGCGGAGCGCGTGACGGCCGCGGGGGAGGTGCTGCGCGCCACGCGACCGACCGCGCGCAACCTGTTTTGGGCGATAGATCGGATGCTGGCGCGGATGGAAGCAGGCGCCGACGCCGACGACCTGGCGCAGGAGGCGCTGGCGATCCACGAGGAGGACGTCGAGACCTGTCGTCTGATCGGGGAGCACGGCGCCGTGCTCATCCCCCAGGGCGCAACGGTGCTGACCATCTGCAACACGGGCTCTCTCGCCACCGGCGGCATTGGCACGGCCCTCGGCATCATCCGCGCCGCCTATGGCGCGGGAAATCTCCTCAAGGTCCTCGCCTGCGAGACCCGGCCGCTCCTCCAGGGCGCGCGCCTCACGATGTGGGAGCTTCTGCACGACGGCATCCCCGCCACGCTCATCACCGACAGCATGGCCGCAACCTGCATGCAG
>Ga0307379_10013385_pt1 | contig 10629 bp, 11 predicted proteins | sample UN2MG_FD_202237 | JGI IMG/M metagenome (GOLD analysis project Ga0307379, IMG submission 202237) | Soil microbial communities from Risofladan, Vaasa, Finland - UN-2 | ecosystem: Environmental > Terrestrial > Soil > Coastal area > Acid sulfate soil | place: Finland: Risofladan, Vaasa | collected... | reverse complement strand
CGTAGAAGATCCATGCGCGCCGCTAACAGGTTTACGGCCATATCAGGAATGTCAGCTCGACTGAGGCTATCTGGCAGATTTTTTGCCAGCGCCTTCATTAGCTGCTTCTGTTCCGCAGTTAATGCGATATAGACGTTCTTTCGGCCAATCGAACGCCGCGGCCGTCCGCGCCTGGGTTTATCTTCGAGCAGTGCAGCAATCGTGCTCTCTTTCCGCTTAGTCATTATTCGCGCTATCACCCAGGTGACGATAGCTTTGTTGCCTCCTGAGGAAATCGGAAACGAATTCTTCGGTTACCTGTGAGCCTCTTTGCTCCAGCAACTCAAGACACAAGTGTAGACAAAGCAAACATATGCTCCGAGGATAACCGCGGGTTTCCTGCCAGATAGGCAGAATAGCGTTATCAAGGAACAAAGGATTTTGGCGATCGTCACGACCGGCAGCCATTAAGCGGTACTCAATCAGGGCTTTCGTATCGTCCGGCGTCAGGGGATCCAGGGAGGATCGCGTGGCCACGCGATCGTTAAAATCAGGCACTTCTCGCAGGTTAATGTCCAGTTCCGGACGACCCAATAAGATCAGCTGGTAGGCCTTGCCTCCCCGAGGATCACGGAAGTTCAACAACCGCCTCAACTCGACAAACTGATCAACGCTGAGTTCATGGGCTTCGTCAATAATAATGAGGGGTAATACCCCCTCGGCGCTCCGCTTTACAAGGTATGAGCGGAACTCATTGAGTTGATCTTCGGTCGCGCGCCGGGTTCGCAGGCCAAATTCGGCCGCGATACGCCGCAATAATAACAAGCCGCTGCGTTTTGGCGGCTCGTCAACCTTCGCACCGACGAAATCCGGCCGGCGATCGTAACGGCTATGGAACCAGGAAGCCAAAGTGGTCTTGCCCGTACCCACCTCTCCAATGACGATCGAGGCCCCTTGTCCCGCTTCAACCATATAGCTGACTTTGGACAAGGCCCTCTTCGTCTCGGTTGACAGGTACATAAACCGGGGATCAGCCTCGATGCTGAAAGGGGGGACGACAACATCTAATCGTCCCCAGTTTGGCTGTTTCTTTCTTTCTATTTCTGTAACAGGAGCAATCCGATCTATCATATTCTATACACCCCAATAACTGTATCGTACTAGGGTATATATCACTTGTCAAGAAAGTTGATACCTTGATACCATAACAAAATGCGCAATCTATATAGTAAAGATCAATTGACAGGGCTTACTATTTTTGTTAGACTGTCCTTAGTTGCGGTTTATACACATTGTCGGGCATATCACAAAGATGCATTAGCTTTACATAGTGAATTAACAGGTTGTAGTTACCTGAAGCCTGGCGAATCAACCGGAACAAAAAAAGCCAAGCGCCGAAGCACTTGGCCTTGTATTGGATAAAGCTTCCTGAATGCAACCAACGGGTGCCGCCAACATTCGTCGGTTTTGAGGCGACCCCTTTATTGGGGAGGGGTATTCACGCCTCCAGGCAGCCTTACTGCTTACAGTAGAGAGCATAGCATACGCACCCAAGCCTGTCAATGGATTATGTCATGAGGGCACTCTTTTTAAAGTAAAAGTTAATTTTACTTCTGTTTAGCCCTGGGCATGCCACCCTGGTTTATGGTGCCGCGTCCCCTTTCTATGGCTCTTTGCGATAAGAAGAGCTCAATTTGGACAGTCGGGAAAGGAGCCAGGCGCTGCTGTTAGCCCAGCAGAAGTTGAATAGATTGCGGACGCAGTATCGGGACCAGGAGTCGTTAGCGATCCCGAAACCGCAAAATCACGGCCGGACGGCCCCCCACTCTCCCACCGTACAAAAACTGCAGGAACCGCTTCCCGACCACTTGGGATGGGGGAGTGTTCCTTTGACCAAAGCCTTGAGAAAGGTATCCTTGGAGAAGGCTGCCTTCCACAAGAGTCAGCGGCCGCAGCAACCCGCCGAGCGAAACCATCGGGCTGGCGAATTAACGCCCACAGCTGCCCCGTTACAGGAAGCGCTAAGCGATCCATTAAACGACAGGACCCAGATCAAACTGTATCCCGATTTGGCTCTGGGAATGCTGGGACAGAAAATGGTGGCCGCAGGCCGTATTTGGCTGCTTCTTCAACATATCGACCGATCAGGTCGTGGCTGGCTCAACGTGGCCGCTGCCAGGGAACAGTTGACAAAAAAGAACGCAGCCTTCCATATATGTGGCGGGCGACAATTACGAAAATTATTGGCCCGTGGTGAGGGACTCTTTTGGACTAGGAACAATAAGCGGATCTGGTTGCGTTCGCCGGCAAAAGTTGCCGCTGCCTTAGGTATCACCCACCTGCGCGGGCGGCCGGTCGCTCTACCCATATCCGCTCTCTTGCAAGGGATAGGTTTGGTTCGGGCTCACTTTTACGCCAGTTTTCATAGTGGTCGTACAAAGAAACAAAGTGGTAGCCCGGGAAATTTAGGGGGCGACATCCAATCTAGCCCTCTTTCTCGGGCCACCTTGCAGCTTCTCAGTCATGTCAAGCCGCGGACCCAGCGCCATTACGAAAAACAAGCCCGGGTGCATCGCCAGCCCAATTTCGTCATCAGCAAACAATCCAATAAAGAAGATATTCAGGACCAGGCCTGGCGACGAGGTCGGGCATGGTTCCGCTTTACCGATCATACCGGCAAACTCGGGGAAAAAGGCGCCGTCTATTCGGCCTGGCAATTGCCCAATAGCTATGCGGGACCTCACGAGCAGCAACCCACTGGACGTCAAAAAAGGATAAATCAAGAACTTGCAGACCTGTCTATGAAAGGGATGACGGGGAACGGCAAGGGCTTGTTTCAGGACGCTAACAATCGCCCGACTGAACACGTCCGTCTTTTTCACAAATCCGGGGCTGCTGCTGCTGTGAGTTTCAACCGCCACCCTGATGGGGATGCTTTTTGGCGTAGCCGCCTGCGGCGGTCTGGACAATACGATATGTGGCACTATTTACCGGGTCAAAGATCTCGTTAGGTGAACTCATTATTGGCGGAACTTTTTTACCCCCGTTATAGGGATATTTATTAATCAGCTAAAGGTTTGCTCTGTGGCCTCTAGCCCGGCCGAACAGGTTAAGCGCTCAGCAAAAGGTGTGATACTATTGGCCGCCAGCGACTATTGCTTTGACGACTAGATTCCGGAGCTGTTTTTATGGTACGAATTGCCAAAGCCTCAAGTGCTCTAATTTGTTTCAAAAAGTACAAGAATTGAGCTTACAGATCACCAGGGAGACAAATAGATGAGAGTTCACATCCTCGATTTACATTTTCAGGGCCGACCTAAAACGATTGCTAGCTATCTGATCATCGGGCCTGAGGGGCCAGTGCTGGTGGAAACTGGACCCCATTCAACATATGCCCAATTGATAACTGGGCTGGCTAAATATGGTTTTTCACCGGCAGACATCGCACACGTCCTGGTTACCCATATCCACCTAGACCATGCGGGCGCGGCCGGTTGGCTGGCCCGGGAAGGCGCTCATATCTATGTCCATCATGTTGGCGCCCCTCATTTGATCGATCCGGCCAAATTATTGACCAGCGCCACCCGTATTTACGGTGAAAAGATGGCTACCTTATGGGGAGAGGTTATCCCCATACCGGCGAAGCAAGTGACGGCTTTGAAGGACGGCGATAAAATCAGTGTCGGCGGACTGACTTTTACCGCATTGGCTACCCCCGGACATGCTTACCATCATCACGTCTTTCAAGTAGAAGACCTGGCCTTTACGGGTGATGCGGCCGGCATCCAGCTACCGGGGCACAAATTTGTTGACTTACCCTCACCACCCCCGGAATTTAACCTTGAGCTCTGGCAGCAAACGATAGAACTTCTCCTGGATTTGCCAGTTACCGCTATTTACCCAACGCACTTTGGCCGCGTTGACAATTGGAAGCAACATTTACAAGATTTATCCGTCTTACTCAATTCGACCAGTGAGTTTATCCGACTCCGGTTGGCAAACGGCCTGGAGCGGAATGAGATTCTAGGACAGTATATGGAAACGCAACGGCAGCGCGCCCAGGCGGCCGGGATGACAGATGAGATGATTGACCGTTACGAGACTGTGACCCCTCAATACATGTCGGTTGATGGAATTATCCGCTATTGGCGGAAACGGGCAGCCAGTGCTGACGCCAAGGATTGAATGTGCGCGAAATCGCGTGATCAGCCCCCTTTAACTTTGCCAGTGAGTGACTCATAGTGGCCCCACAAGCTTTTCCCTACATCATCTTGCTTGGGTTTTTATTTGGATCAACCCTGGTTGTTTCCCGCTTTAGTGTGGGCCAATTTCAGCCGTCAACATACATCAGTTTACGGTTGTTATTAGCCAGCCTTGGTCATGTAACGATCTACCTGGTCTCCCGCCACCGCAAGTGGCCGGCAAGCCGTCGTCTCTGGGGACACGCAGCTGTCCTGGGCATCCTTGGCACAGCCATCCCCATGAACGCCATCGTCGCCTCATTGCAACTCCAGTCAAGTGGGCTCACGGCCGTTTTGATTACAACCAGTCCGGCCATTACCGTTTTAATGGCCCATTTTTTTCTACCGGATGAACGGTTAACCTGGTGGAAGGGTCTGGGTGTTTTGCTCGCCTTAGGAGGAGCCTTAATGTTAGCCCTGCTTGGCGAAAGCGGCTTGCCTGATGTGACTCAGGCAGACCCCATGGGATATATCCTGGTATTGGTAGCCATGATCTGTGGCAGTGCCGCAACTATTTATGCTCGAAGATATATGAGCGATCTCGATACAATCGACGTAGCCAGCGTGCGCATATGGGTAGCGGCGTTGGTCGTTACACCCCTATCGTTATTATTCGTTGGTTTTGATTTGAGCCAGGTGACGAGGCAGGGTTACGCGGCTTTGTTGTACGCTGCCTTGGTGGGTACATTCGCGGGGATGATGCTGGCCTTTTATAATATTCAACGGTTTGGTGCGACATCATCGGCCATAACGGCCTATATTATCCCTATTGTAGCCACGGTTGGGGGAGTCTTACTCCTGGATGAAACGATTACGACGACGATGCTCTTAGGCATGGCTGTGATTATCGCCGGCATCGGACTGCTCAACCGGGGGATCAGAATAGCGGCCAACAGTGGCAGTACCCTTGTCCCGTGAGGGCTTTTTTTGTCAGGCTTTTTTTCGAGCTACTTTTAGAATGGTTAATCAGGAAATAATGGGAGTGATTGATGGATGAAATGATGCGTCCTCTTGAGGGTATCCGGGTGATCGACTTGACCGAAGCCCTGGCAGGCCCGTACTGCGGCATGATGTTAGGTGATTTGGGAGCCGACGTCATCAAAGTGGAAAGGCCAGGAAGGGGCGATCAAGCCCGGGGTTATGGGCCGCCATTCGTTGAAGGTGAAAGCGCCTACTTTATGAGCCTTAACCGCAATAAACAAAGCCTGACGCTCAACCTGGCCACTCCAGAAGGCCAGGAGATTTTACGACGATTGCTAAAGGGGGCCGATGTCTTTTTGCTCAATATGCCCCGCCAGGCTTCCTGGAAGAAATACGGGATTGACTATGAAACAATCTCTACCATTAATCCCGGTATTATCTATGCGGCCATCAGTGGCTACGGTCATAGTGGGCCACGCGCGGGAGAGCCCGGATACGATGTCATCGCCCAGGCCGAATCGGGCACCATGAGTCTTACCGGCGAACCTGACGGAGCGCCCATGCGCTTTCCGACGCCCATGGCCGATATGACGACTGCCTTATATGCGACAATCGGTGTCCTGGCTGCGCTGCAAGCCCGGGAACGATCCGGTCGGGGACAGATGGTGGACCTGTCTTTATTGGAAAGCCAGGTTAGCTGGCTAACGACCCTGGTACCGGCTTATTTCCTCACCGGTCAGCCGCAAGCGCGAATTGGCAATGCCCACCCCATGTTGGTCCCCTACCGCCTTTACCAGGCCAGTGATAAAGCCTTCAATATAGGCGTAGGTACGGACACGTTGTGGCAACGATTTTGTCAGGCCCTTGATCGTCCCGACCTGGCGGCCGATGAGCGGTTCACCAGCAACGCCGATCGCGTGCAAAACCGGGACGAGTTGGAACCATTATTAGACGCCCACTTTGCCCAGCGCGAGGCCGGTTACTGGCTGGAGTGCTTGCGCGAGGCGCGCATACCTTGTGGTCAGGTCAACACCCTGCCCGAGATCTTAGCTGATGAGCACTTTCGCCAGCGGGGAGGAATTGTGGAAATGGACCATCCATTGGTCAGGGGTTTGAAAGTTCTGGCTAATCCCCTCCACTTCTCGGAAACACCGCCACTTTATGACCGGCATCCGCCCTTGCTAGGAGAACAGACGGAAAAGATCCTTGGCAGTCTAGGGTATAACGAGGAACAGATCGCCGCCTTCAGGGCAGCCGGCGCTGTTTAGACAGCCTACTGACCGTTTATCGCCAGGTATTGGGCGACTGAATCTGCTACCGATAGCTGGCCTGCTAGAACAAGGGGTTGGTATTGGTACACCCAGTTAAAGATGTGCGAGCGGGCCTGGTGAAACTCAAGCAACATAATTCGGGCTAAATCACCGGCCTGGGGAATAAAGCCTGTTTCGAAGAAATCTCGCTCGGTCTGGGCCTTGTCATAGTTGAGGCGGATGATCACTGACTGCCAGATCCCGTGGCTTTTTGTGAACCGGCCGTAGGCCGCCCGGTCATTGCCGTCAAAAGGCATGCCGACAGAGCCCACATTGACCACCAGGGTTTCGTCGAGCCGGCGGATCAGGGGACGGTGGGTGTGACCGGCAACCAGAACCTCCGGCGGCGGCGCTATCCTGTGGCGCAACTCCTCGGCCGTAGACTCCGGGTAGATACCCGCCCGGTTTCCCAGCATGGAAGCATGAACGATACGCATTTCCTCAGCATGGGGTCCTGGAACTGATATTTGGAATGGCATTTTTTCCAGCGCGACCATTTCGCCATTTAGATCCCGGTAAGTCCACAGGCTATTCAGCGCGATTTCGTATTCAGGTCCTGATAGAGGTCTATCCGGCCGTGCCTGGGAAAGAACATAATCTTCATGATTCCCTCTCACAACCAGCCAGCCATCCTGGCGTTGTCTTTCACCCACAAATAGAAGGCAATCCCGGGAACGAGGCCCGCGATTAACCACATCGCCGGCTACAACAACCACATCTGGGCGCCAGCTTTCTATATCTGCCGCGACTGTCAGGAGGGCAGGCAGATTTCCATGAATATCGGCCAGAACTGCTACTTTCACAATAACTCTCATTTATTCAGCTGCACAAAGTCGGTTGACCCAGCAATGAGCATTGGTTTGCCAGTGACCATTGGTCTTCCAATGGAAAAGCCCGATCGGGGCAATGTACACAGGGAGACTGATGAGACAATCCGGGATTATAGGGTTTTACGGGTTGACCCTCAACCATATTAACGATTAAAGTAATGGCTACTATGGCACACCTAAGGTTCGGATTGACCCATGGCCACTCCGGCAAAGAGGAGAAGTTGATGAAAATAGCGATAGGCTCAGATGAAAGAACCCACCTGACGGATGTCGTGATTGAGGCGGTCCGCACGCAGGGACATGATATCCAACTATTCGGCCCCTTGATTGGAGAGGAGGCCTATTGGCCGGCGGTTGCTCAGCAAGTGGCTGAATCTGTAATGTTCGGGGGATCAGATGAGGGCATACTTTTTTGCTGGACAGGTACCGGGATAAGCCTGGCGGCGAACAAAGTGCCAGGGATTCGGGCGGCCTTGTGCGCCGATGCTCAAACTGCCAAAGGGGCTCGATTGTGGAATAAAGCCAATGTCTTGTGTCTGTCCCTTCGGGCCACGGCAGAGGTGGTCGCTCAAGAAATTCTGGATGCCTGGTTTGCCACAAAATATCAGCCCAACGACGTCGATGATAATTGCCTGGCCCAGGTGACAGCCCTGGAAGAAAAGTATTGCCTAAAACAATAGAAGTTACTTGCTAATGGGAGGATGAGGCTTTTTCCCGGGAATAGATGGTTGACTAGCTCGAACAAATGTTCTACAATTAGGACATGGACGCTACAAATAAGCTTGAGTTGTTCGCCACCCAGATGCATCTCGAACCGGCCGAAGATACTGATGCCCAGCCAATTCCCTTGAGTATCCGCCCACAGGAGCAACCGGCCGGTGCTGTGTTACCTTGTGGCCAGGTATCTCCCCGAGCGAATGTCCAGGCCAAGCGGGACTCTTTAGGCATAACCCGGGCGGTAATGCCCGGTGGGAAAACCATTCCGTTGCTGAAAACATTAATGACCTCAGCCTGTGAAAGGAACTGTTTCTACTGCCCTTTTCGTGCCGGCCGCAACTATCGTCGGGCAACTTTTAAACCTGAAGAGATGGCCGGTGTATTCATGGAGATGTACCGCGCGGGTATGGTCGAGGGACTGTTTCTCAGTTCGGGCATCATTAGAGGCAGCGTCACCACCCAGGATAAGATTATCGCTACAGCCGATATCCTGCGAAACAAGCTGGGTTTTCGTGGCTATGTCCACCTCAAGATTATGCCCGGTTCCGAACGGGACCAGGTCCGGCGGAGTATGGAGTTAGCCAGCCGGGTTTCGGTGAACCTGGAGGGGCCAAACGATAAACGACTGCAACTGCTGGCCCCCAAAAAGGTTTTTTTGGAGGAGCTACTGCAGCCCTTAAAGTGGGTGGAGGAAATCCGTCGCGAGGAGCAACCCAGAGGGAGCTGGAACGGCCGCTGGCCTTCCTCCACCACGCAATTTGTTGTCGGCGCGGTCGGTGAAAGCGACCTGGAGCTCCTGACTACATCGGCCTATTTATACCGGCAGGCCCATTTGAGCCGGACTTACTTCATGGCCTTCAGACCTGTGCCAGATACCCCGCTGGAGAACCAACCGGGTGAAAACCCCTGGCGCCAACACCGGCTCTACCAGGCCTCGTTCTTGTTGCGGGACTATGGCTTTGATCTGGAGGATATGCCCTTCGAGCAAAATGGTCATTTGCCCTTGGAGAGAGATCCAAAACTAGCCTGGGCCCAGGCGAACCTGGCCGAAGCGCCTGTGGAAGTGAATCGAGCTGACCGGGAAGAGCTTATGCGAGTGCCGGGCATTGGCGCTAAGGGGGTAACCGCTATTCTCGCTTTTCGCCGCTATAAAAGACTCCGCTATCTTTCTGACTTGAAAGCAATTGGGGTCAATGGTACTCGTCCGGCGCCTTTTGTACTGCTCGACGGCCGGCGGCCGAGCTATCAACTCCACCTATTTTAGGGTAACCCAAGTTTCAAAGAGATGCTTTGGCGGTAGTGAGATCCATTAATAGCTGCCGGTAAGCGACGTAGTTTTCATAAGGTACGTTACCGCGGATCCGGCCGTCGGCCAGGGGGATGAACCCGCCATCGGTTAACAGGGGCGGTAATAACTCTTCAATCTCGCGGCACAGCGTCTCTTTATCGCCAAGTAATAAGTCAACATCCACACCCCCGATCAAGCGCAGATCCCGCCCATATTCCTTCCGTATTTGCGAGTAGTCCATACTTCCTGGCGGTGATTCACAGGCCCACAGGCAATTGAAGCCTGATTCGACGATAGCCGGGAGAAGTGACCGGGAATTTGCGTAAGTCCGCATAATCAGGTTATTAACGCCGAACTGGCGTAGCCTGGCTAATATCGGCTCGTAACCGACCAGGACGAGTTCCTCAAACATCTTGGGTGAGATCAAGGGACCATGATTGCCGCTAATCGGTTCGCTGAAGACAGCCGCGTCGACCTCGACATCGGCCAATACCCGCTCTAAGAGACGGGCGGTAAAATCGCCCTGGAGTAGCATGATATCGCGAACAAGCCGGGGATTCTCCTTAACCAGGTAAATGACCTCTTCAAAACGAGACCAGCCCTCGACGCCCAGAGTTTGAAAAAAGCCCCAGTTAACCCGGAGCATGAGCACATGGTCTCGCCTATGCCACGCTTTTACTTTTTCGGGCCAATCGGCCGGCAGGCGGGCAGGATCCTCAGGATCAAGGCGCCGGCGCAAAATCTCCAATAGCGATCTCTGGTTAGACCAGTGGCTGAGCTCAGGTCGCGGTTCCACATCCAGGGCTACTTCTTCACGCGCGTCGACGGGAAATAAGGAGAAAAATTGGGCGTTGCCTGGCAGTCCTTCATTGCGCCAAGCTGAAATTACCTCATCGCGGATTCCTTCTTCAAATAAGGGCACCCGATCGGGCTGGCCATAGGCTAGTGACTCTATAAAACGTTGGCGACTATTCATGAGACAATTTGATCTACCCTTCAGCTTCTGCGGAAGAGTACTCTTGCCGCCAACAGCGAAAGGGGCACAGCCACCACTCCTAACAGGAGCAACTGTCTCTTCTTATCCTGCCGGCCGAGGGCTATGCGTATAGGCTGCTCTTGAGGTTCATCTAAGGGCACATGGGCCTCTCTCTCCCCGGCTTTGGGGATAAAGCTCATGGCCCGTTCAGCCATGGCTGTGATAGTCAGGCTGGGGTTGACCCCAAGATTGGAGGGCATGGCCGAACCATCTACCACGTAAAGCCCCGGGTAGTTGAAGACCATATGCCGGGGATTGATGACCCCTTGTTGTTGCTTATCCGCGATGGCGCAGCCGCCCAGTATAT
>Ga0307379_10013384_pt1 | contig 10630 bp, 7 predicted proteins | sample UN2MG_FD_202237 | JGI IMG/M metagenome (GOLD analysis project Ga0307379, IMG submission 202237) | Soil microbial communities from Risofladan, Vaasa, Finland - UN-2 | ecosystem: Environmental > Terrestrial > Soil > Coastal area > Acid sulfate soil | place: Finland: Risofladan, Vaasa | collected... | reverse complement strand
TTGACAGGAGGGGAATAAGAAAAATGATGTCAATGCATTCGTGGGACACCGCGTCTATGCACGTGAGCTTCGTGGGCCCCCGGTATCTATGCATATGAGCTTGCCTGGCATCGGCCCGGCAAGCTGTTGAGCCCACAAATCGTTTACGGACCCTGACGGATATTGGGGCAAGTTTTCTGTTTGAATGCCCGTTTGCATGTGGTAAAATGGATTGTTTGGTTGATCTTCAGAGGGGAGCAAAATGCCGTCATTCGATAATCCGTTGATCGTCCAGAGCGATCGCACGATCCTGCTCGAGGTAAACAGCTCGCGGTATGAGGAAGCCCGCGACCACGTGGCGCGGTTCGCTGAAATTGAAAAAAGCCCCGAGCACATACACACCTACCGCCTCACTCCGCTGTCGCTGTGGAATGCCGCCGCCGCGGGAATGGAGGCCGCCGAGATCATCGCCGCACTCGAGGAGTTCGGCAAGTATCCCGTTCCACAGAACATCCGCCAGGAAGTCCATTCATATATCGCGCGCTACGGTCTGCTGAAGCTGCTTCGCGTTGACGACAAACTGGTGCTGTTTTCGGAAGACCCGGTGGTGATTACCGAGGTTTGGAACAGCAAGAGCGTGCGGCAGTACCTGCTGGAGCTTATCGGGCCGGACAAGGCGCTGGTGAATCCGCGGATGCGCGGGCACGTGAAGCAGGCGCTGATCCGCATCGGGTATCCGGTGGAGGACCTCGCCGGCTACGTGGAGGGCGACCCCCTGCCGATGGGGATGGCCGAGGTTACCGTGGCCGGCCACCCGTTTCACCTGCGGCATTACCAGCAGGAGGCGGCCGACGTATTCCACGCCGGCGGCTCGACCCGTGGCGGCAGCGGTGTGATCGTGCTACCATGCGGCGCCGGCAAAACCGTGGTGGGCATGGCGGTGATGTCTAGAGTGCAGACCAATACACTGGTAATATGCACCAGCCTCACGGCGCTGAACCAATGGTCGCGCGAGCTGCTGGACAAGACAACGCTGAGAGAGCACCAGATCGGCGAATACAGCAGTGTGAAAAAAGAGCCCAAGGAGGTTACGCTCACCACCTACCAGATGCTCACCTACCGAAAGCGCAAGACGGATGAGTATCCGCACTTCGAGATCTTCAACAAGCGCAACTGGGGGCTGATCATATACGACGAGGTGCACCTGCTGCCGGCGCCCGTGTTCCGCATAACGGCCGAGATACAGGCATGCCGGCGCCTAGGCCTCACGGCCACGCTGGTACGCGAAGATCACAAGGAAGACGACGTGTTCAGCCTGATCGGGCCCAAGCGCTACGACGTGCCATGGAAAGTGCTGGAAAAGCAGGGATGGATCGCAACGGCGAAATGCATCGAAATCCGGGTGCCGCTGCCGTCGGACATGCGCGTAACGTACGCCACGGCCGATGGCCGGTCGAAATTCAGGCTGGCGTCGGAAAACCCGCTGAAGATCGAGGTGGCCAGGAGGCTCATCCAGGAGCATCCCGACGATCTGGTGCTGATAATCGGGCAGTACATTTCGCAGGTGAAGCAGATCGCAAAGGAATTTGACGCGCCCATCATAACCGGCACCACCCCCAACCGGCGGCGCGAAGAGCTTTACAGGAAATTCCGCGAGCACGAGATCAAGGTGCTGGTAGTGTCGAAGGTTGGCAACTTCGCTGTAGACCTGCCCGACGCAAACGTGGCGATCCAGGTTTCAGGCACGTTCGGCAGCCGCCAGGAGGAAGCCCAGCGGCTCGGGAGAATCCTGCGGCCAAAGAAGGAAGGCACTATGGCATACTTCTATTCGCTGATCACGCGCGACACGCGCGACCAGGAATTCTCGGCAAACCGGCAGCTTTTCCTCACCGAACAGGGCTATTCATACGAGATACGCGATGCCCAAATCGAACAATTCCAAGGAGCCGGCAAAGCTCAGCATTGACCAGTTCCTGAACTCGAAAAGCGTTTACAGCTTGCAGCGGCTGCTCAGCTTCTGGTCGAGAAAAGAGCAGCCGTGGTATTCGAAAATGGAGCTGATCCGCGAGCTGCGCAGCCTGATGCTCGACAAGGAAGTAGTACAGAAGAGGCTGCAGTCGCTGAAACCGGCAAGCCAGTCGCTGCTGCGCAACATCATCAAAGGCACTTCATCAGACCTGCGAATAGGCGAGCAACTGGCTTTCTACGACGATCTGGAGAAGGCAGGGCTGATCGACCGCTTCTTAAGCGTGCAGCGCTTCCAGGTGCTCGAGCGCAACCCGCAGGTGGTGATTCCCGAAGACCTCAAGCCCATCCTCACCGCGGCGCTCGAGATCGACACCCGCCCGTTGCCGGAGATCATTTCGCTTTCCGCCTTCCTCCACTCGCTTCCACCCCAGCCATACGAGGCGCTGGTGGCTCCACTGCTGCAAAGCGCTGAGCGCGATGGCTCTCGCGAAAAAGACTACCGCCTGCTCATCGACCCGAAGCAGGTACGCGGGCGGCTCGCCAAGCTGCCAAACGTCATGCAGGAGATGCTGCTTCTGGGCATATCCCGCAATGGCGGGATCATCGAGCTCAAAGCTCCCGCCTCGCGCTCCGTTTCCGAAACACGCTCCAAGCTCGAGAAACTGCTGCTGGGCACAGTAACCGAGCTGCCGGTGTACTTCCTCAATCATCCGATGGGGCTGGTTTTCACGGATGTCTCGAGGGCGATGCTGTCTACCGCAACAGCCGCACCTGTGAAGATCGAGGGCAGGATCGAGCGCGCCTCGGTAGCTCTGGGCGAAATGAACTCGATGCTCGGCCAGCTTGCCACCGAAGGCGCCCGTGTGAAGCAGGACGGCGAAATATACCGCAGTTCGATTCGGCGCCTCGCATCTTCCATTGACGAAGCCGCCTTCAACGGAGACGTGGAGGACCTGGCCGAGGAATACATGGCCCTGATGGCGCGTATGCACCTGCTGCACGAGCGTGACGGCGAGCTGGTGCCAACAGAACAGGCGGGCAAATGGTTTCTGATGCCGCCCGAAGAGCAGTTGCATGCGATCATAGACACAGTCCCGTCAATGCTCCACGGCATGGTGCCGCATATTTGGGACACGCTGCTAAACGAGCTTTCCAGCCTGCCCACTGGCAAGCATACCTACGCCGGTGAAATGATGGCATGCCTGATCCTCACACTGCTGAACGAGATTGCCGCAAATCCGCAGGCGGCCGAGAGCCTGGAAGCCTGCGGCAGCATGGATGGCCTCAGGCACAAAGTAGTGCTATGGCTGCATGTGCTGAGTTACTACGGGCTGGCCGACACGTTTTACTCCCAAGAGCTGCACGAGGTGAGACTTACCGAATTGGGCGCAGCAGTCTTGGGCCGGAAGCTGCCGCCATGCCCTCCCGAACACGAAAAGATCGTGATCGTCAACCCCGACTTCGAGCTGATCGTGTTTCGCCACGGGCCGGCGTGGCGCGTAGTCAACGTGCTGTCGAAGTTTGCCACACACCGCAAGGCCGACCAGACCTACCATTACCGGATTACGCCAAAGGACGTGCAGTCGGCCGTGCTATTCGGCATGACAGCCGACGACATGCTTTCATTCCTGGCCGCGCACTCGCGCACGGCGATTCCGCAGAACGTGGAATATTCCCTGAGGGATTGGGCGGCAAAGGTGCACGTGACTCACAGCTTTCACGCGATTGTGCTGGAGGCGAGGGAACCGCACACACTTGACGTCATGATGGAAGACGCGCTGGTCAAGCCTCACATCCTGCGTCGCCTATCCCCCACGGTGGCCGTGCTCAAAACACGGATCACGACCAAAAGGGTGCTCAACCACCTCCGCGAGAACGGCATCTTCCTGAAGAGCTGAATTCCCGCCCGCGCAAAATCAGCGACTAAAACCTACACAGCCAAAAAACTTCATCAACGTTTGTTTCTGTACTCTCATGATCGCAAGCCGAGAATGTAAATGAGATTGATGGGGCGGTGGATTCCAGCCCCGGCGAAGTGTGGTGTCGCATTTTCGGGAGGAGGCCGCGTGGTAAGCAGAAAACTGGAAACCTGCTCTTTCAGTGATATTACCACCAGGAACCCCAACGTGCTGGCCGCAAGAAAGCTGGCCGAGCATGCCGCTGCCGTGGATCAGGGCGCCTTGATAATCGGGGAGCCTGGCACCGAGAAGGATATTCTTGCCGCCGCCATTCACAATGCCGGCCCGCGAGCCGGCAAACCTTTTGTGGCGCTGGACTGCCCATACGCGGCGGCTGCGTTGCTGGAAGGCGCAATGTTTGGCGGGCAGATCGATGCCGGCCTCGCGCCCCTGATGAAGAAGTGCGCGGGCGGCACACTCTTTCTTCAGGAAGTGGGCGCCCTGCCGCTGCCCGTGCAGGCACGAATCGCTCGAGCAATGCAATCCGGCAGGCTCGCACTCGACTCGGGCGAGAACGTGGCGTTCGACTGCCGCGTGATCGCGTCAACCTCCGAAGACCTTCGCCCTGCCGTTGAAGACCGCCGATTCCGCCATGACCTTCACGACGCACTCGCCGTAAACACGCTGTTCATATCTTCGCTGCGCCACCGCAAGGACGACATTCCCCTGCTCGTGCACAAGTACATCGATGAATTCGGGCGCTCCCTGCACAAACCGCTTAACAATATCTCGGACGAGGCGATGAACGCACTCGTCCGCTACGCGTGGCCCGGAAACGTAACCGAGCTGCAGACCGTGATCGGCAGGAGCGCGGTGCTCGCAAAAGGCGAGATGATCCTCAAGGACCACCTGCCCAAGAGCATCCAGCGTGCCACCAGGGAGAAGAAACCCGCACTCCAGGATAACGACGTGCTGCCGCTGGCAACGATCGAGAAGAGGCACATTCAGAGAGTGCTGGACTACACGGGATGGCACAAGGTGCGCACCGCCCAGATACTCGGCATCGACCGCAGCACGCTGTACGACAAGATACGACGCTACAACCTTGCCAACCCCGCAGAGAAACTCGTGGAACTGTCGGAAGCTGACAGGAGCTTGTAGTATGGAAGTTTTGACACGCGAACAAGGCGCCCTTTGCCTGGTAAAACTGGCCGGCGAGATGGCCCAGAACGCCGACGCCGAAAAGCTGCGCGACAACATCTCGCGCTCCGTTAACGAAGGCAAGCGCGATTTCCTGATCGACATGGGCGACCTGAACTACCTGGGCTCGCCCGGCATCGGCGCTCTAGTGAGCGCGCTCGAGAAGGTGCGACGCTCCGGCGGAAACCTGAAGCTTGCACACCTCCAGGGGCAGGCGCAGAAGGTGCTGGCCGTAACTGGCCTCGACAAGTTCTTCGACATCTCGCCGCTGGAGGCAAACTCGTCGGCCACGCTGGCCGCCGCCGAGGGTTCCACCGTCGAGGCCGTGAAAGCGGCAAAAGAACAAGCCGTGCGAACACTGATCCAAGTGCCCAGCAGCGAGGCCAGCATGTCGGAAGCCGGCCGCCGTTTTGCCGCGTTCCTCGAAGGGCTGCAGCTCGAACAGGCCCAGCGGTTCGACCTGCAGGTGGCCTTCAATGAGGCCCTGGCCAACGCCGTGGAACACGGTAACAGATCGGATGCGTCGAAATGTGCAACCGCAGAATGCGCGGCCACCAAAAGCGCGGTGCACCTGCGCATCACCGATGAGGGGGAAGGCTTCGATCCGAAAATGGCCGCCGATCTCGCGGCCGACCCGTTTCGCGACCGCGGCCGCGGAATGGTGCTGATGCGCACCCTGATGGACGACGTGACCTACAATGAAAAAGGCAACTCCGTGAGCATGACCAAGTATCTGTCACACCCTTCTTCTGACAAACAGGGCAGTGAGAATCACGGCCAGATACGGTAGAAGCCCAAGCGGAGATGCCTGCGCGAATGCGGGGGCTGCCGAGCAGCCCCCGCCTGTCTTCTCACGCTCGCGAGCACGCCTGGCCGATTCGTACCCCAGCTTTGGATCGTCGAGCGCAGGATCAAGCTCTATGGCCCTGCGATAAAATTCCTCCGCCTCCCCAAACCGCCGCTGGTGATACCTCACGTGCCCCATTCCCAGGCAGCCGCCGGCGTAATTCGGGTCGGCCTTCATCGCCCTGCGAAACGATTCCTCGGCTGCCTCCATCTTCTCGCGGCTCCACAGCACCATTCCCAATGCCTCGTGCGATTCGGCGCTGCCCGCGTGCAGCGACACCAGCTTTCGGGCATAGCTCTCGGCCATGCCGTAGTCGCGCCTGCCCACGAGGTGCTGCACTCGCTGGTAAAGCGCGCCGAAATGCGCGGGGTCTATGCGAAGGATGGCATCGAGGCAGCGATCAGACTCGCGGTATTGGCCCTGCGAGTCATATAGCAGCACAAGGTTCCAGTGCGGCGCGATCCAGCCGGGCTTCAGCACCGCCGCGGCGCGGTATTCGCGTTCCGCGGCTTCGGGCTTTTTCAGGCGGTAATAGACGATCCCCAAAGCATTCCGCGCCGAGGCGTCGGCTTTGTCCAGCTTGATCGCAGCCTTCAGCGTATCCTCTGCGTCAACCAGCTTTCCCTGGTCCATCTGGCAGGTGCCGATGTGCAGCAGCGGCCGGCTCCAATCAGGGCGCAACTCGATTGCCTTGCGGTATAGCTCGATCGCGCCGGCGTAGTCTTTGCGGGATTGGCAGAGAAAGCCAAGGCTGTTGAACGCGTCGGCGCGGTTTTCCGGCGTGATGCCTCCGCCGCCTGCGATGATCCGCGCATAGATGCTTTCGGCCTGCTTGTCGCGGCCAAGCCGGCGGTATGCGCGAGCCAGATCGAGCGCCGCTAACGCGTCTTCAGGATCGGCGGCAGCCGCCTGCTCGAGGACCAGCAGTTCGCTCTCGTGCGGGGCGGCGGTGTCCGTGTCTTGGGCGCTTGCATGGCAAAGCAGAAGAATCAATAGGAGGAGCGGAAGTCGCTTCATTTTACTTCCGGCTCTTTGTCTTTGCAGTGCGTGTTGATGAGCAACAGGTTGGACTGTGCTTCCCTCCTGTCGCGCGTCGACACTGCCCGCTTGAGCTGTTCATCCGCCACCTTGCGTGCATCGTCGCACCTTCCGGCCTCCACAAGCGTGTTGATTCTCAAGGACGTCCACGCGGAGGTATTCACCCCGCTTGGCTGGTGCTCGATTGCGGCATCGAGGCATTCGATGGCTTTGTTGTGCATGCCCTTTCTTGCGTAGAGCCTTGCGAGGAAGATCATGAGATCGGCCTTTTGCCTGGGCGTGGCTTCCAGCTTTTCGGCCTGCTGGTATTGCTCGAGGGCTTCGTCATACTTGTAGAGCCGCTGATAGGCGCTGCCAAGGGAAACGCGCGTGTCGAATTCATCTTTGACCTCGAGTGCGCGTGCGAGCATCCTGATGGCCGCCTGGGTCATGCCGCTTTCGAGGTACACTCTCGATAGCTCCTTATAGACGCCCCGAGTCGGTTCGCTGGCGTGCATTCTGTCGGCCAGTTTCACCATAGCTTCCACGCGGCCCATGGATGCATACAACGACACCAGCCTCTGCGTGTGCTGGCTCTTGCCGGGGCCAAACTCGATGGCATACTCGATTACGTCGCCGAAGCTCTCGCGGAAGGCTGCAAGATCGTCGGTGAACTGGAACTGGCCGGTGAACTGCTTGGTCAATTCCTGATAGAAGCGCATGACATCGTTGTTGCGCCCGGTGCTGCGGGCTGCCACAAGCACGCCCTTCTTCATGATGTCGCGGGCAGAGCCCCACTTGCCTTCAAGCAGGTAGTAATGCCCGAGCTCCGTGTGCGTGGCCAGATCGTCCGGGTTCTTCTGAAGCTTGCCCAGGCAATATTCCTCCATCCGCGACTTCAGCGTAACGGCCGCCTCCACGTCTTTGCCGTCGATGATTTCCACCGACTGCTGCGAGTTCTCATAGCCCTGCTTCTGCACGCGCAGCTCGTATACGTCGTCGGGCAGGTCTTCGATGAGCAAGGGCGTATCGCCCATTTCGCGGCCGTCGAGGAAAACGGTGCCTTTGCTGGGCTCGGAGGTGACGTGGATGGTGCCTTTCTTCAGCGGCTGCAGGGCAACATCGATCGCGGGCTTCTCCAACGGCACCTTCACCGCGGTTGTCCAATCGCTGAAACCTTTCCTCACCAGCTTCAGGCGATAGGTTCCCGGAGCGAGCGCTTTACTGAGGGGCGCGGTGCCCGCGTAGACGCCATCTATGAAAACCATCGCGCCCGGCGGCGTAGACGTTATCTTCACTTTCTGATCTTTTGCCGCGGCCGGCGCTGCAAGTGCAAGGAGAATGATGGGAAGCAGAATGGTCCTTTTCATTTTCTTGTCCCCTCTTTCCCAAGCTTGGGCGAGAAAACCTCCACGATATCGCCTTCGTCGTAAAGCTCCGCCTCGTCCTGATGAAGGCCGGCGCGGAACTGGTAGAGCATGGCTTTCACCTCGTTTATTGCAGGCTGATCGCCGGATGTCAGCTTGGCCGCCCATTCGAGCGGATCGAAGTTTGCGAGGTTGAAATCAAGCTTGCCGTCGGGCCCGTTCGACGCCAGCACGTAACCGTATGCGATGGTGCCGTCGCCTGCGGGCCTGCTGATGAACTGGTAGCGGATCGGCAAACCCCACTCGCCAAAGGGGTCTTCGGGCACTTCGGCCAGGAAATCCGGCACAAGCACCTCGAGGTGCTGCGGGTATTGTTTGGTTTCCTCGAAATACTCCGCAAGGGCCGCCGAGACAGCCGCAAACGCCTGTCTTGTTTGATGCACCCTCATTCGCACGGCTGCATCTCTCGCCACATTCAGCGAGATCGCTGCCAGGGCCAGGCCCATCGGCGAGCGGGCCGTGCACGAGATGCCGTCGTCGCCGATCACCACGCAGGCCATCGAGTCGGCAAGCTTCCCTGCACCTGCCGCAAGGCCCTTCAGCACCGGTTGGATGCCTGCATCGACATGCGGCCGATACGCGTTGGCCAGTTCGCGGCAAAGCACCGAGGTACGCACGAAACATTCGAGGTTGGCATTCTCGGGCATCCTGCCCTTCAGCTTCGCGAGGCCGGCATCCGCCGCAAGGCTCCGGCCGCTGCGGTACGCGTCGACCGCGTGGTCGAGAATATCGGAAGACGGCGAGAATAGGAAATAATCGTCGACAAAGGCATAGCCGTACGACAGGCCCGACTCGAACGGGCTGACGAGTTTCACCAGCTTGTCTTTGCCGCGCACCTGCGGCCTCTTTTCCACGCCAAGCTGCCCCCACACCACGTCCGACTCAAGCACACGGTCGAGCGCACTCGCGATCACCTGCTGATTCCTGGCGCGGAACCCGATAAGCATCGGCAACTGCATCAGCCCTCCGCCGCCAGCCATGGTGTCGCCAAGCTTTTCGAGATCAGCCGCGATGAATATCTCGCCGTCGAAGCATGCAAGGAAATCGTCGCGCAGGTTTATGCCAAACGGGCCCTCGAAGCCCTCGTTGCGATTGTCGAAATCCTCCAGGCCGGCTGCCCCCCACAGCTCGTCAACGGCCTGCCGCAGCGCGTCCCAAACCCTGTCGCCGGGGCCGATGTCGGCCGCGATCAGCACATCGAATTGCGGCGGAACGAAGCGGGCCGCCTGCAGCGGCCGGCGGGCGCTCGGTAGCACGTGCAGCCATGATTTCCGGCGATCGCTGGAAACAAGGAAGAGGCGGTCGATCATCTCGCCGGTGGCGGTGATGCTGGTTCTGAATCCAAACGCCGAAAAGCTGTCGGCCCTCAGCCGCTGGAGGTTCTCGCGGCGCTCGATGTCGGGCCGCTGCCGGTCCAGCTCTTCGATCAGCGCTGCGATATTCACATAGCCGCTGATGCCCTTGCCGGTGCCGAGCTTCTCGCAGACCTTCGCAAACAGCGGACTCTCGGCCAGCTTGGGACCTTTTGTGAAATTCGTCACCTCGGATTTGAAGCCGGCCACGAGCGTATTGGAGCCAAAAGAGATGGCAAATTCCTCCTCGCCCAGGCGGATGGCGTAGGCCCGCTTGCCCAGCGGCTCGGGCGGCGCCTTCAGAATAAGCTCGATCGACGACAGCAGCGATTTCTCGAGCGTGGCACGGCTCTCGGCAGTGAAAGAAGAAACATCGATGCAAACGAGGAGCGGCAGGTGCTTGCCGGCCGAATCATCGGCCTGCGGCAGAAGCGCAATCGCGCAGCCGCCTTTCAGCAGGGCTTCGCTTTGCTCCTTTGGCAGGCCCGTGGCCAGGGCCGCCAGCAACTGCAGGCGCTGCATTGCGTTGGCGAGCGCAGACGCAACGTGCTCATTGGAGCCGATCATCTGCCCCAGCGCAGACCTCCCGGCGGCGTCGGCCATTGCCGCGGGGTCTGACGCCGACAGCACGGCGATGCTGTTTGCCGGCAGGATAGCCTCGTAGAACGGCCTGTTGTCGGCTGCATATGCCGGCGGCGCCATGCACACAGCAAGCACGAAGATGAAGATTCGCATTCCTCGCCCTTTCAGCCAATGGATGCTCGAGTCAATCCTATTATATCATCATGGGCAAATGCGGCAACGATTTTTTCGGTCCCGGCGGATGTCGGGTCTGTAAACGATTCGTGGGCTCCACACAGCTTGCCGGGCCGATGCCAGGCAAGCTCATATGCATAGATACCGGGGGCCCACGAAGCTCACGTGCATAGACGCGGTGTCCCA